>Ga0070685_10001946_pt1 | contig 10730 bp, 13 predicted proteins | sample KBSS13LmetaG_FD_65651 | JGI IMG/M metagenome (GOLD analysis project Ga0070685, IMG submission 65651) | Switchgrass rhizosphere microbial communities from Kellogg Biological Station, Michigan, USA - KBS S1-3L metaG | ecosystem: Host-associated > Plants > Roots > Rhizosphere ...
CGCACGGCACCGCGAACGACTGGCTCACTTGAGCAGTCCTTTCTTGCGTGCGCGGTCTAACAGCGCCTGCTCGTTATCGTGCTCTTGGTTGCTCGGTCCTTCGGCTGCGCCGTGCCGGTTGTCGAGCGCTCGTGCCAGCTCGCTGCCGATAACTCTTAGCGCTTCGTGCGACTCGTAGATCCGGTGAATACGGAGAACGCCTCCAGCATCAATAACCGCTGGCACCCAATGATAGAGGTCGTAGAGACGACTCTTTACATCGTCTTCTGAGAGCACAGAGTCACTCGCTGCTGCCCTCACCATCACATCGTCGGCCGGATGCTCGGTAGAGGCGAGGACGCGGGTCGGCCATTCGCTGTGCAGCGTCTCGCCGACCAGTCGACCACCGAACCTGCGCGTGTCGTCATCGTAGGCGCTCACGGCTGTCTCACCTCCCAAGTCGACACTTCGTACATGCTCGCATCATCCACACCAGACAACCAATTCGGGTCGGCCCTCTTCAGCTCTTCCCTGATCTCGACGGCCAGTTGAGAGTCGGCAAGGATCTTGCCGCCCATATGCTCGACCTCGACTTCGACAGTGAACGTGAATCGCATGGGCGGCGTCCTCGGTTGGCGGTTTGTCGTCGGCGGCAAGACTAGCACAGGCTGTCGTCGTCTGTCAAGCGAGCCGCCAACTGCCCTCGCAACATCCATCCTCTTCGCCGCCCTCACATGCCGTCTGCTCAACCCTGCCCGCCACGACGTCTTCACCAGCCTCGGCAGCAGCTCGTCCATGTCGCTGTCGTCGTCGATAATCACGAACGGCGGCGTGTGCGGCAACCGCCCCAGGTACTCGGCGATCTGGATGCCACGGTCGCTGCCCCATCCTTTTGCCGTCTTGGCTACGACAGGCGCTCGCACACCCCACGAGTGCAGCAGCTCGTCGAGGTCTTCTACGGTCTTCCCCATTCGCCAGGTGCTCGACACGACGATCATCGCGCCGGTCGCCGCACACAGCTCGTTCAGGCGAGCAACGCAGCGCGGAGTCGGCGACCGCATGTTGGGCGACTGTGGAGTGACGAGCACGCCGTCTATATCGAGGAAGATCAGAGGTGGCAACGACGGCGCCATCATTCGTATCGCCACGCAGCGGCTCGCCCAGCATCGACAATCGTCTGCCACCAGACTGCAAGCGCCTCGTCTTTGACTCTCTGCACCGCTGCGGCAGCTGCATCTACGGAGTCAAAGCGACCGCAAAACCGATAGCCACCGACAGCAGCAAGTCTGCTTATCGCACCCTCGTATATATCACCTCTGCGAGTGACCCCGTAAGGCAAACCGCTTACACTTTCTCTTCCCATTCCTTTCATAGCCTTGTGCGCATGGTTCTCGTCGTGCGACCCAGACCAAAGATGTGAGACTTCACAACATGCTTTGTTGTCGCCGTTGGGACAGTCGTGCAGAATCTGCGGTCGGTGTTCGGTTATTCTCTTTCCGGCAAGCAGCCAAGCTATGCGATGAGCCTTGCTGCACCGCATTGTCTTATCGGACCGACTACCAGTTACGAAAAGACCATAGCCGTTAGTGTCTTTAGCTCCACACCAAACCAAGCAGCCGGTCTTATCGTCTCTACGTAAGAACTTCTGAAAGCGTTGACGGTCAGAAGGCTTAAGAATCTCGCAGCTCATAGTTGTCCCCACGTCGTCGCTTTGCCAGCCTCGGCGAGGCACGGCACCCGCATCGTCAACCCGTTGTGCTCGGTCAGCGCCTCTATCGTGAGCGCGGCCACTTCGTCGTACAACCGTTCGTCAAGCCTCAGCAGCAGAGAGTCGTGGATTGAGAGGCAGAGCTGAACGTTCTCGCCCGCCGCTTGCATACCGAGCACGCGCGGGTACAACCACGCTAGCCCGTTCTGCAATAAGCCTTGCGCGCCTCCTTGGATCTTATGGTTAACGGCTTGTCGTTCAGCCTCAGCCACTAGCCGTTTGTCGTCGCTCCATATCGCCGGCAGGTACCGCATCATGCCCCAGCAGTCTCTGACGATCCCTGTCTTTCTCGTCTCCTCGCGAATGCTTCTGATGTACTCGGCCGCCACCTTGTGCAGCTTGTTCCAGTCGCGCTTCAACCCGTCGCAGCGCTCGGCGTCCCAGCCCTCGATCCCCATCATCCGCAACTGCACGGCCAACCCCATCCCGGTCTGCCCGTACATGACGCCGCCGAACGTGATCTTCTTAGACAGGAAGCGCATCAGGTCGGCTTGCTTCCTGGCAGTCGTCGACTTGTCTTTCTTGAGATCGGCGGTCAATTGCGCGAGCGGCACATTGAACATCTTGGCCGCGGTCTCGGTGTGGATATCGCGGCCTTCGTTGAACAGCGCGCAGAGCACAGGGTCGGCGCTCTCGTGAGCGAGCACCCTGGCCTCGATCTGAGAATTGTGAGTAAAAAATCCTTCAGCGACAAACGTCCCTGTGCTCGTCTGTAAACTGACCACTTCTTTATCGCCGACATCCTCCAAAGCTAAGATCGTTGCGAAGGTGTCAGGAGAGTCTGGAGTCCTCTTCCCTTTCCTTCTCTTGCCCATCGTTCTACCTTCCCATATCGTTGTCACCCGCTCCATAAGTCTTCTCGGTCTAATTGTACCGAGAAGGTGCATACAATCGATCATTCCGCACAGCCAAACCTGAAAAACCTCGCCGCTGCCTGCAAAACCTCCACTCTTACTTGGCGCGTGAATGTCGTACCCTCTAACATACAAACCGAGTAGAGCTTCGTCGAGAACAGCACCAGCTCTTTGCGTTATCGTTATCATCGCGGAGCCTGTTGAAGTGCTCAAACAGCCTTCACCGTCAAGAATACCGGCCAACCAACCAGCTTCCCAGGTCTTTTCTGGTTCCCACGGATCTACAAAGCGCCGAATCATGTCGTCTTCTTGAAGATCCTTAGTCTTCTTCCAAATCCATCGACTCGTCGGAGATCGAGGAAACTCTTTAACTAGCCAAGGGTGTTCTAGGCTTGCCGTCATTGTTGCACCGTTGCTCATATAGATTCGACGGCAAGCAGCAGTTCTTGTCTTAGTTGCTTTAACTAGAGCAGTTCTTAACCTTCGCTCTTGGAGTCTGCCTTTAGATTTAGTTTGCTGATCGTCGATGCCGATAACCATGTCTCCAGACCTTATCGATTCAATCGGCTTCCAAAGAAGATCAGCAGTCAGCACTCTCGTTCCGGGGATTAAGCACATGTCGATCTCGGCCAGAACTTCGCCCTCGTCGCATACGAAGCAATTGCGGATCTGCTTGCCGTAGTCGCCACCTGGCTTCTCGTGCTTCGGGAACGCCAGTAGCGCCGGATCGGTGCTCGCGAGTCTCCTTGTCGTCGTGTTGACGGTCTTGATGATGCATTTGACAGTGCTGACATCGCGGTCGGCCGGCATCAGCTCCAGCAGCGTCTCGCAGTAGGTGTCGCGGATGTGCTGCATCTCCCGCCAATCAGCCACCGCCGCCATAGCCTCGTCTTGCTCGCGCAAGTGCTCGATAGACTTCTTGCCAGTTGACGGCCGGCGCTTCTTCTTCGTCCGCTCGGCCGCCTCCAACCCGCGCCTCGCCATCAGCGAGATCACTTGGTCGGGCGACTTCGGGTTAACGGTCGACCGCCGAAATACTCGCGCGAGATCCGCCGGCCGAGCTTCGATATGTTGGCTTGCAGCTTATCGCGTAGCGCGGTCAGCTTTACCCGGCTCGCCAACATCCCGGTCGACTGCATCAACTCGAATGCTCCGAAGACCGCCATGCTGTCGGCCATCGTGCGGGTGAGGTCGCGGCGGGCCAGCTCGGCCGACAACTGGTAGTACATGCGCAACTCTGAGTCGGAGTCGCGGCAGGCATACACGACAGCGCGATCTCGGTCGACGCCGTCGAGCGACGGCCCTGGCATCGGGCCGACGACGGCTTCGACCTCAGCCTTCAGCACCGCGTCCATCTTCGCCCACACCTTCGCCGGATCTTTGTCTTCGCCGTACACAGCCGCCAGCATCTTCTCGACGCGGGCCTCGACGCGGTTCGGCGTGTAGAGCCTCGCCACCCCAGCGTTGTCAATCTCGACGCGCGGTTCAGGCTTAGGCCACGAGCGCTCTAACACCTTGAACAGCCAGTCGACCTGCTGCTGCTTCGCCGTCTCGCCAACCACGTCCATGAAGTCGTCCATGAACATCCCGCACCAGCGCAGCGCGAGGGCCTTGGCGCCGTGCGGCTCGTTGCAGAGCAAGTAGGCAGCCATCATCGTGTCGAACAGGCGAGCGCGCGAAAGGTCGATGCCCATCTCGCGCGACATGCTGATGTCGTAGCCGCAGCCGCTTGGGGTCGACGCGCAGTGCATGACGACGAGGGCGCCGCCGTCGACTGCCTGCTGTAGAGCAGCTACACCGACAGCGAAGTCGGGTTGCGACCAACGCAGGCACATGCCGGTGCCGGGTGACAGCGACGCCTGGATCGACCACGGAGCGCCAGGAACGCCTTCGGTGTCGTAGCCGATCACTAGCTGGCTGGCGCGTGTCTTCTTCAGTTGGCGTTTAAACGCCAAGGCGAACTCGGCTCCGGTGACGTCGCGGTAATCTTCGCGGCCGAGATATTCGTCGCGGCGCGGGACGACGGCCTTGCCTGCACGGATGTCCTTGACGGCCTCGGCGATGCGGTCGTAGCCGGCCTGGACTATCGAGATAGCCTTGACTGCTTTATCGCCGCCGTCGCCGATTGCACGCAGAGCGAACGCCGGGTGGAAGCCGCTGATGACGGCGGCGCCGTTCGCGCGGTGGGCGATAGAAGCGTCGAAAGTGCCGCCGGCAAGCGGCACACCCCAGCACAGGCCGAGTTCGGCGCTGTCGCCGAGGAGTGCCTTCATTGCGAAGTTACCGACCGCGGCTATTAAGCGCGGCTTGGTGGCGGCGATCTCGGCTTCTAGCCGCGGCATCCATTCGCGGATGAGAGCTGGCGACGGGTTGGGGTTGCCATCGCGATAGAGGCCGACGACATTGGCGAGACGGAAGTCGCGAGTGCTGACGCCGTGGCGGCCGAGGCAGGCATCTTGGTACTGACCGCTCGGGCCGACGAAGGGACGTCGCTTTTCAGCTTCGACTTTGCCTGGGGCTTCGCCGACGATAAGAAAATCGCACGGGCTCGGCCCGAACGGCGGGACAACAATACCGCTGGCGGCCATTAGAGGTCGCGGTCAACCGTCACTTCTATACCGGCGTCGTCTTGCAGCTCGTCTTTGTAGCTGTCGATCCTTACGACAAAGACTTCAAGGCTGTCCTTTGTCGGTGCGGTCTTGAGCTTGCCGTCGACGTAGGCTTTGAATTCGTCCCAGGTCATAATTGCCCGCTTTCTCCTACCCGAGCAGAAGCTGCAACCGCCGCCGGCTTCCGGTATGAAGCCGTGCGAGCCGCAGACTGTGCAGTTGAAGTCGTGCATGGTCGCCGACAGCCTTGCCAGCGCTCGCCGATACTTCTGCCTTCTCGCCTCGGCCTGCTCAGCCGGCTCGCCTACCGGCCGCCGCCACGGCTGCAAGTTGTCGATGAGGTCGGCGCGCTTGACGATGGCGGCGAGACGGTTGGCGGCGACGCGGGTGATGTAGTCGTCATAGCTTTCGCCGTTGCGATGCGTGAGTGCGCTGAGAGCGTTGACCTGCTCGATGCTGAAGTGCCAGCAGTCGCTCAAGTCCTCGAAGGCGTCTTCGCGAGTCAGCCACTGGCCGTTCTCGCCAACGCCGTCCTCGACGACATCGTGAAGCGCTGCCACTACCCTCGCCTGCGGTTGCAGCTCTTCCCCCTCGCACTCCAGCACCACCCGCATCACATGCAGGATGTAGGGCTGGCCGGCGAGGTCGAGCTGGCCGCGGTGGACGGCAGCGGCGAGGGCAAGAGCGTCGGCAAGCTGGCTGGAGTAGTCGGTGTTGTCGCTCATGGCAGTGTCACCTTGTTCGTGCTGCAAAACCTCTCTACCACGGCGCGGCCGACATCGCTGTCCCACGTCCGTGCGACCGCCTCGTGAAGGTTGTCGCTGTCCTTGCTATGATGGGCGACTCTGCCTTCTATTGGTTTGAGTCCCTTGTCGTGCAGCATGCAAAGACCATTCTTCTGCATAACACATCCGCCGTTAGCGAGCGCGCCATCGCCGAACACGTCCATCCAGTTGAAATCGTCGCCGAGGCCGGGAGCCAGCCCGCCACAATAACCCGGCGTCGAAGGGCAGACGATATAGACGTCTTCGTAACTGTCGTCAAAGCCGCCAATCCAAGCATCCAGCATGAGGCGGTCGGCGTATCCGGCATCGAGCAGAGCTTGAGCCTCCTGCGGCGTTGGCCAGCAGGCGCGCTTGCACATGCCTTTGCAAACTCGACAACTGCAAGGCGCCGATGGCTCGAACTGAGAGAGTGTTGTGCTCACGACGCCTTCATCGCCTCCATCGCCTTCTCGACCGTCAGCCCTAGCTTCATCAGCCGCTTCAACGTCAAGGCTTGCCCGACTCGGCCGTCGTGCCAGTCGCGGAGGATCTTCAGGCGCTCCTCGTGCCAGGCGAAGTCGCGGGAGTGGGCGGCGCAGACGGCGTAGCTGCCGCTGCCGCTAGTACGGTCGGCGCTCACGCCGGCACCACTACATCCCGGTCGATCTTCCGCTTCACGACCTTCGTGCCTTTGCCACCCTTGCCAGCCATCTCGACAACGACCGTGTGGGTGTTCACGGCGAGCAGGCGGGCGGCTACGGGCTTGCGGTGCTTGCCCTGGCCGACGAGGACTTGGATGTCCTTGTTGAGGCGGGAACGAAGGTAGCGGGTGGCGGCAGTCTCAACGAGCATCGGGTGCTCTCCTCTGGTAGGCGGTTACGATGACACAAGTAGCCGGTACTAGTCAACCACCAGTGGCGACCACGACAGCTACTTTGGCCGCTTTCTCTACGATATAGCCAATTTCCAGCATGAGTGAATCGTTAAGCAACTCCAGCCACCACAGCAACTTAGATTAGGCATATCGGTGGTCTCCGTGACGCTCGGCGCAGACGCCTGCGCGTCAGTGGCGACTACTTGAGGCCGCCGCGACCACCCCGACCGCGCGACCGCGGCCGGCGCCGCGCATCACAGAACAAGTAGTCGGAGTTCTTGAAGCTCTTGGAGTACTTGAAGTACTTGGCACGCTCCTTGCTCTTCTCTTAGGAAGAAGAAGAACGAAGTTCTTCTTCTTCCATTGAAGAGTATTCTCTTGATCTGTATTGCACGCCGGGACCGCTAGGCGGTCGCCGTGGGCCGGCGGCCGGGGTACCCGCCGCGGGCACAAGTGAGCGACTGGAGTGCAGCTACCCGAGGCGCGCGCCGCGGCAGCGGCGGTCGCCGAGGTAGGAGCGGAACGGCATGGAGACCTCCGAAATGCCTGAGCTAACTGCGGCAAATGCTGGAGTTAGTGCGTAATTGTGCAGTGCTGGAGTGACACTGAAGTAGGGTGTGGCAGACGATGGCGAGCGAGAGGGATTGACGGCGCGGGTGGCTTTGCGGTATCGTGCTCGGCGATGAGAGCAAGCCCGAACGCCGAGATCGGCGAAACCCGTCAACCGTCCTTCGGCGGCCGGAGTAGTCGGCTGGGCAAGTAGGGCTTGACTTTCACCCCCAACATGGCAACCGACACCAAGCCTGCCGTCAGCGGCCACCCCGAGCCGCCTCCCGGCTACCGTCTCTCAGCGCTCTTGATGCACCCGGCCGACATCGAGCGGCTGAAACGGCAACTGAGCACGATGACGGCTTTGGCCTACGAAGGCGGTGCTGCGATCTCGACCTACGATGCGGGCTTCTGTGGCATCCCGGTTCGAGAGTCGTTAGACGTTGGCATCGGCACGGTCGTCAAGGTCTACGAGAAAGCCGAGCCCATGGACGACCTGCTCGACATCGTGGCAGGGTTGCGGCGGGCGGTGGAAGGGCCGCCGCCGGTTGCTGACTTTGGCGTTCGCGTCCTGCAAGGGTAGACGTCATGGCCGTCAACGAAGCCAACCTCCGCGACCTCCACCACGCCGTGGCTGCCCGCCTCGACGGCATCGCTGACCTCTTGCCGACGGCCTACCGCCTCACCCTAGTCGCCCGCCACACTGAGCGCGCCAACGCCGACATCCTGCTCACCGACGAGGACGATATCGACAAGGCGGTAGAGGCGGCGAGGGCGGTCTACTACGGGCAGTCGTCGATTGTGCTTCCGGCGACGGCGACGGCACCAACCGGGAGCAGGCGCTAGCGTGTTGCCGTCTCACCTTGCCGACGCTGTTGAGCGCTCTCGCCGACTGCTCGATCTCGCTGCCGGCTGGGACGACGACGGCGCGCAGCCAATCAGCCACAGCGCCTACCGTGCCGCTGTCGCCTTCCTCGAACGGCTTTGGGATGCGGCTCTTCTCGGCGACGGCGTGGTCGCTGGCTTAGGTGCGCCTGACGTTGGCCCGTGCGCCGACGGCAGCGTGGACCTGTGGTGGTCGCGCTTGCACAACGACGGTGTACGCCTGCTCATCAACTTCGCCGTGAACGATAACGGCGTGGTTGTGGGTGAATTCTTCGGCGACAACGGCGGGCAGCTAACGGTCAACGGCAGTATCACCAGCGACGAGGTGCCGACTGAGCTGGCGGCTTGGTTGAAGGCTTTTGCCGCCTCGCCGAGTAGTGCTTTCCCGGTAAATCGGCTTTGGCTGAATCGGCTTTCCCCAAAACAGCTTTGGCCTAGTTGACCGCGCGATAGTCGTCTGTTAGTGTAGCTGACACCATGACGATCCGCAGCAAGAGCAAGCAGTCAGCGGTGCCCGCCTCGACGCCGCCGGCCAAGAAGCCGAAGCTGACGCCCGAGCAACGCCGCGCCATCCTGGCCGCCAACGCCGCTAAAGCACGAGCCGCCAGGACCGCGCGGTCTAAGGTGAAGCAGCAGGCGTCGACGGCGACCGCTGCGTCCCCTGCGCCTAAGCTGGACGCCAAGGCGGCTAAGGGAAAACCGGCACCAGCACCCGCGGTGGTTGCCACGGTCGAGGTTGGCGCAGCGGGCAGCCCTGACCCGTTCCACCTCTCGCCGAGCTGGCGCATCGTCGCCATCGACAGCCGGCAGTGGGGGTTGCAGACGAAGGCGGCGAGTACAGTGGACGCAGATGCCGGCGATGGTGCTGACGTCGCCGACGGCGAGAGCACGGGAGGCTGGCGCACAGTCGCCTACAGTGGGCGACTCGACGCCCTGTGCCAGATCTGGGCCGGCCGCTACGCGCGCTCCCGCCCCGGCAAGCTCCCAGCCGTTCTCGCCGAGGTCATCGCCCGCCTGCAATCGGTGCAGGCCGAGCTGGCCGCCGCGATGGCTGCCCTCTAAGACCACAGGCCGCTCAGTCTAAGAACTCACCCTCGCCCGCACCGCGTGCCGTCTAAGCCTAAATCTTAGAAACTGGCCTTCAAGTTTAAACGCTCAACAGATACTAGGCGTCAATGAAGCGTAAGTTGCCCACACTCACCGACGCCCAGCTCTACGTCGTTGCCATGGTCGCTGGTGCGCTGTTCTGGCGCTTCGTAGCCGCTGCCGCTGGTCGACCTCGCTGCTCGCCTGATCGTCGGCGGCCAGTAGCGGGTGCCTGCCTGCTGGCCGCTGCCGTCTCTGGGGCCATCTCCAACCGCCTCTAGTGCGGCCGGCCCGCGCGGTCTGGGGCCACCTCGCCAACCCTCTATAGGCGCCCGCCTCTAGCCGGCCACCGGCCGACCGTCCGCGCGCGGCTACGTCACCTGCCGGCTACGCGTACTCGCCAGGCTACGTACTCGACTGATTACGTGTCCGATAGTGGACGGATCAGACGTCGACCCGGCCGGGTCAGCGAAACCCGGCTGGCGCTCAGCCGAGCGGGTCGCCTGCTGACCCCGGCCACAGACGGGCGCGGCTGTGGGGAGCGGAGGGGAAGCCGCAAACCCGCTAACACACGCGTGTTTCCGAGCGCTCGCTGACCGCTCGGCTGCTATCAGATCAATGCAGTCTCGCCGATCTTGAAAACCGCGTTCACGCTATCGCTTGACAAGCGATTAACCAATGCCGTACTCTTGACACCCCGGCCGCAATACCGCGGGCCGGGCGCTCGTTTACCGGAGGACTTGCCCATGCGACCGTCTGACGTCCTGAAGCTCCTCGCGTCCACCATTGCCGCTCGCCTTCCCGTCTTGCTCACCGGCGCTCCCGGCGTCGGAAAGTCGGATGTAGTAGCGCAGGCCGCTGCCGCCGCTGGCGCCAACCTGCTGGTCTCTCACCCGGCAGTCGAAGACCCAACCGATCCTAAAGGATTGCCGGCAATCGCCAGCGATGGCGAGTCGGCGCGGTGGCTGCCCTACGGCATTCTACGTTCGGCCATGACGGCGACTCGCCCGACGGTCTGGCTGCTCGACGATCTCGGCCAGGCATCGCCCAGCGTGCAGGCCGCGTATATGCAGCTGCTGCTGGCTCGGCGAGTCGGCGAGCATGCGCTAAGCGATAGCGTGGTCTTCGTCGCGGCTACCAATCGCCGCGTCGACCGGGCCGGGGTCGCCGGCCTGCTCGAACCGGTCAAGTCGCGGTTTGCCTGTATCGTCGAAGTGGACGCGCATATCGACGATTGGTCGAATTGGGCGCTCGACCACGATGTCCCAGCGCTCCTGCTAGCGTTTCTGCGCGGCATCCGGCCGGACCTGCTGAGCGCTTTCTCGCCGTCGGCTGATCTCACGAATTCGCCCACGCCGCGGA
>Ga0070685_10001950_pt1 | contig 10714 bp, 6 predicted proteins | sample KBSS13LmetaG_FD_65651 | JGI IMG/M metagenome (GOLD analysis project Ga0070685, IMG submission 65651) | Switchgrass rhizosphere microbial communities from Kellogg Biological Station, Michigan, USA - KBS S1-3L metaG | ecosystem: Host-associated > Plants > Roots > Rhizosphere ...
TTCCCACATTTGCAACCGGTATGGAAGCAATAAAAAAGCCGTCTGACCAGGAAGTCCGACGGCTTTATACTGAGGGGAGAAGCGTTTACTTCTTATCAGTATTTGTTTTTAATCCCCAGATTTCAACATGGGCTTTTCCATTTTTCTGGGCACCTACCGTTTTGTAAACGAAGACAATTTTTTTCAGGCTGCGTTCTCCGCCATTCAGATCAATCACCCGGCTTTCGCCTTGTGCTTTGATTGGCATATTTACTTTAACGTCCTGCTTATCTCCGCTTTCATAATATACTTCCAGGCTTTGTAAGTCGATGGGTGCATCCATCACTCTGAATTTAATGGAAGCAAAGCGGTCCGCTCCCATAACCATGACTTCGTCACGTTCCTTGGTAAAGCTTACGGTGGTTTCACCTATTTTATGCCAACCTGTTTTGTCGCTGGTGACAACAGCAGGCTGCTGCGCCTTCATTATTCCAATGCTTCCGGCGATTACAAGCAGGCTGATCATTAATACCTTTTTCATAGCAGATGTATTTTAAATTTAATTGTTAGGTACAAAATTGAGAATTGTCCGGAAAAAATTGTTTACACAATTTTGATTAATGTTTACATAATTCACATATCGATTATCCCGGAAGTTCAAGGATAATTAATTATGATATGCTGTGGATTCTGATCGTTGGCCCTTCGATGAATTGCCGGTATAATTATCTACCTGTTCTTTCGCCAGCGATTCCAGTTCGTCTGCTTTTTTACGCAAGGCATCCACTTCATCTACAATTTTATTGCGCAGATCTTTGGCAAGGCCTTTCGCGCTGCTTAATAAATTGCTCCGTGTTTTACTTCCTTTTTCAGGAGCAAACAGGATTCCGACTGCCGCACCGGCAGCGATGCCAATGAGTAATGCGCCGATTACAGTTCCGAGGTTACTACTATTTGAATTTTCCATGATTAATTTATTTTAAAATAATTAAAATTAAAATTGACTTATTTATTTATGATTTACTTGAATATTTATATTGATGTTTATTCTTCAGGCAAGGTTTTTCTGTTGGTGAAAGACAAATTGAAACGAGCTCTGAACATGTTTCTCAATGGTTAACCGTGCCAGTAAATAACTGATCGTCGATTCAGCACCCTGGTTCAGGTTGACATGTGTTTCTTCCAGTCCGTCGTAGGAACCCCCGGTGCACGGATTGTAAATGATCTGATGCAAATGGTTATTTCCCAGGAACCAATTGAACGCCGATTCCATTTTACGGAGATAATTCTCATCGTTAAAGACCTGGTAAAATAAATTCAGCGCAAGAATGGTGTAGGCTACATCAATTGGTTGTTCTCCGAAATTCGAAGCTGCTTTTCCTTTGTGAAGCCAGCTCTTATTTGAAATGACTTTGATGCCTTGTGAATCGAATGTTTGCGAAATCAGAAAATCAAAGGAGGACTTCGCGATATCTTTATAATCCTGGTCGCCGGTTTCCATCCAGGCATATAATAATGCTTCCGGAATCACGCTGTTTGCGTAGGTCATATAGCTTTCAAACCACTTCCATTTATCTTCCGCTTCATGCCGGTACATTTGCATCAGCCTGTTTGCCAGCGTACGGATCAGCATTAAATTTTCCGGGGTTTTCCGGTATTGATTATAAAAGTATATTCCTTTTAAAGCAAAAGCCATTGCGCGGGTTGAATGCGTTGATTCAACTCGGCGAAGGGAAGCTTTCAGAATCTGTTCAGCATGGTCGATCATGGAAGAAGGCAAAACACCGCTTCGGGAAATCAAATATCCAAGCGCCCAGATTGCCCGGCCATTGGAATCTGCCAGGTTCGATCCCTGGTTTTGAGCCGTGAATTTTTTATGATCATCGGCGTAGTTTAAAAAATACCCTTCCGGTTGCTGGCAGTGCCGGATAAAATCAAGATAAATATTCAGGTACGGTAAATCGCCTTCATCGCCGGTTAATTCATAATGCATGCAGAGTGCAATTAATGCACGTGAATTATCGTCGAGCGTGAACCCGCTGTTGATATCCGGCAAATTAAATTTTGCAAACTGGATGATACCAAAATCCGTCGTCATTTTTTTCAAATGCGCGAGATTGATCGCGGGAACCCGGTACTTCAGTGACAATTCGTTTCCCGTGAGTTGTTCAAATAATCGCGCATGCGCAATGGCAGAATTTTCCCAGGTAGTCGGTGCGATTCGTTGCAGTGTATTCGCGGTAAATGCAGCGAGCAATGATTCATCACGGAGCAGCCGGTGAATACTCGCAGCCAGTTGTTCAGGATTTTGAAAATCGATGATGATCCCGGTATCGCCGCGCAATAATTCCTGTGCATGTGGAATCGGGGTGGAAATAATCGGGCATGCACAGCTCATCGCATATGCAAATGTTCCGCTGACTGCCTGGTTCGGATCTTTAGACGTGAACAGGTAAATGTCGGTGAGTTGTAAATATTCGAGAAGGTCTGTCAACGGCAAATACCGGTTGATGAACCGCACGTGATCGTGAAGGTTTAATTCTTTCACTTTTGATTCCAGAAAATTCCGGTATCGTTCCGCTTCTGATTTTAATACACCGGGATGCGTTTTCCCGATGATCAGGAAAGTGACATCCGGATGTTCCTGGATGATGGAAGGCAATGCTTCCAATGTGGTTTCAATACTTTTGCCGGAGCTCAGCAGTCCGAACGTGGACAAAACCTTCCGGCCTTTCAAATTATATTTTTCTTTTAGTACGTCTTTGTCAAGGTGCAAAACCAGGTGCGTTCCGTGCTCGATCACATTGATCTGTTTTTTTGGAATATCATAATCCCGTTGGAGAATATGTGCAGAGTTCTGCGTCATGACCAGGATGGATTCGCAACTCCGTGCCAGGTGTTGCACATGCGCTTTTAACGAATCATTCGGCCGGGGCAAAACCGTGTGGAAGGCGATGATTACAGGTTTTGTGATGGCGTCAATAAATTTTGAAAAACTTTCTTCTGCCGCGCCATGAAAAAATCCGAATTCATGTTGTACAACCACCAGCTTCGTTTCGTTGTTTGCATTAATCAACTGGGCCATCCGGTTTACCTTGGCCGTATCATCCGGATCAAGTACATACTTTACTTCGTCAGGATAAATATTGGATGGTGCTCCGGATTCCAGGGCACATACCCGGATCGAAAATGAGTTTTTAAATTTATCGTCGAGAGCTTGTATCAGGTCCTGTGTAAACGTCGCGATTCCGCATTCCCGTGGAGGATACGAGGAGATAAATAATATTTCAGGCAAATCAAATTGCTCTGTCAAATGCTGATTCCTGGATTGTTCATTCCTGTTTACAGGTGGTTCCGTTTTGCTGAAGAAGGGTGGAACATATGGATTGTATTTTACGATCTGATTCATTGACTTAATTCATATTGGATTAAAACTGTCCGTGCTTCCCAAATCATACATGCAGATTCTTGCGCGGGCTTATATTGATTTCATTATTCATTTGTGTTTGCGGCGAATGCACCTGTGCCAGCAATTCATCCAGTAATGCAGAGAAACTGAGTGAAGCGCAGGCGATGTGTTCGTCGGCAGCTCCATAATACACATATAAGGTATCACCGAATAAGGCGGTTCCCGTCGGGAACACGACATTGTTCACAATACCATGTTGCTCCCAGTTATAATCAGGAGAAAACAACGCGACAGGCAAACGGGTTAATTCTTTCTGAGGATTTTCAAGGTCCAGCAATGCTGCACAGGCATTATAGATGTATCCTCCGGGCGTGTCCTGAACTCCATGATAAATCAATACCCAGCCATCCGGTGTTTCAATCGGCGGACAACCACCACCGATATAACTTGCTTCATGTGCATGCTTTGGATCCAGGACAATGTGTTGTGAGAACTCATTGAAATAATTTTCCCAAAAAGCCTTGGTAAGTTCATCTAATGACTCCACCATCACCAGTTGGATTCCCGGTCGCACGCGATGCAGAAAGGCGAGTTTACCATTGATCCTCCGTGGAAAGAAAATGACATTCTTATCCCACAGAAATAATTTCTTATGCATTCCGCCGCGGCTCCGGTACATGTCATGCTGCCTGAAATATTTTTCATTCACATCTCCGCAATACGTCGCGTGCTTTTTGAATTCAGCGTAGGTGATGCGGGGCACGATGAGCCCATGTTTTTTAAATGTTTTTAAATCGGGAGAAGTCGCCAGGGCGGCCTGTGCATTCACATCATCGTACCCGGTGTATGACATATAATAGGTATCATCTATTTTGACGATCCTCGGATCTTCCAGTCCGCGGGTTTCGTAATCATGTTCCGGAAACAACAACGGTTTATCCAGCCGTTCCGAAACTTTCAGCGGATCATCCAGGCGGCAATAACCGATTGTGGAATGATTTCCTTTGCGGACGGCGCGATAAAACATGTGTACGGTTTCATCGACTTTGATGACGGCAGGATTGAATACTCCTTCATTTTCAAAAGCGTGATCTGTCTTTTGTAAAATGATTCCTTCCTTTTTAACATGAACCATTGCTTCTCCGTTTTAATTTTATCATTCGGGAAAAAAATCGAATGATCAAATACCGATTTGCCCGGCTTTCAAAAAAATCCGGGATCTTGTATGCAAAGTTATAGTGGATTCGCAGGATCGGACTTACAGAACTTTGAAAAATAATTACATAATTCACACTTTTAACATTACAGCTCTGCGTCCTCTGTGCGCAGAGAGTATTGAATAGAACGGAGTGTATTCTTTTATCAAAATAAGTCAGCGTTGTTTCAGGAAGAAAAGTTTGATGATCTTTGATCGCCCGATAAAAATTTAGATCTGTGAATCATCTTTCAATCAATTTAATGTTTACTCCGTTTCCTGTGTTAACAACGGCTCGGCTGCGATTGCGCAACGTCGATCAATCGGATGTGCATGAAATATTTTTTCTTCGCTCGGATCCTGAAATGATGCGTTACCTGGATAAAACGCCTGTGAAAACACTGATGGAAGCGACCCAGCATATTCAGAAATTAAATAACCTGGAAAAAGCAAACGAGGCGATTACCTGGGCCATCACCTGGAAAGAGCATGAGCAATTAATCGGGACAATTTGTTTCTGGAATATTCATCCTGAACATTACCGGGCAGAAATCGGGTACGCGCTTCATTCGGCTGAACAGGGAAAAGGAATTATGCAGGAAGCCTTGCGTGCTGTTTTGGATTACGGATTCAAGGTGATGCATTTGCATTCGGTGGAAGCGAATGTGAACCCGGACAATCTTGCATCGGTGAAATTGCTGGAACGAAACGGATTTCACCGCGAAGCATATTTCAGGGAAAATTATTTTTACGATGGCCGATTTTTGGATTCTGCGATTTATTCAATCCTTGCCCCGGTTTAAATTGTGGAAAATTCATGAATGCATTATTTTAACTCCTGATGGATAATGCTACATTTGGATGCATCCACACTTTAATTCAATGAACCGTATTGTTTTTTTACTCTGCATTCTCGCGATCGTCAGCCTCGAGTCGGTCGCTTCCATTTCTTCGCTCGATAGCCTGAAAGGAGTTATTCTTCCTTCGAAAGAAGACACCAACAAAGTCAATTCACTGATCCAGCTGAGCAAAAAAGTGTTCGAATCATCGCCCGACGATGCCATACGCTATGCAACGGAAGCGCGAAACCTCGCCCAGAAATTACAATACCTGCATGGAGAAGCTGTTGCGATGAAGACGATCGGTATATTTTATTATAACCAGGGGAAATACGAATCCGCCATAAACTTCTGGACACAAGCCCAGGGAATTTATAGTTCGATTCACGATGAAACCGGCGTGGCAAATATATTCAGCAATCTCGGCGCCGTATACTTTGACCAGGGCGATGATGCAAAAGCAAATGAATATTATTTTGAAGGATTGCGCTCGGCGGAAAAAATCAATGACACACTTCGGATCGTAACCTTGCTTGGAAACATCGGCGCTGTGTATGAAAATAAAGACAATACGCTCGATAAGGCGCTGGAATATTTCATGAAAGAATTACCGCTGATCGAAAAAATGTATTCTCAGAAATCGGCACCGGCCGGACATAGTTTTGATGAAGTCATCAACCTGCTTGGAACAGCATACGTGAATATCGGGGAGGTATATTTCCGCAAACATCAGAAAACAAAAAAGACCGCAGAGGAAATCCGTACGGAAGATTCGCTGGCCATGGTATATTATAAAAAATCCATCGAGGTATACGACGGTTCACCGGATGTTTCCTATTCGCTCAATGATCTCGGACAGGTGTATACCGAACAACGGGATTATGAAAATGCCATTGCGAGCCATACGCGCGCATTGAAAATCGCGAAGGAAGTAGATTCAAAAAATGACATCGCCTTGTCTTTGCTTCACCTGGCGAAAGCTTACCAGCAAAAAGGAGATCAGTCGGCGGCACTCAGCAATTTCCTCGATGCGGAAAAAGCGGCGAACGAAACCGAAGCCAATTACAGCCTGGTTGAAATCTATAAGGGCTTATCGGATATTTATTTTAAACGGAACGATTTTCCAAATGCATTCCGGTATGAGCATTCGCTGCTGGCTGCAAAAGAAAAAATTTACAACATCGATCTGGATAAAAAACTACAGGGACTTGGATTTAAATTCGAAGAGGAAAAAAGGGTGAACCAGATAAACCTTCTGACAAAAGACAAGAAAATCAAAGAACAGGAAATTCGCCGTCAGCGACTGGTGAAGAATGGATTCATCGGCGGTTTTGCCGTCGTACTTTTATTTGCAGGCGTATTCTTTAATCAGCGCAACCGGATTTCCAAAGAGAAAAAACGCAGCGATGAATTGTTACTGAATATTCTTCCGGAAGAAACCGCCGAAGAATTAAAAGCAACCGGAACGGCGCAGGCAAAAAGTTTTGATTCTGTGACTGTCATGTTTACTGATTTCAAAAATTTCACGCAAGCCAGCGAGAAATTAAGTGCGCATGACCTGGTAAAAGAAATTGATCACTGTTACCGTGAATTCGACCGCATTATCGGACAATACGGAATTGAAAAAATAAAAACGATCGGCGACAGTTATATGTGCGCCGGAGGAATTCCGGTCCCGAATTCCACTCATCCCGAAGATTTAGTCCGCGCAGGTTTGGAGATGCAGGCATTCATTTTAAAAAATAAGGAAGAACGGATCGCAAAGGACCTCCCGTTTTTTGAATTGCGACTTGGAATACATACCGGACCAGTAGTTGCCGGAGTAGTTGGTGCAAAAAAATTCGCGTACGATATCTGGGGCGATACCGTGAACACTGCTTCACGGATGGAAAGCAGCGGGGCGATTGGCAAGGTGAATATCAGCGGTACGACATTCGAACTTGTCAAACAAAAATTCAAATGTTTGCACCGGGGAAAAGTCGAAGCAAAAAATAAAGGTGAGATCGATATGTATTTCGTCGAATCAGTTCTGTAGTAGAACATTTACCAAGTAAAACTGCTTGTTTGTCCAAACCGGCGTTAAACCGTTTTTTTTAAAACCCTAATCCTTGATTCTCTGTGCATTCCGCTATTCAAGATCTTATTGGAAGCAGGTCACTTTGTTCATAAATCAAATTTGCAAATTACGGCTATTTTCCTATTTTTGAGTCAGTTAATATTTTTACAAGACCAACTCAGCCCATACACGGAACACACACCACAGACGAAATTTTAGTTTTGATTTAAAAAAAATTTTTTTCCCCTGAACTCACGCTTGCACGATTTATTAATTGCTGTTGGAATTTTCACTTGTTGAGCAAGATCCCCTGATGCAGGTTTAGAACGCCGGACTGTTATTGGTTTAAGAACATTCTCTCCTCATGGTATATAGCCATGGCCGGGGAATTCATTGCTTGCAACTTAACACACTACTTATAACATGAAACGGTATTCATTACGATCGACAATTTTTTTTACGCTCATTTATTTTTCGGTACATGCACAAAGCTCTGTCAGCTGGAACCAGCTTCCGAATTTCGGTGGAACAGGACGCTATAATGCGACTGCATTTTCCATCGGGACGAAAGGATATGTCGGACTTGGATCTGATAACACAAATTCCTACAACGATCTCTGGGAATATGATGTCACAACATCTACGTGGACACAAAAAGCCAATTTTCCCGGAAGCCCTCGTGTAAGCGCAGTTGCTTTCGCGATCGGCACTAAAGCATTCGTCGGAACCGGAGCAGATTCTTCCGGATACCGGAATGATTTTTACGAATACGATGCAATGGGAAACAGCTGGACACAGAAAGCGAATTTCGGAGGAACGCCGCGCGCAAATGCGGTCGCATTTTCCATTGATACCATGGGTTATGTTTCTACCGGCTATGATAATTTTACCGGGCCAACAAATGATTTGTGGATGTATAATGCATTCTCCGATTCATGGTCGCAGCGTACCAGTATACCCGGACCGGCTCGGCAACTTGCAGTTGCTTTTACAATTGCGAACAAAGCATACGTCGGAACCGGGCAGTATAGTGGAGGAGTGCTGAATGATTTTTACGAATACAATCCGTTGAGTAATTCCTGGCAGACAAGAGCATCGATGCCTGACAGCGGAAGAATGGGAGCATCCGCATTTGCTGTAAGCGGAAGAGGTTTTGTCGGGCTCGGTGTTTACAGCGGAAATTATCCAAGTGATTTCTGGCAATATGATCCGGTTGATAACGGTTGGTCCAGCGCAGTCGCATTTCCGGGAACCGGACGAAAATACGCACCAGGTTTTACGATTGGTCAACGAGGTTATCTCGTTACCGGCGACAACGGACTCGGATCTTTCCTGACTGATTTTTGGGAATTCACTCCGCCATCAACCTATGATTTCCGCACGGTTTCAAGCGGCAACTGGAATGATCCAGGTATCTGGGAAGTGTATGATGGAATTAACTGGCTTGCTGCACCGCAGGCTCCTGACTATACATTCAATATTATTTCAGTTCGCAACGGACATAACGTTGCGATCAACAGCAGCCTTGTAATCGATCAGACTTTTGTTGAGCCCGGAGCAACATTAACTGTAAGCGGAGCCGGAACAAACCTGACTGTGCATAATGGACCGAACAATGATTTGACTATTAACGGAGATATCAGCTTTGCTACCGGAACCCTGGATGTGCAGGCCGGAGCAATCATGAATGGAACGACAGGATTCTTCTACGGTGGTTCTGAAATTACCAATAACGGGGCTATAAATACCGCAATATTGGCGATGGCTTCTTCTTCTGTTCAAACATTGTCGGGTAACGGAAGCATCAACGTTTTTCTCCCATATAATTTTTCGGCCGGAGGAATTGTTCTGAACGGTATACAAACCATCAACTCACAACTGGCATTCAATTATGGAATCATTCATACAACAGTTGCCGGTCGTATTGTGATGGGGAATGGTGCATTTATTATCAATGCAGACGATTCGCATTTTATAGATGGAAATCTGGAAATGTTTTACCCTTTCAATCTCGGTCTGACCTATCCGCTCGGAACCAATCTGACCTATTACCCGGCCACCTTATCCGCATTCGTGACAACGCCCGGTGGAATAATCATGCGAACGGATTCGGGCGACCACTCTGGAATTGCAACGTCAGGAATTGATCCGTCGAAAAGTCTGAACAGGACCTGGAGCATCGTACGAACATCCGCTGTCACCAACCAGTTTTACCTGGATTTAAAATTTAAAGCTGCAGATCTGGATGCGGGTGTCAATTCATCAAACCTGATAGCGAAAATGTATAATGGATCATCCTGGGAAACGGTCACGGTACAATCATCGTCCGATTCAACTGCGTTCCTCCATTACACAGGTTCATCGGTTGGAACAATTCAGATCGGTGAACCATCTTGTTATGTAAATATTCCCGATCCTGATTTTAAAGGCGCCCTGCTTGCGAATCCTGCCATCAACACAAATTCAAATTCGGAAATTGAATGTTCGGAAGCAGCAGCATATACCGGCCAATTGATTGTGTCGAATTTGAGTATTGCAGATTTAACAGGCATCCAGGCATTCACAAGTATTAATACACTTGATTGCAGTGGAAATAATTTAACCACGCTGGATGTATCCAACATGACCAACCTCGGTGTGTTGCTGTGTTATTCGAACCAGCTGACCAGCCTGAATGTTACGAATGATGCTGCGATGTGGGATTTGATTTGTGATCACAATCAATTGACTACTCTCGATGTAACGACCAATACAGGCTTATCAGAATTAATTGTTCACAACAATCAATTAGCGAGTATTGATCTGTCCGAATGTATATCCTTAGGAAGATTCGAATGTCAGACAAACAACCTGACGAGCCTGGATATTTCTGCAAATACCGGACTTTCAATTTTGGTTGTCAGCCAAAATGAAATTACATCGTTGGATGCTTCAGGAAATCCTGCGCTTACGTATTTTATATGTGATGATAATCAACTGAGCAGTTTGCATATCAACAATGGAAACAATACGAGCCTGACCACAGGAAATTTCAGTGCGCTGAATAATCCTTCGCTGACCTGTATCCAGGTTGACAATGTGAGTTATTCAAATTCGAATTGGTCAGGACAAATCGATGGCACTGCTTCCTTTAGTACTTTATGCATCAATGCCGGTGCTGCATTGAATTTTGATGGAACGGATGATTATGTTCAGACATCGGATTTTAATTTCGGCACTGCGGATTTCACCATCGA
>Ga0070685_10001953_pt1 | contig 10699 bp, 7 predicted proteins | sample KBSS13LmetaG_FD_65651 | JGI IMG/M metagenome (GOLD analysis project Ga0070685, IMG submission 65651) | Switchgrass rhizosphere microbial communities from Kellogg Biological Station, Michigan, USA - KBS S1-3L metaG | ecosystem: Host-associated > Plants > Roots > Rhizosphere ...
GTTCGCAAGCCGCCTTGGTAGCAACACTAACCGCTAATGTCATTGGCGGCTGGTTACATACAATCAATCCGCGAATACCATGGGTGCTCACTTCGGCTGGGTTTGTGGCGGCGACGATTCTTATCTGGCCGATTAAAGACACCCGACCAAGAAGCGCTCGCGGGAAGTTTGGACAGGAAATTAAGAGCTACTTGCAAGATGTCAAAGTCGGCTTTTCTCAGTTCCGTTTGCCAAAACTGAGACCTTATATTCCTCTTATCATCACAGTCCAGGGGCTATTCTACCTCACGGGGTATGGCTTATTACGAGTCGTGCTGTTAAGCCGTTTCACCTTCAGCCCGTTAGGTGGTGCAATCGCAGTTGCTGCTTGTGGTGTAATTACCGTCTTGCTGCTGCACTTTACGCATAAATATGCCGACAAACTAAGCGAAAAACGTACATTGATGGTCGTTGCGCTTTCGGCTGCAGCCGCCCTGTTGTTGGCGGTGCCGCATCTAGGTACATGGGGGTTTGCAGTTATCCTGCTGCTCTACGCGGGCGAATATGTGCTGTATACCTTTATGAGCGAGAGCCTGAATAATCATGTGTCCGAAGAACATCGAGCAACGGTTCTTTCGGGGGCTTCATTCTTGCGTATGCTGCCGTACGTCTGCCTGGCGCCGATTATTGGTTGGCTAAACACTAAAGGACAACTGCAATATTTCTTGATTATCTGGGCACTGCTGATTTGCGTAGCGACAATACAATACCTACTGTCCACGCGCCGTGACACCAAGGTAGAGACTGTAGACTTGGTAGAAGTCGAGCCAGTCATTTAATCGGCCTCTCTACTACTGTGTCAACCCCTACAGGGGAATTAAACGAAAATATCACTTCTCTTTTACTTATCTTAAGCTGCCTGAATCTGTTATCTAGTAAACCTCTCCAGCGGGTTAACGCATTAACCAGAGTTATAAATTCATTATCCGGCGGCCCTACTAAAGTAGTTTCGGTTTCCGAAAAGGCTTTACGCCTTTTTGGAAACAGTTCGTTCGCCCGCGGCTAAAGCCGTGGGGCTTTGTCCAGAGGGCGTTTATAGAACACCAATTGTGCATCGCCGTAGGTTTTGTGTGACACCACTTGCAGGCCACCAAAGTCACGTACCGCTTCGCTGCCCGGCCACGACAGCACGAACAGCCCACCAGGTGCTACGTGTACCGTCAGTCGTTCTAGCACATCCGGCCGGATGTCGGTGTACGGTGGGTCGGCCAGCACAATATCAAATTGCAGAGCCTGGTTATTGCGGGACCAGCCGCTACTATTCTTGCGGCGGATGGTTATAACCTGCTCAAGGTCCAGAGCGCGCACATTGGCCGCGATAGTCTTCACGGCCTCTGGGTCGATATCTATAGCTAGCACACTCCTAGCGCCACGGCTGACCGCTTCGATACTGCAGGCGCCACTGCCAGCAAAGGCGTCGAGTACCGTTAGGCCATCCAGCTCACCAAGTGCATTAAATAACGCACCACGTACCTTGTCGCTCATAGGATGCGTCCGTTGCGTTTTGGGGCTCTCAAAGTGGCGGCCACCTAGACGGCCCGCTATCACCCTCATGAGATACCGTAAGCCTCTCGGGCTGCTAGATACCAAGCAATAGTCACCATGTTCACGATACGTGGTATAAGCTCGCGCCTGACCTGTTTGGCCAGCTTAGGCGTCCAGCCCGATGCGTAAAATTGATCGTACATCTTGAGCCCAGCGATATACTTAGCCTCCTCCAGGAAGACTTGCGTCAGGCCAACCGAGGCCGCTTCCTCTAGCCGTGCGGATGTAGGCACCATCTTACCCAGCCGAAGCGGCGCCGTAATCACCACGGCGATGCCGATTTCGAACGCAATGTGCGTCGCCAACAAGCCTTTGTCACCCCACATTTGCCAGTTATTGCTCAGGCGTTGTGGCAGCGTATCGCCTGGCATCAGCAATTTGTCCTTGGGCGACGTGCGCGTTTCTTTGCCAGCGCCACCACGCAGGCGAACCATTTCATTCTCATAGGGGTAGTGGTGAGCCGGCGTCAAGCCGTCTACCAAGCCATGTGCCAGCCAGGCTGCCTCAAATGCCGCCCGGGTCTGATTGCCTTCCCGCAGTGCCCTTACAAGCTCCTGATAGTTGTGGTTTATGATGTCCACGATCTCGCGATCCTCATCGTTTTCGGGATCCATAAAGTGCCAGAGCTCACCCTGCGCCGGTGTTTTGCGCTTAACACCATCAGGCCCATCAAGCCCCTCAAATTTGATGATTTCTTTGCGTCCCGGAAACACTCGGCTATTTGGCAGCAAAGCACCGAGGTGCTGGCGCGCCGCCCGGTCTATCTTCTGGTGCACGCCAAACCAAGCATCGAAATGCTTGAGTGGGCGTAATGTCGTACCTGAGTACATCGTGGGCAAGTCGAATCTTATGCAGATTCTTCTCTAAATTTGCAATCCTTATCGTTACTAATTTAAATTTGTGACCGTTCGGAGTCGCCGCACCCGGTCAGCTAGCTGCTCATATTTTACCAAATACCTGGCATGAGAGAAACCTAGGTTTCTCTCATCGCTCGTCGGCAAAGCCGAGTTTTGCTGCGCAAAACCGAGCTCGCTGCTCTTTTCCCTAGTTCAGATTAGTAACCGTACGAAGCCTGCCTACCTTCTTGCCTAAGAGTGGGAACTCTTGCAAATCATCTTTGCGGGCAATAAACTCGGCTGCAGATTTGCGGGCCGCCGCTATCAGCTGCACATCGGTAAGCTTGGCCACGCGCAGGTCTAGCGCACCATGCTGCATCTGGCCGTAAATAGCACCCGGACCTCGTAATTCTAGATCTAACTCCGCCAAACGGAAGCCGTCCTGGCTGCTTTCGAGCGCCCTGAGTCGCTTCGACGGTGCTGAAGAGTCACTCATCATTAGGTAGCAATACGCCTTGTGACCACCACGCCCGACACGGCCGCGCAGCTGATGTGACTGCGCCAAACCAAATCGCTCGGCCGATTGGATCATCATTACACTTGCATTGGGCACGTCTACACCCACTTCTATTACTGTCGTAGAAACCAGTACATCGAGCTCATGTGCTACGAACTGCTGCATCACCGCGTTCTTTTCTTCGGCCTTCATCTTGCCATGCAGTAACCCCAGACGATACTTTTTGAACTCTTTCTTACTAAACTGCTCGTAGATTTTTTCGGCCGAATGAGCATCCAGTGTCTCCGACTCAGCTATCAGCGGACATACCACGAACATCTGGCGGCCAGCGTCCAGGTCTTTTCGAATGTCGTCGTACACCGGCTCCACTGAGTTGGGTGACACAATTTCGGTCCGGATCGGCTGTCGCCCAAGCGGTTTGGCATCCAGTACCGATATATCCAGCTCGCCATACAGTGTCAGCGCCAACGAACGCGGGATGGGCGTCGCCGTCAGACTGAGCAGATGTGGCATGTGCCCCGCCTTGGCCATCAGCTCCTTGCGCTGTTCCACGCCAAAACGGTGCTGTTCGTCTATCACCACCAGCCCGAGCTTATGCATATCCACCTTGTCTTGAATAAGCGCCTGCGTCCCCACGATAAACCGTGCCGAGCCAGCCGCAATCGCGGCGTGCGCCTTCTTTTTCTGCGCCGCCGACAGGGCGCCAACGAGCAATGCCAGTTCATTTTCGAAGCCAAGCGGTTGCAATAGTTTATAAATCGTCTCGGCGTGCTGTCGCGCCAGCAGCTCCGTGGGCGCCATAAATGCCACCTGATAACCCTGTTGCAGCGCCATAAGCGCCGCCATCGTTGCCACCACCGTCTTGCCAGACCCCACGTCGCCCTCGACTAATCGGTTCATGGGATGTTCCGCCTGCATATCCAGATAAATCTGCCAGACGGCCTTGCGCTGTGCATCCGTGAGCGTAAACGGCAGGTGGCTCACAAAATCTTTCGCCAACTTTTCATCAAACGGAATCATCAATGATTCATCGGACGCCAGCTCCTGCTTGTTTAGTAGCGCTGCCAGGCTCAGCTCAAACACCTCTTCGAACCCTAAGCGCCGCCGGGCTTCGGCCAGCTGCGCGCCGTCCACCGGAAAGTGCATGGCCAGCACCGCCTCGCCCCGACTCATCAACTGCTGCTCCTTGACAAGCCATTGGGGTAGCGTTTCGGGCAGCGTCCGCATCAAACCCCGACAGTTCCCCACTATTTTGCGTATCTGCTTGCTCGTGATGCCTTTGGTTTCGCGGTACACCGGTATAATCCGGGCAGTGTTCACCGTAAAATCACTCACCAGCTCAGCGCTCGGGCTCATCAGTTGCATGCGTTGGTGGCTCAGCTCGAACAGACCCGAAAAGTAATATTCAGCGCCGGTTTTGAGTCCATTCGCACGGTACGGCTGGTTGAACCAGATGATCCGCATACTGCCCGTATCGTCACTCACCACCGCCTCGGTAATGTGCATACCACGGCGCACGTAGCGACCCGTCGCCTGTTTTACCGTTGCTTTGATAGTGATGGGCCCCGGCTGTGTGTCGCGGATAGCTACTACTTCTGAATAATCTTCATACCGCCGTGGCAAATAGTCCACCAGCTCGCCCACGGTTTTGACACCCAAAACCGCCAGCTTCTTGGCCAGCTCTTCCCCTACCCCCTTCACTGTCGTTACCGGATCACTAAGAGTCATATCTAACTCCCGTCATCTCGACCCCTGAATCACGTGCCGATTGTCCACCGGGCTGTTCAGGGCAGGCTCCGCGGAGAGATCTTCCCTGTCGGGGTTTAGGGCATCGATTAGCGCCTCTTTCTTTGCTCGACTCCATTTCTTCAGTTGCTTCTCGCGTTCGATAGCAGCAGTAGAGCTGGATGTTTCTTCAAAATATAAAAGACGGTTGCAGTTATAGCACGCCGTAAAGCCGGGATTCTTCTTGGCCGTATGCTCAACCATACGTCGTTCCAAATTGTTTGTAACGCCAATATACAAAGCAGATCTGCTCGGATTGGTAACGGTATACACCCAAAACACCTTCATACAGCATTAGTATAGCCTGTCATCTCGACTGGAGCTAAGTGAAATGGGGAGATCTTCCCAGTTTTTAATTATGGAGAGATCTCTCCGCTTCGGTCGAGATGACGAGGATAGAGCTAGTATTTGCGGTTGCGGGCGTTTTGGCGGGATTGAGTAGCTAACGTGTCGTCGAGCGGTTGCAAATCTACCCCTGTTTTCTGGTATTGCAAGGCTAGCATTAGCAGGCTATCTGCCAGCTGGGGGTTGTTGGGCAGTAATGGACCGTGCAGATAGGTGCCTATGGCATTATTAGTTCGTGCACCTTCGGTGTTATCCTCGCCATTATTGCCGTTGCCACGGGTAACTTTGCCGAGCGGCTGCTGGCCGTTCAGTAACATCGTGCGGCCGCTGTGATTCTCGAAGCCGTAAAGCGTCCCGAAGTCTGCCGTCTCAACGGCCGTATTACCGATGAGCCGCTTGCTGCCGCCAATGGTTTCGACGTCAAAAATGCCGATGCCTTTAATCTCCTGCCCATCGTGCGTAATAAAGCGATTGCCGAACAGCTGGTAGGTGCCGCAGACCATCAGCATAGGGACGCCGGCATCAACCAACTCGTGCAGCTGATCGCCAATCCGCAAGATATCTTCTTGGATGTCGGACTGAGCCGAATCTTGGCCGCCGCCGCCCAGCACCAGGTCGATGTCTTTGGGTAGCTTGTCGCCGACGTGATAATAGTGCACCACCGGTTCTAGGCCGCGCCACTCAGCACGCTTCATGAGTGTCAACAGGTTGCCACGGTCTCCGTAGGTGTTCATTTCATTAGGGTAAATATGCAGAATATGAATTTTGGTCATATTTGGGCCTCCACTCTTGCCACTGTCGTTCCGGGCTTGATCCGAAATCCATGCGCCACGGTACGCATTCGCAAATCAGCAGGCATGGATCCTGAGACAGGCCCAGGATGACGAAGCATGGACTCCCGCCTTTGCGGGAATGACACTGAGGGAGTATGCGTCATAATGTTTTGCCTGCCTTTCGCTCAAGCAGCGCGTACAGCCGCAGCATAGCCGTGTAGCTAGCAAACACTACTTTGTCGCCCGGCTTTTTACAAAAGGCACTGAGCGCTTTTTCGATATCCGGTTCAATCGCACCAACTGGCACTTCGTCGTACTGCAAACGCAGCGCCATATCGACCGCTCGTACGCCCGTGGTGAGTGCAATTTTGCTATCTTGCAGGCTCGTAAAATCTATATCCCACAGCCAGGACATATCACGGCTATCAGCCACATTATCATTAATGGCGATCATACTGGCGGTACCTGGCCGCACATACGATGCCAACCCCTGCCGGAAGCTAGCCGGATTTTTTACCAGGTTCAATTGCAATTCGGAGCCATTTTTGAGCCGAAACGCCTGACCACGGCCAAAGGCAGGCTGCACCTGCGACAGTTGTTTCACTAATTCAGCCGGATCAACGGCTGGCAGCAATGCGCGCACCAACGCCAACGCACCAGCGGCATTTTGGAAATTGTGCTGGCCCGTGACCTGGAGCGTGGTTTTGAACTGTTTTTTGTCCACACGGTATATTGCTCTTTCGTCGGCGAACGAAAGCAACTCCACAGCCAGTGGAACATGCGCTGCTTCTAGAGTTGGCGTGGAGCCACCAACCGCCACCAGCTCGTCGTCTCGCGGGAAAAATTTGAGCAAGCTCGGCGCAACACCGAAATACTGCACGTCAGTGTTTGCGTTGGCAGCAATCGCGCTCAGGCGTTTGTCATCGGCATTCACGATAATACACTCTGTGGCAGACAGCATGGTTTCGCCGATAAGTTTCGCCACGGCATCAACCTCGCCGAAGCGGTCCAGCTGGTCCCTGCTGGCATTCAACGCCAACACAAAGCGAGCACGAACAACATTGGTGAGCCGGTAGGCATACGCCTCATCAAGTTCGAACACCGCAATGTCGAATGGCAGGTGGCCGGTGGCAGTGGCTTGCTGACTGACGGTGGAAATAATGCCGCGTGTTAGGTTACTGCCAGTGGCGTTGGTGAGCACCCGCTTGCCGTTTGCCCGCAGCAGCTCTACCACCATCTTAGTGGTAGTAGTTTTGCCGTTGGTACCAGTGATAATCACCACACCCTCGGGCAGTTTGCGAAGCATAACGCCCAAATAGCTGGGGATTAGTGTCTCAACGACGAGGCCGGGCATGGATTGGCCGCTGCTTTTGCCGCGAAGCTTTACCGCCTTCGCAACCGATTTACCCAAAATTGTTCCGACAACCCGTCGCACCAGCTTAGTCCTGCAGCTCTACCAAGGCTGTATCTTTGAAGGCCTTACCACGACGTAGCAACAGGCGGCCATTCTGAAAATCACCTGCCTCAAACTGTTCACGCTGGATCTTTTTCCCGTTCAGGCTTATGGCATTTTCTTTCAGGAACCGGCGAGCTTCGGTGTTGGAGATGGCCAGGCCACTTTCCACAAGCGCTCGTGCAACGGAATCGTCCTGCACTACCTGTACCGCTGGTATTTCTTGCCGCAATGCTTCGAGCACATCTTCCACTTCCTCTAGCTTTAGTTGGCCGGTCAAGCAATCCGTTACGCGTTTTGCGGTTTCCATCGCCTCGCGGCCATGCACCAGCAATGTTACCTCTTCGGCCAATCGCTGCTGAGCAACTCGCTGACGCGGATCTTCGCTTTGTTGCTTCATGACCGCATCAACTTCGTCCTTGCTGAGGAGCGTGTAGATTTTGAGGTAATCTTCTACACCCGCGTCATCACAATTAATCCAGAACTGGTAAAACTGAGTTGGGGTGGTCTTGGCGGCATCGAGCCATACGGCACCTGCTTCACTCTTGCCAAATTTGACACCTGTTGTTTTATTTACAACCAGTGGCGCAGACCACACATGTGCCTCGTCCCCGGTGATGCGGCGAATAAGTTCCACGCCGGCGATACTATTACCCCATTGGTCGGCCCCGCAGAGCTGCAAGCTGGCGCCATTTTCACAGTGCAGGTGCAGGAAATCGTAACCCTGAATAAGTGCGTAGCTAAATTCGGCGTAACTGATGCCAGCACCGTCTTCACCAAGCCGGCTCTGTACGAAATCACGGCCGAGCATCTGACGCATTGGCACGTGCTTACCGACATCACGTAGGAATTCCAGGAAGCCCATACCCTTGAACCAGTCATAGTTATCAACCGTTTCAAATGGCTGACCAGCTAGCACTCGTTGAAACTGGGCCGCAATTGCCTGCTTGTTGTGGTCGATTTCTTCGGGGGTCTTTAGATCGCACTCTTGAGCCTTGCCATCCGGGTCGCCGATGAGGCCAGTAGCGCCGCCGACCAGTAAGAGTGCTTTGTGTCCGTGGTCAACGAATCGCCGTACCATCATCATCACAGCTAGATTACCCACCGTCATGCTATCGGCACTAGGGTCTACACCAAGGTAAAACGTTATTGGTTCACCGTCGAGAGTTGCTACATCTTTGTAAGTTGTTTGGTTAACGAAGCCACGCCAGGTTAGCTCTTCGGAAAGTTTCATCATAATTCAGTATACCGTTTCTTATGCTCTTATATAAGTAGTGTGTTTAAAGAGGTCCCACGCCGTGAATGCCTGTGGACCTCTTGCCATAATCAGAAATTACGACAAATAGGCCGCACTGCACAGATAAGAATAGGTGTAGAGCCGGTGTTGCTCGAGAGTCATAGTGGTATGGTGCCATACTGCTGCGCCAGTGACAATAGTTACGACATTTTCTCCTCCGTTACGTTCATTCTGCCACCCCTGTTAAGCTGCCGAAAGGCTGGATATTTTCGTGCGTAATATCGCGCTTGTTTTTGTAAAATTTGCTATACTTGGGGAGTATAAACGTGAGCTAGAGAAGAGACCAAAAACGACGATGAGTGATTCTAACCCGCGCCCACGGCGCAAGGCTGCTAAGAATACTTACACTACTAAGAGCGGTAAGACTATCCAGATCAACCGCTCGCTTACTGACCGCGTGCGCGCTAGCCGCGAGGCAAAGGCTCAGCGCAAGGCTGTCTATCTGAGTACACTGCCAAAAGAGCCGTGGAAGCGTGTTCTCTACCGCCTACACCCTAAGCGTCTGTATAAGTACTGGTTCAGCCGTGATGGCGGCATAATGGCGCTTAAAATCGTTGGCGTCGGGCTCGTGGTCATGTTCCTGTTAATCGTTGGCTTGTTCGCTTACTTCCGTAAGGACCTGCCTAAGATTAAAGATATCAACGGTGGCGACTCAGGCGGTAGTATGGCGTACTACGACCGCACTGGTCAGACTCTTCTCTTCCAGGATTACGACGCATTTAAACGTATACCTGTAGGTGGATCTGACATTTCGCGCTACATGAAGGAAGCAACTATTGCCGTAGAAGACAAGGACTTCTACCACGAAGGCGCCTTTAACGTCAAAGGCATCACTCGAGCAGCAATCAACAATGCTACCGGTGGTAGCACTCAGGGCGGTTCTACTATTACTCAGCAGCTGGTGAAGCTTAATGAAGGCTGGACCAGCGACCATACTGTTTCCCGAAAGGTAAAAGAGCTCATCTTGGCCGTCGAGCTAGAGCGAGAGAACAGCAAGGACGACATACTCAATGCCTACCTCAACCTTGCTCCGTACAGCGGCTTGGACTACGGAGTACAGGCTGCAGCCCAAGATTATTTTCACACCGACGCAAGTAAGCTGACGTTAGAACAGGCCGCTATGCTGGCGGCCATCCCCAAGGAACCCGGTAACTACGCACCTTACTCTAGCCCGCAATTCAACCCTTCGATTACCGAAAACTACTTCGATCAAACCGCCCTGATAAGTCGCCAGCAATACATCCTCGACCTGATGGCTAAGCAAGGGTACATTACACAGACCCAGGCGAATGACGCCAAAAAAATTGATGTCATAGCGGAAGTTAAGCAAATGCCTACTAGCCGCTACGCTGGCATGAAGCCGGGCTACGCTTATGCGGTACAATCAGCACGCCAGCAGCTGCAGAAAGTCTTCCCGGCATCCGTCATCAAGACTGGCGGTTGGAAAATCATAACCACCTTCGACACGACTCTGCAAGACCTGGCGAACAAGTCGCTCAGTGATAACGCCAAAACCCTACACAAGTATAAAGCCGATGACGCATCGTTTGTTGCCGAAGATAACGCCACCGGGCAAGTGGTAGCACTAGTAGGTGGCATGGACTTCAATTCACAGCAAGTCAACTTCGCCAGCGCTGCGCCTATTTCGCCCGGCTCCAGCATTAAGCCATATTCCTACGCGACACTCATCAACGATAACAACAATGTCGGTGCGGGCAGTATGCTGGTCGATAACCAAGCGGCACTGCCAGGCTATCCTTGCGGTAATAAAGCGACGCCTGAAGCCTATCCAGACAACCCTTCCCCCTGTCTATTCGACGATCTCCGTCACACTTACGGTAACGTCACCCTCCGCTATGCACTTGGCAGCTCACTGAACATACCGGCTGTCAAAGCTTTTACTTCGACCGACTCGAAGGATACCTCAACGGCAGCAGATGGTAGTAACTGGCGACGCGCATCCATCAACAACACTATGTCGACCATTAATGCCCTCATGGGCAATCCCGACGCTTACAAGTGCTACCTGACTGGTACGGTGCTTTCCCAAGCCACTAAAGCCGACGAAACGCATTGCGATGCGGCGGCAGGTATCGGCAACGAGGCCTA
>Ga0070685_10001956_pt1 | contig 10691 bp, 8 predicted proteins | sample KBSS13LmetaG_FD_65651 | JGI IMG/M metagenome (GOLD analysis project Ga0070685, IMG submission 65651) | Switchgrass rhizosphere microbial communities from Kellogg Biological Station, Michigan, USA - KBS S1-3L metaG | ecosystem: Host-associated > Plants > Roots > Rhizosphere ...
GCGCGGGAGAGCATCCCCGGCTCCACCTGGCCCTTCACCAGGTAGTCCTGCGCGCCGGCGGCCACGGCCTGGAGCGCCACCGTCTCGTCGTCGAGCCCCGTCAGCACCACGATGGGCACCTCCGGCGCCGCCGCGAGCGCGCGCGTCACCGTTTCCAGTCCGTGCGCGTCGGGGAGCGAGAGGTCCAGCAGCACCACGTCGGCCCGCCCCGCGGCCAGGAGCGGGAGCGCGGCCGCCAGCCGCTCCGCGTGCTCCAGCGCGAAGGTGGCCGGGCCCGCGTCGCGCAGCGTCTCGCGGATCAGCCGCGCGTCGCCGGGGTTGTCTTCCACCAGCAGGATGCGCAGCGGCGCCGCCTGGCTCATGCCCCGGCCTCCGCGTCCAGGGTGCCGCGCCAGAACGCCTCGACCCAGCGCACCACGGCGACGAACTCGTCCAGGTCCGCCGGCTTGGTGAAGTAGCGGCTGGCCTGCAGCGCGGACGCCGCGGCCCGGTCGCGCTCCGCGCCCGAGCTGGTGAGCACCACCACGGGGATTTCGCGCAGCGCCGGGTCCTGCTTGACCTCCTCCAGCACCTCCCGCCCGTCCTTCCTGGGGAGGTTGAGGTCGAGCAGCACCACGTCGGGGCGGGGCGCCTCCGCGTACGGGCCCTCCCGCCGCAGGAAGCGCAGCGCCTCCACCCCGTCGGGGGCCACCGAGAGGCGGCTGGCCACCTCGCCGTCCTTCAGCGCCTCGCGCGTCAGCCGCACGTCGCCCGGGTTGTCCTCCACCAGCAGGATCTCCATCGGCCGAGTAGGCGCGCTCATGGGGCCTCGTGCCGGTTGGCGAGGGTGAAGTGGAAGGTGGAGCCCTCTCCGGGGCGCGACTCCACCCAGATCCGCCCGCCGTGGCGCTCCACGATCTTCTTGCAGATGGCCAGGCCGATCCCCGTGCCCGGGTACTCGCCGCGTCCGTGCAGCCGCTGGAAGATCACGAAGATCCGCTCCGCGTACTCGGGCTCGATCCCGATCCCGTTGTCGCGCACCGCGAAGTGCCACTCGCCGCTCCGCTCTTCGGCGGAGATGTGCACCCGCGGCGGCGTCTGGCCGCGGAACTTCACCGCGTTGCCCACCAGGTTCTGGAAGAGCTGCCCGAGCTGCACCGGGTCGGCCGTGACCGTGGGGAGCGGGTCGTGTGTGACCTCGGCGCCCGACTCCTCGATGGCCGCCTCCAGGTTGGCCAGCGCGCGCTCCAGCACCCGCTCCAGCGCCACCGGCTCGAAGGCGCCGCCGCGGCTCCCCACCCGCGAGAAGGCGAGGAGGTCGGCGATCAGCGACTGCATGCGGTGGACGCCGTCGACCGCGTAGCCGATGAACTCGCGCGCGTCGTCGTCGAGCCGGTCGCGGTAGCGGCGCGCCAGGAGCTGGGTGTAGCTGCTCACCATCCGGAGCGGCTCCTGCAGGTCGTGGCTGGCCACGTAGGCGAACTGCTCCAGCTCGGCGTTGGAGCGCGCCAGCTCCTCGGCCTGCCGGGCCAGCACCTCCTGGGCCTGCACGCGGTCGGTCACGTCGCGCAGCACGGCCGTGTAGATGCGCGTGCCGCCCACCTCGAGCTTGGAGATCGAGGCGTCGGCCGGGAACACCTCGCCCCCCTTGCGGCGCCCGGAGATCTGCCCGCGCTCGCCCATCCGCCGCGCGGCCACCGGCGAGGCGCCGAACTCGCGCACGCGGTCGGCGTGCCCCGCGCGGTGCGCCTCGGGGATCAGCAGCTCCAGCGGCTGCCCCAGCACCTCGCCGGCCGCGTAGCCGAAGGTCTGCTCGGCGCCCTGGTTGAAGAAGACGATGCGCTGGCTCTCGTCGACCGACACGATGGCGTCCGACGAGATGTTGATGATGCCGGCGAACTTGGCCTCGGAGAGCCGCAGCGCCTCCTGCGCCCGCGCGCGCTCGACGACCCGGCCCACCTGCGTCCCCAGGTTCGCCATCACCGTCAGCAGCGCGGGGTCGCGCGGGAGCGGACGGTCGGAGAAGAACTCCATCACCCCCGCCACCTCGCGCCCCACCCGCACCGGGAAGGCGACCACCGCGCGGATCCCCTCCTCGCGCCCGACTGCGCGCACCAGGTCGCGCGTGGCGGCGACGTCTTCCACCCACTCCGCCGCGCCCGTCGCCAGCACCCGCCCCGCGATCCCCTCGCCGGGCGCGAAGCGCGCCTCCTCGGTGGCGGCGCGGAAGCGGCGGAAGCGGTCCGGGCCGTCGGCGTGCCAGATCCCGGTGGCCGCCAGCGCGCCGGCGGCGTCGGTCAGGAAGGCGTGCCCGAGCGGCCAGCCGGTGTGCGCGCAGACGGCGTCCAGGCAGGTCTGCAGCGCCGCTTCCACGCTCCCGGCCTCGTTGGCCGCCACCGCGACCACCTGCAGGAGCTGGATGAGGGCCGCGGGGCGCTCGGCTTCGTTCTGCGCGGAGGGATCGGGCGGCGTCATCGAGGGGGTGATGGGGTCTCGTCTGGTCAATCGCCTCGAGGGACGAACGTAAGCGCGGGCGAAGGGGCGCAACAAGGCAGTGGAGATTTGCCCGACAGCCGCCGCTGGCGCCTCCCCACGCGGGGAGCGGGCCGCCCCCGGCGGGGCGCCGCGCCGGATGGGCTAGCTTGCATGCCGGAGCCGTTCCGTCCACCGGCCGATCCCCTGCGAAGTTCGAGCGAGCGATGAGCGTGCAAGGCACCCGCGCGGTCCGGGTGAAGACCGTCCGCGACGTGATGAAGGCGCACGTGGTGAGCGTGGTTCCCGAGATGACGGTGCGCGAGCTGGTGCAGACCTTCCTGGAGGAGCACGTCCGCGGCGCGCCGGTGCTGGGCCCCACGGGAAAGGTGATCGGCCTGGTGAGCGAGGCCGACGTCCTGCGGGTGATGCTGCGCGCGCGCTCCGCGGAGGACCAGGCCCGCGACCTGGACGAGCTGCGCGTGGGCGACGTCATGGGCCCGGTGGGCTTCGTCTTCGCGCCGGGCGACGCGGTGACGCAGGTGGCCAGGACCTTCGCGGCCGACGGCGTGCAGCGCGTGGTGGTGATCGAGAACGACATCCTGCTCGGCATCGTCACCCCCGCCGACCTGATGCGCTCGCTCGACGGGGACGCCTGATCCCCCCGACTCCGGAAAAAGATCGCCTCACGCAGAGCCGCAGCGGCACGGAGAACCACTCTCCGCGCCTTCGCGCGATGCCTTCCTGTCATACCGTTTCTGTTGATCGATTGTGCATTCCGTCAACAGAATTCCTCACACGGACACGGAGTCAACGGAGTCGACAGAGAACGACTCCGCCGACTCCGTTGACTCCGTGTGAAAACCTGCTGTGCTGGTACCTACGAATGCACGGTCATTTCTCAGACCTGGTATCAGCGGGCGTGCTCCGCCTTCAGCAGCCCGGTCTCGAGCGCGAGACGCACCAGCTCGGCGCGGTGGGTGAGCCCCAGCTTCTGCATCATCCGCGCGCGGTAGGTGTCCACCGTCTTCGGCGAGAGAAAGAGCTTCTTCCCGATCTCGGCGGAGCTGTACCCCTCGGCCGTGAGCGCCAGCACCTCGCGCTCGCGCTCGCTCAGCGCGTCCAGCGGGCTGCCGGCGTGCGGCTCGCGCCCCTGCTGGTAGGTGCGCAGCAGGAGCCGGGTGGCGCTGGGGTACAGGAACACCTCCCCCCGCGCCACCGTGCGGATGGCGTTCACCAGGTCGCTGTCGGCGCTCGTCTTCCGCACGAAGCCGGCGCCGCCCGCCTCGAGCACCGGGAGGAGGAACTCCTCCTCGGTCTGCGAGGTCAGCACCAGCACCCGGGCGCCGAGCTCCAGCGCGACGATCTGCCGGGTCGCCTCGATCCCGTCCATCCCCGGCATGCTCAGGTCCATCACCACCACGTCCGGCCTGAGCAGCCGCGCCTTCTCCACCGCCTCTTCCCCCGTCGACGCCTGGCCGACCACCTGCAGCCCCTCCTCCAGCCCCAGCAGGGCCTCGAGCCCGCTGCGCAGCACCGGGTGGTCGTCGGCCAGCAGGATGCGGATCTTCTCAGCCATCACACACTCCCAGAATGGTTGAACGCTTCGCTTCACGGGTCCGGCGGGCGTCGCCGGCAACGGCTTTGGTGGATGGCCGCTCGCGGGCTCCCGCTGCGTGCTTCCCGGGTTCCGCTTCGCCCTCATCCTAGCGCCCGCGCGGCCGCGCCGGGTCGGGAGGAACGTGTCGATCCTGACAGGAATCTCCCCACAAGGGAGGCACGGAGAGAAGCTCACCGCCGTTCTCTCCGTGCCTCCACGTCTCGGCGTGAGCCAAATGTTTGCTTGCCCTCGGAAACAAGTGGAAGCTACGCTGGGGCTCCCTTCACCGGAGCCCCCATGAGCACCGACCAGCAAGCCGCCCTCCAGGTCGACATCGCCGACGTCACCGCCGCCTCCGCCCGGTCGCAGCTCGCCCAGGTCTTCAGCGCCGCCCTCGGCGAGGTGATCGGCGACACCGACGGCTACAATCGCCTCTACCGGCGCTACATGGGGATCGACCCGCTGTACCCGCCGCCCTGCGACGACTGCGGCGGGTATCCCGCATGGGACGACCTGGGCGTGGAGGTGCAGGCGCTGTTGAAGGGCGGAACCGTGCGCTTCGGCTACATCCCCGGGACGCCCTACGTCTTCGGCGAAGCGGACGACCTCAGCGGCTTCGAGTACGACCTGGCGGCGCTCGCGCTGGGGAAGATCGCCGCGCGGTACGCCTCCAGCGGCGTCCCGCCCACGCTGGCCGCGCGCTGGGTCGAGGCCGATCCGGGCCCGCAGGGCGAGGCGCCGAAGCTCGACATCCTGTACAAGGGGCTGGATGCGGGGGACTTCGACATCGCCATGAGCGGCCAGCTCGAGATGGCCGCGGTGGACGTGCCGGATGCGGACCCGGACTTCACCTGCCCCACCTGCCAGCTCTTCACCGGCATCTACTACTCGGGCCGCGACGCCGACCGGTTGAAGCTGGCGCTCAAGGGGCTGGTGAACGGCACGCGCGCGGACCTCGTCAGCCTGCTCACGAACAACTTCGCCGACATGGAGCTGCGGGTGGTGAGCGCATCGAACCCGGGCCCCAGCCCCGGCGCCGCGGTGGCGTTCGTCAGCGACCTCAGCGCCGGCGGCGGAAAGGCGTGGTGCACCTTCAGCGAGGACACGGCCCTGATCAAGCGCATCTTCATGGGGCAGCAGGTCCACTTCGCCATCGGCGATTCGAACCAGAACTCCACCCTCTGCGCCCTATCCGGCTTCCAGGGGCTCAACCTGAACATCCCCGCCATCGACGGCCAGGAGCCGCTCCCCCTGGCCGCGTTCACGCTGAAGTCGAGCTGAAATCTCACGCAGAGACACGGAGGCACGGAGAGAACACCGCCGGTCTCTCCGTGCCTCCGCGTCTCCGTGTGAGATGCCGTTACCAGCCGCCGCCCTCCGGGAGCCAGGGAGCGAGCCGCTCGCGCACGAGCCGCAGCGCACGGCCCATCCGCGCCTCCACCGTCTTCACCGAGAGGCCGACGGCGGTCGCGATCTCGGCGTAGGTGAGGCCGTCGACGCGGCTCATCAGGAAGGTCTCACGCACGTCGTTGGGGAGGTCGGCGACGGCCTGGCGCATCGCCGCCTCCAGCTCGCCGGTGACGGCGCCGGCGTCGGCGGGCGGGGCGGCGCTGGGGGGGCGGACGTGCGGCTCGGCCTCGCGCGCGGTGCGCAGGTGGCGCAGGCGGTTGAGCGCGCGGTTGCGGACCGACTGGTAGAGGTACCCGCGCAGCGACACGTCCGCGGGAAGGGCGTCGCGGCGCTTCCAGAGCTCCAGCATCACGTCCTGCGCCACGTCCTCGGCGCTGGCGCGGTCGCCCAGCAGCCGCTCGGCCGCCGCCACCAGTCCGGCGTAGACCGTGCGGAAGATCGTGGCGTACGCGGCATCGTCGCCGCGGCGCAGGGCGGTGATGAGTTCCGGATCGTCCATGCAGAATGTTATCTTCCCATGCCCACGCTGGCGAACGCCCGCGCCGGTGGGAGGCAGATAGGGTGCCGCGCGCTTCGCGTGTCGTAGGGGGGATGAGCCAGCAGAACCGGGACGCCGCAGCCGACGGGGACGCCGTCTACACCGCGATGGCACGCGCCATGGCGGGCGAGGGTGCGCCCGAAGAGCGCGACGCCTTCCGCCGCGCGCTGGTGGCGGACCCCGCCCGCGCCGCGCTCTACGCCGCGCTCGACGCATCGCTGCGCCCGCTCTCCGCGGACGCCGCCGTGGACGTGGAGGCGGCGCTCGCCCGCGTCCTCGCCCGCCGCGACCAGCGCCCGGTGCTCGTCGCCGCGCCGGAGACGGCGCGCGGGCCGCGGCTCGTTCCCTCCGCCGCGCCCGTGCCGCTCTGGCGCTCGGCGGGTTTCCTGCGCGCCGCGGCCATCGTCCTCCTCCTCGCGGGTGGGGTGCTGGTGTGGCGGGCGCTCTCGCGCCGCTCGGCCGCCGTGCAGGCGATCGCCTACACCACCCAGGTCGGCGCGCCGCGCACGGTGAATCTCCCGGACGGGAGCGTGGTGCAGCTTGCGCCGCTCAGCCGCATCGAGGTGGCGCCCGGGTACGGCCAGGCGGAGCGCGCGGTCGCGCTCACCGGCCAGGCGTACTTCGAGGTCCGCCACGATGCGGCGCACCCCTTCATCGTCCGCACCGGTGAGGCCGAGGTCCAGGACCTGGGTACCGCCTTCTCCGTGGCCGAGGGCGACACCGGCGGGGCGCGCGTGGTGGTGACCGAGGGTTCCGTCTCGCTCCGGCCCTCCGCCGGCGGCGAGGCGGTGGTGCTGCGCGCGGGCGACCGCGGGAGCGTGAGCGGGGCGGGGGAGGTGCGGGTGGAGCGGGGCCAGGCCGGAGAGGATGACGTGGCCTGGACGCAGGGGCGCCTGGTCTTCCGCGACGCGCCCATCGCCGAGGTCGCCGACGCGCTGCGGCGCTGGTACGGGATCACCCTGGTGGTGCGCGACCCCGAGCTGGCGCGGCGCCACCTGACGGCCAGCTTCGGCACGGAGACGGCGGACGAGGCGGTGCAGGTGGTGGCCGCCGCGCTCGGGGGGCAGCTCCAGCGCCGCGGAGACACGGCGTCGGTGGTGCCGGCCGGAGGCAGCCCGTGAGATCCGCGCTCGCGGCCCTCGCGGCGCTCGCCGTCTTCTCCGCCTCCTCCGCACCTGCGCAGGGGGCGTGCGGCGCTCCGGTGGCCACGTCCTCCGTGCCGCGCGCCTGGCCCGCCCCGCTCGACCGCGCCGTCTCCTTCCGCGCCCGCGACGTCTCGCTGCGCGAGGCGCTCGACCGCCTCTCCGCCGCCGCAAAGGTTCGCCTGTCCTACTCGTCCGACCTTCTTCCGCTGGCGCGCCGCGTCTGCGTGTCCGCGCGCGAGGAGCCGCTGGGCACCGCGCTCGCGCGTCTGCTGGCGGGGACGGGGATGGAGGCCCAGGTGGTGGCCGGGCAGGTGGTGCTCGCCCCCACCCGCACGGGCATGCCCGCCAGCGGCGCGGTGAGCGTGACCGAGCGGGTGAACGCGCTCGACGCCATCGTGGTCACCGGGAGCGCGGCCGCCACCGCGCGCCGCTCCGTGACCGTGGGCCTCGACGTGGTGGACGGGCGCAAGCTGGCCCGCCGCGGCGCCGAGAGCCTCTCCGACGTGCTGAACGCCGCCGTGCCGGGGATGTGGGCCTGGCGGCAGCCGCCGTCGTCGCTCGTCGCCCAGTACGGGAGCGTGCGCGGCGCCAGCTCCTTCGGCGCGACCTATCCCAAGGTGTACGTGGACGGGATCGAGGCCGCCAACCCGCTCCTGGTCACCGAGATCGACCCCGACGAGGTGGAGCGGGTGGAGGTGATCCGCGGGCCGCAGGGCGCGGCGCTCTACGGGGCCGACGCCATCAGCGGGGTGATCAACGTCGTCACCCGCCACGAGGGCACGGGCGGCACCGGGGTGCAGGCGCAGGTGCGCACCCTGGCCGGCGTGGCGGGGAGCGCCTATGCCGCGCACGACCCCACCGCCTTCGACAACCGCGTCTCGCTGCGCACCGGCACCAACCTGGCCTCGGCCGGGCTGGCGGTGAACGTGGCGCGCACCGGGGCCATCTTCCCCGGCGCGGCGACGCACCGCATCTCCGCCGTGGCCGACGCGCGCCAGGTGACGCGCACCGCCATCTTCAGCGGCTCGCTGCGCGTCTCCGACCGCCGCTCCGGGGTGGGAGAGAACCCGCTGCTGGCGGGGCTCGGCACCGCGCTCCCCACCGATTCGCTGGTGCGCTCCGGCCAGTCCGCGCGCCTCTACACGCTGGCCACCAGCGCCTCCATCGCCACCGGCGGCCCCTGGACGCACAGCATCGTGGCGGGGATCGACGGCTACCGGCTGGACTACGTGCCCGACACCGCCCTCCCCCTGCCGCTGGCGGGCGACTCGGTGCTGCGCGCCGCGCGCGGCGGTGGCGACCGCGCCACCTTCCGCGCGAGCAGCACGTATCGGCTGCAGGGCGGACCGCGGACGGAGGGGACGGTGACGCTGGCGCTGGAGCACTCCACCCTGCACCAGCGCACCCTGGTCACGCCGAGCGAGTCCGCCCCGACGACGTCGCCGGAGGGTGGGTACCTGTGGAGGGGCGACCGGGTGGTGGCGGGCCCGGAGCAGACCGTGTCCGAGTGGCGCCACGACACGGGGGTGATGGCGCAGGCGAGCGGCTCCTGGCGCAACGCGCTCTTCGCCACGGCGGGGGTGCGGCTGGAGCACGGCGACGGCTTCGCGGGGGGCGCGGAGCTCTCCACCCTGCCCATGCTGGGCGCCGCCTGGGTGCAGCACCTGCCCGGCGACACGGAGCTCAAGCTGCGCGGCGCCTTCGGCCGGGGGATCCGCCCGCCGCGCACGCTGGCACGCGACCACATGCACGGGCACGACGACTGGGCCGCCACGCTGCAGCTGGAGCCCGAGGTGCAGTCCGGCGTCGAGTTCGGCGCCGAGCTCTACGTGGGATCCACGGCGTCGCTGCAGGCCACGCGCTTCGACCAGCGCGCCTCGGGGCTCATCCAGGACGTGGCGGAGAGGATCGACACCTTCATGTACGGCGGGAAGCCCGTCCGGCAGGTGTTCTACGCGCTGCAGAACGTGGGGGCGATCGACAACCGCGGGTGGGAGATGCAGGGCTCGCTCCTCGCCGGGCCGCTCTCGCTCTCCGGCACGCTGGCGCTGGTGGACAGCCGCGTGCACAGGCTCGCCACCGGCTACACCGGCGACCTGCGGGCGGGCGACCGGGTGCTCGGCGTTCCCGCGAAGACGGCGAGCCTCACGGCCGAGTGGGAGGGGCGCGGCTGGAGCGGCGCGCTCACCGCGTCGCGGGCGTGGGACTGGATCAACTACGACCGCCTGGCGCTGGCGACCGACTTCGTGGGCGACACCGTGGGGCTGCGCAGCTGGCGCGGCGCCTCGTTCCGCTCCTTCTGGCGGCGCTACGACGGCGAGACCGACGTGCGCGCCACCCTCTCGCGGCAGGTGCGCCCCGGCATCTGGCTGGTGGCGCGCGGCGAGAACCTGCTCGGCGGCCAGCTCGGCGAGCCCGACAACCTCTCCATCCGCGCCGGGCGCTCCTTCCTGCTCGGCTTCAAGGCGGACTTCTAGAGATTCTCACACAGAGGCGCAGAGACACGGAGGCGAGGGCGCGGAGACTCTTGCGCCTCCGCCGCCGCGCGGCGAATCTGGCGGTATGCCATCCCGATTCCTCGTCATCGCCCTCGCGGCCGCCGCGTGCACGGCCGCGGCCGCGGTCCAGCCGATCGCCGCGCCGCTGCCGCGCGCCGAGCAGCCGCCTCCCTACGACCTGCTGATCCGCGGCGGGAGGATCATCGACGGGACCGGGAGCCCGTGGTACCGCGGCGACGTCGCCATCCGCGGCGACCGGATCGTGGCCGTGGGGCTGCTCCCGGGGGCGCAGGCGCGCGACACCATCGACGCCACGGGGCTGGTCGTGGCGCCCGGCTTCATCGACATGCTCGGGCACTCCGAGTATCCCCTCCTCCGCAACCCGCAGGCGGCCTCCAAGATCACGCAGGGGATCACCACCGAGATCACCGGCGAGGTCACCAGCGTCGTTCCCGTCAACGCCAACACCCTGCGCGAGCTCACCGACAGCACGCGCATGCTGGTCACCTGGACCGACCTCGACGGCTACTTCGCCAGGCTCGACAGCACCCGCCCCGCCATCAACCTGGCCACCTTCGTCACCCTGGGCTCGGTGCGCCGCTACGTGATGGGTGACGAGGACCGCCGCGCCACCCCCGAGGAGCTGGAGCGGATGCGCGGCCTGGTCGCCGGCGCCATGCAACAGGGGGCGATGGGGCTCTCCACGGGGATGGCGTACAGTCCGGCATCCTTCACCCCCACCGACGAGGTGGTGGAGCTGGCGAAGGTGGCGGGGCGCTACGGCGGCGGCTACGCGAGCCACATCCGCAGCGAGGGTGCGCGGCTGGTGGAGGCGATCGAGGAGGCCATCCACATCGGCGAGGCGGCGGGGACGTGGGTGCAGGTGCACCACATCAAGGCGGCCGGGAAGCCCAACTGGGGGAAGATGCGGCAGGCGGTGGCCGCCATCGAGGCGGCGCGCGCCCGCGGCGTGGACGTGTCGGCCGACCAGTACCCCTATCCCGCGTCGGGGACGGACCTCGACGCCATCCTCCCCAACTGGGCGCACG
>Ga0070685_10001957_pt1 | contig 10685 bp, 9 predicted proteins | sample KBSS13LmetaG_FD_65651 | JGI IMG/M metagenome (GOLD analysis project Ga0070685, IMG submission 65651) | Switchgrass rhizosphere microbial communities from Kellogg Biological Station, Michigan, USA - KBS S1-3L metaG | ecosystem: Host-associated > Plants > Roots > Rhizosphere ...
CGCAGCGTGACCGCCCCGAACTCGGGATGCTCGCCTTCCAGGGCGAGTTGGGCATCGGTCAGGCGCCATCCGGCGAGCGTCGCCAGGTTCTCGGCGCGGAGGCGCTCGAACTCGTCGAGCAGGTCGGCGAGCGACTTCCCCTGGCTCTCGTGGAACTGGGCGAAGCGGTCGTACGGGGTGAAGCGACGCTCCGGGCCCTGGGCGAGGATGATCCGGGCGCGCGCCATCCAGTCGGTGCGCTCGCCGTGGATCAGGTGGCCCACGATGACGTAGGGGCTCCACGTCTCCGGGCCCTCCGTCGCGTCCGTCCATGCGGCCGGGAGCCCGGCGAGCATCGCACGCAAGACGTGTGGGGTGCGCTCGAGGATCGCGACGCCGGCGTTGAGATCGAAATCCATGGGGCTCTCGTGACGAGTTCAGGGTTGCCAGCCGGGGACAGAGCGGCGCGCTGAACGCGAATCTAGGGCGCGGCAAACACAGGCGGGAGGGATGCCGCGCGCGTCACGATCTCGTAACGGTTGCGCCACCGCCGTTGCACGGGCCGGGTGCCCTCTCCAACGTGATTGGACCGCGCGAACCGGCGCGCGGTGGACGGCAGGAAGGCCGGTGGTACCGCGGAACGTGGAGAGGCAACCGATGCCGGTGATCGTGTGGTGCGCCGGGTGCGGCGCGGGGCACCCGTCGCGCGTGCGGGCGCGCAACGGCGGCGATTTCAGCCGTCTCAACCCGCACCTGGGGGCGGTGCTGGAGCCCTGCCCGCAGTGCGGCTCACGCGAGTTCCGCGGCTCGGCGGACCGCGAGTGGCGCGACCCCGCGCGCCCCGTGGGGACGCGCATCGCACCGGTCCGCGCGGTGGCGAGCGCCTGACGAAAGGCAGGAGCGAGAGGATGACGAGGGGTCCCCAGCTGCGGGGACCCCTTTCTCGTGGGCGCGATTCACGAATTTTTAATGAAAAAGATGTTTGACAGACGGCACTTCGGTGACTACAGTCCGGTGCACACAACCACAGCCGTGGATTGCGCTTGACCCGTCGGCCGCAGCAGGGCCGATCCCCCCGGGGCCGCGCAACGAGATTCCCAAACCATTCCAGCTCACCGGACGCGGGCGCTACGCCGCGTGTTCGTCCATGCGAGAAGCAGCGATGCGAGCTCCCACCCTGCTTGCGTTCGTCGCCGCCGGCGTGCTGTTCGGCGGGGGCCGAACCGCGTCCGCCGCCGAGCCGGCGCACCCGCACGTCACGTCCGTGCTCGGGCACGCGCCACCCGCGGCGACGCTCGCGCACCCCGACACCCAGCCGCGCAGGCGCACGGGCACGAGCCGGTCGTCGACGCGCGGCCGCGCCGAGGCGGTGCTGCGCACGTCGCGGGCGGTGATCTCGGCCGCGCGCCCGGAGGCGGGGCCGACGGGGCGGCGCGTGCAGCGTGCGCTGGCGCGGCTGGGAAGCCGCGTGGACACCAGCGACCGCGACGCGCTGCGGATGGCCTTCCGCGCGTACTACAACTACCGCGCGGCGCACCCGGAGAAGGTGCGCAAGCCATACCTGTACTTCGTGGACTACGGGCTCGACGCCGAGACGCCGCGCGGCTACGTGTTCGACATGCGCGAGGTGCGCATCGTGGAGGGCCCGTTCCGGGTGGCGCACGGGAGGGGAAGCGCGGCGCGCGGCGGCGTGCCGCGGCGCTTCAGCAACCGGCACGGCAGCGAGGCGACGTCGCTGGGCCTGTTCCTGGCCCAGGAGACGTACAGCTTCAGCGGCCGCAGCGGCGGCCGGCGCTACGTCTCCACCGGGCTGCGGCTGCGCGGGCTTTCCGGCCGCTTCAACGCCCGCGCCCGGGAGCGCGGCGTGGTGGTGCACGGCGCCCCCTACGTCAACGGAGACCGCGCCGGCCGCAGCGAAGGGTGCCCCGCCGTGTCGCCGGCGCGCGCCCGCACGCTCATCCCGCGCATCCGCAACGGCGGCATGGTCTTCCTCTACTCGCCCCACGACCGCACCTGGAAGTCCGAAGACCCCTGGGTCAACCGCGGGCAGGGATGAAAGCTATTCTATTGCGTTAAACCCTGCAGAGCCAAACGTTTTCTGGACAGAGCGGGACTTGCGGGAGCATTGTGCGATGCGCGCTCCCCCTCCCTGAAAGCGAGGCGACAATGCCAAGATGCAAAGGTTGTGGTGGCTCTGGAGAGATCGACTGCATTCAGTGCTACGGTAGCGGGAAACACGGACGCTATGAAGATGAACCGTGCGCATATTGCAAAGGAACTGGCGTGCAGCAGTGCCCCGATTGTGGAGGCTCGGGAGAAGACAGTGATTGAGCAACGGACGTAAGCACATCGTCGCACGTCGAGCGCGCTGAGGACGGAATCCACCGGAGTACGGGGATTCCGTTCACAGTTTTCACCCACCCGTACACCACCGGAATTCGCTCCGACCCAAGGAGCTCCATTGCTAGTGAGTATGCGGGGGCGCGGTCACGACGGCTCGATGCGCAGCCCGTGCTTGATGTTGCGGCCCTCGACGAGGAAGACGACGTCCTCGGCGATGTTGGTGGCGAGGTCGGCGATGCGCTCCAGGTTGCGGCTCACCAGGAAGAGCGTCATCGAGGCGCCGATGCGGCGCGGGTCCTCCATCATGTGCGTGAGCAGGATGCGGAAGAGCGACTCCGCCATCTGGTCCACCCGGTCGTCGCGGTCGATCACGTCGCGCGCGTTCTCGGCGTCGGCGCGCACGAAGCAGTCGAGCGCGTCGGAGAGCATCTCCCCCGCCAGCCGCGCCATCTCCTCCACCTCCGGCAGCTCCGCGAACATCGGCGAGTCCACCAGGTGCGGAACGCCCTCGGCGATGTTCACCGCGTGGTCGCCCACGCGCTCCAGGTCGTTGCTGATCTTCATCGCCATGGTGATCAGCCGGAGGTCGCGCGCCATGGGCTGCTGCAGCGCCAGGAGCTGGATGCAGAGGTCGTCGATCTCCACCTCCAGCGCGTCGACCTGCTGGTCGCGCGCCACCACCTCGCGGGCGGCCGCCTCGTCGCGCTCGCGCAGCGCCTCGACCGAGGCGCGCACCAGCTCCTCGGCGAGCGCGCTCATCTCCAGCAGGCGGTTCTTGAGCCGCGCCAGCTCCTCGTGGAAGTGGCGGGTCCCCCCGGAGACGCTCATCCGAACCTCCCGGTGACGTAGGCCTCGGTGCGGTCTTCGCGCGGCGTGGTGAAGATCTGGTGCGTGCGGCCGACCTCCACCAACTGCCCCATGTAGAAGAAGGCGGTGAAGTCCGAGACGCGCGCCGCCTGCTGCATGTTGTGGGTCACGATCACGATGGTGTACTCGTCCTTCAGCTCGTAGATCAGCTCCTCGATCTTCTGCGTGGCGATGGGGTCGAGCGCGCTGGCCGGCTCGTCCATCAGCAGCACCTCGGGGCGCACCGCCAGCGCGCGGGCGATGCAGAGCCGCTGCTGCTGCCCGCCCGAGAGCCCCAGCGCGTTCTTCTGCAGGCGATCCTTCACCTCGTCCCAGAGCGCGGCCTTCACCAGCGAGCGCTCCACCAGCTCGTCCAGCTCCCGCCGGCCGCGCGCCAGCCCGTTCACGCGCACCCCGTACGCCACGTTGTCGTAGATCGACTTGGGGAACGGGTTCGACTTCTGGAACACCATCCCCACCCGCTTGCGGAGATGGACCACGTCTTCGCCGCGGTCGTACACGCTGCGGCCGTGGAGGCAGATGTCACCGGTGTGCCTCACCCCCGGGATCAGGTCGTTCATCCGGTTGATGGAGCGCAGGAAGGTGCTCTTGCCGCACCCCGACGGCCCGATCAGCGCCGTCACCCGGCGCTCGGGGATGGAGAGGTCGATGTCGTGCAGCGCCTGCACCGCGCCGTACCAGAAGGAGAACTTCGACGCCTCCACCGCCGGCGCGAAGGCCTGCCCCGCCGCCTGCCCGCCGGCCGGCGCCGCCACGTGCGGCGCGGAGACGGCCGGCGTGGGGGGACGGACCGGGGAGATGTGCGGCTGTGCATCCATGGTCGCCATCGTCTTTCTCATGAGCGTTGCGCCCGCCCCAGGGCGAAGCGGGCCCCCAGGCTGAGCGTGAGCACCAGGAAGATGAGCACCAGCGCGCCCGCCCAGGCCTGCCGGTGCCAGTCGTCGTACGGGGAGATGGCGTAGGCGAAGATCTGCAGCGGGAGCGCCGCCGTGGGGTGGCGCGGGTCGAGCTGCCAGAACTGGTTCCCCAGCGCCGTGAAGAGCAGCGGCGCCGTCTCCCCCGCGATGCGCGCGACGCCCACCAGCGCGCCGGTGAGGATCCCGCCCCGCGCGGCGGGGAGCACCACGCCCAGCATCGTCCGCCAGCGCGGCACCCCGAGCGCCAAGCCGCCCTCCATCAGCTCGCGGGGGACCAGGCGCACCATCTCCTCGGTCGTGCGCGTGACCATCGGCACCAGCATGGTGGCGAGCGCGACGGAGCCCGCCAGCGCACTGAAGCCGCCGGTGGGGACCACGATCAGCAGGTAGACGAAGATGCCGACGACGATCGAGGGGACGCCGTTCAGCACGTCCGCGGTGAAGCGGACGGCGGTCGCCAGCCGGCTCCCGCGCGCCTCGGCCAGGTAGACGCCGGCGAGTACGGCGACGGGGAGGCCGATCAGCGCCGCCAGCCCCACCATCTCGAAGGTGCCGACGATCGCGTTCCCCATCCCCCCGCCCACCTCGCCGGTGGGGCGCGGGGTGTGGATGAAGAAGCTCAGGTCGAGCGCCCCGGCGCCCTCGCGGATCAGGTAGCCGAAGATCAGCACCAGTGGCAGCACCGTGAGCACGGCGGCCACCCCGGTGAGCGCCAGCATCACCGCGCTGGTGGCGCGGCGGCGGCGGTGGCGGAGCGTCATCCCGCTCATCGCGCGTCCCTCCGCTCCACGCGCCAGACCAGCGCCCGCGCCAGCGCGTTCACCACCAGCGTGACCGCGAGCAGCATGAGGGCAACGTACATCAGCGCCGAGCGGTGCACGTCGCCCGAGGCCTCGGCGAACTCGTTGGCGAGCACGCTGGCCATGGTGTAGGCGGGCGCGAAGAGCGAGTGCGGCACCTGTGGCGTGTTGCCGATCACCATGGTCACCGCCATGGTCTCGCCGATCGCGCGCCCCAGCCCCAGCATCACCGCGCCGATCAGCCCGGCGCGCGCGGCGGGGAGGACGATCTGCCAGGTGGATTCCCAGCGCGTGGCCCCCAGCGCCAGCGCCGCCTCGCGCTGCGCCCGCGGCACGGCGGCGATCACCTCGCGCGACACGGCGGAGACGAAGGGGATGATCATGATCGCCAGGATCACCCCGCCGGCGAGGATGCTGGGCCCGTACGCCGGCCCGGCGAAGATCCCCATCCCCTCGCCCAGCTTCTCCGACACCGGCGCCTCCACCCGGTCGCGGAGGAAGGGGACGAGGACGAAGATCGCCCAGAGGCCGTAGACCACCGAGGGGATGGCCGCCAGCAGCTCGGTGGCGAAGGCGATCGGCGCGGCCAGCCAGCGCGGCGCCAGCTCGGTGAGGAAGAGCGCCAGGCCGATGGAGAGCGGCACGGCGATCAGCAGCGCCAGCAGCGACGAGGCGAGCGTCCCCACCAGGAAGGGGATGCCGCCGAAGTGGTCGCTCACCGGGTCCCACGCGCTCCCGGTGAGGAACCCGCCGCCGAACCTGCGGATCGCCGGCCACGCGCCGTAGACGAGCGCGGCGGCGATCCCCACCAGCAGCAGCGGGATCGTGAGCCCGAACACGACCAGCACCCCGCGCCACACCGCGTCCGAGGCGCTGCTCAGCTTCCAGGGAAGCGCGAGCCGCCGCGGCGCCGGCAGCCCCTCGACCGAGTTTCCACCGACTACGTCCGTCATCCATCCCCTTCGGTTGCAGTCTCCAACATCTGAACAGCAGGTCTCACGCAGAGGGACCAGAGGAACCAGAGAAAAGCAGAGGAACGCGAGCAGTTCTCCGGTCCCTCTGGTCCCTCTGCGTGAAACCCTTGCCGTTCATCTTCGAATGCGCGTCACCGGGCGGAACCGGGATCAGCGCTGGATCATGCGGATCTTCGCCTCGACCGCGGCCACGATGGCGGCGGGGAGCGGCGCGTAGTCCAGCGCGGCGGCGAAGCGCTGCCCATCGTGCACGGCCCAGGTGAGGAAGTCGGCGATCTGCCGCGCCTTGCCCCGGTCGCGCATGCTCTGGTAGACGATGATCCAGGTGAACGACGAGATCGGGTACGCATCCGCCCCCGCCCCGTTCACGATCGACAGGCGCAGGTCGCTGTTCGCCGGGAGCTGGATCCCCGCGGCGGCTGCGGTGGTGGACTCCAGCGTGGGCATCACGAAGTTCCCCGCGCGGTTGCGGATGGCGGCGACCGGCAGGTGGTTCTGGTTGGCGTACGCCAGCTCCACGTAGCCGATGGCGCCGGGGGTCTGCTTCACCAGTCCCGCCACCCCTTCGTTGCCGCGGCCGCCCAGCCCTATCGGCCAGCTCACCGCCTTCCCCGTGCCGATCGTCCGCCGCCACATGGGCGACGCGGAGGAGAGGAAGTCGGTGAAGATGTAGGTGGTGCCGCTGCCGTCGGAACGGTGCGCCACGATGATCCCGCGGTGCGGCAGGCGCGCCGCCGGGTTGAGCTGCCGGATGCGCGCGTCGTCCCAGTTGCGCAGGGTGCCGTTGAAGATCGCCGCCAGCACCTCGGGGGTGAGGCGGAGCCCCGTCCCCACGCCGGGGACGTTGTAGGTCACCGTCACCGCGCCCAGGATCGTCGGGATGTGCAGCACCCGCCCGCCGCGTGCGCCCTCGAGCTCGCCGTCGCTCATCGGGCCGTCGGTGGCGCCGAAGTCCACCGTCATCTCCTGCAGGTTCTTGATCCCGCCGCCCGAGCCGATCGCCTGGTAGTTGATGGCGACGCCGGTGCGGGCGCGGTACTCGGTGAACCACTTCGTGTACAGCGGCGCCGGGAAGGTGGCGCCGGCCGCGTTCAGCTGCGCCGCGAGGGGCGCGGAGAGCAGCGAAGCCAGCGCGGCGGCCGCGAGAATGCGCTTCATCAGGTCATCGTCTCTTCGTCGATGCGTGGATGGCCAGGGCTCAGAACCAGATCCGCATCATCGTCTTGAAGGAGTGGACGCTTTCGCCCGTCCCCCGCCCCAGGTCCAGCGCGTCGCCGGGGCTCACCACGTCGTAGTTCAGCATCAGCCAGGTGCGCGGCGAGAACTCCACGTTCACCCCCGGCGTGAGCAGGGTGGAGGAGATCCCGGAGTTGTCGGTGTCCGGCGCGGTGTGGTCCCAGCGGAAGACGGGGACGATCGCGGTCGCCACCTCGTTCTCGGGGAGGAGGAACTTGAAGGCGCCGACCACGTGGAAGGTCGTGAACCGCGGCTCGAAGTCGGTCCCCGCCGGCGGCGTCGCCCGCAGCCCGGCGATGGTCGGGGTGAGCGCGCCGACGCGCGACTGCCGGCCGAACGCCGCGTCGGCCATCACGTGCAGCCCGCGGTCGAAGTTCCCCCACTCGGCGTCGAGCCCGAAGCCGGTGGAACGCGCCGCGCTGTCGACCGCCACCTTCCCGCCGACGCTGATGGGGTCGTCGTGCGAGACCCAGGCGGCGCCGAGCGAGAGGTCTTTGATGGGGTTCACCACCAGCCGCGCGCCGAAGGTCTTGGCGTTGTTGACCTCGCTCAGGTCCTTCCCCTGCCCGTTCCACACCCCGAGCCGGAAGGAGACGGGGATGCGCGCGCCCTCGGCGGTGTGCGCCTCGAGCGAGGTGCCCACGTCGTGCGCGGTGAAGCCGACGGCGGTGAGGAAGTTGTTCTGCGAGACCAGATTGGGCGTCTTCAGCCCGCTGATCTGCGCGCCGCGCTCCACGGTGAGGTAGGAGCTGGACGAGTTCAGCTCCTGCCGCTCGATCGGCTTCTTCTCCTGCCCGGCGCGCCAGGTGAGGAAGCGGCCCAGCCCCACGTCGATGTAGGCGTCTTCCAGGTTCACGGCGCGGCGGGTGGCGTTCACCTCGAGCTTGGCGCGGATGTTGGCGGCCATCTGCGCGGCGAACTCCACGTAGGCGCGGCGGAGGAAGAACTCGTTGTTCAGGTTGGTGTTGAGCGCCGCCTCGCTGCCGTCGGGGTTCTGCGTGTGGATGTCGGAGGTGCGGAACTCGGCCTGGATGCGGCCGCGCAGCGAGGCCGTGGGATACTGCGCCTGCAGCGCGCGCGGCAGGCTGAGCCCGAGCGCGGCGACCGCGGCGGCGGCGTACCGTGAAACGCGTCCGTGGATGGCGATCATCTCTCGAAAAGTTCGCGTGCTGCGTGGCTGGGTGACACCCGCGCCCGGTAACGGACGTGCACCGAACATCTCACCCCTTCACCGCGCCCACATCACCCTTTGGTCACGAACGCGTAACGACGCCCGGCTCGTCACAATTCTCATCAGCCAGCCAGCCGCGCCGTCCGGCCACTCTCCACTTTCGTGAAGGGAGATGCCCGCAGGAGGGCTGTGAAAACCTCGGCAACGGTGAGTCATCGCGAATTTTTTCGAGGCACCCCCCCACGGGTCGATCGGCTCGGTCCGCGCGTCCGCGACATCTGATTCATCGACAGGCGCTGCAAACGGCGTCATCAGGATCGAGGTGGCGATGGGTCACGTGCTACGCGCCGGTATCACGGCGTGACGAGATTCACCTGATGACGCCGTTGACGATGCTCGTCCCTCGCACAGGAACATGCGACGAGTGACGAGACCGTCGGCCGAGTCCGCCAGCTTCCGCGGTCCTGTTTCTTCGACACGCTCACCCAACGGCGTCATCATGGGTCGAGATAGCGATGAGTCACGTGCCACGAGCCGGTGTCTCGGCGTGACGAGATTCACCCGATGACGCCGTTGACGATGCTCGTCCCTCGCTCGGGAGCACGCCTCGAGTGACGAGACACGCCAGCCGAGCCGGACAGGGGGCCCTCAAAAAATTCGCGATGACTCACCGCTGCCGACGTCTTCACAGCCTTCCTGCGATCATCTCCGATGACGAAAGTTGGAAGCGGCCGGATGCGAGGGGAGGGCGGAGGATCGCTCCCCCGCCCTCCCTCATCCGTCTATCGGGCCATCACGCGGCGGGCTTCACCGCTTGGTTGTTGGGGCCGCAGGTGACGGTGCCCAGCTTCTGGCGCACGCCCTCGCGCACTTGGTCCGGGAGGGGCGCGTAGTGGAGCTGGCGCGCCGCATCGGCACCTTGGGTGAGCGCCCAGTCCACCAGATTCACGAATGCCTGCGCCTTGCCGCAGTCGCTCCAGTGCGGCGGCACCAGCAGGTACGTCCAGGTGGCGATGGGGTATGTCGCCGCGCCCGCCGCGTCGTTCAGCGAGACCCGGAAGTCGCCGCCGGCCACCCGCTCCGCCACCCCCGCGGCGGCCGCCGCCGTCGCGTCCACCGTCGGCGAGACGTAGGCGCCCGACTGGTTCTTCAGCGCCGCCATGGAGAGCTGGTTCTGCATCGCGTAGGCGAGTTCCACGTAGCCGATGGCGCCCGCGGTCTGCTTGACCGAGCCCGCCACCCCCTCGTTCCCCTTGGCGCCCAGCCCGCCCGGCCAGTTCACCGACTTGCCGGTGCCGGGCCCCGCCTTCCACTCCGGGCTCACCTTCGCCAGGTAGTCGGTGAAGACGAAGGTCGTCCCGCTCCCGTCGGAGCGGTGGACGACCGCGATGTTCGTGGCGGGGAGCGCCACGCCGGGGTTGTCGGACGCGATCGCGGGATCGTTCCACTTCGTCACGCCGCCCATGAAGATGCGGGCGAGGACGGGACCCGAGAGCTTGAGCGGCTGCGCCAGGCCGGGAACGTTGTAGGTCACCGCGACCGCACCGAGGACAGTGGGGAGCTGGAGGATGCCGGGGACCTTCGCCTCCTCCTCCGGCGTCATCGGCGCGTCCGAGGCGCCGAAGTCGACCGTTCCGGCGGTCACCTGCTGGATGCCGCCGCCCGAGCCGATGGACTGGTAGTTCACCTGCACCCCGTGCGCCTGACCGTAGTCCGAGAACCACTTGCTGTAGACCGGCGCCGGGAAGGTCGCGCCCGCGCCGGTGAGGGAGACGGAGCCGCCGCCGGCGCTGCGCGCGGGGGCGCCGTCCTTCGCGTCGGGGGCCTTGCCGTCGCCGCCGCCGCAGGCCGCCAGGAACGCCGCGAGCGCCAGCGCGCCCTGCCAGGATCTCTTCATCGGGTATTCCGCCGTTTCGTCGTGGTGGAGAACGCAAGCCGCATCCGTACACGCGGAAGCTGCGGCCCGGGGGTCACGTCCCCATCCGCTCCCTGTCACGATCCGGTAACGAACCGCCCATCGTCCCGTCACCGCCCGCGGCGCGCTCTTTCCGCCCGGCGGGCGGGAACGTAGCTTTGCCGCGCTTCTCGGGGGCTCCGCTGCGTTACACACCGCCTCGAGAGGGCGACGACCATCGGGCCCTGCCGGCGGCATCCCGTTACAAAACCTCTCCCCACGGAGGCACCACCGTGCGCCTGATCCCGCGCGACGAGCAGTTCTTCCCCATGTTCGGGTCGCTCGCGCAGAAGCTTTCGCAGGCCTCCCGGCTCCTGGAGCAGCTCTTCGCCGAGCCGGACCGGCTCCAGGAGATGGTCCAGAAGATCAAGGACATCGAGCACGAGGCCGACGTGCTCACGCACGACATCATCGTGCGCATCGACAAGAGCTTCGTGACGCCGA
>Ga0070685_10001960_pt1 | contig 10681 bp, 8 predicted proteins | sample KBSS13LmetaG_FD_65651 | JGI IMG/M metagenome (GOLD analysis project Ga0070685, IMG submission 65651) | Switchgrass rhizosphere microbial communities from Kellogg Biological Station, Michigan, USA - KBS S1-3L metaG | ecosystem: Host-associated > Plants > Roots > Rhizosphere ...
CCCCGCCGCCCCCCGCGCACAGCTCCCCCGCCTCGCCGGGCGCCGCCGGCCGCCCCCCCTCCGCCACCACGTACGCCCGCACCCCCGGCAGCGCCCGGCCGATGGTGACGGCCTCGCCCGCCGCGCAGTCGCCCATCGTCACGCACACCGTGGCCTCGGTGGGGCCGTAGGCGTTGACGAAGCGGCGCCCCTCGCCCCAGCGCTCCACCAGCGCCGCCCCGCACGCCTCCCCCGCCACCACCAGCACCTCCAGCGCCGGGAGCTCCGCGGGGGGGAGGGCGGCGAGGACGGAGGGGGGAAGGGTCAGGTGGGTGACCCCGCGCTCGCGCAGGAGCGCCGCGAAGCCGGGCCCGGGGAGGAGCTCCTCCTGCCGCGCCAGGACGAGGGTGGCGCCCGCCGCGAACGCCTGCCCCATCTCCGCCACCGAGGCGTCGAAGCTCGCCGGCGCGAACTGCAGGACGCGGCTCCCCGGGCCGGCGGCCAGCAGCGCGGCCTGCGCGCGCGCCAGGGCCGCCAGGCCGCCGTGCGCCACCATCACCCCCTTGGGGCGTCCCGTGGAGCCGGAGGTGTAGATGAGGTAGGCCAGGCTCCCGGCCTCCACCGCCACGCCGGGCGAGGTCGCGGGGAGGCGGGCGGCCTCGTCCTCCGCCTCGTCCAGGAGCACGACCCGCCAGGGCCCGGCGGGAAAGCCCGGTGCCACCCCGGCGCGGGTGAGGAGGAGCGCTGCCTCCGAATCGGCCAGCATGTACGCCAGCCGCTCGGCCGGGTACGCAGGGTCGAGGGGAACGAAGGCCCCGCCGGCCTTGAGCACCGCCAGCACGGCCACCACCACCTGGGGGCCCCGCTCCAGCGAGATCGCCACGCGGACCTCGGGCCCCACGCCCAGCGTCCGCAGGTGGCGCGCGAGCCGGTTGGCCCGCGCGTCCAGCTCGCGGTAGCCCAGCCGCGCCTCCCCGAACACCAGCGCCACGGCCTCCGGCGTGCGCGCCGCCCACCCCTCCACCAGGTGGTGGAGGGATTCGGTGCGCCCAGCAGGCGGCTGGACGATGCGGAACCCGGTCTCGGTGGCCAGGACGCTCATGAGTGGCGGCGCGGCTGCGGGTGGTGCCGCTCCCGCGTCGGGAACAGAGGCAGCCGCTCGATGACCGGCACTGGGCGCAGATTTCCGGGCTCGAAGGGGCGGCATCATCCTCTTACGTGGCGTCTGGGTTCTCGTGCGGAGCGAACGCTCCTGTCCATTTGTGATCGAGGCGTCTTGAACGGCGCCGTGGCGGGAGCCTGCGCGGGATCGCCAGTTTGTGTGCGCCGAGCGGCGATGTCTCCCAGGTGTCCCGGGGCGAATCGTGTACGCCCCACGGTCACCGGCGACTCCTCAGCCTGGGGACGCGTTCAAGGGGAGTCGTGAATCGGTAGGTTACCTGCACGCGAATGACGCTGTAACTCGCAATCGCGCTATGTACCATATAAAATTTAGTCTACCTGCCCCGCAGTGTAAATCGATTGCACTAATTCCCAACTTCCTAGTCTATGTCCCAAAACAAACGGTATATGTACCTGGAGGTATTAACAACGGGTGATCGCCTTACAAAGTCTCCACGGGGTTGATGCAGCCGCCGCACAGTCCGCCGACCATCTCTGGTACCCGATCTGATCAACCGGTATGCATTCCGCACAATCCCCAACATGTCATCCTGAGCGTCGCCGCTGCACCAGCCCTTCCGCTCACTGAGCCCTGGCGGCGACCGAAGGATCTATCACCGCGTCAGCGAACGAACTTCCTGAACGGTAGATGAACGGCCGGCGTGCGCTTCGGAGGATGGGTTCCGAGCGCAAACGATAGATCCTTCGTCGCCGCCAGAGTCCGGTGCCGCCGAAACAACGGTGCGGCGGCGACTCAGGATGACATGATTGGCGGCGGTCGATGCACAAAGGATTGTTTATACCTGGGATGACCCCTTGGAGCGAAGACGCCATAGCGTAGATGCTAGATGTTTCGTACGGGCCTACCGCACTCCACAGGCACAAACGCCCAACTTCGCCGTCCAACCTATTCCACAAACTATTCCATTCTCAATCTCCCCCAACGGCAGCGCACCCATACCAAATGTCGGGACTGGTGCGGCGACGCCGAGATCGGCGCTTATGCAACGCGCCGCCCCCAGGCGCAGAAGGTGGCTACCGGCACCTTTGGCCCTGTTGGCAAGGTCCGCAGCGGTTGCTGGACAAGATCGGCATTAAGCACGTCCCAGCACCTCGGCGTGATGATGAAGGCCTCGCACGTGGCTGTCGCGAAGGCCATCTGGGACTTTGGCGGTGAAACTCGCTCGCGGCGACCACGGGCAGGAGGACCGCGACGGTGACCTGGCGTGTCCGGCCTCTCCAAGCCGCTGTTCGCGCAACGGGACGAGCACCTCCCCCGCTTGCTCCCACTTGACGGACGGCACGCTGTGAGATCAGGATACGCTCGCATCCGGAGCACAGAACCTTCCAAGGGCGGTCTACATGACCCACCACGTTGATACAATCACCGACTACATCATCTGGCGTGCGCACCGGCACGGCTCGTTCATCAGCAATCTCAAACTGCAGAAGCTCCTCTACTACGCCCACGCGTGGTACCTAGCGCTCCACGACAAGACACTCTTCAGCCATCGGATCGAGGCGTGGGTCCACGGGCCGGTCGTGCCGTCCGTCTACCGCCGGTTCAAGGAGTACGGATTCCGGAACATCGACGCGGCGGTCGAGCGTCCGGTTCTCGATGCCGAGACGGCCGCGTTTCTCGACGATTTTCTGCGACAGTACCTTCCGTTCGACGCTTACGCGCTCGAACAAATGAGCCATCAAGAGGATCCGTGGCTAGACGCGCGGGGAGGTGCGGCGCCGGACAAACCCTCCCGGGCGCAGATCACAGACGCGGCGATCCGACGCTACTTCGGGGCGCGGCTTTCGGCACCCGCCGCCGATTGAGCCAATCGGGGGCGGAGCGGCTTACCCCTGCGCGGTGCCGACCACACATCCGCCGACACCCGTCACCTCGCCGCCGCTTGATAGCAGGCGCGAGATGTACGGCTCTCCGGTCATTCCAAGGGGCGTGCATGCCGCCCCGATCGCCTCCGCGACCAGCGCGACGGTTGCGGTCAGCGCGCCCGCGTCCCGCCAGATCAGAGTCTCGGGGTTTTCGTACCGCGCGCGGGTGCGCCCGACCTGCGCGGCGAAGAACAGTACGGTGCCCGCGTGTGTCCTCGCGGCCGCCCCAGCCGAGTTGAGCAGGTCGGCCACCTCGCACGTAGGGAAGGGTAAGAGGACGAGCGAATGCCCGAGCGGGTCGTACCGATACAGGGCCCCCGGCGCGCCCGTCCGACTCGCGACGAAGATGTCGATCGGGTGCCGCCCGCCTGCCGATGGCGCCCCGCGGTGTTCCCATCGGCCCTCCGAGGGAGGAGTCCTCTCCCACGTCTTCCCCGTGTACCACAGGAGTGTGCCTAGGCTCGCGTCTGAGAGCGGAGCCGATGGAGGCCGCGAGCGCCGGCTCCTGACGATGTTGAAAAACGCCGGACCCGACAGCTCCAGATCCGGGATGTTCAGGTATTCCGGCGGCCCTGACGGATAGTCCCACTCACGGTACGGCAGACCTGCCGCTCTCGGCCTCGGCTCGGCTCCCATCGGTCCGCTCAGTAGCCCTCTCCCCAGAGTTCCGCCGTGACTTCGCGGTGTTTGTTGCATCCACGGCACCTCCCGCAGGCGTACGGGCCGGTGTGGCAGGAGTGCGCCCAAGCAAGGATGTCCGGAGGGATTCGCGACTCTCGGACGAGTTCGGCGGTGGTCATGTGGAGTGCCGGTGCGCGGACACGGAGGGCGCCCTCTTGGAGTGCCGTGAGTGAGTCGATGGCGACGAAGAACGCCGCCGTTCCGTCCATGTGCTGGGAATCGCTTCGGACGGACGCGACGAGCAATTCGGTTACTCCGTCCCCGACGGCCCGCATGCCGGCCAGGGTGACCAGAAGCTGGTTCCGGAAGGGCCACCATTCCGGGACCGGCGCGAGCGGGAGCGGCTCAGTGCCGGCGAGGTCGCCGGTGCCGAGCGCCGAACAGTCCGCACGTATCAGAACGTGCCGCGCTCCAACAGCGTCGGCGATTGCCCCCGCCGCTCGGATCTCTCCCTCCGCAGCAGCGTGTCCGTAGTCAACCGTATACGCGACCTCCGGGCGGAGTAACCACGCCAGGGAGGAGGAGTCAATACCGCCGGATAACAGGATCGCGCGCATCATCGCTGCAGGGCTGCCCAGGCTGCCTGGTATACCGCGGAAACGAAGTCTCGCGTGATTCGACAGTCTGTTCCCGCGAGCATCTTCAGCGGTTCCTCCGGCTCGTTCTGCACGAAGGCGACGACGGGGATGTCGAGGCTGCGCGCGTAGCCAACCTCGAACGACGTTCCGGCGTCAAACCCGTCGAGGATCGCTAGGACGGCATCGCACGATTGGAGGGCCTCAATGTCTTTCGGCACGACTTCGTTCGCCGGCCCGATTCCCACATCGTGAAATGGCGAGAACACTTCCACCCCCTGCTGGAGGAGCCCGTCCCGGGCCTCAGTGACCAGCCAGCGCTCGGCGGTGGTGAAGAACGGCCCAGCGAGGTAGACGCGTCGGGGTTGCCGGCTTCCAGTAGTCACCACAAGGGGAGCGTGGACCCGTTCGGTTACGTCCGCAGGGATAGGCAGGAGTTGGGAACCACAGTACCAGGCGGCCGAGCGTGACGCGTAGTCGGCCGCGGCGACCGGATCAGCGCCTTCGGTGGCCCACCGGTGCGCGAACGCAGCGGAGAAGACATCTCCGGACCCGATGGGGAACACGAAATCCATCTGGTATGCGGGGACACGGTCGGCGCGGCCACGCTGGAATACCGCAACACCGAGTGCTCCGCGTTTGATCAGCACTGCCTCGGCGCCGTGGTCGGCGAGGAGCGCCGCGCCGATCTCCTCGATGTCTCTTAGACCGGTCATCGCTGCCCCCTCTCGCTGGTTACAGACAATAGCCAGTCTATGAGCGGAGCTGCCGTTTTCCGCGAACGGGCGCGGATCGTACGTCGACTGCGGGTCGTACACGACGGTTTCACCGTGGACGACTGCGTCCGACTCGAGCGTTCCGTACCGCAGGATCGTAGGAGCGGTTAGTGTCACCTGCTCGGCGGGGCGCAGGAGGTGCAATGAGGGATCGATCCATGGGCGCGACAGCCCATGCACGTAGGAGAACCGCAGGGTCGCCGGTGCCTGCCGGGCGTCAACGGCGATCCCATACTGCTGGGCATACGCATCAAGGGTAAGCCGCTCCAACTCCCCAATCCAAGTAGTCAGATGCACTCCGGTGTCTAAAGCGCTCAGCGCGGCTGCGCCCCGGAGTCCGGACCCGTACAGTTCGTCCCACATGGGTTCCCGGCACACCTCGAGATAGGAGCCGCCGATCACATGCATGCTCATCTCAGATATGCCGCACTTCGACCTGACAGCGGCCGTTGCTGACCAGAATGATGCGGGCAACGTACTGTTCTCCGGCGGCCATGCATGCGAGAAGCGCGGCGAGACGTCCGCCGGTCACGGTCCCTGCCACCACCCCGCCGGCGTCCACCGCCTCCACCGGACCGCTGGGTGGGTTCGGCTGGCGGAGCGTGAAAACGTCGCCGGGCCTACATGACAGCAGAACCTGTGGGTTGGGCGAATTCAGCACCGTCTGGAAGCTCAGACTCGCGCAATCCGTTTCCCCTCCGCCCCCTCCGCCCCCCCCACCGCCGCCGCCTCCGCTGCCTGACATTCTGCCTCCCGGTTATTCAGGTTTCCTCAGGCTGCCACCCCCGTTCAGCCGGAGGTGGTAGAGTTGCCGGCCGACGCGTCCGGCTACCTTCATGTCCATCCACATCAGCGCATCCAAGACCGAAGGTCGCACACCGATGGCCCAAGCGAAGGTGATGAACCGCGCCTCCATCTCGTGGTAGTCTCGGGCGAGCGAGTGGCGGGGCAGGAAGAACCCCGCAACCACGCCCGCCCGGTGCAGGTGCACGTCCAGGATCGCCACTTCGTCGCTCGCACGGTGATTCCGAGTGACCCATGAAGCAGTCTTCAGCCCGATCCCGGGCAGCGCGGCAAGCCAGTCCCGGAGCGCGACGTCCTCGAGGTCCGACGGGAGTTCGCGCACGAGGCGGCTAAGAGATCCGCTTAGATACTCGCTCCGCTGGCGGGCGAACCGGTACCGGACTCTCCGCCCGCCCACCAGAAGAGGTTCGCTCAGGACGTCCATCAATGTCCCAGCTTCGTGCGGGGTTCCGTCGAAGTAATTGAGCGACCGTAGGCGATCGTACGCCGCCAGTCCCACCTCCGCCGGGATCCCGTGCCCGCCCAGTAGACACGCGGCCACCTCTTCGACGAGCGTGGTACCGAGCGCGAACCGCACGTCCATGTCGCCCTGCTGCTCCGCGAACCAGGCGCGCGCCCGCCAGTATGCCGGCGTTAGGAACTGGTCGACGCGCCCCCAGGCGATCCCCGGCAGGACCTCAGTGTCGGCACCTGGGAGGGCCAACTCGGTGAGGCCCTCACCGGCCAGTGTGAAGATCCGCTGGAGTGAGGTGGAGCACGCCGCGCTGAAAGGAACGGGAGCCCGAGTCAGACCGTCGGCCCCGCGTACAAGTGGATCGGGATGGTCTGCGGGAGCATTGCGCGCGGAGGCTGGGATCGGAGCGTGAAGCACGGTGGCGAGTTGGCGAGGAGGAGCGTTCAAGCGATCACACTACCCAACCCGGAGCGTCCGATACGTCATTGGAGGCATTCCGGTCAACAGCCGAAAATTGGACTACAGGGGCCGGATCGCTCCGAGCCAAATAATGCTCGGCAGCCTAACAAGTCAAGCGCGATAATAGGTGTAACGTTGCATTAGCTGACCGAGCTAAGTGGCCCATCCAAATCGGACGGGCGCGGGCCCCAGAGAAGCGGACAGTCACAAACCCACGTTGCGCGTGTCGAGAAATCGGCCGTTCTGCGTGCTATCCAACACACCATTTCGCGTACCGCGAGAACGCGGGGATTTCACGTGCCGCTAATTCGTCCAGGCTGGCGTGCCCGCTCCACCCCGTCAGCGTGTCGACCGCGAAGGGGCGGCATCCACGCCACCGGACCGAATCGGACCCGATCCTCCTGCGCTCGCCGTCCATGCAGCAGTCGCTTCCCGTCCATACCGACCTTCCCGGCGTGTGGCCCGCTCGCGTACAGCAGCAGCGCAGCTGACGCCCGGCAAGATCCAGTACCTCGTTCGCGTTCTGGCCCGCGAGAGCCGGGACGGCAGGGAAGCGCGGACCACCGAGTACATGTGCGACATGCTGTACGGTGTCGCAACTGGCTTCGGCAAGAGGAATTGTGATTCCTGATGGGGCGGCCGTGCCGAAGCGCAACTGGAAGGTGCGGTTGAAGCAGGAATGGCAGAGTGTCACGGGCGTGGCGGTTCAACCCAAGCATCCGCGTCATGCGGTGGAGGAGGTGGTGGCGATCTTCTCCGCCTTGCCGATGGAGGACCCACGCGTGTGGCTACTGGTGGAACTCGCGGCGGAGCTTCGCACGAGGCAGGCAGTCCGCGGGAAGCGGAGCGATTTGATCCTGGAGCCGGTCGGAGGATTCGGCCTGGGTCGGTTCGTCGTGCGAAGGCGCGGCGGCAGATGCGGGACTTTCTCGCGGGGAAGGGAGAGGTGGCGTGACGAACCTATTCCAAAACCTATTCCGCCCCGGTTCGGACGTGAAAATCCCCGGCAGCGTAACCGCTGCCGGGGCAATCACTTAAGCAAGTCGGGACGGCCGGATTTGAACCGGCGACCCCCTGAACCCCATTCAGGTGCGCTACCGGGCTGCGCCACGTCCCGAACTCCCGGTCTTCATCCGCGCGGGAGCACGGGCGAAGGCGGTAAACCTACCGGATGGCGGCGCTTGCGTCAACCCCGCACCGCGGAACCCTGGCGAGGTGGGACCGGTCTAACCAGGCGAAGGGATGAGTTGAAGCGATCCCCTATCCGCGGGCTGGAACGAATGACACTGGAGCCACTTCCCCTCATCGAGCGCTTCTTCAGCTCGCGATCGCGCCGCATCGACCTGTCAGACGTAGCCATTGCGGCCGTGCAGCACGTTCAAGGCTCGACCGCCGCGATGCTGAACCATTTTCATCAGCTCGGGGTGCCGTTCTCGAACATGTACGTCCTGGGGAAGTCTTACTCGACGCATCCTTCCGTGATGCACCTGCTTGGCGAGCTCGGAGCCTACGTTCACCCGGGAAGCACGCTGTTCGAGGCGCACAGGCTGACGAGCGACTACCGCGAGCAACTCCGGATCTTCGCCCAGGAGCTGCTGCACAGAGTGGTCGCCGAGCTCCCGCGCAGCCGTGCCCGCCGATTGCTGATTCTCGACGAAGGGGGCATCATCACCCCGTTTGCCCGAACCTGCGACCTGCCCGTGTGCGCGGTGGAGCAGACCCGTAGTGGCGCACGATTTCTCGCCGGCATCGACGACCTGCGGTTTCCGATCGTCAACGTAGCTGAATCAGAGGCCAAGCTCAGGCATGAAACCCCTCTGATCGCACGCACCATCATCAAGGCGCTGGCGCTTCGAATGGCGTACCACCGGCCCGACCTGCAACTGGATGCGCTCCGGGCGGTCGTTGTCGGCTATGGTGTGATTGGTGAGGCAGTTGCCCGTGCTCTACGGACCGCGGGCGCCGCTGTCGCGATCCATGACGAGGATGAAGCGAGGACCGCCGTTGGCCGCAAGGCCGGCTTTGCCGCGCCGGATCTTTCGGTATCCGGCAGCCAGGCCGATGTCGTCATAGGCTGCGTGGGGAAGTCGTGGCCTTCCGAACGACTTGCGGATTGCCTTCCCGACAACGCGCTGCTGGCATGCGCATCGTCGGCGAACGTGGAGTTCCTGGGGTTCCTGCGTACGGCTCTGCGGCAAAGCAACGGTACGTTCCCGGAGGTAGAAGCTGCACGATCCGGTTTGCCATGGGGCCACGACGATTATGGGGTCGAACACGCGCCGGGAAAGCGATCGTGGCTTCTCAATGCGGGCTTCCCCGTGAATTTCGATGGCTCGATCGACGTCATTCCACCCAGGCTGATGCAGCTCACGCGCGCCCTGATGGTTGCCGGTGCCCTTCAAGCACTCGAGGGCGACCCGAGGCATGGTCTCGTCCCGCTGCGCGCGAGTGACCAGGCGTTCCTGGTGGACAGTTTCTACAGGATGAACCCGAACGGATGGGAATTCTGACCGGGCCGCGGGACTTTCTGCCAATACCAAATCTGGAAAAAGACTGCCTCACGCAGAGACGCGGAGACACGGAGAGAACCGCCTGGCCTCTCTGCGACTCTGCTTGCGCGCGGCCGGCCTGCCGCTGAGGTTGCAGCAACGCTCCTCGCCGTGCGTCTCCACACTACGCTTCCGCCCTGACGCACGGGCTTGCTCCCACGCATCCCCATCTCCCATCCCTCCCGTGCTCAAGCTCGACCTCGTGCAGACGGTGGCGTTCGCGGGCCTCGTGCTCTTCGTAGGGTACGGGGTGCGGCGCCTGGTGCGGCCGCTGGCGCGCAACAACGTGCCGGCGCCGGTGGTCGGCGGCCTGCTGGCGGCGGTGGCGATCACGCTGGCGCGGCGCGGCGGCGAGGGGGTGGTGCAGTTCGACACCGCCCTGCAGGCGCCGCTGATGATCGCCTTCTTCACCACCATCGGCTTCGGCGCGAGCGTGCCGCTGCTGCGCCGCGGCGGGCCGCAGGTCATCCTCATCCTGGGCCTGGCGACGGTGATCGCGGCGGCGCAGAACGCGCTGGGGATGCTCCTCGCCGCGCCGCTCGGGGTGCACCCGCTGATCGGCGTGCTGGCGGGGTCGGTGACGCTCGCGGGCGGGCCCGCCACCGGGCTCGCCTTCGCGCCGGACTTCGAGGCGGTGGGGGTGCCCGCCGCCGCCACCGTGGCCGTGGCCTCGGCGATGGTGGGGATCATCACCGCGGGGCTGGTGGGCGGGCCGGTCGCCACCTGGCTGATCGAGCGCAACCGGCTGGGGCCGACACCAGGGGACAGGGGACAGGGAACGGGGGACAGCCGCCTCGATGAGCCGCCGGCCGCCGTGCCCGCGTCGGATACTCTCCGTGACGATACGCCCGCCGCCGCCACGGCCGCCGTGTCGCCCGCGTCCGGCCTCGATCCACTCGCCGGCGCACCCGCGCCGGTCCCGCCGCCGGAGGCGCCGGAACGCGCGTGGGATGCCTACGTCCTGCTCAAGAGCGTGGTCGCGATCCTGGCGGCGATGTGGGTGGGAGCGTGGCTGAGCCAGGGGATGGCCGCGGCCGGCATCAAGCTCCCCGCCTACATCGGCGCCATGCTGGTGGCCGCCATTCTCCGCAACGTGGACGAGCCCACCGGCTGGATCGGCCTCTCGCAGCGCAGCATCCAGGCGGTGGGGGCGGTGGCGCTCGCGCTCTTCATCACCATGGCGCTGATGGCGCTCAAGCTCTGGGAGCTGGCGGGGCTGGCGGTGCCGCTGCTGGCGATCCTGGCGGCGCAGGTGGCGATGATGGTGCTGGTCTGCCTCGCCGTGTTCCGCATCATGGGCCGCGACTACGAGGCGGCGGTGATGACGGGCGGCTTCTGCGGCTTCATGCTGGGGAC
>Ga0070685_10001964_pt1 | contig 10675 bp, 10 predicted proteins | sample KBSS13LmetaG_FD_65651 | JGI IMG/M metagenome (GOLD analysis project Ga0070685, IMG submission 65651) | Switchgrass rhizosphere microbial communities from Kellogg Biological Station, Michigan, USA - KBS S1-3L metaG | ecosystem: Host-associated > Plants > Roots > Rhizosphere ...
AAAACTAACGTCGGGACATAGAATTATTTTAAATCTTTTTATAAATGAAGGACTTTCTCACGAAGAAATAACAAAGTCCAAAGTAGCTTCTTCAGTCCAGTGTGTATCGTCAATTACTATGATTGTAGTCTTTCCCAGGTTTTCTAATTCATGAACGTGTAAATAGTGCGGGCCTGTCTGAAATATTTTATAATGATTTACTTACCGTTTTGCATGAAAGTGTTAACAGCTAAAAAAATTATGCAGCGCAACCTTTAGCCTTGTTTTGCGATAGGGGAGTGTTGCCCTATTTAATAATTTCAATAAATCATGGGAGTAAAGAAAAAAATTTTTATCGCGCTCGCAATAATAGCAATAGCGATGGGCTTATACGTCTACCGGGAATATTTCAGGAAAAATAAAAACCTGAGTTATGTAAAAGCCAATTTCAAAATTCAGGCCAATGCCCTTATTAAGGAGTTTGAAGAAAACGAAAAAAATGCTAATGAAAAATTTCTTGACAAGATCATTGCCGTGAGTGGAGCGATCAGGGATGTGATAAAAGACGATAAAGGATATTATTCGATAGTGTTGGGTGGTGATGAGAATATGTCAGCTGTAAGATGCAGCATGAACTCAATTGATCAGGATGAAGTGGGGTTATTAAAAAAAGGAAACATTATAATGATAAAAGGAGCTTGCACTGGATTTAATGCAGATGACTTATTGGGATCGGATATAATTCTCAATCGCTGCGTTATTCAAAAAAACGACTCAAGATAAATTATGAAAAAGATAAGTTTAATTCTGATTTTCATGTTTGCCGCCGGTACCTTTCTGAGGGCGCAGGATAAATTCTATACAAAAACCGGGACAATATTTTTTAGATGTACCAAGTCACCGCTTGAGAAGATTGAGGCTACGAACAGGAGTGCCACGTGTGTGCTGGATACAAAGACAGGCAGCTTACAATTTGCCATATTGGTAAAAGGTTTTGAATTTGAAAGGGCACTTATGCAGGAGCATTTCAATGAGAACTATATGGAAAGCGGCAAGTTTCCCAGGTCAGAATTTAAAGGACAGATCTTGAATAATAATGAAATCAACTACACGAAGGATGGTGTGTATAACACTACAGTGAAAGGTAGGTTGCAGATACATGGAGAAACTAAAGATGTAGAAACAATTGGAACATTGACGCTGAAAGACGGAAAGATCAGTGCAAGCGCAGGCTTTAGCATTCTTTTATCTGATTACAACATACATATTCCCTCCATTGTAAGCGACAAAATTGCGAACAATGTCAATATTACAATTGACTGTAACCTTGAACTTTTTAAAGGCCAATGAATTTTTATTTTATGAAATCAAAAAAGATCTCTTTACTGGCAATCCTTTGTTACGTTATAAGTTCTGCAGTATCTGCACAGGAAAATGACTTGCTGCAACTTTTTAACGACAATAAACCCAAAAAAGAATACATAGATTATGCATTTAAATCAACCCGGGTTATCATGAGTCATAGCATGGAATTATTAAAACCGGGAACAATGGATTTTAGAATACTTCATCGTTTTGGAAATATTAATGGGGGTGGGTACGAGCTTTTTGGATTGGACCATGCAACGATGAGAATGGGATTTGATTTTGGTATTAGCCGCAATTTTATGCTTGGTATTGGAAGAAGCACAAACAAAAAAGAATTTGATGGCTTTTTGAAATACAGGCTCATACATCAATCTACAGGACCGCATTCATTTCCACTTTCTTTGGTTGTGGTGGCGGGGAGTACTCTGCAAACATTAAAATGGAATGATCCTGCAAAGAAATATTATTTTTCAGATCGCCTTGGCTGTTATTATCAAGCGATCATCGGAAGAAAATTTACTGATAGAATTAGTTTACAGGTATCTCCTACGATACTTCATCAGAATATAGTTCCGGCAATAAGCGATCCTAACGATATCTATGCGCTTGGTATCGGCGGCCGCTTTAAACTCAGTAAACGAATTTCTCTGAACTTTGATTATTACTATAGGTTTAATCCGGATAAACAGGGCGAAACACTCAACCCTCTGTCAATTGGATTTGATATAGAAACCGGCGGTCATGTATTTCAATTACATTTCACCAATGCTATCGGCATGAATGAAAGAATATTTCTTTCAGAAACTACCAACGATTGGGGCCATGGTGATATCCAGTTTGGGTTTAATCTTTCAAGGACCTTCCAGTTAAAAAAGAAGAAATAAGTAGCAGGCGATCCAAACAGCACAATGATTATGCTCTATGAAAATGAGGAAAAATATAGACTGATTGTCCAATGCCTGGATGTACTTAGGGTCACTATAATAATTATTATCCTGGTGAGTGCAATAGCGATAATGATTTTAAAATAATAACATCGACGATATTAGTTGTTGTATTTGTGACCACCAGGATCATAAAAATAAATGACAACTCAACAAACTTGAAAATTGAATAAATATGGGTAAAAAATATTGCATAAGTAAAAATATAATCATTAATGCCAGGCCTGAACAAATATTTAGAGTTTTGGCAGACATTGAAAATTGGAACCAATGGACACCGTCTGTAAAAAGGATAACGATTGTTAATGACATTAAATTTAATAAAGGAACAAAAGCTAGAATTGTTCAACCCAAACTATTACCCGCGCTGTGGAAAATAACTGAAATAGAAAAAAACAAATATTTTACCTGGGTAACAAAATATATTGGTGTGAAAATGACCTGTAAACATATCATTGAATCAAAAAACAATATAACAAGTGTTGAATCAGTAATGATATATGAGGGCATTTTCGCAAAATTATTTTACAGATTAACATCTTCATTGGCTTCTCAATATTTGACAATGGAAATAAATGGCTTAAAAAAGGAATGCGAGAATCGGATAAGAGAAAGAAAATTTAAGCTTCTTATTAAGGATGTTGGTTTTTTGACGGTGAGTGAAAATTAGTAAGCGGCAGTTACTCAATAGCAGTAATAATCATAGAGTGGCTGTTAACAGTTATTCTGGTATAATAAAGTCAAAAGCAAGGTAAAAATAAAGTGAAAAAATAATATGGCTGCATTTAGAAAAATAAGGAAACCGGGAAAGGATGAATACCCCGGGTACTCCCATATTTACATGGATTTATTGAAAGATGACGATTTAATATTGGATCATTTGCATGAAAATTTCTTTAAAATAAAAGAATTTATTTACTCACTCCCTGTAGAAAAACTTATTTACCGGTATGCTGAAAACAAATGGACAATAAAAGAAATACTTGTTCACGTAATTGATACCGAACGAATTTTTGCGTACAGGGCTTTAAGATATGCAAGAAATGACAATACTCCATTACGCGGATTTGAACAAGATGACTACGCGAAATGTTATTACGCCGATCGCCGGAGCCTGGATAATATATTTGAAGAGTATCGGGCAGTCAGGAATGCTACAATTTTATTATTCCAGAATTTGCCAGAAGATTCTTTTATGAGAAGTGGCGGAAGTCTTGATGATCACGGAAACATTATAAACGTTAGAACTGTAAGAGCATGGGTCTATCATATTGCAGTACATGAATTAAAACATATTAAGACCATTAAAGAAAGATATTTAGATATAAAAATTGATGGTAAAATTATTTGAGCACGCTGACATCATAAGCAATAAGTCGATTTATACAAAAATAGGATGTAGAATGAAAAGTCTTAATGGGCATGTCTCAGGAATTTAGTTCAAAGAAATTTTGAGTGATTATGAAGGCTATCTTAAAATTTGAGATAGTAGCGCTATTAATCCTTATATATTCAGATCTCATGGCACAACAAAAGCAACTAACCAGGAAAGATTTATTGAATGCAATTGTAAATCAAAAAGTTTCAGTTGTTGAAATTAAGGAAGTAAACATGACTGGAGGACAAGAAGCTCCCAAACACCTGCACCCTTGTCCGGTTGTAGGCTATATTGTATCAGGACGTGTGCTTTTTCAGATCGAAGGGCAAGAAAGCAAGATCTTAAAAGAAGGAGATGCATTTTATGAGCCAAAAAACAAAACTATTTTACATTTCGATAACGCTTCAAAAGATAAGCCTTTAATTTTTGTCGCATTCTATCTAAAGGAACAAAACGAGGAAAATATTAAAGTACTTAAAAATTGAAAGCTACCGCAAAGTTTGTGCAAACACTTATTCAAATATGGAAGATTATAAAGTATTGAACATAGCAAACGAATATGCAATTAAATACCTGGATCAATTACCGGGAAAACGCGTATTCCCCAGTAAAGAATCATTAAAGAAACTGGAAAGTTTATCCATCCCATTACCTTTTTCACCTACTTCACCAGAAGAAGTACTTGAAATATTAAATACTGTTGGTTCAATAAACACAGTGGTAAGTAATGGAGCCAGGTATTTTGGATTTGTACTTGGCGGCACTTTGCCAGCAGCTTTAGCGGCTAACTGGATGGCTGCAGCGTGGGATCAGTGCGCCACATTCAAAGTGTCTTCGCCTGTTTCTGCACAAATAGAAAAAATAACAAGGACCTGGTTATTGGATTTACTGCAATTACCAGCCCAATCAGCTGTTGGGTTTGTAACAGGAACAACGATGGCAAATTTTTGTGGTGTATTGGCTGCCCGCCATAATATATATAAACACAAAGGCTGGAATAGTAAAACGAAAGGAATTAATGGAGCTCCGCCTATACGTGTCGTTGTGAGTGAAGAAATTCATGCGAGCATGTTAAGGGCTTTAGTTTTTGCCGGGTTTGGATCTGAGAACCTCGAAAGAGTACCGACTGATGATGAAGGAAGGATCATTGCTGAAAAAATGCCGGCATTGGATGAATCAACACTGGTTTGTGTACAGGCCGGTAATGTAAACACCGGCGCAATTGATCCGGTAAAAGATATTTGCCTGTTGGCAAAAGAAAAAGGAGCATGGGTACATGTTGATGGGGCCTTTGGGTTGTGGGCAAGAGTTTCACCGGAAAAATCTCAGCTTGCAGAAGGATGTGAGTTAGCAGATTCGTGGGCAATCGATCTGCACAAATGGCTTAACGTACCTTATGATAGTGGGTCGATAATTTGTAAGGATCCAAAAATATTGCCAGAAGCACTTTCTGTTAGTGCCGCTTATTTACCCGACTCAGTTGAACCTGATCCTTATTTTTATACCCCGGAATTTTCCAGACGCGCAAGAGCAATTGATACATGGGCCGCATTATTTTCATTGGGTCAAAAAGGTGTCATCGATTTAATTGAGCGTTGCTGCGCATTAGCCGGCCTGTTTGCTAAAAATCTTAAAGCAGCAGGCTTTCAAATACTCAATACCGTTTCGATTAACCAGGTACTTGTTACTTTTGGTGATGCAGAGATGACGAATAGGATCATTAAGAAAATACAGGAAGATGGGACCTGTTGGTGCGGCGGCACCGTATGGAAAGGAATAACGGCTATGAGGATCAGTGTGTCCTCCTGGATGACAACTGAAGAAGATATTCAAAAATGTTCAGTGCTTGTTATTAAAATCGCAAATGAAGAGATTTCCAACAAATAAGAATATAATTATCAGGCAAATTTTACTGCTCACGATTTGTTCACGCATTCATGTAATGCACACAGTTTTTCTGCAATCTTTTTAACAACTGGCAGGCCAATAAAATTAGGCGTAGATCTCTTCTAAAATGGGTCAAAGCACTTATTCGCATTAATAGAATTAAGGCTCTATTTGCAATGGAAATTTCTATTATTAATTATTAATTCTTTCTATGAATGGTTTTTTAAAAACAGCGATTGATCATTATTCAAAATCCCGTTTTACAAAGATGGTATCAATGCTTGTTGTCGTTGTATGCTTGCTCGTTGCTTGCACAAAAAGGCACGAGGATACTTTAGATACTGTTAGTTCCGGCAACGGCGGCGGTCCTGCAAAATCTTTTGCCGTAGATGTAAGTCCAATTATCCAATCCTCTTGTGCTGCGAGTTCAGGCTGCCATGGTTTGGGTAGTAGTGCAGGTCCTGGCCCATTGCTTACTTATACGCAGGTATTCAACGCAAGATCATCCATACGTTCAGCAGTTTCATCGGGAAGCATGCCTCTGAATGGAGGATTATCTGGGACTCAAAAAAATTCAATTATATTTTGGATAGATAGTGGTGCGCCGAATAATTAAAAAAATTAACAACGGACATGAAATGTTCGAAAATGAGCTCAGAAGCAATAGAGCTTTTATGAGTGGGTAGGAGCCCCGACTTGTCGGGGCTTTTTTTCTTTTTCAAAAAAACCGGGACAGTATTTCAAGACTGCTCCCATTTACGGGCAATTTTAATGCAGAAAAATAAATCAATAGCAGGCAGCACTGTCTGCCTGCATTTGTTATAAAGTGATTTGTTAAAAAATGCAACGCAAATGGTGGAAGTAAAAGCAGCTAAAGAGTTCCACACTGAAAAAAAAATAAATGATCATTCCATCATCACGCAGCTAAACAGTTTTCTTTTTCGATTAGGGTATAGTAAATACTCGATTTAATTATTCAGAATAATAAATTCAAATATGAAAACAAATTTTAAAAGAGGATTATTCATTTTGCAATTTTTATTCCTTGCTGCTTATTGTTCATTTTCTCAAAGTGTCGGGATCGGAACTATTACACCCGATCCTTCTGCAGCATTAGATATCACCGCAACTAACAAGGGGTTGTTGATACCAAGAATGAACATTAATTCAATAAATGCTATTGTTAACCCGGCGAGAGGGCTGCTGGTTTATGATTCAATTGCCAATCAAATGATGGTGAATATTGGAAATGCTGCAATACCAAACTGGCAGGCAGTTGCAGGTAATGGTAATAGTAATGGTGCGTGGAGCCTGGCCGGGAATAACAATACCAATCCTGCAATTCAGTTTGTAGGTACTACAGATAACCAACCTTTGCGTTTCAGAGTAAATAATATCAAGGCAGGAGAATTACATCCTGCAACTGGAAATATTTTCTGGGGACTACATGCAGGAGAGTCGAACTCAGCAGGATTTAGCAATATTGCTATTGGTACCGATGCCTTAAAATTCGACGTACAAGGCGCCAACCTGGTAGCGATCGGTGATTCCGCGTTATTTAATAATGGTAAGGACAATCCTGTTCCGGGTGCTGTTGGAATTGCGAATATTGCTATAGGATCAAAAGCATTATTTACTAACACTATCGGGAATTTCAATACTGCCATAGGTGCTTTCTCTCTTTTTTCTAATACCATCGGTAGTGATAATGTAGCTTACGGCAACGGTTCACTTTTCTTTAATACTTCGGGAGGAGAAAATACAGCCATTGGTGCGGGAGCACTTTCTGGCAATTCGACTGGTAATGATAACACCGCCACTGGTACAGGATCACTTCATACTAACACAACCGGCAATTTTAATTCTGCTTTTGGAAGCACAGCACTTAATGTTAACAGCACAGGAGAAGCTAATGTAGCTGTGGGATATGCCACTCTTAATTTCAACAGCACCGGCGATAGTAATACGGCCGTTGGACAAAGAGCACTTCTTTTTAATACTACAGGTGGACATAATACAGGCATCGGCTCCAGTGCACTTTTTTCCAACATAGATGGCCAGGTAAATACTGCCGTTGGCAACGAATCTCTTCTTTCAAACCTTACTGGTAATAATAATACAGCAATTGGCAATTCATCACTAAGGGCAAATAATAATGGCAATAACAATACTGCAGTAGGTAGCCAATCACTTTTTAGAAATACTGTGGGTATTAACAATGTTGCCACAGGTTTTCAATCTCTTTTTACAAATACCAGCGGTATTAACAATACGGCTGCAGGCAATTCATCACTTTCTTCAAATACAACAGGATTTCAAAACACCGCCATAGGCACCTTTTCATTATTGACAAATGCTGGCGGCAATTCCAATACTGCTATTGGGTTTGGAGCAGATGTCAGTACAGCTAATCTTTCTAATGCAACTGCCATCGGCGAAGGCGCCGTAGTAAATGCTTCTAACAAAGTGCGAATTGGAAATGTAGCAGTAACTGTCATCGAAGGCCAGGTTCCATTTACCACTCCTTCCGACGGACGTTTCAAATACCAGGTAAAAGAAGATGTAAAAGGATTGGATTTTATCATGCAACTGCGTCCGGTTACTTACCAGTTTGATGTGAAGAGATTCGATGCACAACAAAAGCATGCAGGTGATGATATCAATTCCAGTTTTATCAGTCTGGCTTCTTATGATGAAGCTGCCGCAATCCGTCGCACTGGCTTTATTGCACAGGAAGTAGAAAAAGCAGCCAATGCTTCAGGATATGATTTCAGCGGTATCATCAAACCAAAAACTGAGCAGGATCATTACAGTCTGAGCTACGAGTCTTTTGTGGTTCCGTTAGTGAAAGCAATGCAGGAGCAACAGCAAATAATAAAAACACAACAACAAATAGTGGAAGAGCTAAAGATGCAAAATGCCGATTTACAGAAAAGAGTTCTTGCGCTGGAGAAAAAATAAAAAGGCCTTCTATCATCATGTATCAAAACAATTTGTTACGACAGGATATATACTTAGTTCGTTAATCAACCAAAACCGATTCTTAATGAAGAAAAGATTATTCATTTTACAATTTTTACTTCTTGCTGCTTCTTGTTCCTTTTCCCAGGGCGTAGGCATCGGGACCACAGCACCCGATCCTTCTGCAGCATTGGATATTACTGCAACAAATAAAGGATTGCTGGTACCAAGAATGAACATCAATTCGATCAATGGTATTGTTAACCCGGCGAGAGGATTGCTTGTTTATGATTCTGTAGCCAATCAATTAATGGTGAACATAGGAACATCGGTAGCGCCGAACTGGCAACCGGTTAACGGTAGCGGCGGAACTGGATGGAATCTTACAGGCAACAACGGCACTAACCCTGCTAATCAGTTTCTCGGAACAACAGATAACAAAGCCTTGCGCTTCCGGGCAAATAATATACAAGCCGGAGAATTAAATCCTGCAACCGGAAATATCTTTTGGGGATTGCGTTCAGGACAATCCAATACAACAGGCTTTAGCAATATTGCTGTTGGCACCGATGCTTTAAAAGTGAATGCAACGATTGGCAATTTGATAGCAATAGGAGATTCTGCATTATTTAATAATACCGGCACAGATAACGAAAATCATATTGGTGTAGGAATTGTTAATCTGGCTATTGGACATCGATCGCTGTTCAACAACACAACAGGGCAATTTAATCTGGCTATCGGCGAACAGTCTCTTTTTACCAACACAACAGGACCTATTAATATAGCAATCGGGTATCAATCACTTTTTTCCAATACCATTGGTAACAGTAATACTGCTATCGGGTATCAATCACTTTTTTCCAATATTACAGGAGATCATAATACGGCTACTGGGTTTCTATCACTTTTTTCCAGCACCATAGGCAGTAATAATACAGCTTTCGGCTGGCAGGCGCTTAAGTCCAATACGATTGGCGATGGTAATACAGCCGTAGGTACAACCGCTCTTTTTAACAATACCACAGGTGTATCAAATACCGCAGTTGGAAATGGCGCACTTACCAACGGCACTACCGGTAATAATAATACGGCTATTGGTGTGTTATCGATGGCCTCAACAAACACCGGTGATAATAATACGGCAGTTGGAAAAAGTTCCCTGGGTTCCAATACTACTGGTTTTGCTAACACAGCCGTTGGAAATACATCCCTCAATTTCAATACTACGGGAGACTTTAATACAGCTACAGGTCATCAATCACTTTTTCGTAATACTGAAGGTGAGTCTAATACCGCCTATGGAAGCTTTTCACTCAATCACAACACGACTGGCATTGGTAATACAGCTGTTGGTAGTGGATCACTTTTTCAAAATAGTACTGGTGGTGTCAATACCGCTATTGGTGATTTGGCCCTTAATTCCAATATCACAGGGCGCAGCAATACATCTGTAGGTGTGCAGTCGCTTTTCGTAAACCTTGGGGGCGATTTTAATACGGCCATTGGCGGAAACGCCTTGAGTTTTACTACAGGGTCATCAAATAATACCGTGGTTGGATTCAATGCTGCATTCACCTTTGATCTCGGCCCTGATAATACGATTATTGGCGCCGGCGCAGATGCGACAGCGAATGGAGTGACTAACAGTGTTGCGATTGGAAAGGATGCAAGAGTGACAGGCAGTAACCAGGTAAGATTCGGTAATGCGGCAACCACTTCTATCGGAGGAGTTGTGGGCTTTACCAATTTAAGTGACGGACGCTACAAAAAGAATGTCCGTGAAGGGGTAAAGGGAATTGATTTCATTATGAAGCTAAGGCCGGTAACCTATCAACTCGATATGGCGGGCATCAATGGAAAAATAAACAGCAAGACAGATGATCAGTTAAAGAAAAATACAGACGAGAACGCGAAAACAATTTTCTCGGGATTTGTTGCACAGGAAGTAGAACAAGCAGCAAAAGATGCAGGTTATGATTTCAGTGGAGTGGATAAACCAAAGAATGAAAATGATATGTACGGCCTGCGATATTCTGAGTTTGTGGTGCCATTAGTGAAAGCAATGCAGGAGCAGCAGCAAATGATCAATGACCTAAGGAAGCAGAATGCTGACCTGCAAAAAAGGGTGCTTGACCTGGAGAAAAAAGTAAAATAA
>Ga0070685_10001969_pt1 | contig 10661 bp, 6 predicted proteins | sample KBSS13LmetaG_FD_65651 | JGI IMG/M metagenome (GOLD analysis project Ga0070685, IMG submission 65651) | Switchgrass rhizosphere microbial communities from Kellogg Biological Station, Michigan, USA - KBS S1-3L metaG | ecosystem: Host-associated > Plants > Roots > Rhizosphere ...
AAAACCCGCTGAACTTTGTAAATAATTTTTCACTTTTATCGAGCGACCTGATCGACGATTTACTTTCATCGACTGATGAAGAGGAAAAGAAAATTATCTGCGCCGACCTGAAACAGAATCTTGGTAAAATCCTGCAGCATGGACAGCGCGCCGACTCCATTGTAAAAAGCATGCTTGATCATGCACGTTTCAGCTCACGCTCGAGACAGTTATCAAACATCAACCAGTTATGCGATGAGTACGCCAACCTTTCATTGCATGGAGTCCAGGCAAATTTCCCGAAATTCGTCTGCACAGTGGAGAAAAATTTTGATCCTCAATTGCCGGAGATCGAATGCATTCCACAGGACATTGCGCATGTTTTTCTGAATATATTTAATAATGCTTTTTACGCCATCAAAGACAAGAAGAACGGGAAAGTCAGCGTGAACACAGCAACCACGTATTCCGGCGCTTCGAATTCACGGAAAGAAATCGAAATACGGATCATGGATAACGGTACGGGTATACCCGAAGCGAACCTCAGCAAATTGTTCCAGCCGTTCTTTACAACCAAGCCCACCGGAGAAGGTACAGGTCTCGGTTTATCGATTACGTTTGATATCATCAAAGCACATGGCGGGGAAATCCGCGCGGAAAGCCGCCCGGGTGAGTTTTCGGAATTTATTATCCGGCTTCCGGTAATCAGCTAAAAAAGATTTTGATTTTCGATTATTCGCGACTGAGATTATCTGTGCGAAGTTCAACCACAAATTGTGACAGCGCAGCAAGCTGATCCTCTGGAATACGATTCGCGTAGGATGGCATTTTTCCTTTGCTTCCTTCCCGGACCATTTGCGCGATCAGTTCAGGACTGAGTGTGGATTTAGTCAGATCAATAGCGCCGCGGTACATTTTCTTACCGTCAACGCCATGACAGAAAACGCAATTTGCGAGATAGACCTGTTCACCAGAAACATAAGGCTCTGAACCTGCATTTCGAACTTCCACTTTTGCAGGAATGAATGGTTTATTTTTACTCATCTCTGCCAAGCCATAGGCGAATATGATAAAGCAGAATGCCAGCAAGGCAAGAGGTTTGTGTTTTTTCCGGAAACCTACAACTGCCAGTGGAATTGCGAGGAATACAAAAACGAATTTAATAATGTGCATGAACTTAATTCCACCCAACATCCACATCAGGTAAATCCCGCTGACCAGGAATAAAAAACTGATGATCATCTCCGGAACTTTCGTTACCCGGGAATATGAATCCAGCTTCGCCGGGCTCGTGAATAAAAGAAGCGTCTTGATCAGGTAGGTTAACAGGAACAGGAGCACCGAAATTTTGTGGATGTTCGCAACGAGAACGGAGTTCATAGATGTGGCTTTGAGCCAAATGTATCATTATTTCGTGAAATTGCTGCTCATCTGAAATATCCCGGGAAAAGTCAGCAGCAGTCCGGATGATTGATGCTTGGGAACGGCTTTACAATCGAATGTTATGAAACGTTAAATCATTCATTTCATACATCGAAATCTGAAATATGCGTCCCGGATTTTCAAATTGATAAACTCATTTCTTTACATTCGTCGCACACAATTATTTTGTATGAGAACACGCTTACTCGTTACCGCATACCTCGCCGTATTTTCTCTTTCCGCGACTGCACAACAAACATTTCCGGTTAATGGTACCACCGATCCGCGTCATACCCTATTCGCGTTCCGCAATGTTCGGATCCACACCGATGCAAAAAATGTGATTGATTCTGCAGTCATGCTTGTGCGCGACGGGATCATCCAGGAAATCGGCCGCGGAATTTCCATTCCCGGAGAAGCCATCGTGTATGATTTACAGGGAAAAAATATTTATCCATCGTTCGTGGAAATTTTTTCTGAATACGGTTTGCCTGAAGTCCGGAAACAAACTCAAGGCGATGTGGCGCCACAGTTTTTGTCAAACACGAAAGGCGCGTATGGCTGGAACCAGGCGATCCGTTCCGAATACGATGCATACCGGAATTTTAATTCCGATTCGAAAAAAGCAGACGACTTGCGTAAGAACGGATTTGGCGTCGTGAATTCAATCTGTCGTGATGGAATTGTACGCGGAACTTCAGTGATTGCTTTGTTGGGCGACGGAAAAGAAAACGACTGGATTTTGAAAGACCGGGCGACCGCCAATTATTCCTTCGACAAAGGAAGCTCGTCGCAGGATTATCCTTCTTCCCTGATGGGAAGCATTGCACTTATCCGCCAGACATATTATGATGCAAAATGGTATAAAGACGGCGGCTATAATAAAGAGTACAACATTTCACTCGACGCATTTAATAAGCTGCAAAACCTTCCGCAGTTATTTGAAGCGGGCGATAAACAGGATGAATTGCGTGTTGCAAAAATCGGTGAAGAATTCAATGTAAAATATATCATCAAAGCTTCGGGCGATGAATTCGAGCGACTGGATGAAATCCGGAAAACAGGAGCATCGTTAATTCTTCCTTTGACATTTCCTGATGCCTATGATCTGACGGATCCGTACGATGCACTCAATGTTTCATTGCATATGATGAAACAATGGGAACTGATGCCTGGAAATCCTGCGACAGTTCAGAAAGCAGGAATCAAGTTTGCGCTGACCGCCGTCGATCTGAAAAGCAAAGCAGATTTCTGGAAAAATATCCGCAAGGCAATGGATAACGGACTTTCTGAAGAAGATGCCTTGCGAGCGCTGACGGAAACACCTGCTGAAATGCTCGGGATTTCTTCACAGGTTGGTGCGCTGCGCAAAGGAATGATCGCCGATTTCCTGGTGACATCGAAAAATATTTTTGAAAAAGACAATGTGATTTTTGAAAACTGGGTGAAAGGCACACGCTATAAATACGCCGATGCTGATCAGAAAGATCCGAGAGGAAATTATTCCCTGCGTGTCGGAACGATGCCTGCGCTGCGCATGAAAGTTTCCGGTGAACTGATGAATCCCGATGCGGTGATTTTTGAAGACAGCACATCAACTAAAATTTCCCTGAGCCGCCAGGCAACCATCGTTGCCATTCAATTTGAATTAAAAAAACAGGAACCAAAAGGAAATTACCGATTGTCGGGAACAAGCGATGGAATTGATTCGCGCGACTGGAAAGGAAATGCTTTACTTCCCGATGGTAGCTGGGCTACGTGGACCGCGCATTACGATTCGGCATGGATTGCTCCGGTACCAAAAGACAGCGGGAAAAAAGATCTTTCTCCTCCAGGCCCTGTGCTCTTTCCGGATCTTGCGTATGGATGGAAAGAACTCCCGGTTGCTTCAACAGTATTGATTCGCAATGCAACCGTCTGGACCAATGAACGCGAGGGAATTCTTCAGAATGCCGATGTACTGATTTCAGGAGGAAAAATAAAACAGGTCGGGAAGAATATCACCGCGCCTGCCGGGGCAGAAGTTGTGGATGGAACAGGCAAGCATCTTACAAGCGGAATCATCGATGAACATTCGCACATCGCCGTCAGTGGTGATGTAAATGAAGCTACGCAAAGCTCTTCAGCTGAAGTTCGCATCGGCGATGTGATCGATGGCGATGACGTCCAGGTTTACCGTCAGCTTTCCGGCGGAGTTACGTGCTCACATATCCTGCATGGAAGCGCCAATGCCATCGGCGGACAAACACAATTAATCAAATTGCGTTGGGGCGAAGCGCCGGAGAAAATGAAATTCCAGGGCTGGCCAGGCTTCATCAAATTTGCTTTGGGAGAAAATGTCAAGCAAAGCAATTGGGGCGACCGGCAAGTCACTCGGTTTCCACAAACGCGAATGGGTGTCGAACAGGTTTACATGGATTATTTCACGCGCGCAAAAGAATATGCGCAGGAAATGAAAAAGTTCAATGCACTAAAGCCGGCTGAACTCAAAGGAAAAATTCCCCCGCGCAGAAATATTGAATTGGATGCGCTGGAAGAAATTATCGAAGGCAAACGGTTTATTACCTGTCACAGTTATGTGCAAAGTGAAATCAATATGCTGATGCACGTGGCCGACACATTCGGGTTTAAAGTAAATACGTTTACGCATATTCTCGAGGGATATAAAGTAGCAGATAAAATGAAACAGCACGGCGTGCTTGGTGCCTCGACCTTCAGCGACTGGTGGGCTTATAAATTTGAAGTGTACGAAGCGATACCGTACAACGGCGCGATCATGCATAAAATGGGATTGAATGTTTCTTATAATTCCGATGATCCTGAAATGGCGCGACGGCTGAACCAGGAAGCAGCGAAAGCAATTATGTATGGCGGAATCAGCGAAGAAGATGCCTGGAAATTTGTCACGCTGAACCCGGCAAAAATGCTGCACATCGATAACCAGGTTGGAAGTGTGAAGGTTGGAAAAGACGCAGACCTTGTGCTCTGGAATGAAAATCCGCTTTCGATTTATGCTAAACCAATACAAACGTATGTTGACGGAATCCGCTACTTCGATGTTGACCGCGATCAGCAATTGCGGAATGAAATTAAGAAAGAGCGCTCGCGATTGATGCAAAAAATGGTGGATGCAAAACTCCGCGGTGATGTGGTGCAAAAACCGAAATTCAAATCGTACATCATCAAACATTGCATCGGGGAAGAAGAACAGATCAGCTATTAAATTTATTCCTTCCAATGAAAATCCTATCCAGCCGAACATCCACTATGAAAATAACTTCCTCCATCCTCCTGTTCTCCTTCCTGTTTCTTTCTGTGATCGATGCACAGAATCCTCCGCCGGCCAAACCGCAGCAGGAACCCATCCTGATCATGAATGCAACTGCGCACCTGGGAAACGGAACGGTAATTCCAAACGCAGCGATCGGTTTTGAAAACGGGAAACTCACGCTTGTCGCTGATGCCACGCGGATCCGCATCGATAAAAATCATTATACACGCGTAATCGACGGAGTCGGTAAACATATTTACCCGGGAATTATTGCCTGCAATACCTTATTGGGAATTTCCGAAATCGATGCTGTTCGTTCCACACGCGATGTGTATGAAGTCGGCGATTTTAATCCGAACGTCCGGACCATCATCGCATACAGCACCGACTCAAAAATTATCCCGACACTCCGGAGCAATGGAATTCTATTGGCGCAGGTAATTCCGCTGGGCGGAACAATTCCCGGACAATCATCCGTTGTGGAACTCGATGGCTGGAACTGGGAAGATGCAGCATACAAAATGGATGACGGTGTTCAGCTCTATTGGCCGCGGATGTACATCCCAAAAACAAACGAACCCGACAAAGATGAACAACAGCGCCAGCGAATGATGCAACAGATCGATGCGATTGAAGCATTCCTGAAAGAAGCAAAATCGTATAGCATGGAAAAAGCGCCGGCAGAAAAAAATCTCAAGCTGGAAGCGATGAAAGGATTGTTCGACGGTAAAAAGAAACTCTATGTCCATTGCGGATTTGCAAAAGAAATTATTGCAGCAGTGAACATGAGTAAAAAATACGGCATCGATATGGTGTTAGTGGAAGGGTATGATGCTTGGCGAGTTGCTGATTTTCTCCATACAAATAATGTTGCGGTAATCCTCAATCGCATTCATTCATTGCCTCCGCGCGAAGACGATGATGTGGACCTGCCTTACCGGATCCCGGCAATCTTAAAACAAGCAGGGGTCGTGTACACGATGTCAATGGGCGGATCATGGCCGAACCGGAACGTGATGTTTAACGCCGGAACTTCTGCTGCATATGGATTAACAAAAGAAGAAGCCCTGACGAGCATCACACTAAACCCTGCGAAAATTCTCGGGATCGATTCAACTGTTGGAAGTCTTGAAGTCGGGAAAGATGCAACCTTATTTATTTCCAGTGGCGATATCCTGGACATGAAAACATGCAATGTGGAAACAGCATTTATCCGAGGGAAAGATATCAACCTGGATAACGTTCAAAAACAATTGTACCGGAAGTACATGGACCGTTACGGACTGAAATAAATATCCGCTATATATACATGAGCTGCATCATGTGTACATCCAGGAACCGTCCGAATTTAAATCCGACTTCCTTCATCGTTCCGATGGATTGAAATCCTAATTTTTCATGCAGCCGGATGCTGATTTTATTTTCAGTGGTGATGCGGGCAATCACGGTATGATTCCCGGCAGCACGACCATCTTCCAGAACTTTTTCCAATAATTTTCTCCCAAGTCCTTTGCCACGGTGATCCTTGTGTACATAAACAGAGATCTCAACGGTGGTGTCGTATGCGCATCGATCGCTCCAGGGGCTCAGCGATGCCCATCCGGTTACCAGATTATTTTCTTCGCTGACAATTACCGGGTGATTATTTCCATGTTTTTGAAACCACGCAAGTTGCTGGTCAAATGATCGTGGCTGCTCATCAAATGTTGCGGTCAGATTGATTACCGCATCATTATAAATGTCGAGGATGGCCGATTGATCGTGTTCAGTTGCAGGTCGAAGCGAAGTCATATCCGGATGGAAACATCAAAGATAATTGCTTCTTCAGAATGCCTGCAGTCCGGTAAAATAATTCAGGAACCGGATTTTCCAGTCGATAATCCGTGAATTACAAAACTATTATTCACCGGACTTGTTGCTGGAATAAGAACGCATTTAAATTTACTCGTATTTACAATGTATATTTGACACGGATTTCAACGTGCAACCGCCGGTTCAAACCTTCCGCCGGCTCCGGATTTTTTTATCCATGCACATTTTCCTGCTTTTCGATGAACCCTTTTTTAAAATTCATTCCCTTCCTCCTCTTGCTGATCGTTTTTTCTGCGGCATGCAATCACGACACTGATATCGGCAAGAAGCATTATAACAAACAGGCAATCGACCAGGAATCGAAAAAAGCAAACCTGTTTTTCGAACGGAGTTTTGATAACGAGCTTCGCCGGGACCCGGAACGAATGACCTGGATGGGCATGAAAGAACGGAACGACGAATGGACTGATCGAAGCGATTCGTTTGCACGACACGTCCATTCACTCATAGAAAATGAATTGCAAAATTTACGCGACAGCATCGACTACGATAAACTCGATGAAGCCACGCAAATAAGTTATATGTATTTCGAATACCGGCTTCAGTTGCAGCTCGACAATTTTCGCTGGCGGTTTCATAATTACCCGCTCAACCAGTTGAATGGGATACAATCTGATCTTCCTGCTTTTCTTATTTCAAAACACCGGATCGATTCCAAGAACGATGCGGATGCATACATCAGCAGGTTACGAAAGATTCCGCAGGTATTCCGGCAGGTTGCAGATGGAGTGCATATTCGCGACAGTCTTGGAATTAATCCGCCGGCATTTGTATTCCCGATGCTGATCAGTGATTGCAGGAATATCATTCGCGGTCAGCCATTTGATAATCGTGCTGAAAAAAGTCCGCTCCTGGATGATTTCATTTCGAAAATTTCGAATGTGAAATCAATTCCTGAAAAGGAAAAAAAGAATTTGATTGAGCAGGCATCGCGTACCCTTCGTGATTCAGTATTGCGGGCATATCAATCCCTGATTTCTCTTCTTGACGATGTAGGAAAAAAAGCCGGCACCGACGACGGATGCTGGAAATTTCCGGATGGCGATGCATTTTATCAATACCAGGTGAGGGCTATCAGCACGCTCGAAATAAATCCGGATGATTTATTTGAAAAAGGCAAAGCCGAAGTGCGTCGCATCCATAATGAAATGCTGAACATCCTTATCGAAACTCATTGGAGAAACGATAACCTCCACGAGTTTTTTGATTTTGTCAGAAAGGATTCTGCATTTTATTTCCGGAACAATGCAGAAGGCCGGAAGGCGTATAAAAATCTTGAGACTGCGTTCATCGACAGCATGAAATTGAAACTCGGATTATTATTTCATGTCAAACCAACTGCGAAGCTGGAATTAAAAGCAGTCGAACCATTTCGGGAACAATCCGCGGCGCAGGCGTTTTATGAAAGTCCTGCCGCCGATGGTTCCCGCCCGGGCACGTATTACATGAACCTCTCCGACATGCATGATCTTCCGAAATACCAGGCAGAAGCCATTGCGTATCACGAGGGAATTCCCGGGCGACATATGCAGGTTGCCGTAGCGCAGGAATTAGCAGGCCTTCCATCCTTCAGGAAGAATGACGGGAATCTTACGTATGCAGAAGGCTGGGCCTTGTATGCTGAATTAATTCCCAAAGAATGCGGCATGTATAAAAATCCATATTCGGATTTTGGCCGACTGGCGAATGAATTATTTTATTCTGCGAAATTAGTCGTTGACATCGGTATTCATTCAAGGAAATGGTCGCGCAGCCAGGCCATCGAATACCTGATCAAAAACACACCGAATACAAACGAAGATTGCCGCAAGCAAGTGGACCGGATGATTGTATGGCCGGCGAATGCGATCAGCGCCAAAACCGGAATGATGCAAATTCTGGAATTACGCGAACTGGCAAGAAAAGAATTGGGCGATAAATTTGACCTGCGTGAATTTCATGATGTACTTCTTTCCGGAGGTTCACTGCCGCTGGATATGTTGGCTGATGCCGTGCGAACCTGGATCGCCTGCAGGAAACTTGACAAGGAGACGGTAACAAGCCTGCGGTAATTGGCAAATCTGATTTATTTTTTCACCGGCGATGGCGCTTTTACCGGTGCGACCATCAAGGAATAATTTGCCGGAACAGAAAATAAGTTCTTCTCTATTTTTTTCTTTTCAACTTTCACCAGGTCCACAATAATTTCTCCTTCGTTTGGCGAACGTTGAAGCCAGCGAACCGGAAATCCAGTAGCGCCTGCATCGACTGCTGCCTGGAACCGTTCCGGAGTTCCCCAACGGCGATCCATACTGACGATGTTTAAATACTCTTCTGCGTTTAGTGAAGTGGAAGTCCAGAATTCGTAAGCCGATTTCACGCCGGTCAAACCGATATGTTTGCATTTATATCCTGCGATAATTGTATCGGGAAAAACTTCCGCTTTGTATTTAACCTTATCCGGAACAATGGCCTTCGCACGCGCGTCCGCCGAGTAACAATTGCTTGGTTCATGCATCCAAAAAATCGTATCAGGATTATCTGCACGGACCATCGTGATAATGTGACGGGTTTGTTCTTTGATCGTCGGGCCGATCCTGAATTCGAGTCGCTTGCCGCTCTTGTCGGAATAATAATGTAGCGTTCCGCCCATACCTTTACTCATCGTCACTTTCATTTCCATGTGTGTTCCGGTTTGTGCAGATAAGCCGAGTGGAAATACCAGGCATAGAAATAAGATTTTTCTCATCATTTTCTTTCGTTAGAAATAAGAACCTGTGGAGAGTTTGAAGGTATAAGTTGAGGCTGATACCGGGAAGCTTCATCCTCAAAATAAACAGAATCATCCCCGAAAATCCTCATTTAGTCATAAAAATAGGAAAAAGTGTGTCTTCCAATTGTCAAATATCCGGAGTTTTTGCTACTTTAAAGCAATTATTGTTGGACAGGATACACTCGCTGTCCTTTCCCGGGCAGTTGGAATTCTGTATCCGGGATGAGATTCTTCCATTTCACGAAAACTAGATCGATGAAATTAAAAACTTCTACCCTTCCCCTTTGGTTAATCGCGTTTCTTTTTCTCGTTATCCCGAAAGCATTTTCGCAACCAGGAATCGGGATACCCTACGGTATAACCATTCAACCAACAGCATTGGTAATCCCGGCAGGGCCATTTTTCAATGTGTTTGTTGCGGCTACCGATGAGTTAATTTCGAATACCTATATCCCTACTGCTGCAAATGTGAGTGCTTGTCCGGGCGTTGCTACTTATCCCGGATTTACTTTTGGCGGTGTGTTGTACAGCGGCTTTGCGATGTCGTCGAATGGTTTTGTTGTGCTTACGAATCTTCCATGCAATACACCAACCGGTTTAACTCCATTACCGGCAAATGCTTTATCGAATAATACCACCGGCTTTCCATTAATTGCTCCGTTATGGGATGATCATTTGCCGACGACGATGGGTTGGTTCTGGGATGCAGTGAACGGGAACATGTGGTTTCGCTGGACTGCGGTGAAATGGGACAAGACCAATGCATCGGCGACGATGATTTTTTACGCGAAGCTTACGGTCACCGGGGCGAGTGCAGGGAATATCACATTTGTTTATAATAACTCTGCATACACACCGAGCGCAAGTGCATCTGCTTCCATCGGAATTGCAGGTCCTTGTGTCGGAGATTTTTATTCCATCCATACGACCGCTCAGCAAACTGCTACCTACGACAGCTTAGCGGATTACTCTACGAACAACATTCGGCCGCAAAACGTCAATTATATTTTCAACCCGATTGCACCGTACAACGATAATTGTTCCGGGGCAATTAGTTTAGGAACGATCTCCGCTTCCTGTCCTGCGGCAGGCTCCTCCACATTTGCCAATACACATGCAACCACATCCAGCAGCGGACCGATGACCTGCGACCCGGCCAGCAAGGATGTATGGTTCACCGTTACAAAACCAACCGGAGTTACCGACATCCAGTTCTCCACCGACTTTACACCATGCTCGGGTGTTGCCGGCACCTCAATGGAAGTATTTACCGGATCATGTGGAGCATTATCAGGCTTAACCTGCGTAACATCCAATATCGCCAGTTCAAACAGCAAGGGAGAAATTATCCTTACCGGACGATCG
>Ga0070685_10001972_pt1 | contig 10659 bp, 13 predicted proteins | sample KBSS13LmetaG_FD_65651 | JGI IMG/M metagenome (GOLD analysis project Ga0070685, IMG submission 65651) | Switchgrass rhizosphere microbial communities from Kellogg Biological Station, Michigan, USA - KBS S1-3L metaG | ecosystem: Host-associated > Plants > Roots > Rhizosphere ...
GGGCGAGAGGGTGAGGTGCAGCCCCACCGCGCGCCCCTCCTCGCCGATCACCTTCCCCACCGCGAAGGCCAGCGAGTCCGACCCCGCCGCCGCCAGCCCCATCACCGGCGGAAAATCGGTCCCCGAGCCGAGCAGCCGCATCCCCGGCCCGCTCTCCAGGTCCGACACCATCAACAGCGGCACGCGGGCGATGGACTGCAGCGCGTTCAGCTTGCCGGCGAGCTCCACGGGGGTGCCGTTGGAGATGATGAACCCGCCGACCTGGTCGCGCCGCACCCAGGTGGCGGCGCGCACCACCTCCGCGTCTTCCGGGCCGGTGTAGCGCCCGCTGATCCAGGCGAGCACGAGCTGCCCCGCCTTCTCGCGCGTCGACAGCGCGCGCAGCGTGCGCTCCACCCATTCCTCGTCCACCGGGGCGAGCGTGGACCCCTGGCGGGACCGTGCTCCGTCGGGCTTCACCGCCACCGCCGCCGACTCGGCGCGCGCCTCCATCGGCGGCCCCCCGCGCGGGGTGAGCCCCGAGGGCGAGCAGGCGACGAGCGCGGCGGCGGCGAGCGAGCGCGGCAGGATCAGGCGTGGCTTCACGGACGAATCTTCCGGGGAATGGGCGTGTCGTCTCAAGATACTCTCAAACGCGGTGCCACGCCGGTTTCGAGACTGGGACGTACGGAACAAGGGTCTCAAGTTTCATGAGAGCTTGACAATTAAATTTCGGATAGCACAATTTATGACAAGCGCGCGCTGTTTATTGTCACGCGCGACGTTTATTGGGTATGAACGCATGTTATTGGGTAACGCGCGTCGGCTTCGACGCGCAGGATACGGACAGGAGCCGATGGCCAAGCGATCCAGGGCAGCGTTGAACGACGAGCTCGAAGCCGTCGAAGCGGTGGTGGGCAAGCACCCCGAGGGGATTGGACGCGCGGATCTGGAAGTGGCCTTCGCGGAATCCCACGGGAGGATGCTGCCGTGGCGCACGCTGCTTCGCCGGCTCCGCGACCTGATTTCTCAGGACCGTGTCCGCAGCGAGGGCCGCAGCACCCAGACGGTGTATCGGCCGGGCCCAGGCTTCGTGCCGGAAGCTCCCCCGCCCGAAGAGGGATATGCTCCGCTTTCGCGCGAAGGGGCGCAGGTGCGCGCGCTGGTGCGCCGGCCCATCTCCGAGCGCAAGCCGGTGGGCTACGACGGCGCGTTCCTGGAAAGATACAGACCAGGAAAGACGTGGTACCTCCCCCAGCAGCTGCGCAGGACTCTGCACGAGATCGGCCGCACCCCCGACGCGGACCGGCCGGCGGGTACGTACGCGCGGGAGATCTACGGCCGCCTGCTGATCGACCTCGCGTGGGCCTCCAGCCGGCTCGAGGGGAACACCTATTCGCGTCTCGACACGCACAACCTGCTGGAGTTCGGACAGCGTGCGGAGGGGAAGGACGCGGCCGACGCACAGATGATCCTCAACCACAAAGCGGCGATCGAGCTGCTCGTAACGGAAGCCGACCGGGTGGGGTTCAACCTCTTCACCTTCCAGAACCTTCACGCCGCGCTCTCCGAGAACCTCCTCTCCGATCCCGGCGACGAAGGCCGGCTGCGCGCCCAGCCGGTGGACATCTCAGGAACGACCTACCGTCCCCCGAGCATCCCCCAGAAGCTCGAGGAGTGGTTCCGGCTCCTGCTTGCGAAGGCGGATGCCATCCCCGACCCGTTCGAGCAGGCGTTCTTCATCATGACGCACCTGCCGTATCTCCAGCCGTTCGTGGACGTGAACAAGCGCACCTCGCGCCTGGGCGCGAACATCTCGCTGATCAAGGCGAACCTCTGCCCGCTTTCGTTCGTGGACGTTCCGGAGCGCGCGTACGTCGACGGCACCCTGGGCGTGTACGAGCTGACGCGGGTAGAGCTGCTCCGCGACGTGTTTGCGTGGGCGTACGAGCGCTCATGCGCGCAGTACCGCATCGTGCGCGACTCGATGCCGGGACCAGACGCGCTACGCATGCGGTACCGCGCGGAGCTCGCCGCCGCGGTCCGCGACCTGGTGGTCGGCCGCCACGCGCCGCGTACCGAGCTGCTGCGTGCCTGGGCCGAGGAGCACCGGATCGATGCCGAGGACGTCGACGCTTTTACCACCCGAGCTCTTGGACTGCTCCTGGGGCTCCATCGCGGAAACCTGCACCGCTACGGGCTCCGTGAGTCGGACTACGACGCATGGAAAGCGCTGTATTCGTCCGCGGCGCAAGGCCCGACCGAGCTTGACAATTAATTTCTTGAGACAGCGTTTATGACAGCCTCGGCCGCGTATTTGTCACGCGCCCCAGATTATTGGCGCTCCGCAGCGTTTCGTGTCGTCGCGAGTCGCTCCGCGGCCACCCGTTCAGTGAACGCGGGGTGAACGGCTTCCGAACGGATCGCGTGTCCCGCGCGAACGACCAGATTCGCTGCAAGTCGTTGGGACGATTGAGAGTGCGGCGCTGTAGCGGAACTTGCACGTCCGGCAGCCAGCTGCATCGGATGCGCCGGTCTCACGTCACGAGGTCAGAAGCGACGCGGGCCGTCGCGTTCCAGCAGGAAGCCCATCCGCGGTCCATCTCCAACCGTCCCCGGGATCCCATGCCCAGTCTTCGCAACCCATCGCTTCTCCTATCCCTGCTGCTCGTACTCGGGTGCGCGCAGAAGAACCGTGCGGGCGATGAGACCGCCGTCTCCGACCTCGCTCCGACCTCCCAGGCGCCCGCTCGCCCGACCGATGCCTCCGGGGGCGAGGCGGCGCCGGATGCGGACGACGCGGGCACCCGGGACGCGGTCGCGACGGCGGACACCGCGGTGAGCGTGGAGCCGCCCGCCGGCACGGACACCTCCGGCGCCCCGGCGACGCCCGCGCGGCCGGTGGTCCCGCAGATGATCATCCGCACCGGGACGGCGGTGGTGCGCGTGGATTCGCTGGAGCGGGCGATGGCGCGGGTGGAGCAGCTCGCGAGGCAGCTCGGCGGCTACATCGCCAACAGCAACGTGCAGACCGGGTCGGAGAACGTGCGGCAGGCCACGCTGGAGATGAAGCTCCCCGCCGACCGCTGGAACCAGGCGCTCGGCGGGCTGAAGCCGATCGGCGAGCTGGAGTCGCAGCAGACCGCCACCGAGGACGTGGGCGAGGAGTTCGTGGACGTGACCGCGCGGATGGCGAACGCGCGAAAGCTGGAGGCGCGGCTGCTGGAGCTGCTGGGGACGCGCACCGGCAAGCTGGACGACGTGCTGGCGGTGGAGCGCGAGCTCTCGCGCGTCCGCGAGGAGATCGAGCGCTTCGAGGGGCGGCTGCGCTTCCTGCGCAGCCGGGTGGCGGTGAGCACGCTCACCGTGCAGCTGCACGAGCCGGCGCCGGTGCTGGCTCCCGGGCAAAGCCCCATCGTGGACGCGTTCCGCCAGGCGTGGCGCAACTTCGTGGGCTTCACCGCCGGGCTGATCGCCTCGCTGGGGTGGCTGATCCCGCTGGCGCTGGTGCTGGCCGCCTTCGTCTGGCTCGTTCGCCGCCTGCTCCCCCGGCGCGACCCGGGCTCGGGCCCCCGGTTCAGGCCCTGGTATCGCCGGGGCCCGCCGGCCGCGCCCCCGGCGGGTCCGCCGCCGCCGGCCGGCCCGGGGCAGCCGCCGCAGCCCTGAGCGGACGCCGTCCTTCGCGCCGGTTGCGCGGTTCGCGGCCGGCGCGCAGCTTCCCTCGCCCGCGCAGCCTGCACGCGAATCGCGCACGACGGGGGGAGTCCTTGGCTCGACTCAGGATCGGAGTGGTGGACCAGTCGCCGGTGCGTACCGGCGGCACCGGGGTGGACGCCGTGCGCGAGACGCTGGAGCTGGCGCGGCTCTGCGAGCGGCTGGGGTACAGCCGCTACTGGCTGGCCGAGCACCACAGCACGAACTCCTTCGCCGGCTCGTCCCCCGAGGTGCTCCTCCCCATGATCGCGGCCGCCACGCGGGCGATGCGGGTGGGCACCGGCGGCATCCTGCTCACGCACTACTCGCCGCTCAAGATCGCCGAGCAGTTCCGGATGATGGAGGCGCTCTTCCCCGACCGCATCGACCTGGGGCTGGGGCGGGCGCCGGGCGGCGACGTGCGCACGGTGGCGGCGCTGCAGTACGGCCGCGGGGCGATTCCCGTCCACGCCTATCCGCAGCAGGTGGAGGACCTGCTCGGCTGGCTGGACAACAGCTTCGACCGCGCCTCGCACCAGTGGGGACGGGTGCGCGCGATGCCCCGCGGCGGCCCCGCGCCCGAGGTGTGGCTCCTGGGCTCCGGCGGCGACAGCGGTTACGTGGCCGCGGAGCTGGGGACGAGCTTCGCCTTCGCGCAGTTCATCAGCGGGGTGGACGGGGCCCGCCTGGTGCGCGCCTACCGCGAGCGCTTCCAGCCCTCCGTGCGGCTGGCGGCGCCGTGCGCGAGCGTGGCGGTGGGGGTGATCTGCGCGGAGACGCGAGCGGAGGCGTGGCGCGTGGCCTCGGGGCTGGAGGTGTGGCGCCGGCGGATCGCGCGCGGGATCGACCGCGGCATCCCCTCGCCGGCGGAGGCGCTGGGGGAGCTGGGCGCCGGGTGGCAGCCGCCCGCGGAGGGGGAGAACGGCGCCCGCTCCGTCGTCGGCACGCCGGACGAGGTGCGCGACGAGCTGCTGCGCATCGCCCAGCACAACGGGGTGGACGAGGTGCTGGCCGTCACCGTGACCTACGACTTCGCCGCGCGCGTGCGCTCCTACGAGCTGCTGGCCGAGGCGATGGAGCTGGAGCCGCGGGCGGAGTGATCCCTCGGCTCAGCAACGGAAGGTCTCACGCAGAGACGCGGAGACGCAGAGGAGCACGCCAATGAATCGCATCCGCCGTCTCCCTGCCCTGGCCGCCGTGATCGCCGCCACGCTTCCGCTCGCGTCGTGCCGCGCGCTCCTCGCCGGCGACACGTGCGTGGAGGTGCAGGGAACCTTCGATGCGCGCGCGCCCGGCTACATCGTCGCTTACAAAGCCGGTGTGCCGGTGCAGGCCACCACCGACGGGCTCGCGGCGAAGTACGGCTTCACCCCGACGTACGTCTGGGACACCGCCGTGTCGGGATTCGCCGCGCCGCTCACCGACGCCGCCGTCGAGGGGCTCCGCTGCGAGCCCGTGGTGAAGCGCATCGAGCACGACGCCGTCGGCGGGGCCGGCTGATTCGCTGTAGGAAGATGAGCGCGGGCGGGAGGTCATCCTCTCGCCCGCCGCTCGTCGTGCCCGAGGACAGCGCTTCGATCCGATCATCCGTCATTCCTGGCGGAGCTCGTCGTGCGACCGGGGCCCATCGGGGAGCTGCTCGTCGAGCGACTGGCGGTAGCGCACGCAGCCGCGGAGGAACTCCGGCCACTCCGGCACCGTGGGGAGCGGGTCCGTCCGCTCCGGCAGCAATCCCCAGAGCGCCGGGTGGTGCCAGCATAGATCCTGCCCCGTGCTGTCGCGGTGCGCGCGGATGCCCTGCCGCAGCCGCCTCGCCTCCGCGACGAGCTCGTCGCGCGTCATCCCCTCGAGATCCTCGTCCACGCCTCGTCTCCTGATCGTCCGTTCAGCGACGATATCCGCTCGTCGGCTTGCCGCTTCATCTCAGGATGCCGACCTCGAGACCACGCCCACAGTTCACTGATCCGCGGCCACCGGGTAGCCGATCTCGCTCGCGAACTCGCGGGCCTGCGGCATAGACAACTCCTCGTTGAGTGACCGGACCAGGCCGGGCGTGAGCGGCGTGTGCGCGTAGACGGCCTCGATCGCGGCCAGCGGCAGGTCGACCTCGAAGTACTCGCTCGCGAACTCCTGGTAGGAGGAGGGAGGCTCGACGAGCAATGCCAGGAAATAGGCCGATTCATCGTCCGCTGTGGCGAGCCGCGGGTCCGGGTGGACGACCTTGTGCCACGCGGGATCGTCGGCGGCGCGCCAGTAACAGAAGCTCAGCCACTCCATGCTGAAGGCCGGCTCGCGGAGGAAGGACGCGAACGCAGGCGGGACCTGGCGCTGCATTTCGGCGGCGAGGGTGGCGTCTCCGGCGAGCTCGCTCTCGTGGGCGAGTCCCTTGAGGGCGGCACCGGCGCGGTCGAAAAGCAGGAACCAGTCGTCGCCGCAGCCGTTGCGCATCGAGGCCATCTCTTCACCCTCGCCCCAGTGCGCGTCGAAACTGTAGTACCGAAACTCCCATTCGGGGGAGATGATCGCATCGAGCATCGCCAGGGACTGCGTACGCCGGCGGATCTCCGTCAGGCCGGGAAGTGCACTGGGGTCGAGCTGCATGATGGGCCCTTACGTATGCATGTGGCTGTCTCGCGACCCGGACGCGACGTGGCTGTCCGTCCCGGTCCACCGAGGTGTTCACGGGTGGAGATTCCGTTCGGCGGGTGCGCTGGCCATCTCGAGGTACATCGCCTCCACCTTCTCGCGGGCCCACGGCGTCTTCCGCAGGAACTTCAGGCTGGAGCCCACGCTGGGATCGCTCCTGAAACAGCGGATGGCGACTCGCCGTCCCATCTCCTTCCAGCCGAAGTGCTCCACCAGCTGGGTGAGCATCCGCTCCAGCGTCACGCCGTGCATGGGGTCGTGCGATTGGTCGTGCGGAGTGGTCATGACGATTCCAGGTCCGGGGAAGTCGGGCGGCGGCAAAGGCAGCGCATGCCCGCGACCTGCGTGCCGTCGCACGGTCGGGCCGCGCACAGCCCGTCAGCGACCCCAGCACGCTGCGATGTCATCCGCCAGCAGATGCAGGCCGTCCGCGGAACCGCTGTTGCAGCACACCACCACGGTGGGCCCGCGAGGGAAGTAGCGGGCCATCTCGCTGGCGAAGCCTTCGATGCTTCCGTTGTGACGCATCACGCCCTGTCGCAAGTCGCCGAAGAGGTACCAGCCCAGACCCATGGTGAAGCCGTTCGCGCATTCGGCCGGCGTGGGCGTGCGGCCGACATCGGCGCTCTGCGCGCGAAACCCGGCCTGGAGCAACACACCGCTGGAATATGCGCGGTCCCACCGCGCGAGGTCCGCCACGGTGGAGAGCAGCGCACCCGCCGCCCACGTCCCGGAGGGGCTGTAGTATTCCTTGTTCCGAAGCACGGAGCCGCGCCAGGCATAGCCGGCGGCCCGACGGGGCACGACCTCGTACGGGTCGTTCAGCCGTGTGTCGTGCATCCCCAGCGGCTCGAAGATCCGCTCGCGCAGGAACTCGCCGTAGGTGCTCCCGCTCCGTCTCTCGATCAGCAGCCCCAGCAGGTAGTACCCGGTGCTGGAGTAGGCCCAGTCGGTCCCCGGCGCGAAGTCCAGCGGCAGGTCCCGAACGAGCGCGAGGATCGCCTCGCGCGGCACGTCCAGCCGCGTGGTCGCCCAGTACGCGGGTACGCCCGTGTAGTCGCGGATGCCGGAGGTGTGGGTGAGGAGCTGGAGGAGGGTGACCGGGCGCCAGGCGGGCGGGAGATCCGGCAGGTGCCAGCCGATCGGGTCCCCGAGCGCGACTGCGCCGTCCTGGCAGAGAATCAGCACGGCGGCCGCGGTGAACGTCTTCGTGAGCGAGGCGATCTCGAAAACCGTGTCGGGTGCGGCCGCCACCGAGAGTTCCACGTTCGCGTAGCCGTAACCGCGCAGGAACTCCGGCTCGCCCGTGCGCACCACGGCCAACGCGAGGCCGGGGACGTGCTGCTCGGCCATGTACCTGGCGATGCGCTCGTCGACCCTCGCGGTCGTTCCGCGTGCCGCGTGCAATGCCTCTTCCTGGGACAGCTTGGAACCTCCTTCAAAGCGGCTCGGTGACGGCTTCATAGCGCCCGCCCGGCAGCAGGCGCACTGCGCCACCATCGCGACCGTCTCCGCGTCAGGCGGCGGTTCCGGCTGAGTCGAAGGCGAACACCTGCCACCGCCTCTCCCCGACCTGCGTGAACACCCCCTCGGCCGGCGCGCCGGTGAAGGCGCCGACAGCGGCTGACCAGAAGGCCAGCGCCGGCAAGTTGTTCTCCATCACGCGCAGCTCCCACCGCCCGGCGAAGCGCCGAAAGATCTCGTGCGCGACCATCGCCCCGACCCCGCGCCGCCGGTGGCGCCGGACCACGAAGAACTCCGCCATATCCCAGACGTCGGGGTCGCCGCTCACGCGCGAGCCCCTGGCGACGAGCGCGAAGCCGGCGAGGTGCCCGTCCACCCGCATCAGGAAGGGAAAGCGCGTGGCCTCGCGCCAGTACAGCGGCAGCTCGGGGTATCCGTACCGGCCGTCCGGGCGAAGCTGGAGGTCGGCGAGCACGCTGAAATCGTGCGCATACAGCTCCAGCAGGTTCGCCAGCACCGGCTCCTCGGCAGCCGTGGCCGGGTGTACCTCTACGCCCGCAGGCAGTCGTGTGTCAGCACTCATCGTTCGGAACTGGGGAATCGGCGACGGCCCCCACGTCTCGGCCGGGGGTGCGGCGCGGGGCTCTGTTGATACATGGGAGCTTGCAGGGGAGCAGGCGGGCCAGACCATGGAGCGGCGGATTGGAAGAAGACGTCGTTACTCGCAACGTAGCGCCTTCCACCGGCCGCGCGACAGCGTAGTGCTCCCTCCAAACCGCTGACGTTTCATTTGTTGACGGTATATGCGTCGGTACGTATACATCCAGCACACGGACAATCTTGCCACACGCTCAAAGGGGGCAGCATGCGCAAGCTCAAGCTGGACGTCGACACGCTTTCGGTGCAGTCGTTCCCGACGGGCGCCACCGCCATGGTGGCGGGCACGGTGAAGGGACATGCGCCGCCGTCGTACATCTTCTGCACGCAGCAGTACAGTTGTGCCACCTACTGCGCGGCCGCGGGGTGCCCCGCGGAGTCGATCGACATCGGCTGCATCAGCGATCCCACGCGCTGCGGCGGCTGCCAGGATTCGGAGCAGATTTGCCTGTGACGCCGGGAAGATCGGCCGCTCGACCCGCACTTTACGAGAGGGGGAACAAGCGATGAGCGCAGACGAGCAGGGGAATCAATCCGGCGCGGGGAGCAGCGCCGATCTCGAGGGCGGCGACGCCCGAACGAAGGGCACCGGCAGCGCGGGCCGTCAGGCGGGCACTCCCGGCACCGCCGCGACCGGTGAGGGCGGTGACGCCGGGACGAAGGGCACCGGCAGCGCGGGCAGGCAGGCGGGCGCTCCCGGCGCCGCCGCGACCGGAGAGGGTGGCGACGCCGGCACGAAGGGCACCGGCAGCGCGGGCAGGCAGGCGGGCGCTCCCGGCGCCGCCGCGACCGGAGAGGGTGGCGACGCCGGCACGAAGGGTACCGGCAGCGCCGGCTGACGAGACGCTCGTTGGTGGGCTAGGACGCCCCGGCGGCGTCCGCGGACAGCACACCTCCCCAGTCCGCCGGGTCGACGTCGGCGATCGACTGCGAAAAGGTCCACGCGTGGCCGCCCAGGTCGACCGCGGAGTACTGCCGCTCGCCGTACGGAAAGTCGGTGGGCCGCTGGACGATGCGCGCGCCGTGGGCTTCGGCGCGCGCGCAGTGCGCATCGACGTCGTCGACGCGCACCAGCACCGAGTGGTCCGGCGCGGCGCCGTCCGGGCCGGTGTCACGCTGCGTGGCGACGACGGCCCCGCCGCCCAGGGTGAGCTGCGCGCGGTGGTCTCCGATGCGCAGGCGCTCGGCGAAGCCGAAGGCATGGCGGAGCCACGCCACCGCCGCGGCGAGGTCGGGATACGCCAGCACCGGGATGACGGTGGCGTCGGGGATCGAGCGGTTGGTGAGCATGGGATTCGGATCGGTGGATGGCCTGGGACGCACCGTCATGGCGCGGGCGGGCGAACGGAGCTCGTCCCGGCGTCCCCGGCCATGTACCCGTGGATCATGCGCCACCCCTCGCGCAATCGCGAGCTCAGCAGCGCTTCTGCCGCGGCTCCGTGCTCCCCGTCGAAGAACAGGTGCTCCAGGTACGAGACGTGGATGGCGTTGTCGACGAACTCGTCCGCATCCGCCAGCATCCGGTCCATGAACATGAAGTCGCGCCGCACCGTCGCGAGGTCGCCGGACTCGATTGCCGCCTCGGTGTGGCGGGCGAGCGTGGCGACCTGGAGGTGCAGCAGGCCGTCGTCGTAGACGAGGTCGTCCCGCAGCTCGGGGAACTCCGCCATCAATGCCTCGGCGACCATCGGCGGTGTGAGCAGGATCTTCTCCCGTTTCATCGCGTTCACCGCGCGTTCTGTTTGTTGCGCAGCGGCCGGCCCCCGTCGACCGTCAGCCAGCTCTGGTCCGGAAGGAACACGGTCCACTGCGGCTGGCCCTCCGCGGTGTTGAACGCGTGCACCCACAGGCCGCCGGAGAGGGCGATCACGAGCTCCGGAAGCCGTCCCTCCACGGTGATCCCTTCGACGCGGTGGCCCTCGAGCCGCGCGATGCCGAAGTCCATCCTGCGGTCCGTGCTCCAGCTTCCGAAGGCGATGGACCGCGGCCGCTCCACCCGCCAGCTCCACTGGACCATCACCGTCGCCTCTCCCGTCAGCGATACGCCGCCCTCGGGCCTGGTGCGGGACGGCGGATGGCGCTCTTCGCGGAGGGTCCCGAGCTCCAGGAAGAGCGCCGAGCCGTATCCGCGCCACGGCCGGGAGACCGCCATCCCCACCAGCGGCACCACGAGCTCGCGGAACGCCTCGGCGGTGATGCGATGCTCGAAGCGCGACCTCA
>Ga0070685_10001976_pt1 | contig 10651 bp, 7 predicted proteins | sample KBSS13LmetaG_FD_65651 | JGI IMG/M metagenome (GOLD analysis project Ga0070685, IMG submission 65651) | Switchgrass rhizosphere microbial communities from Kellogg Biological Station, Michigan, USA - KBS S1-3L metaG | ecosystem: Host-associated > Plants > Roots > Rhizosphere ...
CCGACGAGCAGCAGCGGCACGTCCACGGGTGTGGTGGGCGTTGTTGAAGACGGCGTTCTCGGGGATGGTCCGGTACATCTCGAAGGCCGCGTGCAGGCGGGCGATGTCGCCGTAGGCTCACGAGGTCGGCAACGGTGCCGATGTCGAAGAGTACCGGAAGTAGGCCTCCCCGCGGCCGTGCACGAGGGTCTCGGGCAGGTCCGGGACCATGTGGAACTCGCCGTGCCACAGCGGCACCCACTCGTACGAGTCCTGGGGGAAGCCGTGGATCAGGAGGACGGTCGGACCTTCGCCGCCGCGCGGTAATGCAGCGTCGTGCCGTTGACGGACGCGGTCTCGGAGAACAGTTCGCCGCCGTTCATGGGGGTGTATCCGCGGCGCCGACGGAAGTCATCGGTCGGAAACGCGGTACCAGTGCGGGGTCTCGCCGGGGATCGGGGTGAGTCGGACGTTCGTGCCGCCGTCGCTGCGGAAGAGCGGCACGCCGTCGCCGAGCAGCACCGGCGCGATGAACACGAGCACCTCGTCGAGCAGGCCCGCCTCGAGGCACTGCTTCGCGACGTTCGCGCCGAGGACGTTCACGTACTTGTCGCCCGCGGCCGCCTTGGCCTGGTCGACGGCGGTCGGCAGGTCGGTGCAGAACGTGATGTCCGCGGGCGGGTCGGCGGGTGGGCGGTGGGTCAGCACGACGACCGGGCCGTGGTACTGACCGCCGAACGCACCCTCCTTGTCGGTGCCGCGGTTGGGGTCGTCACCGCCGAAGGTGTTGTGGCCCACCAGGATCGCGCCGACGTCGGCCAGCAGGCGCGCCACCGTGGCGCTCTCGCCGCCGTCGCCGACGAAGTGCTCGGTGAGCCAGGACATGTCGCCGCCCGGCCCGGCGATGAAGCCGTCGAGCGACATCGTGGCGGAGTAGAGCAGCTTGGCCATGGGTCTCCTATCGGGGCTCACGGAGTGCGTTGGCGGATGCCGTCGACGAACCAGCGCAAGGCCTCGGCCCAGTTGTCGGTGTCGCCGAAGACGTCGTCGAGGCCGGTCAGGCAGAGCGCCACCTGCAGGCCCCCGCCGCCGTGACCCGCTGTCGTTCGTCCGCCGCTGCCACGCGCGCGAACCTACCGCTCCGCCGGGAGGTGGGTCCGGGCGCGAACGCACCTGCCGGTCGGCGGCGTCGACGGATCGGCGGCAGGTCAGCCCGGCAGCGCGGTGAGCATGCGGTGCGGCTCGCGGAGCGCGCGGCTCACGGGGTCGTCGCGGCGGTGGCGCAGCGCGGGGCCGGGGCGGATCTCCAGGTCGCCGGGACCGGGGCGGGTGCCGCAGCGGGGGCACGTACCCGAGGGGTCGATCGCGGTGTCGCAGCCGACGTGCACGAAGAGGCGCCTGCGCTCGCCTTCCGAGCGGTGCTGCTCGCCCCAGCTCATCAGCGCGTGCACGGCAGGCCACAGCTCCTCGCCCGCCCGCGTGACGCGGTAGTCGTGCCGACCCGGCCGGTACTCGTGGCGCTCCAACAGCCCGGCGTCGACGAGGTCGGCCAGCCGCGCGGCGAGCACGGCGCGCGAGATGTCGAGGTGCGCGAGCAGGTCGGAGAACCGGCGGACGCCGAACAGGCAGTCGCGCAGCACCAGGAGCGTCCACCGCTCGCCCACGACCTCCAGCGCCCGCGCCAGAGCGCAGTCCTGCCCGTCGTAGTCGGAGCCCAGCGGCATGGAGCCAGCCTACCGGAAAGGTCTGTTGATAGAACCGCAAACGCGTGGTTTCATCAACAGACCGAAGGAGGCCCATGACCACGCCCACCATCACGGAGACCGCGGAGCGGCGCCGCACCGTGGCCGTCGCGACCACGGGCACCGTCCTGGCCCTGGTCGCCTACACCACACCGGTCGGCACGCTGGCCGCCACGGCGTCGGCGCTCGGCGCGGGCCCCAGCGGGCAGGCGTGGATCCTCAGCTCGATGAGCTGCGGCCTCGCGGTGGCGCTGCTGCCCGCGGGCGCGATCGGCGACGACCACGGCCGCCGCCGCATGTTCGTCGTCGGGGCACTGGTGCTCGCGGCGGCGTCCGTCGTCGCGACGTTCGCCCCGGACACCGTGACGCTCGTGCTCGCCCGGATCGGCCAGGGCCTGGGCGCCGCGGCGGTGCTCGCGTGCGGCCTCGGGCTGATCGGGCACGTCGTCCCGGCAGGCCCCGCCCGCATCCGGGCCACCGGCGTCTGGGGAGCGGGCGTGGGCGCGGGCATCGCGATCGGGCCGCTGGTGGCGGCCGGCCTCGCGGAGGCGTCGGAGTCGGGTTGGCGGATCCCCTACGCCGTGCTCGCGGTGGCGGCCGCGCTGCTGGCCGTGTGGGCCCGCGTGGGGCTGGTCGAGTCGACGGCCGAACGCCCCCGGGCCGTGGACGGCTGGGGCATGCTGCTGCTGGGCCTCGCGCTGGCAGGCCTGCTCGCGGGGCTGGTGGAGACCCGCGCAGGCGGCCCGGGTCGGGCGCTCGCGCTGCTCGTGGGCGGGGCCGTCGCGGCCGTGGCGTTCGTCGTGGTCGAGCTGCGCCGCCGCAGCCCGATGCTGGACCTGCGGCTGCTGCGACGCCCGGATTTCGCGGGGGCGACGGTCGGCGGCCTCGCCACCGGTGCGGGCGTGATCGCGACCATGTCCTTCCTGCCCACGCTGTTGCAGCGGGCGTTGGGCCACGACGCCCTGTACGCGGCGCTGCTGTTGCTCGGCTGGTCGGCGACCAGCGTGGTCGCCGCGCTCCTCGCCCGGCGGCTCCCGGTGTCGGCACGCGTCCAGATGGCGGCGGGCCTGGCGGGCACCGCCGTCGGCCAGGTGATGCTGGCCGGGCTCGACGGCTCCGCCGGAGCGCTCCGACTGCTGCCCGGCCTCGTCGTGGCGGGCGTCGCGAGCGGGGTGCTGAACGCCGCACTGGGCCGCCAGGCCGTCGCCAGCGCACCGCCCGGGTTGGCGAGCGTCGGCAGCGGCGCCAACAACACGGCCCGCTACCTCGGCGCGGCCGTCGGCGTCACCATCGTGGCCGTGCTCGCCGCCCACCCCGAGCCCGCGGCGATGCTGGCGGGCTGGAACGTCGCCGTTCTGGTGGACGCGGCCGTCTCGGTCATCGGTGCGTTGCTGGTGCTGGCCCTCCGCCCGAGGCAGTAGCCGCCTGGGGTCAGCCGCCCCAGATGTCCTCCAGGAAGCGGTCGGTGGTGCGGAGACCCGCGAGCCAGGCGGCGGCGTCGGCCTCGCCCGCCGACGTCTTGTCGCGGAAGATCGTGATGAGCGCGCTGCGCACGCCCGGCGCCATCGTGGCGGCGTTGCCGCAGACGAACACGGCGGCGTCGTGTTGCAGCAGCTCCCACACCTCGTCGGCGCAGTCGAGCAGCGCGTCCTGCACGTAGCGGCTGGGCGCGTCGGCCGTGCGGGAGAACGCGCCCTCCACCCGGACGATGCCGTCGGCCTCCCAGCCGCGCAGCTCGTCGGCGTAGAGGTAGTCGGCGGCTCGGTCGCGGCAGCCGAAGAACAGCAGCGAGCGCTCCACCGGCACGCCCTGGCCCTTGAGCGCCGCCCGCTCCTGCAGGAAGCCGCGGAACGGCGCGAACCCCGTCCCGGCACCGATCATGATCATCGGCGTGTGCGGGTTCGCGGGCGGCCGGAACGCGATGCTGGGCGACCGCACGAACGCGAAGACCGTGCCGTCGGTCGGCAGCACGGCGAGGTGCCCGGAGCCGACGCCGGTGAACGTGCCCGTGCCCGAGCGGGCAGGCCCGCGCAGCACCCCGACGGTGATGCTGCAGACGTCCCCGCCCACCATCGGCGACGACGAGATCGAGTAGTAGCGGGGCCGCAGCGGCGGGAGCATGTCGAGGTACACCGCGAACGGCACGTTGCAGGCCGGGAACGCCTCCACGAGGTCCAGCAGCGAGCGGTTGGTCGCCAGCACCTGCTCGGCGTAGTTCTCGACGAGGTCGCGCAGCGCGGCCTGCTGCGCCGGGTCGTCGGTGTGGTCGGCGAGCGTGGCGATGTCGTCGCGGGTCGCGACGTCCTGCAGCTCGACGCAGCTGGCCAGCACCCCGAGCAGCGGGGCGGGCTCGTCGATCGGCAGGTGGGTGTGGCTGCCGCTGTTCGGGATGATCGTGAGGTACTGCCCGGCGTCGAGCCCGAAGCGGGCCATCACGCGCCGGATGAGGTCGATCCCGTTGCGCGGCAGCACCCCGAGGTGATCGCCCGCCTGGTACGTCGTGCCCGCGGGCAGCGCGATCTCCACGTGGCGCGTGGACCGCTCGGCGGGCTTGCCGTTGGCGCTGCGGATCAGCTCGCGGTTGGCCAGCACCCGGGTCGGGCGCGCCCGGTACGACATGATCACCGGGTTGGTGACCTGCCGGTTGGTCAGCGTGATCGCGAGGCGCGGGCCTGCCGGGGCCGCGGCCGCCACCTCGTCGGGCAGCCCGAGCGCGCCCGCGACGTCGGCCCAGAGCCCCTCGTGCCAGTTGCGGTAGGCGGCGTCGAAGTCGGCGGCGGCGTTGCCTTCGCCGCGGGCGCGGATGCGGCGACCACCGCGCGCGGTCAGCCCGTCGTCGATGCGGGTGGGCACGGCCTGGTAGGTCGACGCCCACTCGGTGCTGCCGCAGCCGAACACGCTGTAGACGACGCCCTCGGCGTTCGGGATCTCCTTGCAGAACGCGGCCGCGTTGTCGGGCGGGGTGCCGTTGTAGGACGAGCACACCACGAGCAGAGCACCGTCATGCGGGAGGTCCTCCACGTGCTCGTCGAGCGCCCCCAGGGTGACGGCGAACCCGCGTTCGGTGCCCTCCTGCGCGAGTCGGGTGGCGATGGTCTCGGCCGTGCCGAGGTTCGAGCCGTACAGCACGGCGAGCGGGGTGCCGTGCCGGTCGACGTGCAGCGCGGGCACGGCCGCGGGCTGCGAAGGAGCCTGCGCGGCAACGGGTTCGGTGCGGTCGAGCTGGAAGCCCGGCCGCGGCTGCACCTGGATGAAGAGCTCGTCGGGCTTGACGGTGAGCGTGGTCTTCGTCTTCAGCTGGTAGTCGAGGTGGTCGACGAAGTCGAAGCGCTGCACCAGCATGCCGAGCACCAGCACGGCCTCCTGGATGGCGAACTGGCGGCCGATGCAGGCCCGCTGCCCGGTGCCGAACGGCTTGTAGGCGTTGGGCGGGATCGCGGTCATCCGCTCGGCGGCGGTGTGGTCGGGGTTGAACTCCTTGGCGTCGGGGCCCCACACCTCCGTGCTGTGGTGCAGCGCCTGCGAGATCACGGTGATCGGCGTGCCCGCGGCCACGGCGTACTTGCCGCCGATCACGGTGTCCTCGAACGGTGTGCGGTTGAAGCCCGGCGCGGTCGGCCAGAGGCGCAGGGTCTCGTCGAGGATCTGCCGGACGTAGCGCAGGCGGTGCACCTGGTCGAACGTCGGCGCGGCGGTGCTGCCGAACACCTCGTCGACCTCGGCGCGGGCGCGGGCCAGCACGTCCGGGTTCTTCATCAGGTAGTAGACCGCGAACGACAGCAGGCCCGACGTCGTCTCGTGGCCCGCGATGAGGAACGTGATGCACTGGGCCCGGATGTTCTCGTCGGGCAGGTGCTCGCCGTCCTTGTCGACGCCGGTGAGCATGCGGCCGAGCAGGTCCGTGGTGTCGCCCGCGGCGCCCTCGGCGCGGCGTTCGGCGATGATGCCGTCGACGAGGTCGTTCATGAACGCCTCGTCCTCCTCGAACTGCCGCTGCGCGCGCACCCGCAGCCGGGTCTGGATCGGCAGCTGCCGGGCCCGCGCCTGCGACTCGGCGAGCGTCCGCACCATCGCGTCGACGAACGGGTGCGGCGACTCGCGGTAGAACGAGTTGAAGCGGTAGCCGAAGCCGCAGAGCGCGATGGTGTCGAGCGTGAGCCGGGTCATGTCCGCGGCGACGTCCACCTCCTCGCCCGGGTTGAGCCGCGCCCACTTGTCCACCAGCTGGTCGGCGACGTCGAGCATCTTGGGCATGTAGTCGCGCATCGCCTGCATGCTGAACGGCGTCATGAGCACGTTGTGCGCCCGCACCCACAGCGGGTCGTCGGTCTCGGCGGTGAACAGCCCCTTCCCGGCCGGGCCGCGTTGCAGCACACCGAGGCCGCCGCCGATCTTCTTGTCGAACCGCGTGTCGTCGCAGATCTCGTCGACGATCTCCGGCCCGGACACCAACAGCCGCAAGGTCCCCACCGCGCTGATCTTGAAGATCGGCCCGTACGTCTCGGCCATGCGCACGAAGCCGCCGAGCGGGTCGGCGGTGTCGACGTCGAAGACGTTGCCCAGCACGGGGACGCCGCGGGGGCCGGGGATGGGCTCGGTCATCCGTCGAGCATGCGACGACGGCGCCCGCCCGCCAATGACAGGACCTTCCAGCCGACCTGCCAGTTGACGGAGGGCTCGTGGTCCGGTGCCACGTCCACCGGAGGGTGGAGACGGGGTGGAAGCGCGTCGACCATGGACGGCGCCGCCGATCAGACGGCCAGCCGTGCGGCCAGCTCGCGGCGCGACGAGACGCCCAGCTTCGCGTAGATGTTGCTGAGGTGGAACGCCACCGTGCGGCTGGTGACGAACAGCGCCGTGCCCGTCTCCTGGTTGGTGCGGCCCTCGGCGACGAGGCGGGCCACGGCCAGCTCCTGCGTGGTGAGCGCGAGCGCGCCCCCCGCCGCGGGCGTGTGCAGCCCGGCGGCGTGCAGCAGCTCGGCGCAGTGGGCGAGGAACGGTGCGGCGCGCAGGTGTTCGAGCCGTTCGTAGGCGCTGCGCAGGAGGTCGATGGCGCCGCGGCGGTCGCCCGCGTCGAGCAGGTGCCTGCCGTACGCCGTCTCCAGGCGGGCGCGGGCCAGCGCGGCGGGCACCCGTTCGGCGACGGCCATCGCGTCCTCGTAGGCCACCCGGGCCCGCTCCGGCGCGCGGATCTCGGTGATCGCGCAGCGCAGCCGGGCCGCGTCGACCGCCGACCAGACCGGGGAGCGCTCCTCGAGGGCGGCGAGCGCCTCCTCGGCTTCGGCCACCCGGTGTAGCCCGAGCAGAGCTTCGACCTGCAGCGTGCGCCAGGGCAGCAGGCCGAGCCGGTCGACGCTGCCCCGCGCGGCCGGATCGGTGTAGGCGCGCAACGCCTTCTCCATCGCCGCGTGGTCGCCGCGCGCCTGCGCGAGGACGGCTTGCGCGGACGCGGCGTGCAGGCGGGCGCCCCACCAGGGCAGCGCGGCGGCGGCCGCCGTCGCCGCCGTGACGCGGGCCGTCGCCGTCTCCCAGTCGCCGCGGCTCGACGCGACGTAGCTCGCGAGCGCGTTGGCCATGCCCGTGCCCAACAGCACCCCGGCGTCGCGGGCGAGCGAGACGGCCAGCTCGCCGTTGGCGGCGGCGGCGTCCCAGTCGCCGAGGCGGTAGTGCGCCTCGGCGAGGTGGGCCAGCAGGAGCACCCGCGCGCGCACCGAGGTCGTGGGCGAGGCCCCGTCGCGGACCAGCGAGGCGAGGATGGCCGCGGCGCCTGCGGGGTCGTCGGCCCACAGCGTGACGAGCCCGGTGAGGGCCGCGGACTCGGCGTCGGCGGGTCCGGCCAGCTCGGCTCGGGCGTCGGCGTGCCTGCCCGCCGCGACGAGCCCGACGATCCGCACGAACCGCGCGAGGCCCACCACCTCCGACGGCGGGTCGTTCGTCAGCGCCTCCCGGGCCCGCTCGGCCGCGGCGGCGGCGTCGCCCTCGACGAGCGCCACGAGCGCGAGGTGGGCGGTGGCGGCGGCGTCGTCGCTGAGGGTGAGGGCGGCGGTCAACGTCTCGCGGGCGGCGGCGATCCGGCCGGTCATCGCCTCCAGGCGGCCCAGCACGGAGACCTGGCCGCTCGCCCGCAGGTCGGCCTCGTGGCGCAGTGCCCGGCTCAGGTCGCCGTCGGTGATCATCGCGCCGACGGCGGCGGCGAGGCGCGCCGAGCGCTCGGCAGGCACGTCGGACAGCTCCGCGGCCGCCACGAGCCGATCGGCGGCCTGTCGCCACCGCTGGCCGTCGAGGTCGGCGCGGCCGCGCGTCGCGAGCTCGGTGGCCAGCTCGGTGTCCGGCCCGACGGCGGCGGCGATCCGGTGTTGCAGCGCGACATCGCCGTCGAGCTTCGCGGCCGCGGCGCGGTGCAGCGCGTGCCGACGGGCGGGCGAAAGGTCGGCGTACACGGCGGCCCGGACCAGCTCGTGGGCGAAGACGACGTCGTGGCCGGTGTCGCTGAGCGCCTCGGTGAGCAGGCCCGCCTTGACCGCCTCGTCCAGGCCGCCGAGGGGGTCGGGCACGTCGGCGAGCGCGACCGCGTCGGCGAGCGCGCCGCGGGTGCCGAGCACGGCCGCGGCCAGCACGAGGCCCTGCGCCGACGGCCCGAGCTTGGCGACGCGCACCAGCACGAGCGCGGCGAACGAGCGGGGCGCGGGCAGGATCCGGGACGTGTCGGCCAGCTCGGCGGGGGACAGCTCGGCCAGGAGCGACCGGACGTGCAGGGGGTGGCCGTCGGTGTGGTCGCGCAGCCTGCGGCCCGCGGCGGGGGAGAGCGCGGCGGCGCCCGCGGTCTCGGCCAGCTCGACGATCTCCTCGGCCCGCAGGCCCGCGAGCGGCACGTGCTCGTGGCCGACGCGCTCCCAGCCCGCCGGGAGGTGCTCGCGGGTGCCCAGCACGACGAGCACCTGGTCGCGCCGGAGCCGTCGGACCGCGAAGACGAGGGCCCGGGCGGACGCGTCGTCCATCCACTGTGCATCGTCGAGCACGAGCACGACGGGGCCCGCGCCCTCCAGCTCGCCGAGCACGGCCAGCAGCTCGGCGCCGACGGCGATCGGATCGGCGTCGAGGGCCGGGACGACGCGGTGCGGGAGGTCGGCGAGGAGCTGCCCGACCACGCCGTAGGGGAGCCCGGTCTCGGCGACGTCGCCGCTGGCCCAGAGCACGCGGACGTCGGTGCGGTCGGTCAGGAGGCGCTGGATGAGCGTGGTCTTGCCGATGCCCGCGGGCCCGCTCAGCCGCAGCACCCGCGGCCTGCCCGACCGGGCGTGTTCGAGCTCGGCGTTCATCGCGGCGAGCTCGTGCGCCCGTCCGACGAAGATCTCACTCGACACGAGTCCAGTTTGGCCGGGCGAACGGCCTAGCGGCAGCCACGTGCCGGGTGATCTCTCAGCGCGTTCGCGACGTCAGGCGCGGAGACGCGAGGCCGCGCGGGGTGGGGACCGACGCTCGGTACCCACCCCGCAACGGTCATGGCATCCGGTAGTAGCCGACGAGGTCGGCCATCACCGACACGTTGTCCACCTTGATCGACGTGCCGGTCTTCAGCGCATTGATCATCTTCCCGTTGCCGATGAACACGCCGACGTGGTGGGTGTTGCTCGCGCTGGCCCCGAAGAAGACGAGGTCACCTGGCTGCTGCTGGCCGTTCGTCACACGCTTGAGTCGCGCGACCTGGCCGTTGGTGTTCACGCCGCCGAAGACGTCGCGCCCATAGGCTTGCTGGTAAACCCAGCGTGCGAAGCCGGAGCAATCGACGCCCACCGTCGTCGTCGCGGGGCACGGCTTGATGGAGCCGGTGTAGCCCGCGCAGGTCCCGGTCGACGGGCCCACCGCACCGTGCCCACCGCCCCACACGTAGGGCACCGCGCCGCCTTTCCACGGCGCGACCGCCTTGCCGTTCATGATTTCGGTCGCCTTCGCCACGATCGTGTTGGCCGGAACCGGTGCCGGGGCGGGCGCATTGCAGGACGGGTTGCCGACCGCGTTGCCGAAGTAGCCACCGCCGTTGGTGGGCAGGGCGAAGACGCCGCCGTCGAGCGCCGTGAGCCAGTAGCCGTTGCCAGTGGGGTTCACCGCGACGCCCGACACGGGCTTGGCAAGCCGTGTGCCCGCGATCGAGCCCTGGAATTTGGCGCCGCCGATGGCGAAGACACCCCCATCACCCGCGGTGAGGAGAAGGCCTGCGGTGCCGGAACGCGCACCCGCCACGATCGGGGCGGCCAAATTGGTACCCGGCAGTGGGTTGTTCCCCGGTGAGGCGGCATCGCCGAAGGCGAAGATCCCCCCATCGGCGGCGATGAGCCAATAGCCGTTGCCGGACGGGGTTGCGGCGATGTCGACCATCGGCTTGTTGAGCGGCTTGCCGCCCATCGATCCCAGGAAGCGGGCGCCGCCGAGGGTGAACACGCCGCCGTCACCCGCGACGAGAGCGAGCCCGTTGCCGCTTGTGCGCGTTGCCTCGACGACGGGCTGGTTCAGTTTCGTGGCGGGCAGTGGGTTGTTGCTCGGCGTGACAGCGTCGCCGAAGGCGAAGACGCCGCCGTCCGCGGCGACCAGCCAGTAGCCGTTCCCACTTGCGGTGGGCGCCATCGCGACGACGGGCTTGTTCAGCGGCTTTCCGCCCATGGAGCCGAAGAACGGGGTGTCGCCGTAGGTGAAGACGCCGCCGTCGGAGCCGACGAGCCAGTAACCGTTGCCACTGTTGGTCGCGGCGATATCGACGATTTCGCCGTTCAGGCAACCGGGAATGGCCGCCTGGGCCGACGTGGGCACGAGGGCCAGCCCTACGGCCAGCATGGCGAGGGCGATGAGACGCGCTAGCAAGATTTCTCCCGAAGGATGCGTTCCGAGTAGGACGCTCGCTCCTTCGGGTGACTACCGAACGTCGTTAGCTGAAT
>Ga0070685_10001978_pt1 | contig 10645 bp, 4 predicted proteins | sample KBSS13LmetaG_FD_65651 | JGI IMG/M metagenome (GOLD analysis project Ga0070685, IMG submission 65651) | Switchgrass rhizosphere microbial communities from Kellogg Biological Station, Michigan, USA - KBS S1-3L metaG | ecosystem: Host-associated > Plants > Roots > Rhizosphere ...
GGCACGGTGGACGGCACCACGCCCGACGCCGACGGGGTGCGCGTCTTCTTCTTCATCGAGCCGGCCGTGGCGGCGGGCACGGGCACCATCACCATCGACAACGCCGACGGGACGGGGACCTTCACCGCCACCAACCAGCCGTACTACCAGTACGACGAGGTGGTGCAGCCGGGCACCGCCAGCTCGGAGCACCCCTGGGTGTTCGGGATGCCGCCCACGGTGTCGGCGTTCTACTTCAGCGTGGGGGTGGCGGCGCAGGTGCCGTACCCCGATGGATGGGTGGAGGTGGGCCCCCAGCCCTCGGTGCGGGTAGGCGGCACCCAGGCGTACACCGCCACCGTCCGCGACGCATCGGGTGCGGTGGTCACGGGCGAGACCCTGACGTGGAGCATCTCCGACACCACCGTGGCCACCGTCGACGCGTCGGGGGTGGTCCACGGGGTCGCGCCGGGCACGGCGACGCTCTCGGCCGTCACCGCCACGCGCCCCGCCGGGATCACGGCGCAGGTGACGGTGACGGCCGCCATCGCGTTCGCGTCGCTGGCCGCCGGCCACCAGCACGCCTGCGGGCTGGAGAGCGGCGGCCAGGCGTGGTGCTGGGGGTTCAACGGCCACGGCCGGCTGGGGGTGGGCGCCACGCTGGGCGCGTACCTGGTTCCCACGGCGGTGCAGCAGCCGGCGGGCGTCGCCTTCGCGCAGCTCTCGGCGGGGGGCAGCCACACCTGCGCGGTCACGGGCGGCGGGCAGGCCTGGTGCTGGGGGAACAACGTGGACGGCCGCCTCGGCGACGGGAGCACCACCAACCGGAACACGCCGGCCGCGGTGCAGCACCCCGCGGGCGTCACCTTCACGCAGCTCGGCGTGGGCGTGGAGCACACCTGCGCGCTGGACACGGGCGGGCAGGCCTGGTGCTGGGGGCAGAACGGCGACGGCCAGCTGGGCGATTCCACCACCACCGCGCGCACCGCGCCGGTGGCCGTGCGGCAGCCGGCGGGGGTGGCGTTCGCCGCCATCCGCGCGGGCGGCTACCACAGCTGCGGCCTGACCTCGGCCGGGCAGGCGTGGTGCTGGGGCCGCAACGGGTCGGGGCAGCTGGGCGACAGCACCACCACCATGCGGACGGCGCCGGTGGCCGTGAAGCAGCCGGCGGGCGTCGCGCTGCAGGGGCTCTCCGCCGGCTACCGGCACACCTGCGGGGTCACGTCGCTGGGGCAGGCGTGGTGCTGGGGGCAGAACGCGGCGGGGCAGCTGGGGAACAACGCCACGGCCAACCGCAAGTTCCCCGTGCAGGTGCAGCAGGGCTCCCTCTGGCTGCTGTCGGTCGCGGCGGGGTACGACCACACCTGCGCGGTCGCGTCGTCGGGCGCGGGGTGGTGCTGGGGCGCGAACGCCCGCGGCCAGCTGGGGGACTGGACCACGACGGGCCAGCTCGTGCCGGTGGCCGTGCTGCAGCCCGCGGGCATCAGCTTCATTGCCGCCGGCGCGGGAGATGAGTTCAGCTGCGCGCTGGGCGGCGGGCAGAGCTTCTGCTGGGGGAAGAATGCGAACGGCCAGCTGGGCGACAGCACCCGGGTGGACCGCTCCTTCCCGGCTGCGTCGCGGCACTGAACGAGCCTGGCTAGAAAGCCTCGCGCAGAGGCGCGGGGGCGCGGAGAGGCTCGGCGAGTCTCTCCGCGTCTCCGCGGCTCAGCGAACGGGCTTGCGGGTCCTGGCGCAGGCGGATCCGCACCATCCAGTAGAGCAGCACCACGAGCGGGGTGACGCCCAGGATCACGATCACCGGGAGGCTGCGGAGGGGCGCGGGGACGCGCTCCATCCGGGCGAGCTGGGCGGCGAACGAGCCGGACGCGATGAACAGGCCGAAGCACATCCGCCACAGGTGGCGCGCCAGCCGCCGCGATCCATGGATGCCCCGGTCCCGGATCATCCGGAGATCGCCGATGGCGGCGAGCAGGATGATCGTGTTCATGAAGAACATCATCCCGGCGGGCACGCCGTCGATCTGGCTCCCCGGCCTGCCGAGCGCGGTGAATGCGCGCGCGTACCCCGCCGCCGCGAGGGCGAAGGCCAGCACCATGAGGCCGGCGTCCGCCCGCCGGCCCCATCGGCGCAGCGGCCTGACGGCGGTCCAGGCCGTGAACACGAGGTAGATGATGAGCACGCCGCCCCCGACCGGCTTCCCCTCGTAGGCGGAGACGCCCGCCAGCGCGATGGCGGTGGCGATCATCGCGTACACGAAGACGATGCCGCCGCGGCGATGCCACCTCCCTCCCTTGCGCGCTGCGATGGCGACGAAGCCCGCCACCAGGGCGATCACGCCCGTCGCGACGTGAACCGCGAGGGTGAGAAAGGGCAGCCCGGCCGACGTCGCGAGGGTCATACGATCGATCACGACTCCACCTCCAAATAAGGGAGAACACCTGCGCACCCGGTGATATGCTGTAGTATAACAGTATATCCTGCGTGCCGCCAAGCCTCTCTGTGCCTCCGCGTCTCTGTGTGAGGCTTTCATCCGTGACCTGTTCGCGCACCGTGGCTTGCGCGCACGGGGCGCGAGCAATTAAACATTTGACATTATCGTTTTCAGACGGTCTTCAAACGGCAGGCGCCTGGTGTACGCCCGCCGTTTTCGTCCCCCATCCAGACGAGGATGCAGATGCCGCGCTTCCGCTCCCCCGCCCCGACCGTCCTGGCCGCGCTGCTGGCGCTGGCCGCCTGCTCCGACCGCGCCACGACGCCGGTGGCGCCGCCGGCCGCACCCTCCGCCGCGCGCGCCGGTGCCGCGGGGCCGATCCCCACCCGCGCCCAGGAGCGCCCCGGCACCTTCGCCGACATGCCCGACGACGCACTCTGGGCCCACGTCGCCGCCTCCCAGGGCGTGGCGGCCGTCGGCCTGCGCGCGCCCGGCGCGCCGCGCGGCGTGTGGAAGGGGAAGGTGCTGGTCGGCGCCGCGGAGTGGTCGCGGGCCGAGCGCGCCGTGCTGGCGCAGCGGGGGGTGGCGCTGATCCGCAGCGACGACCTGCTCCCGGTGCTCAAGGTCCGGCTCGACGGCCCCGAGGCGCTGCGGGCCGTGCGCAGGCTGGGCGTGGTCGACTACGTGGAGCCGATGGTGGCCCTGGGCGACCTGAACGCCCACGCCGGCGTGGGCGGGTGCAGCTGGGGCGACGCGTGGACGGGCGACCGGCAGTACACCGCGTCGGGCGACATCTACTCGCAGAAGCTCACCGCGATGAACGTCCCCTCCGCGTGGACGCTCTCCAGCGGCGCCGGCGTCACCATCGGGCTCATCGACACCGGGATCTCGTCGGGGCAGGGGCAGTTCCTGAGCACCTTCAGCTCGGGCGAGAGCAGCGGGCGCACGCTGCGGCTGATGTACGTCACCCCCACCTTCACCTCGGCGTACGACGAGTGCGGGCACGGCACGCGGATGGCCGGCATCATCGCGGCCCCGCGCGACGGGAAGAGCGTGGGCGGCATCGCCTACCGGAGCAGCCTGGTCAGCGTCCGCCACGCGAACGGGGTGGCCGCCGTCTCCAGCAGCGACGCCGCGGCCAGCGTGCGCGGCGCGGCGCAGAACGGGTCGCAGGTGGTGGTGATGGCGTGGGAGAGCCTGAACTGGTGGTGGCAGGTGAGCGACGAGATCGAGTACTGGCACTACAGCCGGCCGATACTCTTCGTGGCCGCCGCGGGGACCTCGGGGTGCGGCGACGGCATCCTGGACAGCAACGTGGTGTTCCCCGCCGACATGCCGGAAGTGATGGCGGTCACCGGCATCACCTACCCGGGCGGCGGGGTGCCCTGCGGCATCCACCACGGCGCCGACGTGGAGGTCACCGCCTATCTGGACATCCCCAGCACCGGCCGCTACACCGCCGACGTGGTGGGGATGGGCGGCAGCTCCAACGCCACCGCGGTGGTGGGCTCCATCGCCGCGCTGACCTGGAGCCGCAACCCCGGCCTCACCCGCGACCAGCTCCGCGCCCGCCTGCAGCAGAGCGGCGCCTACTACCCCAGCCGCCACTCCGAGGAGGGCTACGGCCTGGTGAACGCGCTCAAGGCGGTGCGGGGGTACTGATCCCGAACAGATCGTCTCACGCAGAGACGCAGAGGCACGGAGGGGCTCTCCGTGCCTCTGCGTCTCTGCGTGAGACCGCACGATTGCCGATCTATATTGGCCGCTGTATGTTTCCGGCCGCTCGGTTCGCAAGCCACTCATTCCGGGTTGGACGCCGAAGCGTCAGCTACTCGTGCGTACTTAACCACCTTACCCGCCGGCATGGCGATTTCGCCGTTTGTCTTGCAACCTTCCTTACCGTCCTCGGCGGCAGGGATTGTTGAGCGTTTCCGCTCTCGTGTGGCTGGCGTACACAGGTCCCCCTCGCTTCTCACCAGCGTTATCGCAGAAACGCTCGGCTGCCGTGAAATTGATCAGTTGCCGGAACAAGACCGGCTCAGCATCAAGCTGTTCTTCCATCTCCTCCACGATCTGAGCCGACACGGCTGGGCATTCGAATACCAAGACGACGCTCTCCTCGCGTACGCTCCGGAGATCTCCAACGGCAACGGCTCAGACCAAAAGGAGATCAAGCACCGTTTAAAGGCATCGCTCATCACCGCTCGCAATGAGCAGTTGCGGGAGCCGAGTGTCCGTCGCTTCCTCCGCGCCATGGAGCGGCCCCACTGGCACAAGGGACGACAGGTGAGTGTGCGTGACCTGTTCGTCAGGCCTGATGCGCTCGCTATGGATCTGCGCCGCCGCATGGCAGCTCCTCCCGCGGTCCGGGTTGGTCTACTCGCCGACGCAGTGAAACCGTACCTCCAGATGGCGACTGAGGACCGGGATGAGTTCACCGGTTTGCGTCTAATGGACATTTGGAGGTACTGTCGCTACACCTGGTCTATTCCACAGAACGCCCAGCCGGGGCGGCAGATGCTGTACCTGGTTCGGGACGCCGCGCGTGAATTCCACCCGATTATCGGGATTGGCGCGCTTGGCAGCAGCGTGGTCCAGATCTCCTGCCGTGACGACCTGATTGGATGGTCGCCGCGCGCGCTAAAAGACCTGCTCATTGAGATCACTCGCACCGAGAAGGAGCAGCGGAAGGAATGGCAGTCTCGCTTAGAGGAACTGAATACAACGCTTGACGGCCGATTCAGAACCCTTCAGGCGGAGTTGAACCGCGCGGTACAAGACGTGTACTGGGGAGAGTTGGTGACTCCCCAAGAAATTGCCGAACCGACGGAAGCGGTGCTGGTTAGGCTTCAGCAGGTTGCTGATGAGATCAGCGTTGAAGATCGCTTTCAGGGGCACCCGAAGGCGCAGGATCTTGTTGAGGATGCGGAAACCCCGCTTTACCGTCGAAAGCGCGCGATCGAATTGCAATTACTGCTTCGCGCGAAGTTGACGCTACGAGCGGCAGCATCAGAACCCAATACGCGTGCTAAAGTTACTGCCTTGCTCAGCCACAAAGAGGGCAAGCAGGCAATAAGCGTAGCTTTGCGCAGTGTGAAGAAGCGACATATCGGCTCGTCGATCATGGACATCACCACTTGTGGCGCGCTGCCGCCCTATGGTGAGTTGTTGGGCGGTAAATTGGTCGCGCTGCTGATGGCCAGCCCGCAGGTGATTGCGGATTACCAGCATCGCTATGCTAATGCACCCAGCGAAATTGCGAGCCGGATGAAGGGCGAGACGCTGGTCCGCCCGCCCACCCTCGTCTTGCTCGGAACCACAAGCTTGTACTACGTCGGTAGCAGCCAGTACAATCGGATTCGTGTCCCCGTAGCACACGGAAAGGTTGAGTACCTCTACGCAGGCATGACGAAGGGATTCGGCAGCGTTCACCTCTCCCGGAGGACATACCACATCCTGCAGGAACTCCTCCGCAGCCATCAAGAATTGCGGGAGCAGAGTTCGCGCTTCGCCGCGGGGGTGAACTTCAAGCTGCGCTCGATCGCTTCCGGGCTCCACCATCTAGGCCTTATCAAACTCCAACAGCACGAGAGCCCACGCCTCGTTTACCTCGCACCGCTTGCCCAAAACTGGCGCGAGTACCTCCAAGGCATAGATGCGGATCCGGAGTACCTGTACTCTGACGTGCAGCATCCCAAACAGGAAACGGATCAGTTGATCGCCTTCTGGAAAGCGCGGTGGTTCGTTCCCCGTGCACGGCGCGCAGAGGTCTTGGAGCGTTTGGCAGCAGCGTCGGGAGTTCCGAAGGTGAGTTCGCTCGCAAAGAATGACCTGGAGACACAAACCTCACCGGAATTGACCGGGGAGGCGCCAACCATAGCACCGCCTGAGCAAGGAGTGGGGCCGATGCCCACGGAGACCGGGATCTCGTGGCGGACGCTGGCCGAGTTGAAGGAGCACCGAGCAAGCTTCGCTGAGCGGCTCACGCCTGAGGAGTTACAGACACTGCACCTGAGCACGCGTCTCGACGAGCGGCTTGTTTCACTGGTTCAAGCGGGCCGCCGTATTTACCTGACCGGTAATCCGGGGGACGGGAAGACACACATTCTCAGGCGGCACCAGTCCGCTCTAGAAGCCGCTGGGGCGTTCCTGAACCTGGACGCGAGCGCGTCGGACGAAAACAGGTTGCTCCATGATTTGGCAGAGGCTATCCAAGCCGGGCGACCCGCCGTAGTCGCGGTCAACGAGGGTCCGCTGCGACGGATGGTTCAGCGAATTCCGTCGCCAGATCGCGAGCAGTTGGTAGCGCAGTTGGATGAGCCGTACGTCTACGGTGACGTACCACCCTCAGACTTCGCCGCTCTGCTTGTGAACCTGGGCATGCGCCACGTCCTGTCGCCCTCGATTGTGAGCGGGGCGTTGGACTTCGCTCTGACCCGCGTAGACTACTCTGATGCGCCCCCGTCGGTGCGTCGGAACCGGGACATGCTCGCTCGCCCGCGAGTCAGGGAGCGCCTTCAGACCCTTCTGGAGTTCGTGGCGCGGAGCGGAGTCCATATCACGATGCACGAACTGTACGGATTCCTCTCCTTCATCATCACTGGCGGGCCAGGAGCGAGCGAGGAAGTGCCGCGCCTTCCATACTACGAGCTGATGTTCCGGGATGGCAGCCCGCTCCAGGCATCGCTGGGAAATTTGGATCCGCGCGCGATTTCTCACCCGTTGCTCGACATGTCTCTGTGGGACGGGCGTTATGGAGAAATCGAGTGGTTGGAGACACCGCAGGACGTAGCACCTGTAGACTGCGAGACGAAAACCGAGGCCGAGGCGAAGTTCGCTGCGCTAAAGCGGCGGTTCTACTTCGAAGCTCGAAACGGTGACGCCTTGCTCAGTATGATTCCGGAAGACCACCAGACATTCTTCAATCTGGTGAACGAGTCCGGGAAGGCCCGGGAAACGGCGAAGGTCGAGTTGGTGAACTCGCTCTCGTATTTCTTCGGGGACGTAGCGGCGGGCGTGCAGGAGAACCAGATCCGCATCTGGACGAGCCTGCGGTACGAGGTGATCAACCCTCCGACCGCATTCATCTCCAGCCAAGCCATTCCTGCGGACCGGGTCCATGTCGAGGTGCCGCGACTACGCCCTGAGGTCGCGGATCTGCTCGAATATGCACCCACTGATGTCAGGCTCGTCGTGCAGCCCCCGGAGGAGGGGCGGCGCCCGATCTCACTGAACATTGACTTCGAACTCTGGCTCGCGCTGATGAAGTTGAAGCGCGGAATGCCGCAGCGGCATCACGATGTCCTGATCGGCCGCCGTCTGAATTATTTCATGTCACGCCTTGCCGCTGAGTACAGCGCGACTGCCACCGGCTACGTGGAAATCCACGTGCGCGACGTCGAGTTGGACAAGAGCTACCGCGTGGACGTCTCCTTGGAGAAGGGGAAATATCTGTGGGCCTGACTTTCAAAATGCTCGGCGACACCGTGGCCGAGGACGTCTGGGGCTTTGTTCCGAACCGCCAGATTAAGCCAGTCCATTTCGCCAACGGGTTTGCACGTGCTCTCTGCGGCAAGCGCGGCTCGGTGGACCTGCTGCTCAAGGCAGCAGGTGCCTTCCGTAAGGGTAATGCGCGCGTGAGTACCGAGCAGTTCCTCGCCGATATTGATGGACGATACGAGTCGCGGATGGGGGATCCCCCCGTTGACGACGCGAAGGACCTCCGTTCAGCGCTGGACCTAGTACTGAATCAGGACCGTGCGCTCTTTCGCAGCGAGAACTTCGCGTCCCTGACGCTGACGCACCACGAGCACGTCACGTCGGACAACTCCGATCAGCGGACGGGACGCTTCATGGCCGAGGTGCTGGCGTCGGCTGAAGATGGGCAGATTGTCGATGTGCTTCGCAGCACCTTGGACCTACGGACCGACAACGTATATCTGCTGGGTGCTCCGCTGGTCGAAGTCAATGCGTTAGGGTCCGCACCGGCGCGTGATCCAGAGATGGTTAAGCGGATTGCGAGGTCTCCGGTCCTGAGCCGGATCCAAGGCGCGTTTGCGACACTCGTGAAATACCAGTCGTCGCTCGAAAAAACGATGTTCCTCCAGCGTGCGGTGGAACTGGGGAGTTTCGGGATCTTCCTCCACTTGGCCAACGCACCCGTAGAAACGGATCAGGACGGTTCCGACCTCGTGCCGCTCTTGATGACATCCCCGAATCCCACACCCGAGATTCGTGAGGCGAGCCGCGCCACCTTCATTCGGACGAGGCAACGCATCGAGCAGGCTTTTGAGGAGGGACTCGGGCGCCAACTCAAGTCACGCGGCGAGCACGATTTAAGCGAAAACAAGTACCGAGCCCTTGCACGGAGTTGGCTCCCGGAACTGGACACAGGGACTGCGAACGCCAAGAAGGAACAACGTGTCTGGGAACGGTTCCAGCGAGACTTTGATGCGTTCTTGATCGGCACTTCCCAACCCTTTGATGCATTCAAGCGCGCGGCGGTGCGTGCGGCATTCCTCGCGATGGGCGAGGAACCGGAGTCGGTGAGCCGCTCCCTAGGACGAATGGTCGGCATTGTGTATCCGCGCCACCAAGGTCGCGGCGACAAATACTTCTCCCCGGCACCCCAATTCCTCGATATGCTGGTGCTCTGCCTGATCGAGCCAGATGAGGGGATGATCCCCGTAGAGGAATTTTGGGCTCGTGCCCGGGAACGCTTTGGCCTACTCTCCGGTTCGGAGGGGAGCGCCGATTCCCGTCGCTTGCTGCGATGGGGAATCCGCCGCGCTTCGCCGACTGAACTGGAGGCAAATGCGAAGGAAATGCTCGCCGAACTGGCACGGATGGGCCATGCACGAGAGTATGCGGACGATATAGCGATGGTGAGTGCCGGAGGACAGCACGGATGACTGAAACGACCACCACGGCCAGCCCTTTTGTCGTAGCCCTCGCCCGCGCGATTCGTGACCGGCACGCGCAAGGCGTGTTCGGGGTGATTCTCTCGGGCTTTGAGCATGTCCCCCTCATGCCCCTCCTGAAGGAGTTGGGCGTCCCTGGACAAGTTTACGTAAGCGTAGTCGGTAGCCCCGACGCGCAGCAGTTACGCACCGAGGCTGAGCAGGAGGGTTGGGGCCCCGATCAGTTCGGTGTTGACGCGACGCATGCCAACGCCGTTCGAAACGATGCGCCAGCCGAGGCTCTGAAACTCGTCGTGGTCTGGCGGGAGGAGTCACGCCTCCATTCCTTGCGCAAGCGGGGCTACGAGGTGGTCGGCCCCCGAGAATTGATCCGAGAAGTATGTACCCTAGGCGCCGCTCAAGCTCCCAATCACCCGCAGCGGGAACTCTGGCGTGCGCTCGGCTCGCCCACGCTCTCTGTCTATCCGTCACCGGAGAACGTGCTCGAGTATTACGCGCGCATCTATCAAGACGAGGCTGCGGATGCGGACACACCCCGACGGCTCCTTCCGCAACTCGGTTTTTTGGCGGACCCGCAGCTCTTGGGGGGCCGGTTTATAACTGCAGATGCGATAACGAGGCGCTTGGTGGCGAACGCCGCCTTAGTCGAGCGGATTCTGCGCGCAGACGAAGAGGACCGACAGAAAGCCTCGCACTCCGTTCGCTCGGCGAACGCCGAGGACCGTCCTGCGCTGGAGCAGAGCTATGGATTGTTCCTCCGCCTCGCCCGCAACGACCTCGACGTTCTCGGCGAACTCTCCTACGACAATGCAGAGCGCCTGCTGTCGGGGAGCAAGCCAAAGCCCACCACCCCGGAGCGGCCCGAGCCCAAGCCAGAAGACCCGGACGACCCAACTCCGCCGGGGCCGAAGCGCCGCGAGTTCCCGACGCTGGCGGCCGCGGCGATTCGCCTCGCGGCCGCTGGGGAGGCGGATCTTCTCACGGTCTTGGTGAAACAGGCCGAAGAGCACCTGCGAAAGGACGAGAACCCGTCCGGCCGTCTCGAAGTTGCTGACGTTGGTGTGCAGTTTACCGCAGACGAGCGCGCACTCGCCATCGGGCGGAAAGCGCTCGGTGAGGGGTTCTTCGGTGGAACCCTCCATTCGTTCGATCACGCGACCGACGTACTTCTCAAGGAGTTGGGGCGGCACATTGACCAGTTCAAACCTTTCGACGATGTCCGGACGCGAACGCTTCAGGATCTTCTGAGCCGTGCTCGCCTGCTGCTTCCAAGCTTTGAGGGAGCGGCCCTGATTGAAGATTACATTGCGAA
>Ga0070685_10001981_pt1 | contig 10630 bp, 10 predicted proteins | sample KBSS13LmetaG_FD_65651 | JGI IMG/M metagenome (GOLD analysis project Ga0070685, IMG submission 65651) | Switchgrass rhizosphere microbial communities from Kellogg Biological Station, Michigan, USA - KBS S1-3L metaG | ecosystem: Host-associated > Plants > Roots > Rhizosphere ...
CATGCAGGTGCGCGAGTACCAGAGCGGCGTGCTGCTGGCGACGACGACCTCCGTGGATGGACCGCTCTACTCCAACCAGCTCACGCCGGCGTGGCACCGCATCATGGTCGTCCACCACTGCGTTGGGAACGGCGACCTCGACCTCACGATCGACGCCCCGGGGGTGAGCGGCGCGACGTTCGATGTGGACGACGTCTCGATCGTCAACGGCGACGCCAACTGGACACTGGACGTCCCCAGGACGAACCCGGTCGCGACGGCGGCGCGCGTGTTGCCGAACCCGGCGCGCGGCCAGGCGGTGCTCGAGCTCTCCCTGCCCGCCGCGGGGCCGCTCCGGATCGAGCTCTACGACCTCGCGGGGCGTCGCCGGGCCGTGATCGCGGACGAGGCTCACGCGGCGGCCGGCACGGCGCGGTACGCGTTGCGCGCGTCGGATGGACCGCTCGCCCCGGGTGTCTACTGGTACCGGGCTTTCACGACAGGGGCGACCGTGCTCGGTCGCTTCGTCGTGGTGGAGTGAGCCACCTCCTTGAGCGTCCAGCCGGGGTGACGGCTCGACGGTGACCTGCGCCGGTCGGCGTACCGGACAGGGCATGTGCTAGTTTCCTCGGTCGCCACCACCCTGAGGATCCATGCCCGCCGTACGCGACTTCACCATCACCGCCCGGCTCGCCTTCGTCACCGCCACGGTGATGTTCGCGCTCATCGTCGTGGGCTCGATCGTGCGCACCACGGGCTCGGGGCTCGCCTGCCCGGACTGGCCGCTCTGCCACGGGCGGCTGATCCCACCGCTCCAGTTCAACATCCTGATCGAGTGGTTCCACCGGCTGCTGGCGCTGGTCGTCGGCATCGGACTCCTCGCGACCGCGGCGTGGACCTGGACGCGGCCCGAGACCCGGAAGCGTCTCGGGGGGCTCGCGGTCACCTCGATCGCGCTCTACCTGTCGCAGGCGCTGCTCGGCGCGCTCACGGTGTGGAAGCTCCTCGACCCGAATGTGGTGAGCGGCCACCTGGCGGTGGGGCTGCTGCTGTTCGCCACCCTGCTCACGCTGGGATGGCGCGCGCGGCAGGCCACGCGCGCACCGGAGCGCTCGCCGATGCGGCCCGCGGGGCTCCTGCCGCTGTTCGCCACCGCGACCGCCGCGATCTGGGCGCAGGCGGTGCTGGGCGGCATGGTGAGCACGAACCACGCGAGCCTCGCCTGCCCCGACTGGCCCACGTGCAACGGCCGCTGGCTGCCGGAGTTCTCGGGGCTCGTGGGCCTGCAGATGGCGCACCGTCTCGGCGCCTACCTGCTGATCGCGCTCCTCGCCTGGGTCGCGGTGCGCGCGGGTGGGGCGCCGGATGCGACCACGCGCAACCTCGGCCGCGTGGTGTTCCTCCTCGCGCTCGCGCAGGGCGCGATCGGGGTGGCGAACGTGCTCCTCGGCATCCCGGTCTGGGTGTCGGCGCTCCACCTCGGGAACGCGGCGCTGATGCTCGCGCTCGCGCTCATCGCCACGTTCCGCCTCACCGCCATGCCGGTCGCGGAGCGTGCGGCCCTGGACCCGCCGCCGGCCAGGCTCCGAACGAAGTCGGGCACGGACGTCGAGCGGGCGGTGGCGCGATGAGCCTCGCGAACGAGCTCCCGGTCCCGCGCACCGCGACGTTCGCCACCTGGCTCGAGCTCACCAAGCCGCGCATCGTCTCGCTCGTACTCTTCACCGGGCTCCCGGCGCTGCTGCTCGCGGCGCGCGGCTGGCCGGAGCCGCGCGTGGCCTGGGGCGCGCTCGTCGGCATCGCGCTCTCGGCGGCCTCGGCGGCGAGCTTCAACCACTACTTCGACCGCGACATCGACGCGCTCATGCGCCGCACGCGCACGCGGCCGCTGCCCTCGGGCGCGCTGCCTCCGGTCGCGGCCGTGGCGCTCGGCCTCGCCCTGGGCGCGGTGGCGATGGCGGTGCTCGTGGCGACCACGAACGTGCTCGCGGCCGGCCTGGCGCTCGCCTCGATCCTCTACTACGCGCTCTTCTACACGGTGTGGCTCAAGCGGCGCACGCCCTTGAACATCGTCATCGGTGGCGGCGCGGGCGCCTCGGCGCCGCTGATCGCGTGGGCGGCCGTGACCGGCAACGTGGGCCTGCCCGCGATCCTGCTCGCGAGCATCATCTTCCTGTGGACGCCGCCGCACTTCTGGGCGCTCTCGCTCTACCGCCGCGACGACTACGAGCGCGCCGGGCTCCCGATGCTGCCGGTGACGCACGGCGAGCCCGAGACACGGCGCCAGATCCTGCTCTACACGATCGTCCTCGTGGGGAGCACGCTGGCGGTGGCGCCGCTCGCGGGTCTTGGCCCGCTCTATACGGTGAGCGCCGCGGTGCTGGGCGCGCTCTTCATCCTCGGAGCCGAACGGTTGCGGCGGAAGCCCAGCGTGCCGAACGCGCAGGGGCTGTTCCGCTACTCGATCCTCTACCTGTTCGTGCTGTTCCTGGTGATGAGCGTGGACGCGCTCGTCACCGTGCTCCGCGCGCGCGCGTGACCGCAGGGGTGCGCGCGGCGCTGCTCGAGCCACCCGAACGGACCCTGATCGACGGCTGAATCCTCCACGCGGTCGCCGATCAGGGTCGTCAGGGATGGGATCGCGTCATCGCACCTGGACGTTGCCGTCGGTCCAGAGGTGCAGCGTCAGCGCCGGGTGTTCGGTGCAGGGGCGGGTATCGCCCGGCACCGGGAGGCTGCCCTGATCCACGCCCACGCCGGGCTCGCCGTTGTCGATCACCGTCCACACGGACCGCTGCCCCTCGAGGCCCGGATCGGTCGAGCTATGCGAGATGACGCCGCCGATCCACGCCTGGTTGCCGGCGATCGAGAGGCAATCGACGACGACGTGGAACTCGGTGGTGTCCACGCCGACGACGATGTGGAATTCGGCCTGGCCTTTGACGTTCCCGGCGTCATCGATCATGGCGACGCCGGAGATCTGCGAGGTGTCGCTGCCGACCGCGATCCGGCCGCCCCATGTGGCGCGGTGGACCGGCGGTGCGGCGTGGGCAAGGCTGATGGCAACCGCAAGGGCGAGGATGCTCAGGAACCGCTTCATTGGGGGATTCTCCAAGGTTGGGCTAGGGCTGCATGTGCGGCCTGACGTGTGCCTCGAAGTGGCCTTGCGGGGAGCGGAGCGCTGTTCGGCGACCAGCGGAGCGAGGGGCCGGCGTCGGGAGGGGCATGCGCGTGTCACCATGCGACCAAAGTCGTCGCGGTGACGGCCCACGCACATTCGGAGTCGCCCGCCGTCAGGTTCCAGCAGGAACCTCTTCGCGCACGATCGAGGCTAGAGGGGTGCGCGAACCCGGGTCCATCGGCTGTTCACCCGATGGGTGGCACCACGTTGCTGGCCCAGGGGAGGTTCAGCGAAGCAGCAAGACCCCGGGCGTGCCGTCCGCCCTGCGAGAGGCCGAGCGGAGCCACCGGCCAGGACCTGCGCGTGCAAAGGGTCGAGGCCCTCGCGGATCGCTCCACGAGGGCCTCGAAATGGTAGCGGGGGCTGGATTTGAACCAGCGACCTTCGGGTTATGAGCCCGACGAGCTACCAGGCTGCTCCACCCCGCATCAGGTTCATGCAACGTAGGTCCGGTGGCCCGAAGTGTCAAGGGGCCGGGGGCGGCGGCGGCCTCCAAGTGGTTGCGGGGCCTCGTGGTGGCGGCTATGCTGCCGCGCTCGACCGGGTCACCCTTACCTCGGGGCGCGCCTTGCCAAGTGCCGCGGCCCCAAGTCTTCCGGAGGTGCCGTTGTTCCGTCCGCGGTCCGCAGCCCTGGCGGCGTTCGCCCTGGCCCTCGCGGTGCTCACGCCGAGAGCCGTGCTCGCCGCCGCCGAGGTGCATCGGTTCAGCTTCGTGGCGTCGGCGACCCCCACCGGCATCGACGCCGGCGACCTCAACAACGTCATCGACTTCTACAACCGCACCGTGATCACGCCGCCGCCTCGGGGCTACGATCCGGTCGACGCGATCTCGTTCGCCTGGCTCTTCACCGGCGAGCTGCGCTACTTCCTCACGCGTAACCTGGCGCTCTCCGGCGGCGTGAGCCAGCTCCGCGCCAAGACCTCGAAGGAGTACCTGCCGGCGCTGGCGCAGTCGATCGACGTGAGCGCCGAGCTGATCACCGCGCCCGTGCACATCGGCGCCTCGTACTACCTCCAGCCCTACAACCAGGGCGACTTCCAGGCGCGCATGTTCTTCGGCGGCGGACTCGTGAGCTACACGCACTCGCGGACGACGTTCGAGCAGGTGCTCGCGGGCGTGGACTCGACCACGAACGCCCAGCTCGGCGGCTCGTTCAAGTTCACGAACACGCAGGACAGCCCCGGCTACTACGGCGAGGGCGGCGTGCACATGTTCTTCGCCTCGCGCTACTCGGTGCTGCTCTCGGTGCTCTACCGGAGCGGCCACATGGCGCGCATGGTGGACGAGCGCACGGGCGAGGTCGTGGTCGACCCGGAGACCCACAAGCCGTTCAGCCTCGACGTCGGCGGCTTCGGCTTCCGGATGGCCGCGGTCTTGGGGCTCTAGCGCCCTGCTTCCGTGGTGTCGACCGCCGGCTCCGAGCCGCGGAAGCGGTAGACGATCTCGCCCGGCGCCGCCCAGCCGTGCTGGGTGCGCGCGATTTCCTCGGCCCGGAACTTCCGCGCCTCCGGGTCCTTGACCTGCCTCTCGAGCTGCTCGGTGTCCTGCTTGAGGTGCACGGCCTCGGCCTCGGATGAGGCGATCTCGCGCTTCAGCTGCGCGATGCGCCAGAAGCTGTGGTCCGAGAGCACCGTCACCCACGCCAGCCACACGCCCGCCACGAGCCAGAACCAGCGCGGGATGTGGCGCGTGCGCCCGGCCCGGCCCCTGGACTCGAGTGCACGCGCAAAGAAGCGGCGGCTGCGATCACGCGGCTTCATGGTCTTGCTCCTTCCTTGAATGCAACCATCGCGACGATCCCTGCCGCGGCCCTGACGACTTCACTGCGACGTCGAGCGCTTCAGCGCAGCGCGCGGAACGCCCCCCGGCCGGGGTACGTCGCGCTCGCGCCCAGCTCCTCCTCGATGCGCAGGAGCTGATTGTACTTCGCCACCCGGTCCGTGCGACAGAGCGAACCCGTCTTGATCTGGCCGGCGTTCGTGGCCACGGCGAGGTCGCTGATGGTGACGTCCTCGGTCTCGCCCGAGCGGTGGGAGATCACGGACGTCCACGCGGCGCGCTGCGCCATCTGCACCGCGGCCAGCGTCTCGGTGAGCGTGCCGATCTGGTTCACCTTGACGAGGATGGAGTTGGCGGCGTCGTCGCGGATGCCCCGCGAGAGCCGCACGACATTGGTCACGAACAGATCGTCGCCGACCAACTGCAGCTTCCTGCCCAGCTTCTGCGTGAGCAGCACCCAGCCCTGCCAGTCGTCCTCGGCGAGACCGTCCTCGATGCTCACGATCGGGTAGCGGCCGGCGAGCTCCGCGTACCAGTCCACCATCTGCGCGCTTGTGAGCTTCTTGTCGCCCCCGCTCTCGATCAGGTAGCCACTGCCGTCCTTCTGCCACAGCTCGCTCGCGGCCACGTCGAGCGCCAGCGCCACCTGCTCGCCGGGCTGGTAGCCCGCCGCCTCGATCGCCGAGACCAGCAGCTTGAGCGCGTCCTCGTTCGACTTGAGGTTCGGCGCGAAGCCGCCCTCGTCGCCGACGGCCGTGGCGAGGCCCTGCTTCTTCAACACCGCGTGGAGCGAGTGGAACACCTCCGCGCCCCAGCGCAGCGCCTCGCGGAACGAGGGCGCGCCGAGCGGCACGATCATGAACTCCTGGAAGTCGACGTTGTTGTCCGCGTGCGCGCCGCCGTTCACCACGTTCATGAGCGGCACCGGCAGCACGTGCGCATGCGCACCGCCCAGGTGTCTATAGAGCGGCACGTCCAGCGCCACCGCCGCGGCGCGGGCCACGGCCATGGACACGCCCAGCAGCGCGTTCGCGCCCAGCTTCGACTTGTTGGCGCTGCCGTCGAGCGCGATCAGCTTCGCGTCGATGCCGCCCTGGTCGAAGGCGTCGGCGCCGAGGAGCGCCGGGGCGATCGCCTCGCCGACGTTCCGAACCGCTTTGAGCACGCCCTTCCCGCGGTAGCGCTTCGCGTCTCCGTCCCGCAGCTCGATCGCCTCGTGCTCGCCCGTGGAGGCCCCGGACGGCACGGCGGCGCGCCCGAGGGCGCCGCCCTCGAGGACGCAGTCCACCTCGATCGTGGGGTTGCCGCGCGAGTCGAGGATCTCGCGGGCACGAAGCTCGGCGATGGAGAGCATGAGCGCGGGAGGCTAGGTGCCGGCCCGCCGAGGGTCAAGGTCACTAGCGGCCGCAGGCGGGGGCTGCCGAGGGTGCTTTCACCCGCCCGGCTCGCGCCCGGAACCCGTTCGGGCCGCGATTCTTGACCCCCTCCTGACCGCGAACATACTGTGCCCCGCCATGAAACATCGGGCCGCGCGGGTTCGTAGCCGTCATTGGACCCCGGGGACGTGAGCGGCGGCGAAGACGCCGACCTCGTTCGCCGGTGCCTGTCGGGCGACCAGCGGGCCTGCCGGGACCTGGTCCGGCGCTACGAACGCCCCGTCTACTCCGTACTCATGCGGGTGGTGCGGCGCGCAGAGGACGCCGAGGACCTGGTCCAGGAGACCTTCGTCAAGGTGTTCAAGGCGCTCGACCGGTACGACACGGAGCGACCGTTCAGCGCCTGGATCTTCACCATCGCCTCGCGCCTCGCGATCGACCACCTCCGGCGGCGGCGGGTGAAGACGGTCTCGCTCGAGGTGAGCGAACCCGGCTCCACGGAAGAGCGGACCATGGACGTGGAGGACACGGGACTCAAGCCCGACGAGGTGACGTCGTACGCGGAGGAGGAATCGTTTGCGGCGAGCCTCATCGACAGCCTTCCCGAGCACTATCGTATCGTGGTGTTGCTCCGTCACCAGCAGGACCTGTCGTACGAGGAGATCGCCGAGGCGCTGAACCTTCCGCTGGGCACCGTGAAGGCCCGCATCCACCGGGCGCGCGCGCTGCTCAAGGACCGGCTCCAGGGACCACCGTCATGAACCGCTGCCCCGAGACCATCAACGTCCAGGATTGGCTGGACGGCACGCTCGACCCGCAGGCGGCTGCGCGCTTCGAGGCGCACTTGGCCGGCTGCGCCGAGTGCGAGGCCGAGGTGGCGGCGTTCCGCGTGGTGTTCGCCGAGCTGCGCACGCTGCCGCTCCTCGACCCGCGCCCCGAGCTGTTCCAGCGCATCATGGAAGAGGTGCTGCCGCACCGGGCCCCGCACTGGGTGCGCACGCTCGGCTGGGCGTACGCGGGAGCGCTCACCGCCAGCGTCGGCGCGATCGTGTCCGCATTCGTGCTGCCCGAACCGAAGGTGTGGCTCCACGGCGTGATCGCCGCGGCGACGCGCTCGCTCACCGAGACCGGCACGTTCGTGCTGCGCTCGCTGAGCGACGGGCTCGCGCGCGCGGGCGAGACCATCGCCGGCGATGGCATCTCCGCCCACCTGCTCAAGCTCGTCTGGGGTGCGCTCGCGCACCCCGCCATCCTGGTGACGATCGTGGCCGCGATCGCTGTGTGCGCGGGCCTGCTGTGGTGGATGCGACCGCGCGAGCGGCGCGAAACCGGAGAGATCCCGCATGTCGGCCTTCTGGGCCTCTAGGCAGCACTTCCTGTCCGCGGCGCTCGCCGTCGCGGCCGCGCTTTCGCTCGCCCTCCCCGCCGAGGCGATGCTGCCGGGGCGCATCAGCGTCCACTCGCGGGAGGCGAAGCGGGTCGAGATCGACAAGCACGGGATCACCGTGACCCGCGCATCCGCGGACACCGACAGCACGGCGATCACGGTGGGCGACGACGTCGAGGCGGGGCCGGTCCGGGTGCACGGCGGGGACAACGGCACCGGCATCGTACGGCTGTTCTCGGATGCGACCGTCTATTCCGGCGAGCGCGTGGACGGCGACGTCGTCGCGGTGTTCGGCTCGGTGCGCGTCGAGGGCGAGGTCGAGGGCTCGACCGTGGCCGTGTTCGGCTCGGTCGACCTGCGCCGCGGCGCGGTCGTGCACGGCGACGCGGTGGCCGTGGGCGGCGTGCTGCGCGACGACCAGGGTTCGCGCGTCGACGGCCAGAGCGTGCAGGTCGGCTTCCTGCCGCTGACGCTCGGGCTTCCCGGGCTCCCGGTGGTGCTGTCGATGATCGTGCTCGCCTGGCTGGTGACGTTGTTCTTCGGCTGGGCCACCGCCGCGCTCTTCCCCGACCGGCTGGCGCGCATCGCCGTGACCTCGTCGCGCCGCACGCTGGCCTCGCTGCTCCTCGGCATCGCCTCGGGCCCGTTCACGTGCATCGCCACCATGGTGCTGCTCGTGACCGTGGTCGGCATCCCCATCGCCGTGCTGCTGCCCATCGTCTACGTGGCGGTGCTCTATGCCGGCCAGCTCGCGGCCACCTACGTGCTCGGCTGCAAGCTGACGCGCCGCCGTCCGGGCTCGGGCGGGGTGACGATGCCGCTCGTCTCCGGCTCGCTGCTCGTGGCCTCGGTGTTCGGCTTCGGCGCCATCCTCTGGGAGACGCCGGGCATCGTGCGCACGGTGGCGCTGTTCTTCCTCATGCTCGGCGCGCTGCTGGTGATGGGCCTCACCACGATCGGCGCCGGCGCGTTCCTGCTTTCTCGCGCCGGCTCGCGCCCGGCCGACATCGACGGCTCCGATACCGGCGTCACGCCGGCGCCGGCGCCGACCATCGAGCCGACCGCCCCGGTCCCGGCCGAACGCTGAGCTGGGTGGCCCCGCCCACGGCGCGGGGCCCGCGGGGGGGAGAAGCCCCGGGGGGCTGGAGCGCATCGCTGAGGTGAGCCTCTCAGCGGACCGCGACGGGCCCATCCGCCTACCGCAACCCCGTGCGGCGGAGCCGCCTGCGAGCTCGTTGCGGGCTGCAGCGCATGGCTCGAGGCGAAGCGTGTTCTGGCACAATCGTCGCCTTGAACCTTGGTATGAGCCTCCCTCGCACCCTGACCCTCGGCCGGCGCACCCTCACCGCGCTCGCGATCGCCCTGCTCGCTGGTAAGCCGGCGGCGGCGAACGAGCTGCGCGCGTCGGCCTTGGGTGGCGCGGGGCTCCTGATCCACGACGCGGGCGAGACGCTGCGCGACTACTGCCGGAGCGAGGGCGGCCGGCTCTACCTCGAGCTGCCCGGCGGCTCGCGCTGGGAGCTCGTCACCTCCACGACCGACCCCGCGATCGCGAACCCGGGCGATGGCAGCTTCCACGCCTTCGAGCGCTCGGAGGTGAACGAGGCTCTCGCCGAGGTGCGCTTCCCGCTCCACCAGGTCTCCGCCGAGGTGTTCATCCTTCCCTACCCGCGTCGCCTGAGCCTCGAATCCGCGGCGGGTCCCGGCTTGATCCTGCTTTCGCCCGGCGTGCGGCCGCTCTCTCGCGAGCACCAGCACTCGGAGTTCGTCCACGAGCTGGGCCACGTCGTCCAGTACTCGCTGCTCCCGGACGCCGACGCCGGCAGCTGGAGCGCGTACGCGCACATGCGCGGCATCGATGCGGCGCGCTTCAACGCCTCGGCGCCGCACGCCGACCGCCCGCACGAGATCTGGGCCGAGGATTTCCGCGCGCTCTTCGGCGGCGCCAGCGCCACGAGCAACGGCACGATCGAGAACGCCTCGCTCAGCTACCCGACCGAGGTCCAGGGGCTCCAGTCGTTCATGCAAGGCCTCGCGGCGGGCGCGCCGAGCCCGGGCTCGGCGCGGCTCACGGCGGCGACGTTCGCCTGGGGCGCGGTGAGCTTCTCGCGCGGCGGCTCGCAGGCTTCGACGCTCGACGTCTTCGACGCTTCGGGCCGCCGGCTGGCGGCCGTCGCCCCGTCGCTGGGCGCGAAGGGCGTGTCCTGGACCTGGGACGGTCGCGATGCCTCGGGGCGCACGGTGCGCGGCGCGGTCGTGTTCGCGCGCCCGCGCGACGGCGCCGGCGGCACCGTGCGGGTGACGCGCCTGCCCTGATCACAGACGGGGGTCGAGGCGCCGCTCCCGGGAGGTGGCCGTGCGCGAAAGGCTTCCCAGCATCTTCATTGCGTTGCTTCTGGCGGCCGCGCGCCCATCAGGGCTCGCGGCGCAGCCGCTGTTCGACGCTCCGTACCGCTGGTTCCCGTCCCATGCTCCCGTGCACGCCGTGGCCGCGTCGCCCCGATGGCACCGCACCGGTGCGTTCGCCGTCGCCACGCACACCGACGAGATGTCCGTTGAGGTGTTCATGGCGCAGCCCGACGGCGATCTCGGCTCGACCGCGATCATCCCGGTGCCGAGTCACCCGCGCGGGGTTGCCATCGCCGACTTCGACGGTGACGATTGTCCTGACGTCGCAGCCGGAAGCTACGACCCGCCGGGCATCGTCATGATCCGCGGGCGTTGCGCCGGGAAGTTCGATGCACCTGTCTTCTTTCCCTGCCCGACACCGGTGGAGGGATTGGCGGTCGACGACATCGACGCCGATGGCCACTCCGACATCGTGGGCTGGTCGAGTGCGGGGGGCACGGTGATGCTCAACGACCAAGCAGTTGGATTCCAGGCCCCGATCGCGCTACCGGGGTCGTACCCCGGTCCCATCTCGGTGG
>Ga0070685_10001982_pt1 | contig 10625 bp, 9 predicted proteins | sample KBSS13LmetaG_FD_65651 | JGI IMG/M metagenome (GOLD analysis project Ga0070685, IMG submission 65651) | Switchgrass rhizosphere microbial communities from Kellogg Biological Station, Michigan, USA - KBS S1-3L metaG | ecosystem: Host-associated > Plants > Roots > Rhizosphere ...
GCGGGGAAGAGCACGCTCGCCCGGCGGCTGGGCGCGCGCCTGGGCCTGCCGGTGATCCATCTGGACGCGGAGCACTGGCGCCCCGGCTGGGTGGAGACGCCGGCGGACGAGTGGGCGGCGAAGGTGCGCGAGCTGGCGGCGGGCGAGCGGTGGATCATCGACGGCAACTACGGAAAGACGATGGAGATCCGCCTCGCCGCCGCGGACACCATCGTCTTCCTCGACTTCCCGCGCCGGATCTGCCTCTGGCGCGTCCTCCGCCGCCAGCTCCACTACCGCGGCCGCTCGCGCCCCGACATGACCGAGGGGTGCCCCGAGCGCATCAGCCTCCAGTTCGTCCGCTGGATCTGGGACTACCCCCGCACCCGCCGCCCCGGCGTGCTCGCCCGCATGCGCTCCACCGGCGCCCACGCGCGCCACGTCATCCTCCGCTCCCCGCGCGAGGTCGAGGCCTTCGTCGCGTCGACGGGTTGAAAACCCGCCGCTGGAACGGCACGCAGTCCGCCTTCGCGGACTATGCCGCGGCATCTGCGCACGGAGCCGGCAGCGTGCGCGCCATCAGCCCGTCCGCGAAGGCAGACTGCGTGCCGGTGTGGCCCCGACGCCGCGACTTCTTCAGTCGCATCGTCGCTACGCCCGGGCCTCACGCAAATCGGGCTGGCGCGGACTCCTCGCGCCGGCCCGAATTTCTTCGCCGATCCGTGGGCTGTCACGCGTCTGTGCACCAGCAGCCGCGCCCGGTGCAGAAGCCGGAGACGCCGAACTGCGTCTGGCACTTCTTCTCGCACGCCTGGGGGTCGCACCGGCCCGCGGCGTCACAGGTGGGGGCGGGGGGCGACGCCAGCGCCTGGATGGCCCCGAACCCCAGCGCCCCCGCGAGCGCGGCGGTGAGCACTCCCCGGCGCAGGATGGCGGTCGTACGCATGCTTCCTCCCTGGGTTCTGGTAAAGGGGTGGGTGAGCGCGGTCGTCGTGCCGCACGATTCACGCCCTGACGCAACCACGGCGGCTCCGCCCAGGCCGAATCGAATCGCGGCTGGACGAGCGTATTTGTTGCCGGATTCCGCCGCGGCCTACGACCCCTCCGACGCCACTCGCCGCGTCGCGAACCAGATGTACAGCGGGGTGCCGGCGAGAAGGATGAGGAAGCCCCACAGCACGACCTCCGCCCCGACGCCGTAGACGGTGTAGAGCACGAACACGAAGGCGATCGGCGCCACCCACTGCGCCCGCCGCCGCTCGCGCTCGGTGTAGCGCACGGGATCGCGCCGGGCCAGCATCAGCTCGGCGGCGGCGGCGTAGAGGTGCGGGATGAGCGTCGTCAGCACCGCGAGCAGCACGATGAAGTTGAAGACGCCCAGCAGCGACTTCTGGAAGTAGAGCAGCAGCATCGCGCTCGACACCGCCGTCCCCGCCACCAGCGCCACGTGCGGCGTCCCGAAGCGCGGATGCACCCGCCCCAGCCCGCGGAAGAAGATCCCGTCGCGCGCCGCGGTGAAGGGGATGCGCCCCGCCATCAGGATCCACCCGTTCAGCGTCCCGATCCCCGCGGCCATCGCGCAGATGCCGATCATCGTCTCCGCCCATCCCCCCAGCGTGCGCCCCGCGGCCACGGCGATGGGACGCGCGGAGGCCGCGATCTCGGCGTTCGGCAGCGCGCCCGTGACGGCGACAGAGGCGACCAGGAAGATCACCGTCGCCAGCGCGTATCCCACCAGCGTGCCCCGGCGGATGGTGCGGTCGGGCGACTGCACCTCCTCGGCGGGGACGGTGGCGGACTCGACGCCGGCGTACGCCCACACCACCAGCGCCGCGCCGGCGGCCAGCGACCCGACTCCGTGCGGTGCGAAGGGGACGTAGTTGGCCGCCTTCGCGAAGGGGAGCATCGCCAGCGACACCAGGAGCATGGGGAGGGCGCTGGTGCACATCACCACCACCTGCAGACGCGCGCTCTGGCGGATGCCGAGGACGTTGAGCAGGCACAGCCCCCAGAGCAGCCCCTGCGCCAGCGCGAACTGCAGCCCCACGCTCCCCGCCAGCGGCCGCGAGAAGCCCACGGCGTAGCCGATCACCGCGGTGACGATGGCCGCGTTCCCCACCACCGTGCTGATCCAGTACGACCACACCGTCTGGAATCCCACCACGTCGCCGAACGCCTCGCGCGCGAAGACGTACGGCCCGCCCGTCACCGGGTAGCGCGTCCCCAGGCTCGCGTAGACCAGCGCGACGAAGAGGTATCCCGCCGCCGTCAGCACCCACGCGACGATCCCGAACGGCCCCGTGGTTGCCGCCAGCGACGCGGGGAGCGTGTAGACCGACGTCCCCACCATGTTCCCGACCACCAGCGCCACCGTCCCCAGCAGCGTCAACCCGCGCACGAGCGATGCGGCCGGCGGTCGCGGCGCGCGCGGGGACGTCTCTGCCACGGGGATGGAGGAAGACACGGTGGGGGCGGGGGGATGGGGATCGATGGCGGTGCGGAAGACTGGACGAATGTGCGCGCGTGCAGGGACGATCACAAGCACGGTGGCCGCGGTTGACCCTGACCGCGTGGTGGGGCCATCGTTCTGGCCGGTTCGATGTCGTGTTTAGAACGATGCGAGTGAACTCGCGGCTACAACGGCACACAGTCCGCCTGCGCGGACGTCAACATCCACCAGGTCATCCATGCATCCCCGCGCCGAAGAGCTCGTCCGCCGCCTCCGCCTGGAGCCGCACCCGGAGGGCGGATTCTACCGCGAGGTGTTCCGCTCCGCGCTTCGCGTGCAGCCGGAGGACGCGCGGCCGCCGCGGAGCGCGCTCACCCTCATCTACTTCCTGCTGGTGGATGGGGGATGCAGCCGGTGGCACCGCGTGACCTCGGACGAGGCGTGGAGCTGGGTGGAGGGCGACGCGCTCGAGCTGCTGCGGATCGACGCCGGGCTGGAGGTCTTCTCTCGCGAGCTCCTCGGTGCGCCCGCGGAGGATCGAGAGGCGGCTGCGGTGATTCCCGCACGGGACTGGCAGGCGGCGCGCACCACCGGCGCGTACACCTTGGTGACGTGCGCCGTCGGCCCAGGCTTCGACTTCGCGGACTTCTCGATGCTCTCGGATCTCCCCGACCTCGCCGCCGAAGTCTCCCGGTGTCACCCCGAGGCTGCCGCATTCGTCTGATCAGCCAGTCTCACGCAGAGCCGCGGAGCCGCAGAGAAAGGACGACGGCGGTCTTTCTCTGCGGCTCCGCGGCTCTGCGTGATGCCGTTGCCGTTCTGGTCAGAAGAGCGTAATCTGCTCGCCGATCTCGCGGGGATCCACGGGGCGGATGCCGAGGCGGCGCTGGAACTCGCGCGCCGTGGCGGGGCTGTGGCCCTCGAAGTGGTTGTTCACGTATCCGTAGACGTCGATCCCGAGCGCGTCGAGCTTCGTCAGCGCCGCAAGCCATTCGTCGACCTCGTCCGCGCGCGAGACCTGCACGTGCGAGAAGTCGGTGAGGTCGCGGTTGGGGCCCATCCACCGCAGGTAGTGGAAGTCCGCCGTCGGCGCCGCGGCCAGGTCCAGCACCGTCGCGCGCGGGAGCCATGGCCCATCGCTGAGGGCCAGCGCGACGCCGTGGTCGGTGAGAAGCGCGAGGAGGTCGGGGAGCACGCTGTCCCGCATCCACCGCTCCTGCCGCACCTCCACCGCGAAGCGCAGATCCCGCGGCAGGCGGGGGATGAAGTCCCGCAGCGCGCCGAGCTCCGACGGCGCGAAGTCGGGCCCGAGCTGCACCAGGATCGGCCCCAGCTTCGGGCCGAGGAGCCGGGCGCGCTCGAGGAACAACTCCGTGTCGGCGTCTGCGTCGCGGAGGTGGCGCTCGTGGGTGATGTCGCGCGGAAGCTTGAGCGCGAACACGAACCCCTCGGGCGAGCGCTTCTCCCACCCGAGGACGCTGTTCACCGGCGGGATCGCGTAGAAGGTCGAATCGACCTCCACCGTGGGGAACGCCTCGGCGTAGCGCGTGAGCATGTCGGCGGAGCGGGTGCCCTCCGGGTAGAAGGGCCCCACCCATCCCGCGTAGTTCCATCCCTGCGTCCCGATCAGCACGCGTCCGCCCACCGTCACTCCTGGATTCAGGCTCCGTCTCCGCCGGCTCGAACGTCATCCCGCCGCATTGCGTTCACGCCGCACGCCTCGGATCGAAATCGTTGATCCGCACGGCGCGAAGCGCAAGATTGCGCGCAATCCGATCCGCTTCGGCGCAGCTTCCGGGCCGGTCTCGCGGCCGTCCCCGGGACCACGAGACGGCCATTGAAACTTCCGCGAAACGGGTCCCGTAGGTGCAGACGGCCCGGCGGAATCCGCCTACACGTGCAGTCCCCAGAACCACGGGAGCGTTGCGATGTCCGAGAACGAGTCGAAGCTCGAGAGGATCCTGAAGTGGATCGTGCTGGTGATCGCCGCGGTGGTGGCGCTGAAGATCGTGTTCAGCGTGTTCGCGGTCGCCTGGCTGGTGGGCGGCTTCCTGCTCACGAAGATCCTGCCGCTCGTGCTGCTGGTGTGGGCCGTGCTGAAGCTGGTGGAGTGGTGGAGGACGAAGAACGGCACCGTTCCCGCCGAGTCCGACTCCTGACCCAGCGGCACCCCGCCGGCCACGCCTGACCCCGGCCGATCCTCCCGACCACGGAGGATCGGCCGGACGCACTGCAGCCGATCGCCAATCAATGGCGCTCGGCCGCGACGTCTATTGTGGGAATATGCGAGTAAACTCGCGGCTACAACGGCACACAGTCGACCTTCGTCGACTCCAACTCCTCGCAGGTCTGCTCCAGCGCGGGGCTCAGGGTGCCGCCCAGGTGATGCTCTTCCTGGTGGAGGATGTAGTGGCGGACCCGGGGCACCTGTGATTTCGAGACCGTGAACGCGCCGTAGTATCCCTGCCATTTGAAGAAGCCGCCGCGATCCAGCACCTGCGTCATCAGGTTCGACGACGCGCCCTTCGCATGCTGCACCACCTCCGAGATCCGCGCCGTGGTCGGGAACCGGAGGAGCAGGTGCACGTGGTCCTCCATCCCTCCGATCGCCAGGACCTCGCACCGATGCTTCTTCACCTGCTCCTGGATGCATCCGTAGATCGCCTCGCGGAACTCCGGCCGCACCAACGGCATCCGGTCCCACGTCGCCCACACCAGGTGCAGGTACAGCTGGGTGTACGCCTGACGCATCGGGTCCTCGTCTCCACGCCGAAATGGTGTCCGCGAAGGCGGACTGCGTGCCGTTGTAGCCGCGAGTTTACTCGCATATTCCCATCACCAAAACCCCACCTTTCTGTTTCACTACACAAAAGCCCGCCCCGGCCGCGCCACGTCGCGCAGCCGGGACGGCTATCCTCCAACTCCGCTTGGGCCTACTCGCTGTCCTCAGCTGTGATTTTGGTCGAAGCTATCGTAGCCCGCGTCGCAGCTTCCCCTCAATCCTCCTGCGGCACCTCGGCGAAGGTGAGCGCGAAGGGGCAGATGCCGGTGGCGACGGTCCGGTCGACTGCGAGGGAGACCAGGCGGTACTCCTTGCCGGCGGAGGCGCAGTCGCCGGGGTTGGTGGTGTGCAGCCGGCCGGCGTGGTCGAACCCCAGCGAGGAGACCGGGGGGGCGCCGCCGGGGACGATCGGGTTGCCGATGGAGCGCACGAAGGCCAGCGTCGTCGGGTTCCAGACCACGATCCCGCTCCCGTACACGCCCACGTAGATGTTCCCGTCCGGCCCCGCCGCGATCGCCCCCGGGAACTCGCCGAAGCCGGCGACCAGGCGCTCCTCCGTCAGCGTCGCGAGGTTCACCACCGAGAGCGAGCTGTTGTTCCCGCCGAACGTCCCCGAGTTGATCACGTACAGCTTCCCGCCCAGCACCACCCCCGCCGCCGGGTTCGTCCCCGTCAGCTGCACCGTCCCCGCCGCGGTCCCCGCCGCGCCGATCACCGTCACCGTGCCGGGGCCGGCCGGCGAGAAGTTCACCAGGTTGCCGTTCAGCACGAACACGCGCCCGTCCGTCCCCTCCACCACCGCCTGCGGATAGACGCCCACCGCCACTTCGGCGCCGGCGGTGGCGCGCTTCACGTTCACCGGGGTGACGGTGTTGCGGTTGGAGTTCCCCACGATGGCGATGGAGTCGTTCAGGAACGCCACCCCCGTCGCCCCCGAGTTCGCCGGGAGCGCGACGGGCGCCACCGCCCCCAGCCGCAGGTCCACCAGCATCGCGAACGGGTAGATCCCCTCGGGGACCACCGCGACGCCCTTGCGCGCGGCTACCGTCACCGGCGACGCGGCCACCGAGCCGAGCCCCACCGTCTGGACCGCCGGGGCCGCGCTGTCCACCGGGATCAGGGTGAGCGAGTTGTCGATGCTGTTGAGGACGACCGCGATGCGCGTCGACACCCCGCGCGGCGTGTTGGTGTTGTCGCAGGCCGCCAGCGCCGAAGGCGCCAGGGCGAGAAAGGCGAGCCGGAGCAGCCGGCGCGGGGAACCGTTCTTCATGGGGATGGACCACGTCCTTCAGGGTTGATGGAGGCCGGAGCGGCGCAGGCGCAGGTCGAAGCGCACCCGCCGTCCCGGCTCGGGATACCCGGCGATCAGCGAGTGCCGCTCGCCGAACAGCCGGTCGATGTCGATCACGGTGACGGCGGCCCACCCGCCGATCCGCCACTCGCGCGAGAGGTTCGCCTCCGCGCTCCAGAAGCCGGGAAGCGCGTTCACCTTCGACGGCGTGGGGTAGCGCAGCCCGGTGTAGCGCGCGGCCAGCTCCGCCCGCCACGCGCGCGGCGACCACTCCGCGGAGAAGAGCCCGGAGTGCTCCGGGCGATAGGCCACCTGGATCCCGCTGTCGTGGCCGTCCTGCACGTAGGTGATCCGGGCGATGGACCACGCGCCGGCGAGCCGCAGCCGCGCGGCCGGGAAGGCGGCCTGCAGCCGCGCGTCGCCGCCGCGGCGGTCCACGTCGACGTTCCGCGGGCTCCAGCGGAAGGTGAAGTCCGGCAGCCAGACGATCATCCCCGTGACGCCACCCGTGTATGCGGCGGCCGAGAGGGTGAGGTCCGCCGCCCCAGCGCGTCCGTCCGCCGACGCCGAGAGCTCCCACTCGTTGGGGACGCGTTCGGCGCGGAGGTCGGGGTTCGGCTCCACGCCCACGCCTTCGCGGAAGAACTGGTCGCCGAGCGACGGCGGGCTGAAGCTGCTGCGGTTGGCCAGCTCGACCCGGAGCGCCCCCACCGCCGTCCCCGCCGACAGCGAGCGCGAGACGAACCAGTCGCCCGTCACCCCGTCCCGGTCCACTCGTGCCACCGCGGAGAGCGAAATCGGCAGATGGCCGAGCGTCGTCCCGCCGAGCGCGTGCGCGAAGGCGCCCACGTCCCGCCGCGTGCGCGGGGCGAGGTCGGAGAGCGCGCCGGCATCGACGTGCTGCCCCCCCGCCTGCACGCCGCCGCCGATCCCACGGACGAGCGCCGATTCCGACAGCGCGCGCTCCGCCTCCGCGCGCACCTCGGCGCTGCGGACGTGCGTGGTGTCGTCGTACGGCAGCCCGGAGGGGGGTGCGGGATCGCTGAAGCGCACCCGCTGCGTCGCGCCGGAGAGGAGGACGGACGCGGTCGACCGCGCGCCCGTCCTGCGCCACGAAGCGGAGCCGCGGCCGCGCCCCATCTCCTCGCGCGCGTCGAGCGACGGGGTGTGGCCGGTGCCCGGGAGGCCGCGGTCGAGCGCGTCCCATCCCCCCCGCAGCCGCAGCTCCCCGCCGCCAAGGGCGGACGCCACCGCGCCGAACGCGCTCCACTCGCGCAGGTCGTCGTTCGCGCGGCGGACGATCGTCGGATCGAACACGTCGCGCCGGTAGTCGAACTCTCCGCCGACCCGCCGCATCCCGCCGCCGGCACTCCACCCACCGCGACCGAGCGTTCCGCCCGTCTCCGCGCGCGCCGCCCACTCGCCGAGCGTGCCGGCGGAGAGCTCGACCGCCTGCCGCGCCTCCGCCGCGCGCGTCTCGATCAGCACCACGCCGGCCAGGGCACGCGCGCCGTACCGCGCCGTTCGTGCCCCCGGGAGCACGGTGACACGCTCGATCGCGCCCGCGGGCACCGCCGCGAGGTCCGCCTCTCCGGTGACGGGGTCGTTCAGCGCGACGCCGTCCACCAGCACCAGCACCTCGTCCGCCGCGCTCCCGCGGATGCTCACCGTCTTCGCCCCCGTCGGCCCCGTGCCGCGCACGACGACCCCGGGGAGGCGCTCCACCACCTCCGCCGCCGTGCGCGCACCGCTCGCCTCGACCTGCGCGCGCGACAGCGTCCCGCCCGCCGCCGGCGCGGACTCCGCCGCGACCTGGAGCGGCGCGAGCGCGATGGGAAGGGGCTGGATGGAGATGGAGAGGCGTGTCGTCGTCCCGTTGCGCGCCTCCGCGGCCACCTCGCGCGCGGCATAGCCGGCTCGACGGACGAGGACGCGGTAGCTCCCCGGCTCCAGTCCGCGCAGGCGGAAGGCGCCCGCCGCATCGGTCCGAGTGGCAGCGGAGGTCCCGGCGAGCTCGACGGCGGCGGCCTCCACCGGGGCGCCGGTCGCGGCGTCGGTCACTGTGCCCGTGAGCTCGCCCGGGAACTGCGCACGCAGCGGCGATGCGGCGAGGAGGAGAAGGCTGAGAAGGCTCAGCGGGCTCAGCAGGGCGAATGAATTCGCGGCAACAACGGCCCGAAGTCCGCCTTCGCGGACTCCCGAGCGGGCATCCGGGCCGCGCGACGGACCGGGTTGCGGCCGGGATTTCCACAACGTGCGCGCCACCCGCTCCGGTAGCGCCACGTCCGTTTCTGCACAGCTCCGTGCAGGCCTCTCCGATGCCGCGCCCACCCACCCTCTCCCGGTACGGGAGAGGGTTTGCGCTCTAAGGCGCAGGGAGAGGGCGCCCCAGCCGCGGACAATCGAAGAGGTGAAGGTCACAGCGAAACCGGTCTTATGCCGCATGGTGCTCCTCCCGCTCGTGCGCCATCTGTGCGCACGCCTCGCCGGCGAGGGGAATGACCTGCGGCGCGCCCTCGTCGGGGCCGGGGCCCTCGTGGCGGCCGATCCGAACGGGCCAGCCATAGACACGCTCCACCGTCTCGCGCGTCAGCACCTCCGCGGGCGCGCCGGCGGCGGCGACGGCGCCGCGGTCCAGCAGCACCAGGCGGTCGGCGTAGCGCGCGGCAAGGTTCAGGTTGTGGGTGACCAGCAGCACCGTCGTCCCCGCTCGCCCCAGTTCGCGCAGCAGCTCGAAGATCGCCATCTCGTGGCTCACGTCGAGCGCGGCCGTGGGCTCGTCGAGGGCGAGCGCGGCGGGCTCCTGCGCCAGCGCGCGCGCCACCCGTGCCCGCTGCCGCTCGCCGCCGGAGAGCGTGGAGACGGGGCGGTGCGCCAGCCCCAGGACGTCGCAGCGGCGCATCGCGTTCTCCACCGCGCGCCGGTCGGCGTCCCCTTCGCGCCGCCAGGGGCCCAGGTGCGGATAGCGGCCCATCGCCACCAGCTCGCGGACGCTCATCGGGAAGGCGGCCTCCTCGCCCTGCGGCACCACGCCGACCGCGCGGGCGATCTCCGGCCGCTCCCACCGCGCCACCGGCCTGCCATCCAGCTCCACCTCGCCCGCGGCGGGGGCGAGCGTCCCCAGCAGCAGGCGCAGCAGCGTCGACTTCCCCGAGCCGTTCGGACCCAGCACCGCCGTGCACGCCCCGGCGGGGACGTCCAGCGTGACGGAGTCGACCGCGAGGGTCGCGCTCTCGGGGTAGCGGAAGCTCACGCCGCGGCACGTCCACCCCTTCATGCCGTCCTCCTTCGCAGGAGGTAGACGAAGAAGGGGACGCCGACGAACGCCGTCACCACGCCCACCGGGAGCTCCGTGGGCGCCACGGCGGTGCGCGCGAGCGTGTCCGCCAGCACCGCGAACGAGGCGCCCAGCAGCACCGAGGCGGGGAGGAGGAAGCGGTGGTCCGCGCCCCAGAGCATCCGCACCACGTGCGGCACGACGAGTCCGACGAAGCCGATCACCCCGCTCACCGCCACCGCGCCCGCCGTCAGCAGCGACGCCGTCCCGTACGCGAGCAGCTTGGTGCGTTCCACCCGCGTCCCCAGGTACGCCGCAGTCTCCTCCCCCACCGCGAGCAGGTTCAGCGGCCGCGCGAGCGCCATCAGTACCGCCAGCCCGGGGACCATCGCCACGCCCAATAGTCCGATCGACCGCCAGCTCGCGCTGGAGAAGCTCCCCATCATCCAGAACACCGCCGAGCGGAAGGCGTCCGCGTCGGCGAAGGTGAGGGCGAGCAGGATGCAGGCGTTGAAGAAGGCGCCGGCGACCACCCCCGCGAGCAGGAGGATGCGGGTATCGAGCGCGCGCCCCGCCACGGCGGCGAGGCGGAAGACGAGGACGACGGCGAGCAGCGCGCCCGCCAGCGCCGCCGCGGCGACGATCCCGCCGGACGCGGCCGCGCCCGCCAGCGCGATGGCGAACACCGCGCCCACCGCCGCGCCGCCGCTGATCCCGAGGATGTACGGCTCCGCCAGCGGGTTCCTCAGCAGCGCCTGGAAGGTGGCGCCGCTCGCCGCCAGCGATCCGCCGACCATGGCCGCCAGCACCGCGCGCGGCAGGCGCAGGCGGCGGACGATGGCGATGG
>Ga0070685_10001984_pt1 | contig 10619 bp, 5 predicted proteins | sample KBSS13LmetaG_FD_65651 | JGI IMG/M metagenome (GOLD analysis project Ga0070685, IMG submission 65651) | Switchgrass rhizosphere microbial communities from Kellogg Biological Station, Michigan, USA - KBS S1-3L metaG | ecosystem: Host-associated > Plants > Roots > Rhizosphere ...
CGTAGACTTCAAGGCTGGCGAGCGGTTTTCGCCGGGCCATGCGCAGCCATGAGGATTCGACCTTGCCCGCAAGCTGGCTCGCGACCTGCGACACGATTTCATTCTGCACTTCGAGAAGGCGTTCCGCCGGCGCATCGAAGCGGTCGGACCAGATCTGGCGGCCCGCAGAATCGACAAGTTGCGCAAAGATGCGGACGATTTCTTCAATCCTGCGCACGGATCCGCGCAGCCGGTACGCCGCCGGTGTTTCTCCCGCAGAAAGCAGAGAACTTTGAGGATGAACTATCTCCAGACTAGGAAATCGCGAGAGCTCGATCGCAAGGTCTTCGACGAAGCCCTGCGCAAAGTAATCCTGGGAGATGTCCTGCGATTCGTTGTCAAACGGCAGGACCGCAATCGTCACTGCGGTGGGTTCCATGCGCGATTATTCCGGTTCGGCCTGACACTGGAAGCACAGCGTGTAGCCATCGGGGTCTCGGACGTAAAGCTGTTTCATGCCGTAGTATGCGATCGTCGGCGGATCGATCTGAAGACCCTTCGATCGCAGGAACTCGTAGGCTGCGTCGGGATCGGGCGAAAGGAAGTAGAGACACGTGTCCTGATGGACGGAATGGTTTGCGGGATTTGGCGTCGCCGGCCGCTCATCCTCGTCGTAGATCGTGTTCAGCATCAGGCTCACGCCGGCCTTTTGAAGCATCACCCAGCCCGACTGGTCGCCCTGCCCGGTATCCTGCGTGACGGCAAACCCGAGAGTGTCTCGATAAAACTTCAGCGATGTCGGCATATCGAAGACAGAAATCAGCGTGGTTAAGTGGCGGACTTCAATACTCATGGCGTCAATTAGGGGACGGACTACTCAACCCCAAACTCCTGGCGAAATTTTATCGCAGGAAGAAATCGGTGACGGAGAAGAGATTGGGGTCAGACCCCAATCTCTGTCTCTCAGGCGAAGTTCGGAGGAACGGGGAATCGCGTGTTAATCAGCCCCTGGTTGTCCCCGCCCAGCCGGTTGATCGAATTGAGGCCATGATCGACGAAGTTGTTTGGATCGACCGGGCTGGTATGCGCAGTGTCTTCAAAGCCTGTGCGCTGGCGGAAACTGCGATTGAGCCAGTCATTGAGAAGTTCTCCCGCCGCGGTTGTTACCGGCGGAGCGTTATGGCCGTCGGCGCCGATTTTGCCTACGCTCACTCCGATCAGGCTGTGCGTGATCTCGTGCGCCATCGTTTCTCCGACCAATCTGCCGAAGACCTGAACAGCGAAATCGAGCAACGCTGTCGAGGGTGATACGGTGGACTGGACCTCAATAAGGATGGCTTGTGTCTCCACATCGACCATCGTGCCCTGAGTTCCAGGTGTGACTGGCTGTGGGACGTCATAAGCTCCCGGTGTGAGCGTAATCGTCTCATTGAAGGATGATGCACCAAGTCCCGTTGCCGAACTGCGGGTGATGCCAAAGAGAGGAATCGGGTTTCCCGTCCCCGGATCGTTGGGCGGTTCGCCCTCGATAGACAGCGTGGTGACAAAAGCGGCGTCGATGTGAGCGGGCACGGTTTCGCTGAAGGGCGCCATGCGCCACACCGTGCGAACGTTAGCGGTCTTGAGCAGAGATTTACACACGTCACGCGCGACACGCAGGACATCGGCTTTGCGCGTGTTGAGCTTCAATTGTGCGAGCACGCCATCGAACAGGGCGGCGTTCTCGTTGATCGTTACGAACTGAGGGACGCAGATTGACAGTTTCACGCTCGCCTTCTGCGTTCCTCCGTCGAACACGGCAACGTCGAGCTTGGTTTGTCCAGGCCGTTTGCCTTTGACTACGGTCGCCTGCGCACTCGCACTGGCGACATCGAGAGCCGAAGGTTCTGTCGGCGTCCAGCGGATTGTGAATCCTGCCGGCGCATTGCGCACCTGCACCTCAAGGCTGATGGAGCCTGTAATATCGTGCGTGGCGGGATTGAATGCGCGAGTCTCCGCAAGCGCTGTGTTCGTGTCGAGGATGATGGTCGGCTTGGGAGCGCTGCCGTCTGGCGTGGTTGGCCGCGCATCCACCTCGACCTGTTCACCGGTTGGCCTGGTGACCTTCACTGCAGCACTGTTTGCGCCTGCCGTTTCCGTCACCTGCTTGACGTCTTCCGTCGCCATCGCCTTGGGCTCGGTGTTAGGGCCGCCGCCGATCATGCTCTGAATGGCGCCCTGCGTCAGCTGCTTCGCCTGCTCATCGCTGATCAGGCCTTGCTGTTTTGCCGATTCAATCGAACGCATGGTCTTGTCGATGTCTTTGTTCATACGTGCCTGCAGGGCCAGATTGCCTGCTTTCTCGCCGAAGAACTGCGCTGTCTGGAGCGATGCTTTCAGCGCTTCGAGCGCGTTGCGTTGATTGCCTTCGAGACCCGTGATGTCCTTGAACAATCCCGACTGACCAAGCAGATTGAGCGCGCCGGCGAGGCCCGTCGGATCGGGTGCGGCCGGGGCGGACTGCATTGCAATGATCGGGGCGGGGAAGTCCTTGGCTTCCAGGTTCGGCGGTTCTGCCCGCCGCGTGTCCGTGCTTGTCGGCAGGATAGCGGGAGGGTTATCTGGAATCGGCGATTCTTCCCATCGCCAGAAGCGTTGCTCTTCCTTCGCCTCGCAGGAGTTGCAGGCACCCATCACCGCCTCGGCGTACACACCACGCGTGGGGATTGCCACGCGAACCGGTTCGATGGGCGTATTGGGCTGATAGTGTTCGAGCAGATCGATGGGTCTCTCCACGTCCTGATTGAATGTCGGATCAAGGTGGAAGCCCCGCGCCACGGGCATGATGAGTGAGTTACCTGCGATGCCGATCAGCGTGTTGTCCACAACTGAAGCGACGCTGCGACCCCCGCTGTTGGGAGCTTCAAAACCGTCGAGCAGCATGTAGCGGCGGTCCGGACTCATGCGCCACCAGAGCGCATGGTGATAGCGTTCGATGTTTTCATTCAGGTGATCGAGCAGCCGACGGGCGAACTCCTTGTCTTCCTCACGCGGACGCCGCAGTTCCTGGAGCGTGAGCGGCGTGTAGATGCGAACAGAATCCGAGCCGGTAAGGTCGTTCGCGACCCGCCCGCTTCGGAACAGATAGCCGCTCGAGTATTTCGTGCGATACGACATCTGTCCGCCGTCCACGATCACACGCGTACCTGCCGGCAGAACGTTGAGGAAGGGAATTCCCGGGAATGCGAATTCGCTGAACTTGATGAACTTGATGTCCTTGCGCGCGACCGGAGGCACCGCGCCCGACAGGCGCAGAGAAACCGCCAGCGGCGTATCGTTCGAAAAGTTCGACAGCAGCGTTGTGTCTATCGGCAGCGGATGTTCGACATCATTGCTGTCTACCCAGGTTACCTTCATCAGATCGACAAAGGCCCGCGCGATGCGCGGCCCAAGCTGCTCGATAAAGATGCGATCCTTCAGCTTCTGGTCTTTGAGAAAGTTCCGATAGGCTTCCTGCGCATTGATCATGGGAAGAAGCAGTCCCATCCATTGCCACTGGGTGGCGTCGAAGTCATCGTCTTTGTCGCGGGGTCGCGCCAGCTGAAAGCGGATCGTCAGTTCACCTTCGAGGTAATCGAGCTTCTCATCTGCGTAAGCCCCAACGGGCATATCACTGCCTTCGTAGTTGTTGTCGATACGTTCCAGCGCGTCGAAGCCGATTTTCAATTCGCGTGTGGGTACGACGGTCTGCAGCGTGTTGCGCCATCGCAGCGCTTTTGCGCGGTCAAATCGTGACATCTGCAGAGGAACGAAAAGACATTCCTGCACATCGACAATGCGTTGCCGCACGATGAGGTGGCGGAGGACTTCGAAATATTCAATGGTCATCGCATGGCAGTGATTGTAGTTGGCGACGGATTCGGTCGTGACGGCAACACGTTCGCCCTGCGACATGGTCTGGATCACGGTCGAGCGCTGCGCGCGCATCGAGGCTGCCGATTGCGAGGTGCGGTCGCGCAGCGTCTGCAGACTGTTGGCCGCAACGTTGCGTGACGAGTCCTGCCATGCGGTGGAACTGGCTTTGCTTGCGCCTCCTCCGATGCCGAGCAATCCGCCAACGGGACCAAGAATTGCGCCGACACCCAGCCCGCCACCAAATGAGCCAGTGCTTGCGCTGGATCCGCCACGAGAGCTCTCGCTGAGTACCGAGTTGACCATCTCGCCGATATCCCGGTCGCGCGAAAGCGTCGCCTGGAGGCTCTCGGTTTCCTGAAGCGACTCCTGGCGAATGGCGGATTCGCGCCGCTCCCAATCGAGAACGGCAATCTGCTTCTTCTGTCCGGGTGCGAGAGGAAGACTATAGAGCAGTCGCCCCATCGAATAGCCATCCGCGATCCACTCCTGTTTGAAATGCAGGATGTGGCCGTGTGCCACGGTGCAGGCCTGGTAGATTGTCGGTTCATCGTCCCAATCGACCGGGTTGCGACAGCTCAGGCGCGTGCGGTCTGGAGCGACGACGAGTGCCTTGTCGATGGCTCGGATGATATCGAGATACTTGCTTGTCTTTGCCACATCGATGATCGACTGGCTGCTGGCTTTGTCGGGATTGGTTACGGCTTTACGCCACACATCGGCGTGGAGTTCCAGGTCGGCTGGAAGCGGATTGGCCGCAGCGGCGGCGTTTGCTGCGGGCGCAGCGCGCAACATCATGGCCCGCGATTCCGCTTCAGGAGCGTCCACGTTGAGCGCGCGCGTCGTTACTGCCGCCGAAAGCTGAGAAAGGTTGGAAAGCTTGATGATCTCACCGAACAGGCCCGGTGGAATGCGTGGCGGTTCCGCGAGTGTAAGTCCCTTGATTGCCGGTTCAGTGGTCCGGACGACGTACGTGTACGAAAATTCCTGCAGCGTCCGATCGGGCCGCGTAAAATCCACGCATCGGCCCTGGCCGACATCCGAGCTGAATGTTCCCTTTACCAGGTCCGCTGCGTCTGGAACGCGTGGCGTCGGTGCGGAGCCACCCTCACACTCGCAGTCTTCCTTCTGATCCACCATACGCCTTGGCGCATCGACGACAAGAATTGCGTCTGCGGGCATCGTGCCACCATCCTGCAGGCGAATCGGCACGGCCTGCACGGGATCGAGGGCAACCGTGGCGTGAGATGAAGTGAACTTGCCGAGCGGATAGGGACCGGAAAAGTAGCCCGTCGCATCCGTGTCGCCTACCATCACGGGAGTGAAGTCGGAGTCCTTGGGATTTGGGACGCTGGCCGTCCAGATAACGACCTGCTTGTTTGAAATCTGCACGCGTCCTGCACGGTCGATCACGCGGCCGCGCAGCTTTGCCGGCTGATTGAATGCAGGGTCATCTGCAGGCTGTGTCGTGGGACGCGGAAGTGGTGCCACGGGTAGCGACATCGCTTCGCGCAACTCGCTCTTCGGTCGCTCCACCCGCGCCAGGATTTGACCGTCGGGTGCGCGCACAGTGAAGGTGACTGCGCTTTGAATGGCTGCCGTGTCAGGAAGTGTCAGGGTTGCGAGTCCATCGATGTTGGCGTCGGCCGTGATTGAACGGGGCACGGTAACCTGCTCATCCGTTCCGGGAACGCCGCTTAATGCGGTCAGCTCCGCAGTTACCTTGTATCCCGCGTACTCGCCGGAGTGCTGCCCCTGCGGGTCGAGATTGACTCGGATAACCTGAGTCTTCTCCTGCGCAAACGCAGGATCGACGATGAAGTTTTCCTTCAGGACCGCGAACAGTTCGGGAGTGACGCCGTTAATATCACGGAGTGCCGCGATATTGGTGAAGCCGCCAAGCTTTTCGCGTGTTGAGATGATGCGCTGTGCGAGCGAGCGCGTGACACCCGGAATTTTTTCAAGATCCTCGATTGTGACTCGATTGATATCCAGTTTTTCCGCCATGAGTTTTCACTTTCCTGAAGGGTGGCCACGCATGCGGGAGCAGCAATTGCAACTTTTCATCGCACAGCAGGGGCCAGTCCAAAGCGTTCCTTACGTGCTTATTTACAGTCCAATCGCTGACAGATGGCCGGGAGGATAGAGTCAATTTGAGCCGGACGTCTATGCCCTGAGTGGTCGTTTTTCTGTGGAAAACTTCAGTCGATACTTTGCCGGCGTGACGCGGAACGCGCGCTTGAACGCGACTTCAAATTTGCTGCGGGTCGCGTAGCCCAGCTCGCAGCTGACGTCGGAGACGCTGAGCGATTCGTCCTTGAGGAGGTATCGGCCGTACTCCAGCTTGATGCGAAGGCGGAAGACACGGAAGTTCACGCCGATAACATTGCGAAAGACTCGTCGAAAGCGTTCGACGCTCATACCCACGACTGCTGCTGCGGCCAGCTCGGTCAGCTGGCCCTTTTCGCTCCAGAGCGATTCAATCACGCGATGAATTGCCTCGGAATACACGTTCTTTGCCCTCCGAAGGTGAAGCAGATCGTTCAGGCAGATCAAGAACGCACAGAAAAATACACGGGATTCCGGCTGTAAGAAAGAGAGTTCCGATGTGGCTATACTGTGGGAGGGCCTGCAGACGGCTTCAAAGAAAGCAATGTCATCATGAATCCGCTGATTTCATTTCTTACAGGTCGCTCGCGGCGCGTCGTGGAAACGGTCACGCCCTGGCGTACGCTCGAGGATGTCGTGCTGCCGCCGCAAACCCGTCGTACGTTGCACTATGCGCTGGCGCAGGCACGCAATCACACGCTGATTTTTCGGAACTGGGGACTGGGCGAGCGCCACGCATCGGGTCTGGGCCTGACGTTCAATTTTGCAGGCCCCCCGGGAACCGGAAAGACGATTTGTGCAGAAGCTGTGGCGCATGAGCTTGGAATGAAGCTTCTCGTTGTTGATTACGCGGAAGCGGAATCCATGTGGGCCGGCGAAACTCCAAAAAATATTGCCGGCGCCTTTCGCGCGGCGGCGGATCAGAATGCCGTTTTATTCTTCGACGAAGCGGACGCCATCGCGACTCGCCGCTCGAGCGGGACTTTCTTTCAGTTCGATCGAGAGATGAACATCACCGTGAACGTTCTTCTTCGGGAACTCGAGTCGTTCAACGGCATTGCTATCTTTGCGACAAATCTCGCAGCGAATTTTGATCCGGCATTTGAGAGACGGATCCGGAGTCACGTGTTGTTCGAGATGCCGGGAGTGGAGGAGCGTGTCGAGATCTGGAAACTGCAGATTCATCCCATTAAAACACCGCTCGCCGATGATGTGGATTTCCGACAACTCTCGGAGCGGTACGTCGCCAGCGGCGGCGATATCAAAAATGCCGTGATCAAGGCCGCAGCCGCTGCGGCGGCTGAGCCGGGTCCGGATCACGCAAAGAAGATCTCGCAGCAGCACTTTGAAACCGCAATGGAGGACGTCATAGCGGCGCGCTCGATCATGCAGCAGTCCGTGTTCAAGGATCGAGTGGCGCCGGCCGAGGATCCAGTTCTCATTCTTCAAAGCGCCGCAGGCCGGCTTTGGATTGTGACGGCAGTGTCGCTGGGGCTGGGTTTCGCCGCCTTAATCGCCGCGGGTATTGCCCTCTGGGTGTCCCTGGGGAATTAGGGAGATTTGTCGAATCCTATCAGCAGTTTGGGGGTTAAATACCCCGTCCCCTGATTCGTCGTAATTCCCTGCAAACAAAAAGGCTTTCCGCCAAAAATGTCCCCCGGCGACCCTTGTGTCCGATGCGGCTGTCAAAAAACGATTTGCTGGCAGCCCGGGTAGGCCTCGAGTTGCGTTTTGTTCAAATTGCCGGGCTCCTGAGCATCATTCTTATATGCACGATGGCCGGATGTTCTCCGCGACGGACCGCGGCGCCGGCTCCCCCTCCTCCTCCTGCGACGACAACCTCGTCGCGGCCTGACGCCCCAACTCCGCCTCGTCGGGAAGTTGCGATCCTGTTCAACGGCGCACCGGGCTATTCCGAGGTTGCGACACAACTGCGTAAGCTGCTGCCGGTTACAACCTATCGGCTAACCGTTGTCAACGTGGACGACGTCAGTTCGCCGGCCGTCCTCACTTCGCTCCGCGGAAAGTCCGGACTTTTCGTAGTCGCCATCGGACTTCCGGCTGCTCGAATCGCGCGGGACAAGCTCACTGCACCTGTCGTTTTCGCTCAGGTTTTCAACTACCAGGAACTTCTTGTGACCGGCAAGACTGTGCGAGGGGTGGCTTCGATGCCTCCATTGGATCTTCAGGTTCAGGAGTGGAAGAAGCTCGACCCAAAACTTCGACGCATGGGTCTGATTGTCAGTTCGTCCCACACCGACCTGATTCCTCAGGCTGAGCGCGCCGCAACGGCCGCGTCGCTGGCGATCCGTCATGAGATATCCGCCTCGGACCGGGAGACTCTCTACCTTTTCAAAAGGCTCGCGCCCCAGATCGATGGCCTGTGGCTTGTTCCGGACGATCGCATTCTCAGCCCGGCGGTGCTGCGCGAGCTTCTGAGTTATGCGGTATCCCATGGTGTACGTGTCTGCGTTTTCAGCGATTCATTACTGCAGTGGGGCGCTCTGATGAGCGCGAGTCCGACGCCCGAAGACACCGCGCGTACACTGCGTCGCGTGCTCGATACAATGATGGCCGGCGGCGCGAAGACGACTCCCGCATTAACACCACTTTCTGAAGTTGGTGTCCGTTTCAATCTGCAGGTTGCCATGCGTTTGGGATTGCCAATACCGCCGCGTGATGCCTGGGTGATTCGCGGTGGTGCTCGATGACGCATCGCCGCAGCCTGATCACTGACATTCTCACCGTCCAATTGCTGATCACGGGAGTCATCACGATCATTGCGCTCGCCGGGCTCGCATGGACTTCGGGGGCGGTGATTCGCCACAACCTGAACTACTGGGCCGAGCAGTGGGCAGGTGAACTCAACGAGCTGGGTGCGCCGTTCTATCGTCCGGATCACGGCGGAGCGATGCTGGATGTCGAACGGTTTATCGAAAAGTATCCGGAGATCCGGCGTGTTACCTGGTATCGACCGGACGGTTCAGTCTTTACCTCGATTCTCAACGGAGGTGCGCGAGACACGGCCGCTGCCCCGTTGGCGGCGGAGACTATCGCCGAACTTTCGCAGAAGGCAGGCGTGAGTTCCGCCTATCTTCTCCAGGAAGATGTTGAGCACGACCGGAAATTTCAGTTGTCCGGACCGATCTGGGTGGAATCGTTTGCGAACGATGGGCTGTTTGACGCCGCGAAGGCTACCCCGACGCGTGTCGATCTGCTCGGGTTTGTTACCGTAGACATCGATTTCTCGACATATCAGACCGCATTTTCGAAGAACCTGGCGCTGGCGAGCATTGCCCTTATCGGTCTGCTCTTTATTTCCTGGATTGTGGGGCATGCGCTCCTTAAACGGGCGCTGCGTCCGTTATCGGAGCTGCAGGAGCCTCTCTCTCAAATCGCCCAGGGTACGATGGAAGTGACGTTTCCTGCCACGCGTCATAAGGAAACTCAGGCCATCGTGAGTACTCTCAGAGACACGCTTTCCACGTTGCAGAAACGCGAACAGCACCTGTTGCATATCGCGAACCATGACGTGGTGACGGGTCTGTATAGCCGGCACCGGCTGGTTACGGAACTCGATGCCGAGATTGAAGCCTGTGCGAAAAACGGCACTCGCAGCGCGCTGTGTTTTGTCGATCTCGATCAGTTCAAGTACATCAACGACACGTGCGGGCATCCCGCGGGTGACCAATTACTCCGCCTCGCCGCCCAGCAGTTGCGTGATTCCGTTCGCAACGATGACTTCGTGGCGCGATTCGGCGGCGATGAATTCGTGATCCTCTTGAGAAATGTTTCGAGGCCTCAGGCACGCGTGATCGCAGAGCAGGTCCTCGTTCAAATGCGAAGTATCAGCCACGTTGAGCAGGGACATGTGTTCCACCTCCAGTGCAGCATCGGAGTGACGTCCATCACGTCGTCGCGGTTCGCCACTCATGAAATCCTTGCGCAGGCCGACATGGCCTGCCAGACGGCAAAGACAAACGGGCGAAACCGTGTCGAGTTCTACAATGTGTCCGGCAAGTTGAATGAACGCATGGCGCAGGACATTCACTGGACACGCACCATCCGGAATGCGCTCGAGAAAAGCGAATTCGTCCTTCACTATCAGCCGCTGATGCACATCAAAACGCAGTCGATCACGCACTATGAAGCGTTGCTGCGTCTCAAAACCAACCGGGGCCTGGTCGGGCCTCAATCCTTCCTCCCGGCCGTTTCACGGTTTGGCTTGATGGGAGAAATCGATCGCTGGGTTGTGGAGCGCGCAATACAGGCGCTTGCAGAATTTGAACGCGCGGGATCACGATTGCGTCTGTCGGTAAATCTGACGAGGTTTTCGTTCGAGGACGATTCGTTTGCATCGCAGGTGCGGACTCTGTTGAAGGAATATGCTGTCTCCGGCGATCAAGTCTGTTTTGAGATCACCGAACAGATGGCCGTCCGGTTCGCAGTCAAGACCGACCGGCAGATTGCGATGCTGCGTGACCTGGGATGTCTCATAGCAGTGGACGACTTTGGCACAGGCTACAGCTCGTTCAGCTACCTGAAGCGCCTTCCGGCAGACTATCTCAAGATTGACGGATCATTTATCAAAGAGCTGACGCGCAGCAAGGTGGATCAAAGCATGGTCCGCATGATTGGCG
>Ga0070685_10001987_pt1 | contig 10606 bp, 11 predicted proteins | sample KBSS13LmetaG_FD_65651 | JGI IMG/M metagenome (GOLD analysis project Ga0070685, IMG submission 65651) | Switchgrass rhizosphere microbial communities from Kellogg Biological Station, Michigan, USA - KBS S1-3L metaG | ecosystem: Host-associated > Plants > Roots > Rhizosphere ...
GCGCCGGTCCCTCCCCCAAAACAACCTGGGGGAGGGACGGGGGCTCGCTTCGCTCGCGGCAGTCCCGGTGCGGCACCGGCGACGCTGCGCGCCCGACGCTCGGAGCGGGTTGGCTCGGACGCCCCGAGCCCCGTCGCGTGCCGCGGCACTGCGGCCCCACCGCGGCCGGGAGTCCGCGAAGGCGGACTTCGTGTAGTTGTTGCAGCGAATTCATTCGCATCGTCACGATAATCACTGGGTGTAGCCGCACTTCATCATTCGCATCTTCGCAACCCACCATCCCTCCTCTCCCACCCGGCCCACACGAACAGAAACTTTCGCCCGCGGAACGTTCGTAGGGCGGACCGGTTATCTCCGCTAGAACTATTGACGCGGCAGGGACGGGGCGGTTGTGTGTGGATGGGGAAACCAGCGTCGGGAGATGGGACTTGCAGCTCGCGATAGACACCGCCGACCCACGCCCCATCGAGGCGCAGATCGCGGACGAGGTGCGCCGCGCGGTGGTGCTCGGCACGCTCAGGGCCGACGACACGCTCCCGCCCGTGCGCCGGCTCGCGGCGGAGCTGCGGGTGAACCCGGGCGCCGTCGCGCGCGCGTACCAGGCGCTCGAGGCCCAGGGGGTGGTGCAGATGCGCTGGGGACGCGGCCCCGTCGTCGCGCCGCCGCCGGCGTCGAGCGACGACCGCGGCGCGATGCTGCGGCGCCTGGTCGACCGCGCGCTGCGCGACGCGCGCCGCAACGGCATTTCCGCCCTGGAGCTGGCGGACGCCATCCGCGCCGCGGCGGAGGACGCGCCCGCATCCCCATCCTCCGGTCCCACCGGCGCCGGGGCCCCGCCGCGATGACCGCCGCGCTCCCCACCGAGATCGAGGCGGCCGCCTTCGCCGTCGCCACCCGCGGCGTGGCCAAGCGCTACGGGCGGGACTTCGCCCTCCTCGGCGTGGACCTGCAGGTGCCGGAGGGCGCCGTCTACGTGCTGGTGGGGCCCAACGGCGCGGGGAAGACGACCACGCTCAAGCTCCTGCTGGGGCTGCTGAAGCCCGACACGGGGAGCGTGCGGGTGCTGGGGATGGACCCGCGCGCCCACGGCCCGCTGGTGCGCGCGCAGGTGGGCTACGTCCCCGAGCGCGGCGACTGGGGGTACGCGTACATGACCGTGGGCCGGCTCCTGCAGCACCACGCGGTGTACTTTCCCGCGTGGGACTGGGAGTATGCGGCCAATCTGGCGAACGCCTTCGAGCTCGACCTCACGCGCACGCTGGGGAAGCTCTCCAAGGGCCTCGCGCGCCGCGTCCACCTCCTGCTCGCGATGGCCCACCGCCCGCCCCTGCTCGTGCTCGACGAGCCCACGGACGGGCTGGACCCGGTGATGCGCGACGAGACGCTGGGGATGCTCGCCGAGCACGTGGCGGACACGGGATGCACGGTGCTGATCTGCACCCACATCGTCCACGAGGTGGACCGGCTGGCCGACCACCTGGGGGTGATGCGCGACGGCCGCCTGACCGCGCAGATGCCGCGCGAGACGCTGCACCGCATGCTCCGCCGCTACCGCGCCGACGTCCCCGAGGGGTGGCAGGGCGTGCCGGGGCTGGACGGCACCGTGATCCGCCGCGGCGGGGTGGGGCGCGAGATCCAGTGGAGCGTGTGGGGCGACGAGCGCGAGGTCTCGCTCCGCCTCACCGAGAGCGGCGCCACCGTCCGCGACGCCGCGCCGCTGACGCTGGAGGACGCGGCCGTCGCCCTGCTGAGCCGCAAGGAATGAGGAGGCCGCAAGCCCGTCGCCGCTCACCGCGAGCCGGAGCGTCCCGATGAACACCACCACCGCCGATCCCACCGCCTCGACGTTCGCACTACCGCAGAACGTCGGCCTCACCGTGCCCACGCCGCCGCCGTTCGACGACGCGGTGCTCGAGGGGGCGGCGCTCAATCCCCTGCCGGGATGGATGGACGTGCTGCGCGAGCAGTTCGCCTCGGTGGGGCTCGCGCTGCGGCGCGAGGGGATGGTCGTGGGCATCTGCGCCGCAGTCTTCACCGCAGTCGTCGGCTGGATGCGACTGCAGAGCAGCGCCGCCAACGTCCCGCTCTCGCCCGCGGAGGGGATCGCGGCGGCGATGATGGCGCTGCTGATCCCCATGGCGGTCTGGAAGGGCGAGGACCCCGCGCACCGCGGGTACCACCACGCCATGCCCGTGGGCCACGGCGAGCACGCGGTGGCGCGGGGCGCCGCCGGGCTGGCATGGACGCTCGCCGCGGTCGCGGCCTTCTTCGGGTGGATGGGACTCCTCGCCGGGGTCACGGGCGGCGGCGTGGAGTCGGTGCCCGCGTGGCAGTGGGCGGCGCCGTTCGCCGGGGCCACGGTGTTGTACCTGCTGGGGAGCGCGCTCACGCTGGCGACGCCGCGGCCGTGGCGGTGGCTGGGCGGCGCCGCGGTGGGGTACCTCTTCCTCGGCGCCTTCCGCGCGGTCGACGCGGCGCGCCCCCTGACGGACGCGGTCGACGCCGTCGTGTCCGGGCACTACGGGCTCACCACCGTGATCACCGGGCTGGTCCGGCACACCGAGTACATGGGTCATCCGATGATGGCGGACGTGGGTGCGTGGCTGACGGCGACGATTCTCTGGCTCGCCACCTCGGTCTCGCTCTTCCTCTTCGCCGCCTACCGCCAGCCGGAGCGGTAAGCCGCCACGTCCCCGCCTTCACCGCAAGCCGGAGCGCCGGATGAACGCCACCACCGCCGACCCCACCGCCTCGACCTTCGCCCTGCCGGAGAACGTCGGCCTCACCGTACCGGAGGCGCCGCTGGAGGGCGCCGCGCTCAACCCGGTGCCGGGGTGGATGGACGTGCTGCGCGAGCAGCTCGCCTCGGTGGGGCTCGCGCTGCGGAAGGAGGGGACGATCATGGGCGTCTTCGCGGTCCTGTTCACCGCGTTCGTCGCGTGGACGCAGGTGCAGCACGGCGCCGCGGAGATCCCGATCTCGCCCAAGGAGGGAATCGCGGCGGCGCTGATGGCGATCCTGATCCCCATGGCCGTCTGGAAGGGCGAAGACCCCGCGCGGCGCGGGTATCACCACGCCATGCCGGTGGACCAGGGCGCGCACGCCTCGGCGCGGGTCGCAGCCGGGCTCGCGTGGACGCTGGCCGGGGTGACGGCGTTCTTCGGGTGGATGGGGCTGCTCGCCCTGACCACGGGCGGAAGCGTGGACCCGGCCGCCGAGCCGTGGCAGTGGGCGGCGCCCTTCGCCGGCGCGACGGTGATGTACCTGCTGGGGAGCGCGCTCACGCTGGCGACGTCGCGCCCGTGGCGGTGGCTGGGCGGCGGGATGGTCGGGTTCCTCTTCCTCAACGCCTTCCGCGGCCTCGACGCCACCGAGCCCCTCGTGGACGCCGTCAACTCCCTGGTGCGGGGACACCTCGGGCTCACCACCGTGATCACCGGGCTTGTCTGGAAGGTCACCCCTTTCAAGCAGGCGATGATTCCCGACGCGGGCGCCTGGCTGACCGCCACCTTCCTCTGGCTCGCCGTCGCGATCTCCCTCTTCTTCTGGGCCGCCTACCGCCAGCCGGAGCAGTAGGGGGGCTTCGCCCCCCGGGTGTCAGCGGAGCCGGGCGACGAGCCAGTCCGCCAGCGTGCCGAGGACCTCGGGCGACACCTTCGGCGAGGGGAGGGTGGCGTAGCGGGCCGGGCTGCCGTCGGGGTCGGGGACCATCAGGTGGTTGAGGCCGGGGAACACCCGCAGCGTCACGTCGCGGTTGCCGCCGCCGCGGATGGCGGCCGCGAGCTCGGGCGCCTGGTCGGCGGTCACCTGGCGGTCGGTGGCGCCCTGGAGGATCAGCACCGGCTGCCGCACCCGGGCCGCGGTGGGGAGCGGATCGTAGTCGTAGAAGAAGGCGAGCCACGGCAGCCGCGTCGCGGTGGAGTCCCACGCGGTCTTCACCGCGCGGTAGGCCGAGTCGCGCCGCGCGGGGGCGAGGGTGGTGTCGCCGTCGACGCCCTGGTGGAACTGGTAGTCCAGCACGCGCCGGCCCGTCCGCGAGGTGCCGGCGATCAGCACCACGGCGCGGATGCGCGGGTCGTCGGTGGCGACCATGGGCGCGATGATCCCGCCCTCGCTGTGGCCCACCAGCGCGATGCGGGCGGGGTCGATCTCCGGCCGGCTGCGCAGGTACGCCACCACCGCGGCGACGTCGCCCGCGAAGTCGCGGCTGGTGGCCCGCGACGGGTCGCCGCCGGAGGCGCCGAAGCCGCGGTCGTCCACCCGCAGCACGGCGATGCCGCGGCGCCCCAGCGCGTCCGCCACCTCGCGGAAGGGCCGGTACCCGGCAAGGCTGGGGATGGACTCGTCGCGCTCCTCCAGCCCCGAGCCGGTGATGGTGACCACGGCGGGGACGCGGCCGCGCCGCTCCCGCGGCAGCGTGAGCGTCCCCGCCAGCTGGAAGCCGGCCGGTTGCGGCACGCGCACCTCCTCGGCCGTGTAGGGCGCGCCCGCCGGCGCCGAGTAGTCCACCCGCGCCGGCGCCGCCGCGTGCGCGTCCGCCACCCGCAGGATGGTGACGTTCTGCGAGGCGACCGTGGCGCCCAGCATCCGCCCCGCCGCGTCCACCCGGGCGCGCACCTCCGTGCCCGGCACCGAGATCACCGCCGAGTCGGCCCCGATCCAGCGCACCCGCGTGGCGAAGGGCTGCGTCGTCCCCAGCGTCAGCATGGGGATGGCGACGCTGTCGCGCGGGGAGAGCGCGCGGGCGCGCAGCAGGAGCTGCTCCAGCACCAGCGCCGACGGTCTCAGCATCGGCAGGGCGCCGCGGGTGGCGTGGGCCGTCAGCACCTGGGACTGCCCGCCGACCTCCAGCGTGGCGACGGTGCTGTCGCCGGCGAAGACCACGTGCGCGCGCTGCGCCGGCGCCGCGCTGTCCGGCATTCCCGGTGCCCAGGCGCGCAGGTCGACCACGCTCACCGACGCGTCGGCGCCGGTGTGGAGGACGTAGGCCATGCGCGGCCCCCCGGTGAGCGCGGCGACCACGTCCGCGCTCGCGGCGGTGCGGGTGAAGCGCTCGACCAGCAGGGTGTCGGCGCCCACCATCATCACGAAGGCGCCACGCTCCTGCGCCCGCACCGCCGCCGGCGCCAGCAGCGCCGCCGCGAGCAGGACGTGGGATAAGGACTTCGATCTCATCGTCTGCGTTCCCGTGTGAGCCGACCGCACACGTCCGCCGGCATTCGCGGCGGACGCGCGGCGATCAGGCGCGGCCGGCGGCCTCGCGGCGCCAGGCCAGGTACGAATACGCGATCGGCACCACCACCGCGGTGGCGACGGCCGTCATCGCCGCCACGTCCGCGAACGGCTCCGGGACGAGGGAGGCGACGACCATCACCACCCCCGCCCCCACGAAGGCCCGCCCGCCCACGCGGTGCGTCTCGCGCCAGACCCGCTCGCTGGTGAGCGTCCACGGGGTGCGGATGCCGAAGAAGAAGTTGGAGCGGATGCGCGGCAGGTAGTTGCCGATCATCACCAGCAGCGCCCCCACCCCGCCGAGCACCGCGCGCCCCGTGTCGACGCGCCATCCCAGCGCGGCGCCCAGGGTGACCGCCTCGGTCCAGGCCATGAAGAGGAGAATGATGTTCACCATCACCCACAGCTCCTCGCGGAACTTCTCCCAGTTGGCGCGGCGCGGGTCGATGCGGGGGAGGACGAAGACCATCAGCCCCGCCAGCGCCGTCGCGATCGCCGGGAGCAGGAAGGCGGCGCCGCGCCCGCCCCACCGGTCGACCTCCCCGTGCAGGTTCCAGTGGACGGGGATGCGCGCCGGCATGCGCGGGTACACGGCGAGCGCGAACGCCCACATCGCCGCGAGCAGGAGCGGCGCGGTCCAGCGTTTCATCATGGCTCCCTCCCGGTGCCGAAGAGCTCCATCATCTCCTGGATCAGCTCCTGGAAGACGGTGCTCTCGAGCGAGTAGATCTGGTTGCGGCCGTTGCGCTCCACCTTCACCAGCCCGGCGTCCTTGAGCACGGAGAGGTGGTGCGACACCGACGCGGCGGTCATCGGGAAGCGGGCGGAGATCTCCCCGGCGGCCAGGTCCCCGCCGCGCAGCGCCTTGAGGATCTCGCGCCGCGTCGGGTCCGCCAGTGCGCGCATGGTCGCGTCGAGCATCTCCGCTTCCCTGATGGTTAGACCAACGTCTATTAGACATACGTCTAAATATTAGATCAGTTTCATCTCCCGTCAACAGAAATGTTCTCTCATACCGTGTTCCGAATTTGATTGTGCAAAAAGACGTCATCCCGAAGGAGCCGCCGCGCCGCACCTGAACTCGCGCCGGACTCCAGCGGCGGCGACTGAGGGATCTAGAGCCGCGGACGCGACACGGCCGGCCATCTCGCCGCCGACATTTCAGATCCTTCGGTCGCCGCCAGGCTTCTCCGACGACGCGAGCCCGGCGCGGCGGCTCCCTCAGGATGACATTCCTGTTGCATAACCAATCCCATGAGACGGTATCACGCAGAGACGCAGAGAGCCCGCGGCGGGCCCTCTGCGTCTCTGCGGCTCTGCGTGAGATGCAGTTGCCGTTGCCGTACCGTCAGATGCGGACGCGCACCCCGAGCTCGGCCTTCACGTGGCTCGCCGTGTCGTCGCTCGCCGAGCTGCCGTCGTTGATCTTGAAGCTCACGTAGGTCACGCCCGGGGTGATGGAGACCGGCCCGAAGCCGAAGCCGAGCCCCGCGCCGACCTCGTACCCCGTCCCCCAGTCGTCGAAGTCGTCCGTCCCGGCCCCGCTCAGCTCGAGCTGGTGGAACACCGCGCCGGCCTTGATCCACGGGTCGATGGGGATCAGCGGCGTGGGGATGCCGATCCGCGCGCCGAGCTCGAAGCCGGCGTCCTTGTAGTCGCCGTCGCTGTCGTCGGACGAGAAGGTGGCGTGGCTGGCGCCGGCGTAGAAGCCGACGACGGGGAAGGCGTGGTAGGTGATGCTGCCGCCCAGGGAGAAGCCGTTCCCCGCCACGTCGCCCAGGTCGCCCATGGGCACGGCCACGCCGGCGCGCGCCTCGAAGGCGAAGGGGGTGAGGTGCGGGATCTGCGCGGCTGCGGGGCCGGCGAGGAGGACGGCGGCCGCCAGGGCCGCGGCGGCGGTGGTCAGCTTCTGCATGACGCTTCTCTCGGTCACGTTGGATGGAGGCCGGACGCGTGCGGCGCCCGGCGAACGCGGCTGGAGGTTACGCGGCCGGCGGCCGCCGCGAAAGGCCGCGCCCGGCGCGCGGCGGATCAGAACTTCGCCCCGCCGCGGATGCCGAACATCACCTTCGTGCCGGTCGCCTGCACCCATTCCGCCGTGCCGCCCAGGTAGAAGCGCCCGAAGTTCAGGTCCGTGCCGCCGCGCAGGCCGAAGTCGCTCTCGCTCACGCTGTTGCCGGTGCCGCCGCTCAGCTGCTGCCAGACCAGCGCGGGGATCACGTACGGGGTCAGCGCCGTGCCGCCCTCGCCCAGCGGCAGGGTGGCGCCGATCCCGAAGCCGATCGGCACCTGCCAGAGGGTGAAGCCGCTGCGCGAGCTGAAGTCCACGCGCAGGTTGGGGCAGAGCGAGAGCCCGTGGACCCGGGCGATGGAGTCGAGCTTGAAGGCCACCCCGCCGCGGAGGGTGAAGAGGCTCGAGCCGTTGTCGAAGGCGCCCAGGATCCCGCCGTTGAAGGCGATGGGTCCCTCGGAGTTGTAGTCGCCCTGCACGCCGTACTGCTCGTACCCGCTGGGGAAGTTCGCCAGCCCGCCCACCGTGCCCCCGCCCTCCGCCGCCGGGAACCCGGCGCAGACCTGCGCGCCCGCGCTCCCCGCCGCCAGCAGCAGCGCGGCCGCCGCCGTGGCAATGCTCCACGTCGCCTTCATCATCGGATACCTGTGTGTGTGTCGGGTGGGATTTCGCAGGGTGCGGCGCGGTGGGGCGCCTTCCCGGACCGGGTCCGGAAGCGGTGCTGCACGATACGCGCGCCGCCGCGCGAGCGAAAGGAGAGCGTCGCCGGAACGGAAAACCGGCCCCCGCCGCGGCTGCGGCGGGGGCCGGCAAACGCGCCCCGGGAGGCGCGGCCGTGCAGCGGAGCTAGAACTTGATACCGGCGCGCACGCCGAACACGGGGTCGTTCCCCTCGCCGTTCACCCACTCCACCGTGCCGCCGAAGTAGAAGCGGTCCACGTTCAGGTCCGCGCCGCCGCGGATGCCGAAGTCGGTGGAGCTGTCGGAGACGTGGATGCCGCCGATGTCGCCGCTGATGTGCGAGAAGTAGGCGGCCGGGATCACGTACGGCGAGAGCGTCATGTCCTGCGAGCCGAGCGGAAGGCTCACGCCGAGCCCGAGTCCCACGGGGATGACGTACGCGTCCACGTCGCTCTGCGAGCTGAAGTCGGCGCGGGCGGCCGGGCAGACCGAGACGCCGGGGAGGGCGCCGGACACCGCCGAGCTGATGTCGAGCGCGGCACCCACGCGGAACACGTCCAGGTGGTCGGTCCCGCTCCCGGTCTCCTCGGAGCGGATGTAGCCGGCGTTCGCCGAGAGCGGGCCGGTGAAGTTGTAGGCGCCCTCGACGCCGAAGTTGTTCACGCCGCTGGGAAAGCTCGCGAGCCCGCCGATCGAGCCCTGTCCGTCGGCGATCGGGAAGCCCGCGCACACCTGCGCGCCCGCGCTCCCCGCCACCACCAGCGCGGCCACGGCCGCGGCAACACCGGACATCGTCTTCTTCATCTGCTGATCCTCTCCGAAAGTGGTTTTCTCGTGCGCGGCACGGTCCCGCGCACGGCCGCACGCTGCCCGCGGCGGCGCGACGAAGCCGGCCCTGGGGGCCGTCCGTCGTCGCCCGGTGCACACCGGGCTGGGGCCCGCCGCGCGCGCCTAAAAGACGCGTGGGGAAGGCCTTGCGTCACGTACCCCGCCGGGCGCGCGAGGGGTCCAGGCGCGCGGCGCGACGCTCCGCGGGCGCCGCCGCTCCCCCGCCGCGCCTCTTGCGGCCACCGCGGGGGCGCGTAGTGTTCTGGAAACGTCTCCTCCTCAGCCGGCGCCGAAAACCCACGCCGCCGCCCGTTCCCCGCGGCAGGCCGCCGGCCCCCACAGCGAGCACGATGAACGTACCCACCGACCTCGACGGCGCAGGCCTGCGCGGCGCGCTGCTCACCGCCAACGAGTACGTGCACCGGCACCGGGCGGACCTCAACCGCATCAACGTCTTCCCCGTTCCCGACGGCGACACGGGGACCAACCTGGCGCTCACCGTGTCGTCCATCGCCGACCGGCTGCGCGCCGGGAGCGAGACCTCGCTCGCCGTGGTGGCGCGGCAGGCGTCGGAGGCGGCCATCATGGGGGCGCGCGGGAACTGCGGGATGATCCTCTCGCACTTCCTGCTGGGGTTCAGCGACGCCATCGGCGAGCGGCCGCGGATCTCGGTGGGCGAGTTCGCGGCCGTGCTGCGCAGCGCCACCGAGCACGTCTACCGCGCGCTGGAGAAGCCGGTCGAGGGCACCATGATCACCATCATGCGCGCCATCAGCGACGAGGCGGAGCGGCTGCAGGACTCGGACTTCGTGGTGCTCTTCGAGCGGCTGATGGTGAAGGCGCGCGAGGCGCTGGCCAACACCCCCGAGCTCCTCCCCGCGCTCAAGCGCGCCGGGGTGGTGGACGCGGGCGCCAAGGGCTTCGTGCACCTGCTGGAGGGGATCGCCTCGTTCCTGGCGGGCGACCCGCTGGTGGCGGTGGAGGAGACCCCGGAGTGGGAGGCGGAGCCCGCCTTCGCGGCTGCGGCCATGGAGTACCCGGAGAGCTCGGAGGCCTACCGCTTCTGCACCGAGGCGCTGGTGCGCGGCGCGAAGATGCCCGACGCGGACGTGGTGCGCGCGGTGCTGCGCGAGAAGGGCGACTCGCTGGTGGTGATCCGCGCCGCCGAGCTGCTCAAGGTGCACATCCACACCGACGAGCCGGAGGAAGTGTTCACCTACCTGCGCACGCTGGGGCGGCTGGCCACCCACAAGGCCGAGGACATGGCCGCGCAGCACGCCACCGTGGCGAGCGCCGCCGCGGCGGGGCACATGACGCTGGCGCGGCGCCCCGTCTCCATCGTGGCCGACACCGGATGCGACCTCCCGGACGACATCGTGCGCGCGCACGGGATGCACCTGGTGCCGCTGACGCTGGTGTTCGGCGACCAGGTGCTGCGCGACCGCTTCGACGTCACGGCCGAGGCCTTCGCCGAGAAGCTGAAGGCGGGCGCGCACCCCAGCACCTCGCAGCCCACGCCGGCCGCCTTCCTGGAGGCGTACCGCCGCGCGGCCGAAGAGGGCGAGGCGGTGGTCGGCGTGATCTTCTCCTCCGGCCTCTCCGGCACCTTCGCCTCGGCCCAGGCGGCGGCGAAGCAGCGCGGGCAGGACGAGGTGCCGGTGCACCTCTTCGACTCGCGCGGGGGCTCGGTGCTGCAGGGGCTGCTGGCGATGAAGGCCTCGGAGCTGGGCGAGCTGGGGTGGGCGCCCGAGCGGATCCTGGCCGAGCTGGAGCGCGTCCGCGGCCAGTCGGGGATCCTGGTGGTGCTCGACACCTTCGAGCGGGCGGTGGCGTCGGGGCGGGTGGGGCGCGGGC
>Ga0070685_10001989_pt1 | contig 10599 bp, 12 predicted proteins | sample KBSS13LmetaG_FD_65651 | JGI IMG/M metagenome (GOLD analysis project Ga0070685, IMG submission 65651) | Switchgrass rhizosphere microbial communities from Kellogg Biological Station, Michigan, USA - KBS S1-3L metaG | ecosystem: Host-associated > Plants > Roots > Rhizosphere ...
TGCGCGGGGAGCGGTCGCCAAGCAGGAGCTCCTCGCCGACGCGGGAGGCGCGTGGAGCAGCACGGAGGTAGCGCGGCAACTCGGCATCTCGCGACAGGCGGTGGACAAACGCCGGCGGAAGCGGCAGCTCCTCGCGGTGCTCGCGGGAGGGGGGACGTACCTGTACCCGGTCTGCCAGTTCACCGAGAACGGCGTGCTCCCCGGCCTGGATCGCTACCTCGCCGCGTTCGCGACCGGAAGCGGGTGGACCTGGCTGGACGTTCTCCTCGCGCCCGCCGAGGAGATCGGTGGCATCTCGCCACTCGGCGCGCTGAAGCGCGGCGACGCGAAGGCCGCTGCCGTGGCTGCCGCGATGTTCGGCGAGCAGGGCGGTCCCGTAGAAGTGGAGGATTGACCCCTGGCCGCGCCGGCGCCTCCGGGCGACCTCCACTCCCGCGACCTCTCGCTTCGGACGCTCCAGCCGCGGGCGCGCCTGTGGCGGATTCACGATACGAGTCGTGAAGCGGTCTGGTTCGGCCCGGCACCGGGATCTTCGCCGCGCAACCGGTTCGATGCTCCGTCGGCGGAGTTCCGGGTCTGCTATCTCGCGCTTACGCCCGAGGCCGCCTTCGCGGAAACCTTCCTGCGCAACCCGGGGCGGCGCCTGATCGACTCCTCCACGCTGGCGGATCGGGCGCTGACGGAATTCGTGACGACGCGGCCTCTGGCGCTCGCCTCGCTGTCCGGGCCAGATCTGGCCCGGGTGGGAGCCACCGCCGAGGTGACGCACGGGCCAGACTACGATACGGCACGACGCTGGTCAGCTGCGCTGTGGCATCACCCCCTCTCTCCGGCAGGGATTCTCTACAAGTCGCGGCACGACGACGACGAGCTGTGCCTGGCTCTCTACGACCGATTTGACGACGCGCTCGAAGTCATCCAGACGCAGCGGGTGCTCGAGTGTGCCTGGCTGTGGCCACTGCTGACCCGCTACGGTCTGGGGCTCAACCGAAACGAGTAAGCACCCCCGTCCCTCCATCGCCTGTTCCGACCTTCTTCCCGCGCATCGCCCATGAACTGGTTCGTGCTCGTCGGCGTGGTGATCGTGATCGTGGGGTTCGTGCTGCGGCTCAACCCGCTGCTGGTGGTGACGGTGGCGGGGATCGCCACCGGGCTCGCGGGCGGGCTCGACCTCGTGGCCGTGGTGGCGGCGTTCGGGAAGAGCTTCGTGGAGAACCGCTACGTGGCCATCGTCTGGCTGGTGCTCCCGGTGATCGGGCTGCTGGAGCGCTACGGGCTGCAGGAGCGCACCCGCGAGCTCGTCTCCCGCGTCCACGCGGCCACCACCGGGCGCGTGCTGCTGGCCTACCTGGCGGTGCGGCAGGTCACCGCGGCGCTGGGGCTCACCTCGCTGGGCGGGCACGCGCAGATGGTGCGGCCGCTCATCGCGCCCATGGCCGAGGCCGCCGCCGAGACGCGCCACGGCGAGCTCCCGCAAACGGTGCGAGAGCGCATCCGCGCCTACTCGGCCGCGACGGACAACGTGGGCCTCTTCTTCGGCGAAGACATCTTCATCGCCATCGGCTCGATCCTGCTCATCCGCGGGTTCCTGGAGCAGAACGGGATCGTCATCGAGCCCATCCACCTGGCCCTCTGGGCCATCCCCACCGCCGTCGCCGCGTTCCTGGTGCACGGCGCGCGGCTCGTCCTGCTCGACCGCCGGCTGGGCGCGCAGGTCGCCGCGGAGAAGGAGGAAGGGTGATGGTCACGCTCGAGTTCATCTACGTGCTGATGGGGCTGCTGCTGGCCGGCATCACCCTCGTTTCCGCGCGCGACCGGACGAACCGGAAGCGGTGGAAGAACACGGCGTTCTGGGGGATGTACGCCGTCACCTTCCTCTTCGGCAGCTACCTGCCGCACCTGGCGAGCGGCGCGCTGGTGATCGCGATGGCGGCGGTGGCCGGGATCGGCGGGCTCGGCCGGGGAGACCCGGACACGACCTCGGCGGAGGAACGCGTGGAGAGCGCGCGGCGGCGCAAGAACCTGCTCTACGTTCCCGCCCTGCTCGTGCCCGGGCTGGCGCTGCTGGGCACGGTGACCCTGAAGAAGGCGACGCTGAACGGCCACCCGCTGGTCGACCCCAAGCAGGTGACGGTGATCTCGCTCGGCATCGCCACGCTGGTGGGGCTCGCCGTGGCGCTGGCGATGCTGCGGCCGGCGGCGTCGGTGCCGATCCGCGAGGCGCGGCGGCTGATGGACACGGTGGGGTGGGCGGCGGTGCTGCCGCAGATGCTGGCGGCGCTCGGCGCGCTCTTCGCGCTGGCTGGGGTGGGGAAGGTGGTGAGCGAGGTGGTGACGCGCTGGATCCCGCTGAACGGGCCCTTCGCCGCCGTGGTGGTCTACGCGCTGGGGATGGCGCTCTTCACCATGCTGATGGGGAACGCCTTCGCCGCGTTCCCGGTGATGACGGCGGGGATCGCGCTGCCGCTGATCGTCGGGCGCTTCCACGGCGACCCGGCGGTGGTGTCGGCCATCGGGATGCTGGCCGGGTTCTGCGGCACGCTGATGACGCCGATGGCCGCGAACTTCAACATCGTGCCCGTGGCGCTGCTGGAGCTGCCGGACGAGAAGGCCGTGATCCGCGTGCAGGTGCCCACCGCGCTCGTCCTGCTCGCGGTCAACACCCTCCTCATCTACTTCCTCGCCTTCCGCGGATGATGCCGATCCTGGCGGGACAGCCACTCCATCGACCCCTCCCCCCACGTCATCCCGAGGCCGGCCACGCCATTTCCGCGTCCGGACGAAAGCTCGCAGGCCGAAGGATCTATCGCCGCGGCATTCGACAGGTCCCGTGGAACTCGACCCACTGGCCGCCGCGAAACGGCACGCGCGGGACTTCCTTCGGGCGTCCGATCGGCAGACGTGTGGCCTCGGTTATAGATCCTTCGGGCTGCAGGCCAGGACGTGGGGGCAGCTGCAGCGTGGCCGCCCCCAGGATGACATTGATGGGGAGGGGGTACGCGACGGCCAGGTACGAGCCATGAGCGGGCACGCGCTGACGCCGGAGGTCGCGTCGAAGCTCGCCGGGCTGGCGCTGGCGCACGTGACGCGCGAGTACCCGCACAAGCTCGACCACGTGATGCGCGGGCCGGGGGACGTGCGCGGCCCGCGCGCCCTGCATCCGGTGTTCTACGGCAGCTTCGACTGGCACTCGTGCGTGCACGGCTACTGGCTGCTCGCGCGCCTCCTCCGCCGCTTCCCCGCTCTCCCCGAGGCGCCGCGCATCGCCGCGCTGCTCGACGCGCAGCTCGCGCCGGAGCTCGTGGCGGTCGAGGCGGCGTACCTCCACGAAGATCCGCTGCGGAAGGGGTTCGAGCGCCCGTACGGCTGGGCGTGGCTGCTGATGCTCGCCGCCGAGCTCGCGCGCGACACCAGCGGTACGGGCGTTCGCCGCGCGATGACATTGGCCCCGCTCGCGGTGGCGTTCGCGCGGCGGTTCTACGAGTTCTTGCCGAAGGCGACGTACCCGGTGCGCGTGGGGACGCACTACAACACGGCGTTCGCGGTCGCCCTGGCGCTGGAGTACGCCGCCCTGTGGGATGATGATGAGCTCGCGGCGATGCTGTTCGAGCGTGCGCGCGCCTGGTACGGCGACGACGCGGACTGCCAGGCCTGGGAACCGGGCGGGGACGACTTCCTCTCCTCCGCGCTGATGGAGGCGGAGTGCATGCGTCGTGTGCTGCCGCCGGACGAGTTCGCGCCGTGGATGGACCGCTTCCTCCCGCGGATCGCGCGCGGCGAGCCGGCGACGCTGTTCACGCCGGCCGTGGTCAGCGACCGCACGGACGGCAAGATCGCCCACCTCGACGGCCTGAACCTGAGCCGCGCCTGGTGCTGGCGCTCGCTCGCGCGCACCTGGCCCGGGGACGACCCGCGCCGCACCCGCGCCGAAATGGCCGCGGACGCGCACCTGGCCGCCAGCCTCCCGCACGTCGCGGGCGACTACATGGGCGAGCACTGGCTGGCCACCTTCGCGCTGCTGGCGCTGGAGGCATGACCTCTCCCGGCCACGCCGAGCTCGCACGGCGGTACGACGCGCTCTGGGAGGCGGCCGCGCCCGAGGTGCGCGCGGGGCGCGTCTCGCTGGACCCGTGGGCGCTGCGCAAGCAGGACGATGCGCGGCGCGGAGTGACCCTCCTCGCGCGCCCGGCGCCACCGGTGGCCACCGCCCTCGAGACGTTCGTCGCCGAGCTGCGGGCGCTCGAGCCGGGCCAGTACTACCACCCCCGCCCCGACTTCCACCTCACCGTCCTCTCGCTCTTCAGCGCGACGGCCGACTACGCGCCCTATCTCGCGCACCTCGGCGCCTACCAGGCCGCGGTCGCCGAGGCGCTCGACGGCATCCCCCCGTTCGCCGTCGACACGCTGGGCGTCACGCTCACCCCCGCGGCGGTGCTGGCCCAGGGGTTCCCCCACGACGACACGCTGGCGCGCGTCCGCGAACGGCTGCGGTCGGCGCTCGCCGCGCGCGGGCTCGCCGACGCGCTCGACCAGCGCTACCGCCTGGAGACCGCCCACATCACGCTCGTGCGCTTCACCGCCCCGCTGCGAGCGCCGAGCAGGTTCGTCGATGCGCTCGAGGCCGCCCGGCAGCGCGCGTTCGGCACGTCGCTCGTCGCGCGGATGGAGCTGGTGCTGGGAGACTGGTACCAGTCGTCCGAGCATGCACGGCCGATTGCGCACCACACGCTCGGCACACCGCCGCCATCGCCCTGAGGAGAAAACATCTCCCTTGACGCCGGTGGAAAGGCTGTGCTAGTGTATTGACACAGTGTCAATGCACTAACACCAGCCGGAGCGTGGCCAATGTTTCGTTCGCTTCTTCTGCTGCTGCTCTCCTTCGCGCTCAGCGCCACGGCGTGCGCGCAGTCGGGCGTCGTTCAGCGTTGCGACGCCGCGCCGGTGCGCGACACGTCGAACGCGGTCGCGCGGGCGCTGCGGACGCAGTATGGGCGGATCGCCGCGGCCATGCGCCGCGAGGACCTCGCCGGGCTCGCGGCGGTGTACGCACCCGAGCTGACCGTGTACATGCCGAACGGCGAGACGTGGGACTACGAGCGGTCGCTCGCCTATTCGCGCGCCGGGTTCGAGCAGGTGGATTCCACCATCCTGGCCAGCAGCCGCATCGTCGCGCTGCGGGTGTGCGGCGAGCGCGCGACGGCGACGGTGCTCCAGCAGTGGGCGCGCATGCAGCGCAGGAGCGGCGCGCTGACACGGACCGAGACCGCCGCGGTGCAGGACGAGACCTGGATCCAGACGTCTTCGGGGTGGAAGCGCGCGCGCATCGACGAGATCGTGACGGGCGTGATGTTCATCGACGGCAAGCCCGTCGACCCCACCCGGCCGTACGACCCCGCCGCGCCGCCGTACGACCCGTACGCGTCTGTGGGGCCGCGCTAAGAGGCCTTACGGTAGAGGAGCACGCCCGACCTCAACTCGGAAAGAATTCCCATTCGCCCACCGGGTGACCGTTCTTCAATTGGTTAGCGACCAGGTAGGCGTCGATCCCCACCAGCTTCCAGGTGAACAACACGCTCAGCCCACTCGTGAGGAACGCGAGGATGTTACAGCAGACGACGAGGGTGACCCCTTTCGCGACCTGGCCCAGGACGATCTGGCTGACCCCGGGGAGGCAGCACACCGCCACCGAGAGGAGAGCCATCAGCAGGGGGTCCTTGGGGGGGTTTTCCGGCATCACCAGTCTTCGACCGACAGACGCCTGCATCGGCGGCGCCGCGTACGGTAGATAGGGTGGCGGATAGGGAGGAGGCCGCGGCGGTGCCGGCGCCGGAAATTCGGCGGCAGGAGCACCGGGGCTTGGCAGAGATGAATTGCAGAAGCGACATAGCCGCGCCTCATCCTTGATCTGCTCGGCACAATACGGACATGTTTTCATGAGACGACGCGATGAGAAAGGCGGCTAAAAACCAGCGGGAAGGAGGTCCTGCTTTCATTCTATGGCAAGCCGAAGGGCCTTTGCAAGCCAATTTCTGCGAACCAGGCACACGCGGCATCCGGACTGCCGCCGCGACCTGGCGGCGGTTCGCGCTGCCGGCACTGAGCCTTGACGCCGCACGGAAGTTGGGCAGGCGCGGAGAGGCTCATCGGTTCTCTCTTCGCCTCCGCGTCTCCGCGTCAGGAACCGCCCGGCATCAGCAATCCCGGCGGAAACACCTCTGCCGGATTGGTATGCAGCGTCACGTTCACCACCCGCCACTCCCCGCCGGCAAGATACACGTCGAAACGGCAATAGAACGGCTGGTTCTTCGCCAGCACGGTGAAGTACAGCCGCCGCGTGTGCGGCCCCCAATCGGCCGAGCCGAGGAAGTCGGAACCGCTCACCGTCCCCGCCACCCTCTGGATCTCGTCCAGGACAGGGAGGAGCTGGGACTTTGCGGCCACGGCCGACTCGTCCGACCATCCCTTCAGCCATGCGTCGAGCGCTGCACTCGTCCCCGAGGTGCGCAACAGGTCCAGGCCCTGGGTGACGATCGCCGGAGGTGGCGCCTGCTGCGCGGAGACGCGCATGGGACCCAGCGCCAGCAGCACCGACGCAACCGTTAGAATCAAGCGTCTCATTCAGTTCTCCCTAACGTTGTCTCTCGACCGTGCGCCAGGAATCCCGCCCCGCACGCTCATCCTCTTCATGGCGGCGTCCAGCGCGTCGCCGCTTGTCCATCGTCCATTGCCACCGCCGCCCGCGCCTGTCCGCAGTGCGGCGGAGGTACGTAGCGCGCGCTGCGGAAGAGGCCGCGGACGAGCATGTACGCGCCGCCCACGATGAACATCGCGAACAGGATGGCCACGATGAAGAACGCAGCGGTTACCAGCGGCCGCTCGAACAGGTCTCCCCCGATCGCATCCGCGACGCTGCCAGCGGCCCACATGGCGAGGAAACAGAGCACCGCCAGGTAGAGGAACTTCACTCCCTCCGCGAAGAGCTGGCGCCGGGTCAGGCATTCGACATCGCTGCGCGGACCCCGCGACCTGAACATGAACCGCGAAAGGGGCCAACGCGGGTTGACGCCCAGCAGCACCACGAACGCGATGAGCGCGAGCTTCACCGCGACGATCGCTCCGTCACCCATCGGCCGCTCCGCCCGGCGACGCCAGGATCTCCCTTCCCGCGCGCTCGTCGTCCTTCATCGCCTCGATCAGCGCCTCGACGGTGGTGAAGGGGTGGATGTCGCGGATGCGTTGGACGAATTCGACGCGGATGCGCTGGCCGTAGAGGTCGCCGTCGAAGTCCATCAGCCACAATTCCACCGTGGGCGCGAACCCGGCGAAGGTCGGGCGCGGGCCCAGGTGGAGCAGCCCCGGCACGCGCTCGCTCCCCACCCGGCCGTACACGGCGTAGATCCCCTCCTTCGGCAGCATCTTGTCGGGGTCGCCGACCTCGATGTTGGCGGTGGGGAAGCCGAGCTCGCGGCCCTTCCGCTCCCCCTGCACCACCACCCCCTCCAGCGAGTAGCACCGCCCCAGCAGCGGCGCGGCCGCCGCCACCTCGCCCGCGGCGATGAGCTGGCGGATGCGGCTGCTGGAGACCGCCTCGCCCTCCACGTGGTACGCCTCCACCACGTCCACGCCGAAGCCTGCCTCGCGGCCGATCTCGCGCAGCGTCTCCACCGTCCCCTCGCGGTCCTTGCCGAAGCCGTGGTCGTAGCCGATCACCAGCTCGTCCATGTGGATGCGGCCGAGCAGGATCTCCTCCACGAAGCGCCGCGCCGGGTACTGCTGCAGCGTGCGGGTGAACGGGACGAAGACCACGTACTCCAGCCCCGAGTCCGCCAGGAGCTCGCGCTTCTCGGCGGGGGTGGTGAGCAGCGGCGGCGCGACCTCGGGGCGCACGATGCGCAGCGGGTGCGGGTGGAAGGTGACCAGGATGCTGCGCCCGCCCGTCCGCCGCGCGCGGCGCTGGATCTCCGCCAGCACCTCCCAGTGGCCCTGGTGCACGCCGTCGAAGGTGCCGACGGTCACGATCGCCGGGCGCCCGTCGCGCGGGAGCGCGGGCGGGAGCGCGGGATCGATGGCGTACGGCGCGGGCCAGGGGTCGTGCGGCATGCGTGAGAGTTGCTGGGGATTCTACCGGGTCCGGAAGTCGGCCGGGCCGGGGTGGTCAGCGGGGACGCATCCACCGTGCAGGAATGCGCCTCCGCGGCACAGGGTCACGGATCGCGGAAGCGCTCCGACGCCTGCAGCGGGTCCTGGTACAGGAGGAGCGCGGCGGCGACGGCGGCGAGCCCATCGTCGCCCGGGGCAGCCAGGTACACGGCGCCGTCGTTCGTCACGTCGACCGCGGCCACGGGCGTCCTCGCGTCGCCGCGCGCGATGGTGTAGCCGGCCGTCGTCGAGATGCGCCCGCCGGCGACGCGGGTGGACCCCGCCACCTCCAACCATTCCTCCCCCGTCACCCGCCCGGCGAGCGGCCGGTCACGCGTCGCCTCGAGCGCCAGGGTGCGCCGCTCGCCCTCCGGCGCGGTGATCTCGCACTGCAGCCGGCGATCCATCTGCCAGGTCACGCCCAGCGTCTGCGCGGCGGAGCCCTCGGCCGTGCAGGCGACGTCGGCCACCTTCGCGCCGGCGCGGGCGAGCGAGAACGAGTAGCGCTGGCTGTAGTCGCCGGCGTGGGATCGAAGGATGTCGCTCAGGTCCTTTCCGCGGGTGGCCGAGCGGCTCACCTCGCCGGTGGCGTACGGGCCGAACGAGAGGCGCTGGCTCACCAGCACCCCCTGCCGGCCGCTCACCCGCAGCGGCGCCGTCGTGGAGAGCTCGCCGGGCACCGCGTAGCCGACCGTACGGCAGGCGGCGAGGGAAGATAGTACGAGGAACGGGACGATGGAGCGTGTTCTCATGCGTGTGGGGCGCAGTTCTGGGTGTTCTCCGTCCGCCGTCGATCGCTCGGCGTTCGCCGCGGCCGGATCATGCCTGGGTCAAGAAGACCTTTCGGGGACGGATGATGTTATCGAATCGCTCGCCAATCGCCAGAAGCTCGCCCTCCACGGAGGCGAGGGCGAGCGCCGTGCCCTCGGGCGCGTCGCCGGGGGCGGGGACGGCGCGGCCGTGGCGGAGCGCGGCGATCCCGGCCTCGTCCACGGCCACGCGGGGGAGATGGGCGACGGCGGCGAGCGGAGGGAGCAGCGCGCCGCGGACGCGCCCGGCGTCGCCCAGGGCGTCCAGCGGCACGGCGCCGTCCACCGCGTGCGCGCCGACCTTCGTGCGCCGCAGCGCGCGCAGGTGCCCGCCTGCGCCCAGCGCCGCGCCCACGTCGCGTGCGATGGCGCGGATGTAGGTGCCCGCGCCGCACTCCACCTCGAACTCCACGTCGGGGAGGTCGATGCGCAGCACGCGGATGGCGTAGACTGTGACCGCCACCGGCGTGCGCTCCACGGCCTCGCCGCGGCGGGCGGCGGCGTACATCCGCTCGCCGCCCACCTTCTTGGCGGAGTAGCTGGGGGGAAGCTGCTGGAGGATGCCCACCTGCGCCGCGAGCGCGTCTTCCACCTGCTCGCGGGTGAGGGACCGCCAGGCGTCGGACGATTCGACCACCTCGCCGGTGAGGTCGTCGGTGTCCGTCGCTTCGCCCAGGCGCATGGTGGCGACGTAGGTCTTGGGCAGGCCGGTGAGGTATTCGGCCAGGCGCGTCGCGCGGCCCAGGCAGACGAGGAGGAGGCCGGAGGCGAAGGGATCGAGGGTGCCGGTGTGGCCGACCTCGCGCGTGTTGAGCGCGCGGCGCACCGCCGCCACCGCGTCGTGCGACGTGGGCCCCACGGGCTTGTCGACCGGCAGCACGCCGTTCGGCGCGCCCTCTCCGCTCTCCGCCCGCGTCATGCGCCCGGCGCTGCCTTCGGCGACGGCGGCGCGGCGGGCGCGGGGCCGTTCCCCCAGAGCGGGATGGTGGCGGTCACGTAGTTCACCCCCGCCCTGGTCTGCCGCAGCCAGCCCAGGTAGCGCGCGTCGGTTTCCAGCATCGCGGCCGGCGCGCCGCCGCCATACCAGCGCGAGTCGGCGGTGAAGACGAGGCGCGGGTCCAGGTCGCCCTGCTCGGTGGTGCGCCAGCGGATCTCCTTCACCTCGTGGATGTCCTTGGAGATCAGGTACTGCACCGAAAGCTGCGCCGCGTCGTAGCGGTCGGCGGGGATGTAGAGGAGCTGCTCCACGCGCTGCTCCGCGCCGGGCTCGAACCAGGTCTCCACCTCGGTGCTCACCTTCCCCGCGCCCACCAGGTCGGCGGCCGTGAACTGCGAGAAGCGCGCGGTGGGAAAGGGCTTCTGCGCGTTCTCGCGGTTCAGCCGCAGGTAGGCCGTGTCTTCCTGCTCCACGCTCTCCAGCTTGAGGCCGCGCACCGAGTACCACATGGCCGGCACGTAGACCTTGCTGTCGCTGCGGTTCACCATCTGGAAGGTGGCGCGCGCCAGCACCACGTCGCCCCGCCGCCCGATCGCCTCCAGCATCGGCGTCACCACCAGCGCCGCCGGGCGGTTCCGCGGGACGATCACCTCCTTGTACAGGAAGGTGTAGAGCCCCCAGAGCGCCGCGATCAGCAGCGCGAAGGCCTGCAGC
>Ga0070685_10001990_pt1 | contig 10597 bp, 11 predicted proteins | sample KBSS13LmetaG_FD_65651 | JGI IMG/M metagenome (GOLD analysis project Ga0070685, IMG submission 65651) | Switchgrass rhizosphere microbial communities from Kellogg Biological Station, Michigan, USA - KBS S1-3L metaG | ecosystem: Host-associated > Plants > Roots > Rhizosphere ...
TGCGCAGGATCGCGCGCATGCCCTCGTCGAGCTGGAGCCGGTCGGCGGCCTGTTCGAAGTAATGCTGCGCGATGTCGAACGGGTTCAGGTTCTCGGCCTTCAGGTTCACCACGCTCATCCGATCCTCCCTGGTATGGCCGAGTCGGCGAGCGCCTGCCAGGCGAACCGCACGTTCTCGGCATGCACGTCGTTCATCGCGTACGCGGCGTCCTTGCCCAAGTAGTCCATGCGCGCCAGCTCCGCGCGCGTCTCCTCTATCGACAATCCTCGCTTCCACGCTTCACCGACGCCATGCTCCAAATGGAGCAGGTAGTCCATGTCGCGGAGCAGCCGCTTGTAGCCGTCCCGCCGACCGTGGGCGACCGGCCCGTGGCCGGGCACCAGCAGCCTCACGTCTTCCTGTTCGAACAGCCAATGCAGCGCCTTCAAGCTCGCGCGGTACACCCACGGCGCGGCGTCGAGCCAGGGGATCTCGATGTCCGAGAGCAGGTCGCCGGCCACGAGCGTGCCGTGCCCGGGGAGCCAGAGAGCCAGGTGGCTCCCCGAGTGGCCGGGCGTATCGTAGGTCACGACGTCGAACGGTCCCAGCGTCAATAGTGCGGTCCCGCGCGCGGTGAGCGCTGGCTGGAACGGCCGGAACGGCTGCGGCAGCTTCTCGCCCTCGCCGCCGATCCACTCCTCGGCGTCGGCCGCGATCTTGGCCGCGTCGCGCTCCAGCTCGTCATGGAAGCCGACGTGGGCGAACGTCGTCGCGCCCGGGAACCAGGGCAGCGCCAGCACGTGGTCCCAGTGCGGGTGCGTGAACGCGAGGGCCACGTTCTCGAACCGCGGCGCGGCCGCTGCGACCGCGCTCGCGATATCGTCCAGCTCGCTCGGCAGCACGCCGGCGTCGATCGCCAGCGCGTGCCCATCCGCCGCCAGCACCACCGAGTTCATGGCATAGCACCGGCTCGTGCGCACGCGCACGCCGGGAACGGGCTCGGACCAGGCCATCATGATGGTGCCAAGAAAAACGGCTCCGTCCCGCGATCGCGAGCGGAGCCACAAAGGATGTTCATGAAAAATCTCACGGCTCCGTGGGCACGTGGATCGTGCCGGCCACGATGAGCTTCTCCAGCGAGTCCACCTTCGCCTTGACCGCGTCGGGGATGAGCGCCTTGTTGCGGTCGTCGTACACCCACGTCACGCCGTTCTCGGCGAGGCCGAAGTCGCGCACGCCGCTTCTCCACTGCCCGTCCTTCACCTCCTTGATGGTGTCGAACACGGCGGTGTCCACGCGCTTCACCATCGACGTCAGCACCACGCCGGGGGCTTCGTCGTACTGGTCAGAGTCGACGCCGATCGCCAGCTTCTTCAGCTCGCGTCCGGCCTCGAACACGCCGAGGCCGGTGGAGCCCGAGGCGTGGAAGATGATGTCGGCGCCGCCGTGGTACTCCGCGAGCGCCAGCTCCTTCCCCTTGGTCGGGTCCTTGAACGCCGCGCCCGTGGTGCCGGCGTACTTGATCAGCACCTGCACGTTCGGGTTCGCGGCCCTGGCGCCGGCCACGTATCCCGCCTGGAACTTCTTGATCAGCGGGATCTCCATGCCCCCGACGAACCCGATCTTGCCGGTCTTGCTGAGCAGCGCCGCCAGCGCCCCGACGAGGAAGCTGCCCTCCTCCTCTCGGAACTTGAGTGCCACCAGGTTCGGCGGCAGCGTGTCGCCCGGCGTCACCGTGTAGTCGATGCACGCGAATTTCTTGTCCGGGAACTCCTTCGCCAGGTTGCGCACGTCGTCGGTGAACAGGAAGCCGACGCCGAAGACCAGCTTCGAGTCGCCCGAGGCGAGCTGGCGGAGCTGCGCTTCGCGGTCGGAGCCCTCGCTCGTCTCCAACGTCGTGAAGCGGATGCCCAGCTCCTTCTCCGCCTCCTGGAGGCCGTTGTACGCGGCGTCGTTGAAGCTCTTGTCGCCGCGGCCGCCGATGTCGAACACCAGGCCCACCGGCAACTCACCGGTCACGGGCTTCGACGACTCCTTCGCGGGCTGGCTACACCCTGCGGCGGCGAGCAGCGCGACGAGGGCTGCGACGAGCGGCTTGCGGCTGGCCATCATGGTCTCCGTTGGGTGCGGCCACCGGATGCGCCCGGCGGCCCAGGTCGAAGCAGCGCCGGCAGCGCGCCTCGTAGATCTCGGCGCCGCCCACCACGACGCGGCCGCCGCGCTGCACTTTTCGATACGTCCGATTGGCGGGCGCGCCGCAGACCACGCAGATCGCCAGCGTCTTGGTGATGTACTCGGCGACCGCCAGCAGCTGCGGCATGGGATCGAACGGCCGACCGCGATAGTCCTGGTCGAGCCCGGCGACGATGACGCGCTTGCCCATGCGCGCGAGCTTCTCGCACACGGCCACGAGCTCGGCGCCGAGGAACTGCCCCTCGTCGATGCCGATCACCTGCGCCTCGTGCGCGTGCTTCAAGACCTCCGATGCCTTCTTCACCGAGCGCGACGGGATCCGCACCTCGTTGTGGGACACGATCGCGTCCTTGGCATAGCGATCGTCGATCGTGGGCTTGAAGATCTCCACGCGCTGGCGGGCGATCTGCGCCCGGCGCAGCCGGCGGATCAGCTCCTCCGTCTTGCCGCTGTACATGCTGCCGACGATGACTTCGATCGAGCCGGTGTCCGGGAACGTGCGGGTGGGTTCGCTCATGGGGCCAGTCTACGGCGTGACCGGCGCCGCCGCGTCCACGCCGCGCTCGCGGAGCAGCTCGCGGATCTTTGTCTTGACCAGGTCGATCGCGACCTTGTTGTGGCCGCCGCCGGGGATGATGACGTCGGCAAAACGCTTGCTTGGCTCCACGAACTGCAGGTGCATCGGGCGCACGCTGTCCTCGTACTGGCGAAGGATCGAGTCCACCGAGCGCCCGCGCTCGAGGATGTCGCGCCGCAGCCGGCGGATGAGCCGGACGTCCGAGTCGGCATCCACGAACAGCTTGATGTCCATCAGCGCCCGCAGCTCGGGGTCGTGGTAGATGAGGATGCCCTCGAGCACCACCACCAGGTGATCGCTGATGTGCCGCGTCTCGGTGGAGCGCTCGTGCTTCCCGTAGTCGTAGACCGGCTGGTCGATGGCGTGGCCCTCGAGCAGCTCGCGCAGGTGCTGGCGCAGCAGGTCGTGGTCGAAGGCGTCCGGATGGTCGAAGTTCCGCGCGTCGCGGTCGCGGAACGGGATCTCTTCCAGGTTCTTGTAATAGCTGTCCTGGTCGATCACGACCACGCGCTTGGAGCCCAGCTCGCGCACGATGGTACGCGCCACGAGCGTCTTGCCGGACCCGGATCCGCCGGCGATGCCGATGAGGATGCGTCGAGACATGCCGAGAAAAAGGTAACATAGCCCCATGCCGCGCGGAGCGGCGTCAGAAAAGGGGCTGGCCATGGCAACGCCTTTGGACGAAGTGCAGCTCGCGGCCGCACTGGAGAAGCTCTGCGGCTGGGAGGTGCGTGACGGCAAGCTCGCGCGCGTCTATCGCTTCAAGGACTTTGGGGACGCATTCGCGTTCATGTGCGCTTGCGCGCTCCGCATCCATGCGCTGGACCACCACCCGGAGTGGTCCAACGTGTACTCGACGGTGAAAGTCGAGCTGGTGACGCACGACGCCAAGGGCATCACCGTGCGCGACGTCGAGCTGGCGAGCGTGATGGAACGGATCGCGAAACGGTTCGAGAGCGCGTGAAGGCCTAGGCGCCGCGGCGCTCCATCAGCACTTGGCCGCTGCGCTCCATCAGCACCTGGCCGCTGCGCTCCATCAGCACCTGGCCGCTGCGCTCCATCAGCACCTGGCCGCTGAAGCGCTTCCATTGCTCTTTCTTCTCCTTAGAGGCGAACCAGCCGAAGATCGCCCACACCCAGGAGAAGGGCGGCAGCCGCTTCAGGCGCTTGCCCTCGAGCAGCGTCGAGCGGTATTCCAGCTCGCGCCAACCATGGGCCTCGAAGAACTTCGTGCCCTCGGGGGGAGCGAACTTGAACGGCGCGTTCTGGAGCGCGCGCGGCCCCTTCCAGCGCTTCTCCATGAACTGGAGAAGCATGGGGGACGCGAGGTCCGTGAGCCAGTAGCGAACGTGCGGCGCGCTCGCCAGCTCGCGCGCGAGCGAGGCCACTTCTGTGGGATCCAGATAGATGATGAGGCCTTCTGTGAGAGCGAGCACATTCTTCGCCCCGCCCGTGACCTCGTCCAGCACCGCGCGCAGCGCGCCCGGTTCTCTGAGATCCGCCGCACGCGTGGTGTAACGACAGCGCGGTGTCTCAGACACCATGCCCTGCCGTTTGTGCTCCAGCATCCCGGGCAGATCCACGTCCACCCAGTGCGTCTCGGGCGGGAGCGGCAGGCGCCACGGCCGCGCGTCCAGCCCGGCGGCCAGGTTCACCACCGTATCCACGCCGCGCTCACGCACGAGCTGGAGGATGATCTCGTCGAACACCTGCGTGCGCACCACCATCGGCCAGCTGATCCCGCGCGCGCCGGGGACCGTGTCCATGATGCGCCTGCCCCGTTCACCGGCGAGGCGGCGCGCGTATGGGTCGTTGAACAGCGCGTCCTTCCGCTCGCTCTCCTGCGCGCGATAGAGCGCCACCCAGAGCGCGGTATCTGAGACATCACGGATGGCATCGTCGGGATCGGCCATGGTGCGCCTCTTCAGCGAGCCGGCGTGAGCAGCAGCGTCGTCTGGTGCTTCGCGTCGGTCATCCACTCGTAGAAGTAGCTGTGGCCGATCTTCTGCGTGCGGAAGCGCTGCAGGTACCCGGCCCAGAAGCCATCGCCCATCCACAGCGCGCGCGTGGCCATGTTGTTGGAGAGCGTCCCCAGTCCGCCGGGATCGGTCTTCAACCGGGTCATGATCTCGATCGGGATCAGGTCGCCGAGGAGCCAGCTCACGCTGCGGCGGATGCCGTCCAGGACGGTCTTGTCCACCATCTGCCCGCCCACCACCTGGAGCTGCTCGTAGAGCGCGCCCGCGAGGAGGTCGGGATCGGTCGCGTCGGTGCGCACGGGTGGGTAGAAGCGCACCAACTCGGGCTCGTCGAAGAGCGAGTACTGGAAGCGCGACAGGAGCGGCAGCCGCGGCTGCCCCCAGGAGTTGATCACGCCCGGCCCGGTGACGAGCATGCCCAGGAAGAACGCCGGATGGAGCGAATCTGTGAGAGCCGGCGACTCGACAGCGACCACGCCCACCGGCGCTGTGAGATCCTTCCACGTCATCGTGCGCTTGCCGCCGCGGAGTCGGACCTGGACCGTATCTGGCATCGCGGGTCCGGCCGGGAGTTTCTCGAAGAGCGTCGCGACCAGCGCGCGCACGTCGACGCCCGAGAGATCGCCCGCCAGCGCCAGCGAGGCGTTGCCGGGTTGGAAGCGGGCCCGGAGCAGCGGCTCGATTTCTTTCACCGTCATCTTGTCGAGCCTCTGGAGCGAGGCGCGCTTCAGGATCTGCTCGTCGTTGAGGCCGCGGGCGACCAGTCCCACGCGCCAGTAGAGCGCGTCGGCGGCCTCGGCGAAGAGCCGGCTGCCGACGTCGCGTCGCACGCGGGCGAGTGCGGTCTTCAAGCCGGCGTCCGTCACCTGCACGCCGCCGAGTCGCTTCGCCACCTGCTGCAGCACGCCGGCGAGCTGCGCACGGGAGGCGATCTCGGTGAAGCGCACGAGGCGGTTGCCCGTGCGCGACTCCCAGCCGAGCGGGCGCAGGCTCGCCATCCCCTCGCGCGTGCGCTCCGGGACGTCACCGGCCGCACCCGTGAACTGCAGCTCGGCGAGCAGTTCCCCGAGCCCATCGCTACCGGCGGGGTCGTAGCCCAAGCCGGCGCGGAACGCGAGCGTCACCGACACCCCCGGCGTGTGCGGCACGTGGAGCGTGCGCACCTCGAGGCCGTTCGCGAGCTTCCAGGCGTCGGCGACCGTGCTGTCAGCGCGCATCACGGCCGCGGCAGCGGGGGCGGCCACGGACACGAGCAGCCCAAGCACCAGCTTTGTCTGTGATATGAGAGACGAGCGTCGCGACACGTGCACCTCGGCGGGGTGCTCAGAGAACGGGCAAGGCCGGCGAGTGTAGCGCAAGCGCTCACCCGCGGTGTCCGGGCCCGGTCATGGTGCCGGGTTTCGCGCCGGCGGCCCGCGGCGAGCAACCTCGCGCCGCGCTCGCCGTTTCGCGAGCGTCTCGGCTAGACTGCCCGACCCATGCGGACCCCCACCGAGAGCGAAGTCCGGAAGCTCGTGCGCGAGGCCGTGGAGCGCGCGCTCGGAGCCGCCGGCACGCCCGAGCCCGCCCCGAAGCGCGAGACGCCGCCGGTGTCACCCCGGCGCGTCGCGATCGGCGCCGACCACGGCGGCTTCGCGCTCAAGGAGATCCTGCGCAAGGCCATCGCCGACGAGATGGGCTGGCAGGTGCACGACTGCGGCACGCACTCGGAGGAGGCGGTGGACTATCCCGACTTCGCCGCCGCGGTGGCGCGCGAGGTGGCGAGCGGCCGGGCCGCGCGCGGCATCGTGGTGGATGCCGCAGGCATCGGATCGACGATGGCCGCCAACAAGATCGCCGGGGTGCGCTGCGCCCTCTGCCACGACGACGCCACGGTGAAGAACTCGCGCGAGCACAACGACGCCAATGTTCTGGCCCTGGGTGCCAAGGTCGTGAACCGCGGCGCCGCGGTGCGACTCGTGCGGCTCTTCCTCGCCACGGAGTTCGCCGGCGGCCGGCACGAGCGCCGGGTGAAGAAGATCATGGCCCTGGACGGGCAGCGATGACGAGGAGTGCTGGATGATCAGGCCGCCGAGCCAGGCGAGGGAAGCTTGAGACTGACGCTCGAGACCATCCGCAGGCTGCCCAAGGCGGAACTGCATTGTCACCTCGACGGCAGCCTGCGCCCACGCACCGTGCTCGAGCTGGCGCAGGAGCAGGGCGTCGAGCTGCCGACCACGAAGCTCGGACCCTTGACCAAGCTTCTCGAGGCCGGCAAGCGCACGCGCAATCTGGGTGACTACCTCAAGATCTTCGACCTGACTCTTGCCGTGATGCAAAAGAAGGAAGCGCTCTATCGCACCGCTTTCGAGCTGGTCGAGGACTGCGCCGGCGAGACGGTCCGGCACCTGGAAGTGCGCTACTCGCCGATCCTGCATCGCAAGAAACGCCTGCCGTTCGAAGACATCGTCGACCCGGTGATCGCCGGGCTCCGTGACGCCGGCGCCAAATACAACATGTCGACCGGCGTCATCATCTGTGGCATCCGCAGCATGGCGCCCAAGGTGTCGATGGAGCTGGCGGAGCTGGCGGTCGCCTACAAGGGCCGCGGCGTGCTCGCATTCGACCTTGCGGGTCAGGAGAAGGACTACCCCGCGAAAGAGCACCGCGAGGCGTTTCAACTGATCCTGAAGCACAACATCAACTCCACCGTCCATGGCGGCGAGGCGTTCGGAGCTCAGAGCATCGCGCAGGCGCTGCACTATTGCGGCGCGCATCGGATCGGCCACGGCACCACGCTCAAGGACGATCCCGACCTGCTGCGGTATGTGAGAGACCACAGGATCCCGTTGGAGATGTGTCTCACATCCAACATCCAGACGCGTGCGGTGAAGAGCATCGAAGACCACCCCTGCGGGGACTACTTCCGGCAGGGCCTGCGCGTGACGCTCAACACCGACAATCGTCTGATGTCGGGAACGACTCTCAGCGACGAGATCGCGTTGGCGGTGCGCGGCTTCAAGCTCTCGCCCTACGAGCTCAAGCGCATCATCATCAATGGCTTCAAGAGCGGCTTCATGCCCTACCCGCAGAAGGCGCGCATGCTGCGCGAGGTGAACCTCGAGATCGACCGCGTCTTCATGGACGCCTTCCCGAGCGAGTACGACCTGCGGGGGAGCTACTAGCGCAGGCGCCAGGCTCTTCCTACGAGCCAGCCCCGAGCGCCGATCCGTCCGTCACGCCCGCGTCGGTGACTGTCCCCGGGGCAGGGGGGGCCTCGTGTATCTGTGCCGATGAGTGACCTGGGCCCGGTGCCGGTGCGGGAGAATCCCTGTCGGCCCCGCCCGCTCGCAGCGCCCGCTCGGCCGCCTGCTCCCGCTTGCGCTGCATGAACGCCGCGCCGTACGTGCGCTCGGCCTGATACTGATTGTGCGGCCGGCATCGCAAGCGGATGCCGTCCACCGTTGCCTTTCCGCCACGCGCGAACTCGAGGATGTGGTCGAACTCGAGATCCCTGCGCTCTTCGCACCGGTGCCCGGACTCACTCTCGTAGGTGCACTGGCCACCGTCTCGCTCCCAGACGGCGTATCTCACATGCGCGGGAATGTGGCGGGAGTCCCGGCGAGTCGGCCTGGACTTCCGGTGCGGACGATCGCTGGCTGCGAACTTCCGGCGCTGCAGCAGTGCGACATAGGCCCTCAGGGCACGACTGAACACCCCGGAGAGGTCGCCCGGTGCGACCCGATGGCCCAGCAGATCCTGCGCCTGCCGCAGCAGCTCGTGCGATGCCTCGTCCATCGTGAACTGAACACAGTAGGTCTTCGCCGAGAGCGGCTTGACCCGGTCGCGATCGACCGGCGCCTGAGCGAGGGCCTGCGGCTGCGAGCCAGACGTGAGCGCAGGAATGACAGGGTCTTCCGCGGGTGTCGGCGCGGTCGCTCCCAGAGTCAACTCGTTGGCATTCAACAGCTGCGTCGGCTCCTCAACTTTCCCCGGGGAAAGCTCGGTGCCCTCTGGCACCGACACAGTCGGCGCCGCCGCGACTTCGCGGATCGTCGCCGGCACGTCCGCCTTGGGGAACCGCTCGGCGAGCATCTTCTCGATCTGTCGGCGGCTCTTGTGTGTCGCCGCCGCCAGGAGTTCTTCGACGTTGTCGGGTCTGAGACACGCCATGAGCTGGATCAACCCGCTCAGATGCACGCGCCCCTTGGCGAGAGCGTCGTGAACGGCCGGGAACCTGCGGATCAGCCTCGCCGCATAGATCCGCTTGTACGCCGCAGCCTCGGACAGGTGGAAGTGCCCGACGCAATACTTGTACATCGAGCTGTAGCCGGCGGGCAGGTAGAGCTGCCGGCGATCGATCTCCGCGATGTAGGCGATGAGCTCGGCGGTGTCAGAGTTGTTCTTGGCCAGACGCGCTTCGAACTCGCGAAGCAACACGGCGTCGGACAGCCGGAGCAGGGAAGGCCGCTTCACGGCGCACTCCTCGACGGGGGCGAGTGGTCGAGGGCCGAAGCATCAGATTACTGCGATCAACTCAGGCGCTGCGCAAACATCCGGACAATTCAGCTCGGTCCGCGCGAGCCTATCCGCCGCGTCATTTGCGCACGCCGTGCGCTGGATGCCAGAGAAATCAGCGCCTGCGGCGGAGTTAGCGCGGCGGGGCCACCGAGTCCCCGGTCACGAACGTGAACTCGTACACGTCGCGCCGCAGCGTGCCCTTCGTCATCCGGATCCCGTCCGTCATGTGCACGGTGTACGTCGTATGTCCGTGTAACGGCTGGGAAGGAATGAAGTACACCTTGCCCAACGTCGACGGCAGCGGGAGGTCCACGTCCCGGGTCTCGAAAGCGTAGGCCGCACTTGGGAACGCCTGCGTGTAATGGATGTAGGTCTTACCCTGGACGAAACGCGCCGTGCCCGCGACATCCTGTCCCTGCGGGTCGGTCACGTGCAGGTTCGTCACGTCCAGTCGCGTCGAGTCGATGTCGTCGGTGAAGACGATCGAGTCGATGGTGTTCACGGCCCAGGCGTAGTTGCCGACCACGGCCGGCGCCGTGCCCGTCGGGCCCGCGGTCTCGACCAGGATCTCGCTGTCCAGGCCGGGCGCGGTGATCTGGTTGTCCGAGCACGCAGCCACGCCCAGCAGGGCGAGGGTGCAGGTCGCGGCAACGATCAGGAGCGGGCGGCGGCGGAGCGGCATCGGGTCCTCGGTGACGTCAGCGGGGGTCTGCCAGAGAAAGCAGCGAGCCGCGGACAGTAGCGACACCGCCGGACGCGGCGCAACCGGGCGCGAGGCCTCACTCTCATCGCTCGTCGTGACCTGAGCGGCGGCCCCGTCGGGTGTGAGACCCCGGTCGTCCCCCGAGTCTCACATCCCGGAGGACTTTCATTGGCGACCGGCGTGGTGTGCGCTAGGCTGCCGGCCCTTCACTGGAGACTTTGCATGCGCCGCAGCGTTGCCCTCTCTGACATCCTGGCGCTCGCAGGCATCTGGATGCTCTCTGGCATCCTGATGCTCTGGCCGGCGTTGGCCTCGGCGCAGGGCGCCAAGGCGCCCGGCTTCCAGGTCCAGGTCGACGGCCTCGTCTACTCGCCGGGAGGCACCGTCGAGAGCCTCGGTGGAACGCAGCTCTCGTCGCTGCTGCCTTCGGGGCCCGGGTTCGCGGTCACGGGGAGCCTGGGGTTTGCCCGTCGCTGGGTGGTGGAAGCGCGGGTCGCATACTTCGGCAGCAATCAGGACGGCAGCTTCCACTTCGCGGACGGACTTCCGCCCGCCGGTCCCTACGCGATCGACCGCGAGCTGCACGTGACCAACGTGCACGCGCTGCTCGCCTACCGGCGTCCGCTGGCGGCGAAGGTCCAGCTGGAGCTCGAGGCCGGCGGCGG
>Ga0070685_10001995_pt1 | contig 10587 bp, 7 predicted proteins | sample KBSS13LmetaG_FD_65651 | JGI IMG/M metagenome (GOLD analysis project Ga0070685, IMG submission 65651) | Switchgrass rhizosphere microbial communities from Kellogg Biological Station, Michigan, USA - KBS S1-3L metaG | ecosystem: Host-associated > Plants > Roots > Rhizosphere ...
TCGGAGGCCTTCCGGTGCACCATGTCTTCGAGCAACTGTCGCAGGGTCAGTTCCGCCATGTCGTCCTCGCGTTCCGTGTGGCGCGGCTCACAGCTTGTCGGCCGCGGTCTCTTTCAGGACTTCTTCCACCGAAGTGAGTCCCCGTCTCAGCTTCATCAGCGCGTCGCGGCGCAGCGTCAGCATCCCGCCCTGCACCGCCGTGCGCTTGATCTCGATCGCCGATGCACGCTGCAGGATCAGGTCGCGCAGCATCGGCGTGATGGTCATGACCTCGTAGACGCCGGCGCGGCCGCGATAGCCCGTGCTGTTGCACTCGATGCAGCCCTCGCCCTCCATGATCGTGGCGCCGGCGAGATCGGAGCGGTTCATCTGCAGCTCGCTCAGCAGCTCTTCGGTGAGCTCGATCTGGCGCTTGCAGCCGTTGCACACCTTGCGCACGAGGCGCTGCGCCAGCACCAGGTTCACGGACGACGCCACCAGGAACGGCTCGATGCCCATGTCGATCAGGCGGCCGATGGCGCTGGGGGCGTCGTTCGTGTGCAGCGTCGAGAGCACGAGGTGGCCGGTGAGCGCGGCCTTGGTGGCGATCGACGCGGTGTCGATGTCGCGGATCTCGCCGACCATGATGATGTTCGGGTCCTGGCGCAGGAACGCCTTGAGTGCCGCCGCGAACGACAGGCCCACGGACTCGTTCACCAGCACCTGGTTGATGCCGTCGAGGTTGTACTCGACCGGGTCCTCCGCGGTCATCACGTTCACGTTCGGCGTGTTGACGCGCGACAGCGCCGAGTACAGCGACGTCGTCTTGCCGGAGCCGGTCGGCCCGGTCACCAGCACCATGCCGTAGGGGTTCAGGATCGCGGCGAGGAACTCCTTCATCGCCGCGGGCTCGAACCCGAGCCGCTCGAGATCGACGTTGAGGTTCGTCTTGTCGAGGATGCGCATCACGATCTTCTCGCCGAAGATCGTGGGCAGCGAGCTCACACGCAGGTCGATGGTGCGGTTCAGCACCTTGATCTTGATGCGGCCGTCCTGCGGCACGCGGCGCTCGGCGATGTCCAGATCGGCCATGATCTTCAGGCGCGACGTGATCGCCGCCTTGAACTTGTACGGCGGTGCCATCATCTCCTGCAGCGCACCGTCGATGCGGAAGCGCACACGCATGTTCTTCTCGTACGGCTCGATGTGGATGTCGGAGGCGCCCTTCTTCACCGCGTCCGAGATCAGCGAGTTGACGAGCTTGACGATGGGCGCCTCGTCCATCCCGGCGAGGCCGTCGTTGTCGGGCGTCTCCTCCTCGTCGACGACCGAGAGCTCATCCTCGAAGCCCTTCATCACGTCGGCCATGGTGCTCGCCGAGTCGTAGGCGCGGTCGAGGGCCTTCTTGATCGATGCCTCGGAGGCGACGCGCGGCTCGACGTCGTAGCCGGTGATGAACTTGATGTCGTCGAGCGCGAAGATGTTCGCGGGGTTCGCCATCGCCACGATCAGCTTGCGGCCGTTTCGCGACACCGGGAGCGCCATGAACTTGCTGGCGACGTCGCCGGGCAGGAGCCGCGTCAGCGCCGGATCGGGCTCGAAGCTCTTGAGGTCGAGCGACGCGCAGCCATAGAGCTTGGAGAGGAAGTCGAGCAGCTTCTCCTCGCTGACCGCACCGATCTTGACGAGATTGCTCGTGATCGTGCCGCCCGCAGTCTTCTGCTGCAGGGCCGCCTTCTTGAGCGCGTTCTCGTCGACCAGGTTCGCCTGGAGGAGCTTCTGGCTGATGTCTTCGACCACGGGGTCTCCGCCGGGAGTGAATGCGAGGGAGCGGAACGCGCCCGGCCGGCGCTCGAGGCGCCGGGAGAGCGGATCCGTGCAGACGGCAAGCACGGCGACACGCCGACTGCAGCGGTTGCCGAGCCCGCGGTCGTTATCGGGCGCTCTCGTTGCAACCTTGACGCGATTTCCGCACGTCGCCGCGCGATTCACGGCGTGCAGATCGCACGTTGCGAACGACTTATCGGGTGGGTTCGCGCAGCCACGGCCGCAGCCGCTCGAGCAGCCGCGGACCGATCCCGGGCACGAGCAGCAGCTCGTCGACGTGGCGGAAGCGGCCGTGGACGCGGCGGTGCTCGACGATGCGCGCGGCCAGCACCGGGCCGATGCCCGGCAGCCGGTCGAGATCGACGACGCCGGCGCTGTCCAGGTCGAGCGGCGCCCGCGGCGGGCGGGCGGGGGCGGCGTTGCCGACCGGCGGGCTGGCCGGGATCGAGTCCAAAGCCGCCGGCGCGGCACTGGAGCGCTCCGGTGCGGGCGCGCGGAGCGGGGCGCGCGCACCGTGGAGATCGCTCAGCGTGCCGATCGCGAGGACGATCGCCAGCACCCGCGCCCCGCGCCGTTCCCCTGGCGTCAGCCCCGACATCCCGCTCCCCCGACATTGTGATGAGACGAAGCGGGGGCCAGCGCTTCTGAGGCGGCCGCGGAGGCGATCCGCCGTTCGACGATGAGGCGGCCGCGGAGGCGATCAGCCGTTCGACGATGAGGCGGCCGGAGGCCGCAGCTTCTAGTTAAAGAACGGCCACGACACCTCGAAACGGTACTGACGCCCGGAGCCGTCGGCCGGCACACCGGGAAACGGGCTCGAGGGGTCGGTCCACGCCTCCGGGCGCGCGACGTCCTCCAAGTTCGTGGCACGGAGCGCGAGCGTGGCGTCGCCGAGCTGCATCGCCACCCCCGCCGAGTAAGTGGCATAGCCCGCCAGCGGTCGCGGCGGCGCGAAGTACTCGGGCAGGGACTCGTTCTCGCGCTCCCCGATGTAGGCCGCCTCGACGCGCAGCAGCACGCCGAGGTCGCCGGTGAAGGCGCGGAAGCCCGTCTCCGCGCGCACCCGCGCGCCCAGCGCGGGATCCACCTTCGCCGGCTGCGAGCCCTGCGGGCGCACCCGCGAGAAGCCCGAGGCCTCGAGCGCCCAGGCCCCGCGCCGTACGCCGGTCGCCACCGTGAGCATGGCGTCCTGGACCCGCTCCAGGTCGGCCGACCAGCCGTAGCGCAGCGCGATGTCGCGCACCGGCGTGAGCTGGAGCCAGGCGCGGTTGCCGATCTCCGCCGCAAGCCCGCCCACCTCGATCCACTGTCTCGTGGGCACGCCCAGGTTCACGTCGGCGCCCGCGACCCAGCTGTCCTGGACGAACGGCAGCATGCCGGGCGCGAGATCGCTCCACACCGGCGTCACCACGCGCTCGGCGTAGAGCCGCAGCCGGCGTTCCGCGGGGCCGATGCGCCACGTCGCCGAGGGCGCGAGCTGCCAGCGCTCGCTCTCGTCGCCCGGCGTGTCGACGTGGCCGCCCCCCAGCTGCAGCTCGAGCGTGCCCTTGGCGAGCGGTCGCTGCTCGCGCGCGGCGAGCCACGCGGTCTGCTGCGTCACGTGGAGGGCGGGCTCGACGAAGCCGTTGAGGACATCGACCGAGCGCCGGACCTCCGACTGGTGCAGCTCGAGTCGCAATCCGCGCGAGCGCTCTCCCTTGCGGAAGCTGACCTCGGCCAGCGCGCCATCGTCCTCGGCTTCGCGCTCCGCGAACAGGTGGTATACGACCGCGTCCAGGAACGGATCGAAGCGCTGCAGCTCCGAGGACTCGCGGTGGTCGTGGCTGCGGCTCAGCTCCACGCGGACCGAGCGCGCCGGCGTCTCCCACCGCCAGTTGAGCGCGCCGCTCTCGCCGTGGGCGTCCTCGGTGAATCCCGAATACGGCGGCGTGGGGTTGTCCAGGCCCTGGTCCACGAAACGCGTCCCGCCCGCGACGCCACGCTGCGCGTACGAGATCGAGAACGCGTGCGGCCCGTAGCGCCGGCCGAGCTCGCCGAACCACACGTGCTGGCCGCGCTGGCCGAGAATGCCCGAGCCCGAGCGCTCTTCGTCGAGCGCGCCCACGCGCACCCACGACCGGTCGCCGCCGCGCGAGATCATGAGCCCGTTCCGGTCCACCGCCGAGCTGCCGTTCACGATCGAGAGCGCGGCGCGCGGGCGGCGGCCGATCGGCGGCGTCGCGATCGCCTGCAGGTCCACGAGCGAGGCCGAGAACCCGCGCCAGCCGCCGCCCTCGCCCACGACGACCGCCGTGGAGTCGTACCAGGTGCGCGGTGCCACGATCTCGTCGATCCCCGGCCACGGCCGCGCCGCGTTCGGGAGCACACCGTCGCGGAACGTCACGCCGCCGGCGACCAGCCCCAGGTAGTTCCACGGCAGGCCCGTGCCCATGTGGAAGTCGGAGACCCAGCCCGGACGCCCCGCCGCCGTCCACACCTCGAGCGGGGATTCCACCGAGGAAGGCGGGGCGTTGTCCGCGGCATGCGCCACCGTGGCCACGATCACGGCGGTCAGGAGAAGCGGCGCATGGCGTCGGATAGGGCAGCTCCTCCCGGGGATCACGGCGGGGGGGCGGGGAAGCCCGGGAAAGATAGAGACGCCCTCACCGGGGCGTCAACGAGCCGCCTGGTGTGCTCGGGCTCGCAGCTCGGCGAGCGCGCGCTCGGGCACGGGCATCTCCCCCAGCCCCACGCCGCGATGCGGGCCATGGAAGTCCGAGCCACCGCTCGCGACGAGGTCGAGCGTGCGTGCCAGCTCCCGCCAGCGGCGCTGGGTCGCGGTGCCGTGCTGCGGGTGCCAGACCTCGATCCCGGCGAGGCCCGCCTCGGCGAGCTGCTCGATGAGGCGCGCGGCGAGCGAGGCCGGGTGCGCGACCACCGCGGCGCCGCCCGCCTCGCGGATCACGCGCACCGCCTCGGCGGAATGGAACGTGGGCCGCGGCACGAACGCCGAGCCGTGGGTGCCGAGATAGCGCTGGAAGGCGACGTCGATCGTGGGCACGTACCCTGCGCGCAGCAGCGCATGCGCGATGTGCGGCCTGCCGACCACACCCGGACCTGCAGAAGCGAACACCTCCTCCTCCGCCACGGGCACGCCGAGCACCGCGAGGCGATCCAATATCGCGCGCGCGCGGGCGCGGCGCTCCTCGCGGAAACGCTCGAGGCGCGAGGCGAGCGCCTCGGAGCGCCAGTCGACGAAGTAGCCGAGCACGTGGACGTCGTTGCCCTCGAGCGCGGACGAGATCTCGATGCCGGCGACGATCTCGGGCGGCGCCGCCCCGTCCTCCGTGCGCGCGGCGCGCAGCGCGTCGGCCGCGGTCATCGCCGGCGCGACCCCGGCCACCGAATCGTGATCGGTGATCGCGAGCGCGGTGAGCCCGCGCGTGGTCGCGAGCGCCACGAGATCCGCGGGCGACAACGTGCCGTCGCTGAAGTGCGTGTGCGCGTGCAGCTCGATCCGGCCGCCCACCGCGGGCGACCGGCCGGAGGTCACGCGGCCTGGCCGAAGGCGCGCCGCCACTCGGCCAGACGTTGTACGACGTCGGCGCGACCGGGGAAGCGCATGTCGGCGATCTCGAGCTGCGCTACGGCGCCCGCGGGGTCGCCGAGCGCGGCCAGGCTCATGGCGGTCAGGTAACGCAGCTCCGCCTCGCCGGCCGCGTCGAGGCCGGGCGCCCTCAGGCCCATCGTGAACTCGCGCACCGCCGCCTCGTGCTGGCCGGCCTCGGCGAGGCTCCGGCCGCTCATCTCGTGACAGAGCAGGGCCAGCCGCGGATCACGCGCCGCGATGCGGAACGAATCCAGCGCCTGCTCGTGGAGGCCCATCTCGCGGTACGCCATGCCCATATCGTAGTGCCCCTGCGCGTCGCCCTCCAATTGCGAGTCGACGCCGCGCTGGAACTCCGCCAGCAGCCCCTCGAGGTCGAATGTCGTCGCCGTGCCACGGCCCACCGCGACCTGGACGCGGCCCGCCGGCTCGCCGTTCGAGGACGACGAGGTCGCACCCCCTGCCGGCTTGCCCGACAAGCGGATGAGCCGCCGGCGCGCGGTGTCGTTCGCGGGGTCGAGCGCCGCCGCGTGCTCGAACCAGCCCATGGCGCGCGCGTCCTGGCCCTCGTTGAGCGCGCGGTCGCCGAGCTCGCAGGCCACCTGCGAGCCCTCGAGCTGGTCGCCGCGCTTCTCGCAGTTGGCGAGCCACAGCTCCATGACGCCGATGGGCGCGTGCGCGCCGCGGCCGAGGCTGCGGAAGATCGTGGCCGCGCTGTCCAGCCGGCCGAGCGCCTCGTAGGCCTGCGCGGCCTCGACGAGCGCCTGCGATGCGGCGACGCGATCCCCCGAGCGGAACTCGTCCTGCGCCTGCTGGAGCAGGCTTTCGACGCGCACCACGCCGCTGCCGGGCAGCACCGGACGGCGCGCGACCACGGACGGCGAGGGCACGTCCTCGAAGCCGCGCCGCGCGTAGGGATCGACCGCCGGGGGTGGAGGCGTCTGCACCTCGCTCAGCGCGTGCTCGTAGCTGCTGCCCGAATCGGAACCGATGTCGTAGACGCCCTCGGCGGGGACGGCGGGCTCCTCCTCCACCGGCGCGGGACCATTCGCCATAGGCGGTGCCGGAGCCATGAACTGTGACGGGCGCTCGAAGTCGTCCGCGGCGAAGCCGGATGGCGTCGACTCCTGCGGGATCCCGAGGCGCGAGCCGCTGAGCACGCCCGGCGTCTGCGCCGTGGGCGGCAGGTCCTGCGGGCTCGAGGCGAAGGTCGAGGTGCGGGCGATCTCGAAGCCATCGGGGAGCCCACCGGGCGCTCGCGGCGCGGGCGCGGGGCCCGCCTGCGATGGCGAGGGGGCCGGCGGTGCGGCCGGCATGCGCGCGGTGGCGGGATCGGCGACGTTCGCACGGTCGAGGCAGCGCCGCGCATCGTTCGCCTGCCCGCGCGTCTTCCAGTGCTCGCCCGCCTCGCGCAGCACCTCGGCGGCGCGCGCGGTGTCACCCTCCACCAGCAGCGCATCCGCCATCTGCTCGAGGAACTTCACGTTCTCCTGCCCGCAGTCGAACGCCTTGCGATACGCGGCCGCCGCTTCCTTGGCGTTGTTCGCGCGTAGCATCTGGTCGGCGAACTGCTGGTAGTAGGCCGAGGCCTCGCTCACCAGCCCGTCGAGCGCGTGCAGGTTCGCGAGCTGCTTGAGCACCTGCGTCTGCGACAGCGACAGTCGGCCCATCTTCTTGCACACCGCGATCGCGTTCTTGAAGAGACCGGCCTTCTCGTACGCGGTGACGGCGTGCATGTACCGCTCGGCCGCCTTGACCTGGTCGCCCTTCTTGAACAGCAGGTCGGCGAGCAGCACGAAGTTGTAGGGGTCGGATTCGGGAGTCTCGACGAGCTTCTCGTACTCCCGGAGCGCACCGTCCAGATCTCCGTTCTGGACGCAGCGCTGGGCCCGTCGCTTGATCTCGATCGCCTTTTCCAAGTTGGCTGGATCCCCCGGCCTGCCCTGGGCCTCGCGAGCAGCAACTCTTGGGCCTTCAAGCGCTCATGGCGGACGCGACGGCAACGGCACACTGGTCCGTGGCGGCCGTGAGCTCCGCCCGGACCTTTGCTGCCTCGAATGACACGGAATCCTTATCGGCGCTCTGCGGCAACGACTTCAGGTTGATGTCGACGTTGAGCAGCGCGCCCTCGCCGGCCGCGCGCGCGAGCAATCCCGCGACGCCGGCATCGGAGGCGGCATTGACATTTCCTTGACGAACGGCCGCGGTGGCGAGGCCGGCGACCCGGGCGCATGCGCGTGCGGTCTCGAGCGGGACGCGGCAGGCCTCGAGGTCGGCGGCGGACTGTGCGGCCGCCCGCGCCGCGCGCTCGCTCTCGGTCGCGTCCGGCAGCCGCCGCGCGCGCAGCACCGCCTCGAACGCTTCGCTGTCGCGCCGCCCGAGCGCCAGCAGCTCGCGACGCAGGGCCTCGGCGTCGCGCTTCACCTCGATCATCGCCGGCTCGGACGCCGCGTACTTCTTCCGTCCGATCGTGAGGTTCGCCACCATCGTGGCGAGGCACGAGGCGAGCGCTCCCGCGAACGCGGCCACGGTGCCTCCGCCCGGCGTCGGCGTCGGCCCCGCGACCTGGTCGAAGAACGTGGCGATGGGGACTGCTTCGGTGAGCGGCGGCGTCCGGAGCCGCAGCTCCAGCACCTGGTCGCGGCCAAAGCCCTCGAGCTGGAGCGCGTGCTCGGCGGCCGCGAGCAGCGCCGCCTCGGGCACGAGACCCACGACTTCGCAGCCGCTCACCCGGGCCCCGTGGCGCGCGGCCTCGTCGCGCACCAGCGCCAGCACGCGGTGGATCGGCGTGGCTTCGACGTTCACCAGGTTCATGCTCACCTGCGCGCGGCGCCCGTTCTCGATGCTGAAGCCGAGCGCGCGCACGTTCTTCAGGCCGCCGCTCTGCTCGCGGATCGCGGCAGCGATCGCCTTGGCGACGCGCACGTCATTCGTGTTCAGGTTGGCGTTGAACGCGACCAGGAAGCGCCGCGCGCCGATCGCGGTGGCGCCGGCGGTGGCGTGGATCTTCTCCGGGCCGAAGTCGGGCCGGCGCGCGGGATCCTTCCCGATCGCGTCCCTCAAGCCCTCGAACTCCCCGCGGCGCACGTCGGCGAGGCTCGTGCGCCCCGCGCTCGAGGCCGCGGCTTCATAGAGGAACACCGGGATCGCCAGCTCGTCGCCGACCCGCTTCCCGAGCGTGCGCGCCAGCTCGGCGCAGTCGTCGAGCGTCACGCCCTCCACCGGCACGAACGGCACCACGTCCGTCGCCCCCATGCGCGGGTGCTGGCCGGAGTGGTGGTTCAGGTCGATCAACTTCGAAGCCTTCTCGATGGCGCGGAACGCGGCCTCCACGACCGGCCCGGGCTCGCCCGCGAACGTGAGCACGGAGCGGTTGTGGTCGGGGTCCATCTCGCGGTCGAGCAGCGTCACGCCGGGCACGGCGGCGATGCTGTCCAGGATCTGGTCCACCACCTCGCGGCGGCGGCCCTCGGAGAAGTTCGGCACGCATTCGACGAGTCGCGGCATGTTCAGGCCACCTGGATGGGGTTCGGACGTGGACGTCGAGTGTGAAGGCCGGCGCATGCTAGCGCCTGCGCTATCTCACGGCCACACGCGCCGCTCGACGGCTGGGAGCGCCAGGTCCACCCCGCGGATGAGGATCGTGTCCGGGCGGACCGAGGGCATCCAGTAGGGCAGCTCATCGAGCGACTCGCATTCCCAGATCACGGCATCGCTGCAGGCGCCCGGGTTCAGGTGGCCGACCTCGTTCTCGACCCCCAGCGCGCGTGCCGCGTTCCAGGTGATCGCGAGCAGGAACTCGGCGGCGTCGAGACCGCAGAGCCGCGCCGCGAGCACCGCACACTCGATGAGCGACTGGGCGGGCGCGGTGCCGGGATTGAAGTCGGTGGCGACCGCCACACGCGCGCCGCTGCGCCGCAGCATCTGCGCCTCGGGCAGGGGCAGGCGCAGCGTGAGCGCCGCCGCAGGCAGCAGCACGCCCACCACGCCGGCCTCGCCCAGCCTGCGCCAGTCGCTCTCGTCGGCGCACTCGAGGTGGTCCGCGCTCCGCGCGCGCAGCTCGGCGGCGAGCCTCGCGCCCCCGAAGCGCGCGGTCTGCTCGGCGTGGAGCCGGAGCCCGAACCCCAGCTCCGCCGCGCGCGCGAGCACACTCCGGCACTCGTCCACGGTGAAGCCCACGGGATCGCAGAACACGTCCACCGTGCCCGCGAGCCCGCGCCGGTGGATCTCATCCACGAGCCCGCCGCGCACCTCCGCCACGTACGCCTCGCGCCGGCCCGCGTACTCCTCGGGCAGCGCGTGCAGCACGAGCGCCGTGCGGTGGACGCGCGCGGGCACGCGGATCGCCGCGCCGGCCATCAGCTCCAGCAGGCGCACCTCGCGCGCGGGCGTGAGCCCGTAGCCGCTCTTCACCTCCACGGTGGTGCAACCGCTCGCGCGCCAGCGCTCGAGCCGGTTGGCGAGCTGCTTCTCGAGCTGCTCTTCCTTCGACTCGCTCGTCGCACGAACGGTGGAACGGATGCCGCCGCCCTTGGCGGCGATGTCTGCATAGGAAGCGCCGGCGAGCTTCATCTGCAGCTCGGCGGCGCGATTCCCGCCGAAGATCATGTGCGTGTGGCAGTCCACGAGCCCGGGGGTGACGAGCCTGCCGTTGGCGTTGTGCGGCCGCGCGTCCGGGTGGCGGGCGAACAGCTCGGCGGCCGGTCCCACCTCGACCACGCGGCCGTCGCGGAACACGATCGCGCCCTTCGGGAAGCGCAGGACCTCCCGCCCCTCTGCATCGGGCGTCACCACCTCCGAGGTGTTGTGGAGGATCACGTAGGCGGTGCTGCGCGCGGCCTGCTTCACGGCCGGGTCATTCGCGGGCCGGGTGCTCATCGCAACCGGGCCTACGAGATCCCCGGAAGCTTCATATGGGTCGCGCGGGCGTGCGCGATCGCCTTCTCGTAACCGGCATCGGCATGGCGCATGACACCGGTGCCCGGGTCGTTCACGAGCACGCGCGCGAGTCTGCGGTCGGCGTCGGCGCTGCCGTCGCACACGATCACCATGCCGGCGTGGATCGAGTTGCCGATGCCGACGCCGCCGCCATGGTGGATCGACACCCACGACGCACCCGAGGCGGTGTTGAGCAGCGCGTTCAGGAGCGGCCAGTCCGCCACCGCGTCGCTGCCGTCGCGCATCGCTTCGGTCTC
>Ga0070685_10001996_pt1 | contig 10586 bp, 4 predicted proteins | sample KBSS13LmetaG_FD_65651 | JGI IMG/M metagenome (GOLD analysis project Ga0070685, IMG submission 65651) | Switchgrass rhizosphere microbial communities from Kellogg Biological Station, Michigan, USA - KBS S1-3L metaG | ecosystem: Host-associated > Plants > Roots > Rhizosphere ...
TCCGCTCGGCGCCCTCGGTCCACGTGGTCACGCGGCCCTCGGGGCTGAGCATGAGGATGGCGTAGTCGGTGACGTTCTCCACCAGCAGGCGGTAGAGCTCGTCGCGCGTCGGCAGCGCGGACGCGGCGGCCGGCTCCTGCGTGGTCCTGCGGCGGCGTTCGGGCATGGGGTCGCGGAAGGTCCGTTGATGCGGACTGGAGACAGCCAGCGGAGTTACCGCAAACGGGCGGCCAGCGACCGATGCACGACGCGTCAGAGCGGGCGCAGCCCCTCGATCCGATACAGCGTTCCGGAATCGTCGGCCAGGAGGCCGATCTCGACCTCGGAGGGGTAGCCCAGGCGCGCGTCGTAAACGGCGCGGACGCGGGTGCCGAGCCGTACGGCCTGGCCCATCCGCTCGAAGAGCTGGTCCACGGTGAGGATCCACTCCACCCGCGACTCGGGGGAGGGAGCGCCCGTCTGCGCATCGCGCACGGAGGCGACCCGACCGTCGCGGACCTCCACGGCGTAGCGGCCACGGTGGATGCAGAAGCAGCTGATCTCCATGGTGTACGCGTAGGACCGGATCCCGCGCGACGCCCATGCCCGCCGGGCAGAGTCGAGCTCCGTGGCCGGTGGATCGACGGAAGGCCCGGCGGCGGGGACGGAGGGGTGACACGCCGCCAGCACGAGGAGCGCGGCGGAGATCGCGAAACGCGTCGGAATGCGGCGCATGAAAGCGGCGGGTGGCGGGGATCGGTGATGGGCGGACCGAAGGCCGGTGGAGAATATGTCGACCGCGGGAACGGCTCGCGAGCTTCGATGGCGGAGGCGCACGACGCAGGAGTCGGCATGGCGTGCGTCTTCGCAGGTTGCCAAGATACCGGGTGTGCGGTGTAGTGATCGCAACAATTGATTTTCGCGCAGGGTCGGCTTAGCGTCGGATTGACAACTGCTCCTGCATGATGCTTCCCATCTTCACTCCCCCGAGGTTCCATGGCACGCTTCCGCACGCCCAACTTCCACAACGCGCGGCTTTCGGTGGCCCAGTCGCTCATCCGCGAGCTGGTGGCCAAGCGCACGGCCGGCGCGCCGCCGTCGGGGCTGTTCCCCGCGCACCCGATCCTGCAGGCCGCCAGCACGGTGCTGCAGCGCATCCACCGCGGCGAGATCACCGATGCGCAGACGGCCGACGCCGCGTACCAGCATCACCGCGCCATGCAGAAGGCGCAGGGCATCACCGTCTCGCACATCGCCGGCATCGTGGAGTCGGTGATCGAGAAGATCGACTCCCTGTTCAAATCGGCGGAGGCGTGCGCGGACCTGGCGGCCCGGTACGCGATCGCGTGGGCGATGAACGACGCCGCCAAGATGGCCGAGATCAAGAGCGAATGGACCGACAACGTGTGCGACCTGGCGGGGTGGGCCACCGCCGTGGAGACGTGGCTGAGCTACTACAGCGGCCACGCGGAGCCGGCGTACAACCCGCCGCTGGACGCCCAGGGGCAGCCTCAGCCGCCGTACGCGTCACCGGGGACCTTCGCGCTTCCGCCGACGTGCAACGGGACCACGCTGTGCGTGGGCGTGCTGGGCGACTGGGGAACGGGCGAGCAGGAGGCGGTGGCCGTGCTCGACCAGCTGATGCAGCATTCGCCGGACGTGATCATCCACGTGGGCGACGTCTACTACGCGGGGACCACCGACGAGCAGAACAGCAACTTCCTGGACCTGATCAACCAGGCTCGCCAGAAGCACGGGCGCAACATCCCCGTCTACACGCTCCCCGGCAACCACGACTACTACAGCGGCGGCGCCCCCTTCTACGCGATGCTCGGGCAGCTGAACCAGGGCGTGCCGAACGCGTCCACGCAGGCCAACAGCTTCTGGGCGCTGGTGAACGAGAACTGGCAGCTGCAGGGGATGGACACGGGGTACTACGACAGCGACCTCTTCGAGGTGGCGCAGGACACCACCCACCTGCGCGACGATGAGGCCGAGTGGCACCTGCAGCAGCTCGGCAACACCAACGGGCGCACGGTGATCCTGTTCTCGCACCACCAGCTGGTGTCGGCGTTCGAGCAGATCGGCGGCGCGTGGCAGAACCCGCAGCTGGAGGCGAGCCTGGCGAGCTGGCAGCAGGCCGGCGCCAACATCGCGGCGTGGCTGTGGGGGCACGAGCACGTGCTGGAGGTCTACCAGCCCTACCAGGCGCCGGACTCGTCCTTCGCTCCGCTGGTGGGCCGGTGCGTGGGGAACAGCGCCTTCCCCGTGTTCACCGAGGCGGGCGACTACACGGCCCAGGCGGGCGGCTATCCCACGCTCCCCGCGCAGAGCTCGCCCGGCGGCATCGCCTTCCCCAACGGCTACGTGCAGTCGCAGCCCGACGACCTGGTGTGGGCCAGCGGCTATGCCGTGCTGCAGCTCCCCGCGGGCGGCGCGGCGACCGCGACGTACTACCAGGTGCGGTTCAACGGCGACGTCTCGGAGGCGACCAGCCAGCTCCTGTGGCAGGAGTCGATCCCCGGCTCGTAAACCCTGAAAAGAACGGGTCTCACACGGAGTCAACGGAGTCAACGGAGTCAACGGATGTTCGCCGTCGGCTCCGTTGACTCCGTGTGAGGCCCTTCTTTTACTCGGATTCCGGATGCTTCTCCGGGCCGCTCGCCTCCATCCACACGCTCTTGATGTTGACGAACTCGTGGATGCCGACGCGGCCGAGCTCGCGGCCGTAGCCGCTCTGCTTCACCCCGCCGAAGGGGAGCCGCGGGTCCGACGCGACCATCGCGTTCACGAAGGTCATCCCCGCCTCGATCTCGTCCACGAACTTCCGCGCCTCGGCCTCGTCGCGGGTCCACACGGAGCTGCCCAGGCCGAAGTCGCTGTCGTTCGCCAGGCGGATGGCCTCGTCCGCGTCCGTTGCGCGGAAGAGGAGGGCGACGGGGCCGAACACCTCCTCGCGGTACGCCGGCGCGCCCTCGGGGATGTCGGCCAGGATGGTCGGGGGATAGAAGAAGCCGGGGCCGCCGATGGGCTCGCCGCCGGTCAGCACGCGCGCGCCGGCCGCCACGGCGTCGCGCACCTGGCGGTCCACGTCGTCACGGGTCGACTTCATCGCCAGCGGGCCGACGTCGGTGTCGGGGAGCATGGGATCGCCCACCTTCAGCGCCTCCATCTCGCGGACGAAGCGCTCGGTGAAGGCATCGTAGACGTCGGCGTGGACGATGAAGCGCTTGGCGGCGATGCAGCTCTGGCCGTTGTTGATGCAGCGCGCCTTCGCCGCCGTCTTCGCCGCCGCGTCCAGGTCGGCGCTGGGGAGCACGATGAAGGGGTCGCTGCCGCCGAGCTCCAGCACCGTCTTCTTCAGCCGCTTCCCGGCACGCTCGGCCACGCTGCTGCCGGCGGGCGTGCTCCCCGTGAGCGTCGCCGCCTTCACCCGCGGGTCGTCCAGGATCCCGGCGACCGTGTCGGCGCCGACCAGCAGCGTCTGGAACACGCCCTCGGGGAAGTGGGCGCGGCGAAAGACCTCCTCGATCGCCAGCGCGCAGCGGGGGACGTTCGATGCGTGCTTCAGCAGGCCGACGTTCCCCGCCATCAGCCCCGGCGCCGCGAAGCGGAAGACCTGCCAGAAGGGGAAGTTCCACGGCATCACCGCCAGAACCGGCCCGAGCGGGAGATAGCGGACGAAGGACCGCTTCGCGTCTGTCTCCACCACCTCGTCCGCCAGGTATTCGGCGGCGTGCTCGGCGTAGAAGCGGCAGACCCAGGCGCACTTCTCCGCCTCGGCGATCGCCGCCTTGAAGGTCTTCCCCATCTCCATCGTCATCAGCCGCGCGAACTTCGTCTTCTCGTCCGCGAGCACCTGGCCGGCCAGCCGCATCTTCGCCGCGCGGTCGGCGAGCGAGGTGCGGCGGTGGGCGCGGAAGGCCGCCTCCGCCTTCGCCAGCTTCTGCTCGATGCCGTCCGACGTGAGCGTCTCGAGCTGTGTCGGCTGCGCTTCGCCGGTGGTGGGATCGATGGTGGTGATGGGCATTCGCGCCGTCCTCCGTTCAGCCATCGCACGCAGAGCCGCGGAGACGCAGAGGAGCTCGCGGCTTTCTCTGCGTCTCCGCGGCTCTGCGTGAGACCTTCTGTTTTCAGTTCGCGGTGACCGAGCGCGCCAGCCCCTGGAGGTGCCGCACGGCCATCGCGTACGCCGCGAGCGGGCAGTTGCCGCCCTGCAGCTCCGCCACCATCTCGCGGAAGACACCGAACTCCTTCGCGTGCGCCTTCTCCAGCGCGGCCAGGGCCCTCCCCGGGTCCTCGCCGTCGCGGAGGACGGCGGCGACCACGGTGCGCTGCGCGGCGGTCAGGTCGTCTCCCAGGGCCTGGGCGTAGCGCCGCTCCCAGGGGTCGTCGCCGGCGGCGGCGCGCAGGGCCTCGCGCAGCCGCGCGGTGCCCACCTTCTCCGAGACCGCGTAGAACGCCTTCGCCGTGCGGATCTCCTCCGTGCCCGCCGCGCGCGCCACGCTCACGATCTCCATCAGCTGCGGGAGGAAGCGGAGCGTGATCAGCCGCTCGCCCAGCGTCTTGTCCACCCCCAGGTCCTGCAGCTCGCCCAGGCGCTGGAGGAAGACGTGCCGGTCCTCCCCCGCCACGAACTTCGCGAAGCCGCCGCGCAGCGCCGACAGCCCGCCGCGCGCCTCGTCGATCAGCGCCGAGGTCCCGGCGTCGGCAGGGACGTTGGCGAGGAGCCAGTGCGTGGTCTGCTCCAGCACCCGCCCCAGCCCCAACAGCCAGCGGTAGATGGTCTCCGCCGGGAAGCGCCCCTCCGCCGCGGCGAAGTCGGCGCGGATCTCGTCCGCGCCGGCGATGCGGCTGGCGACCAGCCAGGCGCGCGCCACCTCCGCGATGCCGCGGCCCGTGTCGCGGCCGGCGCGGTGCAGGAAGCTGGAGCCCATCAGGTTCACCAGGTCGTTCACCAGCTCGGTGGTGACGATCTCGCGCCGCAGCCGGTGCTCGCGCAGCCGCCCCTCGCCCGCCGCCTCGACGGCCGCGCGCGGGAAGTAGTCCACCAGGAACGGGTCGGTGGCCGCGTCGTCCGGCACCGCCGAGTCCAGCAGCGCCTGCTTGGCCTGCAGCTTGGCGTGCGAGAGGAGGACGCAGAGCGTCGGGCGGGTGAGACCGGCCTTCGCGGCGGCGCGCGCCTTCATCCCCTCCGCGTCGGGCATCCCCTCCGCCGCCGGGTCCAGCCGGCCGTCGCGCGCGAGCGCCTGGATCAGCGAGGAGAAGTCGTCCAGCGCCTCCCTGCTCCGCGCCTCGTCCAGCGACACGGCCAGCGACTGCCCAAAGTTGTTGCGCAGCACCAGCCGGTTCACGTCGTCCGTCATCGAGCGCAGGAGGTCGTTGCGCCCCTCCATCGTCATCTCGCCCGAGCGGACCACGGCCCCCAGCAGGATCTTGAGGTTCACCTCGTGGTCGGACATGTCCACGCCGGCGGAGTTGTCCAGCGCGTCGGTGTTGATCTTCCCCCCGCGCAACGCGAAGGCGATCCGCCCCCGCTGCGTGAACCCCAGGTTGCCGCCCTCGCCGACCACGCGGCAGCGCAGCGCGTCGGCGTCGATGCGGACCGGGTCGTTGGTGGTGTCGCCGGCGTCGGCGTTGGTCTCGTCGGCGTCCTTCACGTAGGTGCCGATGCCGCCGTTCCAGAGCAGGTCCACCGGCGCCTTGAGCACCGCGCGCACCAGCGCCTCGCCGTCCAGCTTCTCCACGTCGTCCGGCAGCCCCAGCGCGGCGCGGGCCTCGGGGGTGATCTCCACCTCCTTGCTGGCGCGCGGGACGATCATCGCCCCCGCCGAGAGCGTGGCGCGGTCGTAGTCGGCCCAGCTGGAGCGCGGGAGGTCGAACATCCGCTGCCGCTCGGCGAAGGAGCGCGCCGGGTCGGGATCGGGGTCGATGAAGATGTGCCGGTGGTCGAACGCCGCGATCAGCCGGATGACGGGGGAGAGGAGCATCCCGTTGCCGAAGACGTCGCCGCTCATGTCGCCGATGCCGGCCACGGTGAAGGGCGTGGTCTGGATGTCGGTCCCCATCTCGCGGAAGTGGCGCTTCACGCACTCCCAGCCGCCGCGCGCGGTGATCCCCTCCTTCTTGTGGTCGTACCCCTGGCTCCCGCCGCTGGCGAAGGCGTCGTCGAGCCAGAAGCCGTACTCGGCCGCCACCGCGTTGGCGGTGTCGGAGAGGTGCGCCGTCCCCTTGTCCGCCGCGACGACCAGGTAGGGGTCGTCGCCGTCGTGGCGGACGACGGCGGGCGGGGGGACCACCTTCCCGTCCACCAGGTTGTCGGTGAGGTCCAGCAGGCCGCGCATCAGCGTCATGTACTGCTGGCGCGCCTCCTCCATCTGCGCGTCGCGGTCGGCGTGCTGCCGCTTGGTGATGAAGCCGCCCTTGGAGCCGCTGGGGACGATCACCGCGTTCTTCACCACCTGGGTGAGCACCAGCCCCAGCACCTCGGTGCGGAAGTCGTCGTGCCGGTCGCTCCAGCGGATGCCGCCGCGGGCAACGGGCGCGGCGCGCAGGTGCACCCCCTCCATCCGCGCGCTGTGCACGTAGATCTCGTACAGCAGCCGCGTGCGCTTGAGCTCGTCCACGTCCGCCGAGCGCACCTTGATGGAGACGTACGGCACCCCGCCGGAGCGGAACGCCGGGTCCGCGCCGCCGTGGCGGAAGTAGTTGGTGCGCACGGTGGCCTCGATCAGCCCCATCAGCCGCCGCACCGCCCGGTCGTCGGCCAGCGAGACCACCGCCTCGAGCTCGGTGCCCAGCGCGTCGCGGATCGCCTGCAGCTGCGCCTTGGTCGCCCGCCCCTCGGGAGAGAGGCGGGCGTGGAAGAGCTCCACCAGCAGCCGCGGCACCCGCGGGTGCGCCAGCAGCGCGCGCACCGGCGAGAGGCGCGAGGGGACGGCGCCGATCTGCGAGGCGTAGTTGCCGTAGGTGCGCAGCACGTCCACCTCGCGCCAGCGCAGCCCCGCCGCCAGGGTGAGGGCGGCGTAGGGGTCCATCTGCGCGTCGCCGCCGCGCGAGGCGAGCAGGCTCTCGGCCAGCGCGGGGTAGAGCTCCGGCGCGATCTCCTCGCCGTCGCGGCCCTGCACGTGGAAGGAGTAGACCATCAGGTGCGGGAGCGACTCCACGGCCGAGAACTCGAAGGTGTCGACCTCCAGCACGCGCACGCCGTGGTCCTTCAGGATCGGCATGAACTCCGAGAGCACCAGCCGCTCGCCGGCCAGGTACAGGTGCAGCACGGTGGCGCCCGCGGCCACCGTCTCGCCCTCCACCGGCGGCCGCAGCAGCAGCGACACGGTCTCGCCCGCGGCCAGCATCGCCTGCATGCGGGTGACGTCGTGCTGCGCCGCCTCCGGCGTGTTGGCCGCGCGGTAGTCCTCACCGAAGGCCTGGCCGTAGGCGCGGGCCAGGCGGCGCGCCTCCACCCCGTCGCCGGTGGCGGCCAGGCGCTCCTCCAGCAGGTCGTTCCACGAGCGCACCCGCTCCGCGATCGCCGCCTCCAGCTCGCGCTCGGCCGCGGCGACGTCGTCGGGGACGGCGGGGGCGCGGCCGTCGCGGGCGGCCAGGTAGAAGTGGATGCGCGCCTGGTCGGCCCCGCCCATGGCCAGCTCGTAGCTGCGCACCTCGCCGCCCAGCCGCTCGCCCAGGAGGTCGGCGATGTCGCGGCGGATCTGCGGGCTGAAGCGGCCGCGCGGCAGGATCACCATCGCCGCCGCCTCGCCGCGCAGCGGGTCGGGGCGCAGCACCACGCGCACGTCGCCGCTGAAGAGGTGGCTGACGACGGCGTTCACCTCTTCGCGGAGCTGCTCGGCGGTGGCCTGGAACAGCTCCTCCTTGGGCATCTCCTGCAGGGTGGAGATGATCTCCTTGTAGTCGTGCGACCCCGGCCGCGTGCCGCTCTCGGAGAGGATGCGGCGCAGCTTGTGGCGGAGGATGGGGATGTCGCCGGGGGGCTGGGCGTACGCCTGGCTGGTGAAGAGCCCCAGGAAGCGCCACTCGCCCGCCACCTTCCCCTCGTCGTCCAGCCGCTTGACGCCCACGTAGTCCATCCGCGCCAGGCGGTGGACGGTGGCCTCGCGGTTGGCCTTGCTCACGATCAGCAGCGGCCCGCCGGTGAGCCGGCCGCGCAGGTCCGGGTCCAGCTCGGCCAGCGGCCGCGGCTGCGCGTACTTGGAGTGCTCCTCGCCCGCCAGGATGCCGAGCCCGGAGCCGGGCTCCACCCGCACCGCCGCCTCGCCGCCCACCTGGGTGATCTCGTAGGCGCGGTAGCCGAGGAAGACGAAGTTCCCCTGCCGCAGCCAGCCGAGGAACTCCAGGAACTCGCCGTACTCGCGCGCGCGGTCGGGGAAGCGGCGGACGTACCCGGCCACCGCGCCCTGCACCCGCTCCAGCTCGTCGACCATCGCGCGGAAGTCGCGGGTGGACTCCACCACGTCGGTCAGGCGCCGCTCCACCTCGGCGCGGATCTCGGCGGCGCGCTCCTTCCCGGAGACGTGCGGGATCTCGATGTGCCCCAGCGCCTCCAGGCTCTGCCCGGTGGCGTCGGCGCCGATGGCGGTGATGCCGCCGTCGGGCCCGCGGTCCACCCGCAGCACGGGGTAGACGTAGTGGAGGATGGGGATGGTCTCGGCGTTCAGGTACTCGCGCAGCGTGTCGACGATGAACGGCCGGTCGCCCACCTCGGTGCGGATCACCGAGACGGGGGCGGACCACCCCTCGTCGCGCGGGTCGACCACCTCGACGTTCACGCGGTCGGGGCGGGCGCGCTGCAGGAAGTCCCACGCGCCCAGGATCATGGCGCCCAGCTCGGCCACCGGGCGCTCCTCCAGCAGCGAGCGGGGGACGCGGGCGATGAAGATGCGCGCGAAGTCGCAGGCGAGGCGCTCGTCGCCGCGGCCGAGGGTGCGGATATGGTCGCAGAGCTGGTCGGCGGTGGTCATTCAGGCGTGCTTCGGGTTCGTGCCGGGTGCCGGGAAACGCGCGCCAATGTAGCGCGTGCTTCGAGATTTGGCACGCCCGGGCTCAGCAAACGAAATCTCACGCAGAGACGCGGAGCCGCGGAGAACGGATCGGTGTTCTCCGCGGCTCCGCGGCTCTGCGTGAGATGCCGTTGCGGTTCCTACAGCTTCCACTCCAGCCCGAGGACGGGGACGAGGGGGAGCGTGGCCGCGGGCTGCGTGGTCAGGTCGCCGGTGCGGCTGTAGCGGTAGAAGAGGTTGTCGCGGCGGTCCAGCGCGTTCATCACCCGCACGTACGGGGTCAGCGCCGTCTCGTGCCCGCGGACGGTGGGGGTGAAGGTACGCGAGAGCTGCACGTCCACGCGCAGGAAGTCCAGCGGCGGCCGGGCCAGCGGCACCGCCACCTCGCCCGGCACCGTCGGCGTGTCGTCCGGCTCGCCCGTCGCGGGGTCGACCACGTTGCCGACCGAGCTGTAGGGGAGCCCCGCGCCGTACGCCACCCGCAGTTCGGCGCGCCCGTGCCGCCCCGACGCGGCGATCCCCGCGCTGAGCGTCTGGCGGCCGGAGAAGGCGGCCCGCGCGCTGTCGGGCTCGGGGTCCCGGCCCGACCAGTACCAGGCCAGCGAGTACCCCATCCACCCGCTCACTGCCCCCTCGCTCCGCCGCACCCACACGTCCACCCCGCTGGCGAAGTTCCCCACCTCTTCCGGGTCGGGGATGTCTTCGAAGTGCTTGTAGTACCCCTCCAGCCCCAGCCGCACCCCCTGCACCACCTCCTGGTCCAGCGCCAGCGTCAGGTGCGTGCTCCCGGCCACGCCGAACACGGTGGGGATCTTCATGGACAGGTCCTCCTCACCGAAGTCGAACGGCACCTTGCTTTGGAAGAGCACCAGCTGGTGGTAGCGGCCGCCGGCCAGGGTGAGCGCGGCGCGGGGCGTCGGCAGCCAGGTGATCGCCAGGCGGGGGGAGAAGGAGATGAACGGCCCGCTGGCGTACATGTCGCCGCGCAGCCCGCCGCGCGCCAGCCACTGCCGCCCCGCGCGCCAGAGACCGTCCACGTACCACCCGCCCACCGTGCCGAAGGTGTCGCGCGCGAAGGCCAGGTGCTCGCCCGCGCTGCGGTCCAGCACGCGGAGACGCGCCCACTGCCGGTCGTACGTGTAGCCGTAGCCCAGCCGCAGCGCGCCCAGGTCGCGGGTGAAGTCCAGCGCCACCCGCGCCCGCTCCTGGTGCGACTGCACCACCCGCTGCTCCCCCGCGTTGGGGAGCCAGGCGTCGAACTCCGAGAGCGCCAGGGTGAGCTCGCCCTGCGCGCCGAACAGCTGCCCGCGCAGCCGGGCGGACCCCGCCTCGTTGCTCCAGCGCAGGAAGTTGTCGCGCCAGGGGGTGGTGTCGATGCGCACCCCCTCGCGGTTGGCGAACCCGGTGACGGCCAGGCGCACGCCGCGCCCCATCGACACGTCCAGCCGGGCCAGCCCGTCGGCGTAGGAGTAGGGGAAGGGCTGCCCCTCCAGCCGCCCCAGGCTGCCGTGCACGGCGCGCGAAGCCATGAGCAGCCCGGCGCCCTTCCAGAGCGGCCCGTCGGCCTCGCCGCGCACCGCCACCATGTCG
>Ga0070685_10002001_pt1 | contig 10575 bp, 12 predicted proteins | sample KBSS13LmetaG_FD_65651 | JGI IMG/M metagenome (GOLD analysis project Ga0070685, IMG submission 65651) | Switchgrass rhizosphere microbial communities from Kellogg Biological Station, Michigan, USA - KBS S1-3L metaG | ecosystem: Host-associated > Plants > Roots > Rhizosphere ...
TAGCCGGTAGTCCGCGAAGGCGGACTTCGTGTGGTTGTTGCTGCGAATTCATTCGCCCCTCCACATCCGGCGCCTTGAGACCACCTTCCCCACCTCGGCCTCCATCACGCCAGCCCGCTGCGCGGCGGCTCCACGGCCTGCAGCAGGGGCGCGACGACGTCGTCGGTGGAGACGCCCTCGGCCTCGGCGTGGAAGTTCACCAGCACGCGGTGGCGCAGCACCGGAAGCGCCACCCGCCGCACGTCGTCGGGGGTGACGTGGAAGCGGCCGGCGAGGAGGGCGCGCGCCTTGGCGCCCAGGATCAGCGCCTGCCCGGCCCGCGGGCCGGCGCCCCAGCGGACCCAGCGCTTCACGTCGTCCACCGCCGCGGCGTCGCCGGGGCGGGTGGCGCGCACCAGCGAGGCGGCGTAGCGGAAGACGTTGTCGGCCACCGGCACCTCGCGCACGCACCGCTGCAGCGTCAGCACGCGCTCGGCATCGAGCACGGGGCGGATGTCGGCGTCGGCCGTGCCGGTGGTGGCGCGCAGGATCTCCACCTCTTCGTCGGCGCTCGGGTAGTCGAGCCGGATGTCGAGCATGAAGCGGTCGAGCTGCGCTTCGGGGAGCGGATACGTCCCCTCCTGCTCGATAGGGTTCTGCGTCGCCAGCACGAAGAAGGGCTTCGGCAGCTCCAGGTCTTCGCCGCCGGCGGTCACGCGGCCCTCCTGCATCGCCTCGAGCAGCGCCGCCTGCGTCTTGGGCGGCGTGCGGTTGATCTCGTCGGCCAGCAGCACCTGCGTGAACACGGGGCCGTGGATGAAGCGCGCGGCACGCCGCCCCGTGGAACGGTCCTCCTCGATCACCTCGGTGCCGGTGATGTCACCCGGCATCAGGTCGGGGGTGAACTGCACGCGCTTGAACTCGAGCTCCAGCGCCTGTGCCAGGGTGCGCACCAGCAGCGTCTTCGCGAGCCCGGGCACGCCCACCAGCAGCGCGTGCCCGCCCGCGAGGAGCGCGATGATCACCTCCTCCAGCACGCGCTCCTGTCCGACGATGCGGCGCTGCACCTGCGCCCGCAGCGCCGCCGCGTCGCCCAGCAGCGCCTCGATTTCCTTTTCCGCGGTACTCAGGGACCTAACCTCGCGTGAACGTTCGCTCGCCGCCGATCTGCCTTCGCTCGGTGCAGAACGGTGTACAGCCGCCGCCATCGCAGGGTCCGCCCTCCCTCGCGCCGGCCGGCACCTGCGGGATGAGCGGCTCCCGAAGCGGGATGAGCTGGAACCCCGCCAACGTCGCGCCCGCCCGCCTCGAACGCAATCCGTAGCCTTTGAACAAGCACGCCCGCCGGTACTCGGCGGGCGGGACGCGCTTTCGACCGGGAAGAGTGGCCGGATCAGCCGCCCGCGGCACCGAAATATACGACCTCGTCCACAGGATCGATCGCGAACCGGATACGGTCGAGGCACCCCTGCCAGCCGAGGTAGCTCGGCAGCGGCCACGTCTCGCCGTGATCCAGCTCCGGCACGAACGCCGTTGCCTCGAACGTCAGGGACTCGCCGGCGGTGGCAAGCAACGTCACAGGCAGGCGATGGATCGTTCCATGTCGAACGATGCCACGAATATGAATCCGATCTCGGGCGAGCGCGTCAACATGCTCGACCCCGATCGAGGCAGCGAAATCGGGATCCAGCAGGAGAAACGCACCGCCAGTATCCACTACCGCCGTGGTGCGCCCCGGGCCGACTTCTACGTGAACGAGCAATCGGTTCAGACGATCACCTTGGAAACTGGGACGTATGAAACACGGCCCCTCTCCTGCGGCGAACTCGCTACCGTATCCGTCGACAAGACGACTCATTCGATCACGGTTACAAGCACGTCGGCCAACGATGGTATCTGGCGCTTGAGCTCGGTGAACGAGTCCGCGGCAGCAACGAGCTCATAATCGCGCAAAGCGACCCAGCGGCCTGCATACGCTTCGCCGTGGTCCCGGATCCACGCTTCCGCCAGCGGCATTGGAAGCGGGTGCGCTCGGCGTTCGCCACCCTTTTCCTGTGTCACCGAAACCTCCTGCTCTGGCTCGCGATCGAAACAGTGTGTAGTCGAGCGTAGTCGAGTCTAAACCATCCGTCCGCAAGACGCAAGGTTTGTCCGGTTTGGTAGTGGATTGTACCCACGATGGCGGGTAAGTCGCGGTCTGGTGTTCCACATTACTCTTTCCCCTCCAGCAGCTTACGCCACTCGTCACCCTCGGCGGCGGCCTTGATGGCGGCGTTGCGGTCCACAAGTAGGCGCGTCATGTACCGCTTGAGGACGAGCCGCTCCAACCAGCCGCCCAAGCGGGCCGGCGGGGGCGCTGAAGCGGAAGACGTCGTGCATCTCCGTGCCGCCGTCGGCTGCGTCGAAGTAGTGGTCGTGCGTCATCGTGGCGAAGGCGCCGCGCACCAGCTCGTCGCGGAACCAGCGGGGGCGCTCGTAGCCGGAGATGCGCACCGTCAGCCGCTGCCGCACGCCGAAGTGGCGCGCGCGCCAGGTCACCGTCTCGCCCAGGCCGATCAGGCCCGACGTGCGGCCGGCCACCGCCTCCTCGCGCGAGCCCGCCATCGACTGGCGATGCAGGTCGATGCTGCGCGACAGGTCGAACACCCGCTCCGGCGGCGCGGCGATGAACGTCCGCAGCTCGATCGTGATCACACCCGCTCCTCTCGTCTCGTGCGCATCACACCCGACGCGCTCACTTCTACCTTGTGACAGATCTGCCCTGCTCCCTGTGTACCTCGTCAAAGTTGTTGCTTACGGTCGATCTTCGGTTTATCTTGCCGATGTGGTCTGGGCCCTTCCTCTCTTCCTTTCGCCTGCGAACCGCTCATGGGCACCCGAGATCCCCGCTTCGACCAGTATATCGGCAAGTCGCCCGAGTTCGCGCGGCCAATCCTGTCGCACCTCCGCGAGGTCGTGCACCAGGCCTGCCCCGAGGTGGAGGAGACGATGAAGTGGAGCTCGCCCCACTTTACGTATCAAGGGATGCTCTGCCACATGGCAGCGTTCAAGCAGCACTGCGCCTTCGGGTTCTGGAAGGGCTCGCTGGTGGTTGGAGATGGCGGAGGCGAGGCGTCGGAGGCCATGGGGCAGTTCGGCCGGCTCACCTCGGTCGCGGACCTGCCGCCCGACGACGTGCTGGCAGGCTACGTCCGCGAGGCGGTGCGGCTGAACGAGGAGGGGGTGAAGGCGCCCGCGCGTCCGAAGCCCGCGAAGAAGAAGGAACTGGAGATGCCGGCCGACCTCACCGCCGCGCTGCAGGCGAACCCGGCCGCGCTCGAGCACTTCGAGCAGTTCAGCCCGAGCAAGCGCAAGGAATACGTCGAGTGGATCACCGAGGCGAAGAGCGACGCCACGCGCGCCAAGCGGCTCGGCACCGCCGTCGAGTGGATCGCCGAGGGGAAGGCGCGGCACTGGAAGTACGAGAAGTGTTAGCCGTGTCCCGAGGGGCGCACTGAAGTTCCTTGCCTCGTAAACAACCCGCGGGTATCCTGCGGTCTACGTCTGAACACGCTCTCCGACACATCCCACGCCCGCCGCGGATCGCCCCGGTCCGCGGCAGCCCTCCGTGACCGCGGGCCCGCCATGCCTCGTCTGCGCCATCTGCTCATCCTGCCCGTGGTGCCGCTCGCGATGGGCGCGGGGTGCTCGCGCAACCCCGATCCGGACCCGGCGCCGGCCGGCGGCACTCCGCCGCGCGAGGCCACCGGCGGATGGCGGCCGCTCTTCGACGGACGGACGCTCGCGGGGTGGCGCGGCTACCGGAAGGCGGAGGCCCCGGCGGGATGGCAGGTGGTGGACGGCGCCATCACCCGCGTGGGCGAGGGCGGCGACCTGGTGACGGACGCGGAGTTCGGCAGCTTCGAGCTCGCGCTGGAGTGGAAGATCTCGCCCGGCGGGAACAGCGGGATCATCTACCGGGTGATGGAAGACTCGTCGCTCTCCTACGTCTGGCAGAGCGGGCCGGAATACCAGGTGCTCGACAACGCCGGCCACGCGGACGGGCGCGATCCCATGACTTCCGCGGGATCGGACTTCGCGCTGTACGCCCCGGTGCGCGACGTCACCCGGCCGGTGGGCGAGTGGAACCAGGCCCGCATCGTGGTGAACGGCAGCCACGTGGAGCACTGGATGAACGGCGTGAAGCTGCTCGAGTACGAGCTCGGCTCCCCTGAGTGGGAGCAGCGTGTACAGGCCAGCAAGTTCCGCGCGATGCCGCGCTACGGGCGCGGGGCGCGCGGCCACATCGCGCTGCAGGACCACGAGGCGTGGGTCGCCTACCGCAACATCCGCGTCCGCGAGCTGCCGTAGCGGATGGCGGGGACTGCTGGCCCCGGTGCCGCCGAAGCGAAGCGGCGCGCGACCGGCCGCGACGTGAGCTTCACGAAGTACTGATCGATTTCACGCGGAGACGCAGAGGCACGGAGAGAACCGCCCAGGCTCTCCCTTTCTGCAGCCACACGAAGTCCGTCCCCACCACCCCCGAAGCCACATGGACAACGTCCGGCTGCGCCTCTCGGCGATGATGTTCCTGCAGTACTTCATCTGGGGCGCCTGGTTCGTCACCCTCGGCACCTACCTGGGGCAGACGCTGAAGTTCGACGGCACCCAGATCGGGCTGGCGTACGGGAGCATGGCGGTGGCGGCGATGATCTCGCCCTTCTTCGTCGGCCTCGTCGCCGACCGCTTCTTCGCCACCGAGAAGCTGCTGGCGGCGCTGCACCTGGCCGGCGCGGCGGTGCTCTGGTGGGCCTCCACGCTGCGCGGCTTCGAGATCTTCTACGCGGTGCTCACCGTCTACGCCCTCTGCTACATCCCCACCCTGGCGCTCACCAACTCGCTCTCCTTCCACCACATGCGCGACCCGGCGAAGGAGTTCCCGCGCGTGCGGGTGCTGGGGACCATCGGGTGGATCGCGGCGGGGATCCTGGTGGGACAGCTCGGCATCGAGGCCTCGGCGGTGCCGATGCGCATCGCCGCGGGCGCGTCGGTGGCGATGGCGGCGTTCTCGCTGCTGCTCCCGCACACGCCGCCGCCCGCCGCGGGCCGGCCGATGCGCGCGGCCGACGTGCTGGGGCTGGACGCGCTCTCGCTGCTGCGGGAGCGCGCCTTCCTCGTCTTCGTGGTCGGGTCGTTCCTCCTCTGCATCCCCCTGCAGTTCTACTACACCTTCACCAACCTCTTCCTGAACGAGACGGGGCTCCCGGCGGCGGCCACGAAGATGACCTTCGGGCAGATGTCGGAGATCGCCTTCATGCTGGTGATGCCGTGGTTCCTGGTGCGCCTGGGGGTGAAGCGGATGCTGCTGCTGGGGATGGCCGCGTGGACGCTGCGCTACGTCTTCTTCGCCTTCGGCGACGCGGGCCCGCTGGTCTCCCTGCTCTATGCCGGCATCATCCTGCACGGCATCTGCTACGACTTCTTCTTCGTGACGGGGCAGATCTACGTGGACCAGCGCGCCCGGCCCGAGATCCGCGCCGCCGCGCAGGGCTTCCTCGCCTTCGCCACGCTGGGGGTCGGCTACTTCATCGGCGCGCTCGTCTCCGGCTGGGTGGTACAGGCATACACCCGCGCGGGCGCCGGGGGCGCCGTGGCGCACGACTGGCACGCGATCTGGCTGGTCCCCGCGGCACTGGCCGGCACCGTGCTGGCGCTCTTCGCCATCGCCTTCCGCGAGCCTGCCGCGGCACACACGGAAGAGGGCAAAGCGCCGCCGATCCCGCTGGCGCCCGCGTAAATCCGACGAGGTTCTTCGGTCGATGAACATCGAGCACGTCTCCGACACCGCGCGCTGGGTCGCCGTCTACCGGGCGATGGAGAGCGAGCGGCCGGACGCGCACTTCCGCGATCCCTTCGCACGGCGGCTGGCGGGGGAGCAGGGCGAGGCCATCGTTCGCGCCATGCCGCGCGGGCGGCAGATGGCGTGGCCGATGATCGTCCGCACCGCGGTGTTCGACGAGATCATCCTCGACTGCGTCCACAACCGTGGCGCGGACCTGGTGCTGAACCTCGCGGCGGGGCTGGACGCGCGGCCGTGGCGCCTCGACCTGCCCAAGTCGCTCCGTTGGGTGGACGTCGATCTGCCGGGGATGGTGGAGTACAAGGCGGAGGTGATGGCCGGCGAGCGCCCGCGCTGCCGCTACGAGGCCATCGCCGCCGACCTGGCGGACCCGGCGCAGCGCGACGATGCGCTCGACCGCGCGGCCGCCGGATCGGAGCGTGCGCTGGTAGTGACGGAGGGGTTGCTCGTCTACCTGGAGCCCGACGACGTGGGTGCGCTGGCGGCGGCGCTCGCCGCGCGCCCGGCGTTCCGCTGGTGGCTGACGGACCTCGCCAGCCCGCGGCTGATGCAGATGATGCAGAAGTGGTGGAGCAAGGGCATGGACAAGGGCTCGGCGCGCTTCCGCTTCGCTCCCGCGGAGGGCTCCACCTTCTTCGCGCGCCATGGCTGGCGCGAGGCCGCCTGGCACCCGACGGTCGAAGACGCCCACCGCCTCCGTCGCGAGCCGCGCGGCATGTGGTTCTGGCGTCTGCTCGGTAAGCTCCAGCCGAAGAAGAAGCAGGAGGAGTTCCGCCGCTTCGCCGGCAACCTGCTGCTGGAGCGCGACGATGGCGTGTGACTACGACGCCGTGCGGCGGATCGCGCTCACCCTGCCGGGCGTGGAGGAAGGCACGTCCTACGGTACGCCCGCGCTCAAGGTGAAGGGCAAGCTCGTGGCTCGCCTCTGGGAAGACGGCGAGACGCTCGTGCTGCGCGTGAACCTCTTCGAGCGCCCGTACCTGCTGGACGCCGAGCCTGACCTCTTCTTCATCACCGACCACTACCGCGACTACCCCGCCGTGCTCCTCCGGCTCCCGGCCGTCTCCGAATCCCGCCTCCGCGAGGCCGTCACCGACTCCTGGCGCTTCGTCGCGCCACCGAAGCTGGTGGCAGCGTATGATGCGGAAACCAGCTGATCGGCGGCTCTCTCTGCGCCTCTGTGTCTCTGTGTGAGACAGCCGTTTACCGAGCCACGGCGGGCACGAAATCCTCGATCCCCGGCGGCGGGAAGATGAGGGTGCGCTCCTGCTCGGCGCTCTGGTAGGCGGCCATCAGCAGCTCGACGATCTCCACCCCGTCGTCGAAGGTGAGCTTCGGCGCTTCGAGGCCCAGGAAGGCGCGGGCGAAGTGGCGGTCCTCGGCCTCGTAGCCGTAGGCGGCGGCCTCGCCGGCGACCACGGGCATCTGGCCGGTCTCGGCGTTCTGCTTCTCCACCAGGTCCTCGCCGGCGGAGCCGCGCACCTCGCGGCTGAAGAAGAGCTTGAGGCCGCTGTCGAGCGTGTTCCACGACATCGAGTACTCGGGGCCCAGCAGCTCGGCGGAGAGCCGCAGCCCCGGGCCCACGTAGCTCCAGCTCGTGCTCGCCTCGCCCAGCACGCGCATCCCCTCCGGCGTCTCGAACTCCACCGTCAGGCTGGCGAAGTCCTCCGCGGGCGCGCGGGTGTAGTCCACCTCCGCGCCCATGGCCTCGGAGAGGCGGCGCGCGTAGGCGGGCTGGCTCCACTTCAGGCTGGCGATGTGCGCCGTGACCTTCACCGGGCGCAGCGAGCGGGAGGGGGCGCCGGGCGCCGTGAGGAGATGGCGGACGAGGGCGGCGGAGTGGCACATCATGTCGTTCAGCACGCCCCCGCCCTGCAGCCGGCCCTGCCAGAACCAGGGCGCGTGCGGCCCGCTGTGCTCCTCCGCCGCGCGCGCCAGGTACGGCCGCCCCGTGGTCGCCGCGCCGCGTGCCCAGATCAGCGCGCGGCCGGCCTCCACCTGCGGCGCGAACACTTGGTTCTCCAGGTAGCCGTGCATCACCCCCGTGCCCTTCACCAGCTCCGCCACCCGCCGCGCCTCGGCCACGTTGCGCGCCAGCGGCTTCTCGCAGGCGATCCCCTTCAGCGCGGCGCCGCGCGACACGGCGTGGACCACCTCCTCCACGTTCTCGATGCGCGCGTGGTTGGGCCCGCAGAGCCAGACGGCGTCGATCGCCGGGTCCGCCACCATCTCGGCGATGGACGCGAAGGCCCGCGCATCGCCCACGTCCAGCGAGCGAGCGAGCGCCGCCGTCTCCGCGGCGTGCGCGGGGTTGGGGCTCCACACGCCCCGCACGTCCGCGTCGCGCACGCCCACGAACGCCTGCAGGTGGAAGCGCGCGTTGAACCCGCTCCCGATGATCCCGATCCCCAGCCGCCGTCCGTTCATGTCGTGTCCGGCTAAAGGGCGTTTCCGCGAATCACGCGAATCACGCGAATCACGCGAATCACGCGAATCACGCGGAATATGCGCGACGATGCGAGTAAACTCGCCGCTACAAAAGCACACAGTCCGCCTTTGCGGACTTCAACGACACAAACTGTGTTTCCGGAGCTGATGTCACTCGATCTCCGCTGATCGTAGCGTGTGGCGCCGAACCGCGAATCGTGTTGCTGCCGCGGCTACAGATCCTTCGGGCTGCCGACTCCGGCGTAACGTACGTGGCAGCGCGACCGCCCTCAGGATGACGTCCTTTGTGGGGTTGTCGCGATCAGGCGCTTCACCATCAGCATCGGTTGATGGCGCCGTTGAAGTCCGCGAAGGCGGACTGCATGATGTTGTAGCGGCGAGTTCACTCGCATCGTCGCGAAAACATCAAACAATCCCTCTCCTCTATCCGTAGCTGACGCCGAGCTTGCGCAGCGCCTCGGGGGGGCAGCCATCCCAGGCCATCCCGGTGTTGCCGAGGTACTGGAGGTCGGCGATGCCCATCGGGCTCGACCAGAAGCCGGCCGCCACCAGGTCGCGGAAGCGGCTGAAGAAGGCGGCGCCGGGCTTCATCTCCGGCCGCGCCCGCTTCGGCCAGGCGAGATCGTCGAGCAGCGCGCGCTGGCTCGGCCCTCCGCTCTCCACGAAGCGCGTGCCGAAGCGGCGCTCGCTCTCCGCGTCGAGCCAGGCCAGCCCGCCGCGCATCGGGGTCTGCTGGTCGGGATAGGCGGCAAGGATGGTGTCCATGAACTCCGGCGCGCCCGCGTCGGTGGCGCTCCCGGAGCGCTCGTCGCGGGGGATCACCAGGTCCGCCAGCACCCGCACCGTCCGCCACTCGTGCGGGGTGAAGAACTTCGGCGTGTAGGGCGGCCCGGCGGCGAGCGCCTCCTCCGCCACGGTCGCGGCGTGCTCCGCCGCGGCGGCGTCCAGCCAGTCCGGCAGCGGACGGAAGGCGGCCCCGAAGGAGAGCGCCGCCATCGCCCCCAGCGCCTCGCGGCGCGACATCTCGCTCACAGCGCCCCCCGCTTCATCTCGTCGGCGATGTGGCTGGCGGTGCGCATCGCCAGCGCGAGGATGGTCCAGGTGGGGTTCTTGTCCGCCTGGGAGACGAACACGCCGCCGTCGGCCACGAACAGGTTCCTCACCTCGTGCGCCCGGCAGCTCGCGTCGACCACCGAGGTGCGCGGGTCGGCGCCCATCCGCGTGCACCCCAGCTCGTGGATGATGCGCCCGCCCGCGGCGATCCCGTAGCCGCTCTCGGCCGAGGGCATCGCCGGGAAGACCTCGCCCCCCATGTCGGCGATCAGCGCGCGGAAGGTCTCCTGCATGTGCTTCACCTGCAGGTGCTCGTAGTCGCTCCACTTCCAGTGGAAGCGGAGCACGGGGATCCCCCAGCGGTCCACCACCTGGGGGTCGAGCTCGGCGTAGCAGTGCTCGTTGGGGATCTGCTCGCCGCGGCCAGAGAAGCCGACGAAGGAGCCGTAGTAGCGCCGGTAGTCGGCCTTGAGCTGCCGCCCGTAGCCGCCGCCGGGGGGATACGCCTCGATCCCGCCCATGAAGCCGTACGCCGGCACGTGCAGCCCGCCCCAGGGCTCCACGTGGTAGCCGCGCGGGAAGTCGAGCTTCCTGTTGTCCAGCCACCAGGGCATGTAGATGTGCATCCCGCCCACGCCGTCCTCGTTGTGCGGCACGTGGTCGGCGAGCCTCGGCACGTATCCCCAGACGTCCGTTCCCGTGGTGTCGGTGAGGTACTTCCCGACGGTGCCGCTCCCGTTGGCCAGCCCCTGCGGGAAGAGCGCCGAGCGCGAGTTGAGCAGCAGCCGCGCCGACTCCAGCGCGCTGGCGGCCAGCACCACGATGCGCGCACGCACGTGCTCGTCGGTCCCCGCCGCCTTGTCCACGTAGCTCACCCCGGTGGCGCGTCCCGCGCGGTCGATGGTGACCTCGCGCGCCATGGCGCCGGTGAGCAGGGTGAGCTTCCCGGTGCGCTTCGCGGGGGCGATCAGCACGCCGGGGCTGGAGAAGTTGGCGTTCACCGCGCAGCCGCGGGAGCACTGGCCGCAGTAGTGGCAGGCGGGGCGGCCGTTCAGCGGGCGGGTGATGATGGAGAGGCGCGAGGGGATGCAGGTGATGCCCAGCCGGTCGGCGGACTGCTTCATCAGCAGCTCGTAGCAGCGCGGCTTGGGCGGTGGCTGGAAGATGCCGTCGGGGTGGTTGGCGAGCCCCTCGTTCGAGCCGAAGATGCCCACCAGGCGGTCGACGGCGTCGTACCAGGGCTTCACGTCGTCGTA
>Ga0070685_10002007_pt1 | contig 10553 bp, 12 predicted proteins | sample KBSS13LmetaG_FD_65651 | JGI IMG/M metagenome (GOLD analysis project Ga0070685, IMG submission 65651) | Switchgrass rhizosphere microbial communities from Kellogg Biological Station, Michigan, USA - KBS S1-3L metaG | ecosystem: Host-associated > Plants > Roots > Rhizosphere ...
AAGCTCGGCTCCAGCGCCGCCTCTTCGCGCACGCCGATGACGCCGATCTCGGTGAGCGAGGCCTGCACGTCCGCTACCGAATTGTCGAGCGACTCAAATTCCTGGCTGCGCACCATCACGGTGAAATGGTGTTCGCCGAAAACGGCCCGGCCGGCGGCGACATCATCCTTCGCCTGAACCAGGTCGCGGCGCAGCGACAGCGCCTCGTCGTCCGACGCCCGCATGCGGCGCAGGGTGAGGTTCATCCGGTTGAGCGCAGGCTGGCGATCCACGAACGAGAACGACTGCGAGATCACCATCTCATGCGGCACACGCAGCAGCGCATCGAGCTGGCCCGCCGAGGTGTGCGGCGGATACTCCTTCATGCCGATGATCGCGCCCAGCGTGCGAGGCGAGCGCGAATTCCCGGAAAACTCCAGAGCATCGCGCCCGAAGCTCACACGGCGATCGACGAAGTTGGTGCTGGACCCTTCCAGTGGAACAGGCCGCAGCTCGCCATCGAACAGGAAGGCAAGGAATTCCAGCGGCTCGGAGAACATGCCGGCCGCCGTCTCATATGTGCCGAGCAGGCGAGGGCCGTAAGGCGCCAGCGCCGCAAGCAGGCTGTCGGCAGCCGCATCGAGCTCCCGCCGGTCGCGCACGCGGCTTACCGCATCCCACTGCTTCTTCGCGCCGAACACGCCTGCGCGGCCCATGGCGGGCTTGCGCGTCAGCGTGATGAAGAGGTCGTTGACGAACAGGCGCTGGCCCGAAAGCCGCGCGCGCCACATGTCGTCAAGGTTGCGCGAGAAGACATTCGGGAAGTCTCCCTCAAGTCCCGGGCGCACCATGTGCCGGATCACATAGGCGCCGATCGACAGGCGAGACGTCGCGATCCCGCGCAGCAGCGTGTCGCGCACATTCTTGCGGTAGTTCAGCTCCTGCGTGTCCGCCGTCTCGAAGGCGAAGCCCGCGACGTGGATCACCTGCACTTGCTGCCCGTCGCGCGTCGCCAGCGTCGTCGCATCGATGTGCCGCGCATAGGGCAGCATGTCGTGCGCGCGCCGCTCCTTGCGGGCCAGGCGCCGGTTCATCGCCTTGGCCTTGGCTTGGGCCTGAGTGCGGGGCGGCTGCTTCTTCATGGCGAGTAGGAATTACACTTCCAGTAGTCGTGGTTCGGCACGCGCGGGCAGCGGCTGACTTTCTGGATCCAGATGTCCAGCCAGCGCGGCTCGCGCAGGCAGAGGAAGTAGCCGATCACGTGCAGGATCAGCGCCGTCACGATCGCCCAGAACGACTTGGTGATGAGGAAGACCTCCGTCGTCACCACGAGGTTGAGCACGAAAAAGGAATAGCTCACGCCCGCAAACATTTGCGGCCGCGTCAGTCCTGCGAAGACAATGTCACGCTCTAGGCCGGCCATTCGCCTAACCCGTCATTCGTGCTGCACTCTGGATCCCGGCGACAATCACCGTCGCGCCAAACAGGATGAAGGTGCCCAGGATCACCGTGATGGCGTGCTTCCAGTTCATCCGGCCGGTCAGCATCATGAAACCGACTACTGCAACTGCTATGACTGCTACTGCCGTTGCAATGTTCCCGAGCAGTGTACCTTGCACCCAGTTGACCGCTGCGACGATCGGTCCGGAGCCCTGCGGGCTGCCGACCTGGGCAAGGGCTTGCTGCGCAGTAAGCGCCGCGAAGGCGCAATATGAACCTGCTGCAATACTAAGGCGGTTGAGGTGGGCGAGCGCCATCAATCAGTCTCCGGTATGCTGGTCGTAGCAAGATAATCCATCACCGCAGCCACGTAGGCCTGGGTCTCCGCATAAGGCGGAACGCCGCCATACCTCAGCACGGCGGATGGACCAGCGTTATACGCAGCGAGTGCGAGCTGGATGTTATTGCCGAACATTATGACGAGTCTGCGAAGGTAGTCGGCTCCTCCCCTGACATTCTCTTCAGGGTTGGCCGGATTCACGCCCAACTCGGCCGCCGTTTCCGGCATCAGTTGCATCATGCCCTGGGCGCCCTTGGGCGAAAGCGCCTTGAAATTGAACCGCGATTCCACATAGGCGACCGCTTCCAGCAGCCGCGGCGAGAGCTCAACCTCTCCGCCCGCCTTCTCGAACAGCAGGGCCGCTTCAACGTAGCGCGCAGATTTCGGCGGCGCCGGTTTTTCAATCAGCTTGGCGCCGTCGGGAGTGAAAACGGTGGGGCCGGAGATGGTCGATGCGCCTGCCGGGCCGATCTCGATAACCTGCGCGAATGCCTGGGGGACCATGCCGAGGACGCAAAGCCCCGCCACCGCGCCGGAAAGCGCGAGTCGCGTCGGCAGCGAATTGCGTCCGTCCATACGCCAACCCCGTGTGGATAAGCCTGTCCACGCTAGCCGCCGGAGACCGGGAAGTCGAGTTCCGCACTGAGATCAGCGTTAGCGAAAAGAGCTCTTTTCGTTGCAAAATCAGCCCGGTCCGCTGGGCAGGGTTCGGACTTCTTGGTGAATCGCCGTGTCCCTAGTTTTTGGCGGCGACGGCGTCCCGGGCGGCGCTGGCCAGCACATCGGGCTGGACGGGCAGGGGAAGCACCTCGGAAAACAGCGTCGAACTCCACGCGCCCATGCGCGCCTCAGCCTCCGGCCGCCGCGATAAGCCGATCGTCACGGGCGAGGGATCGCGGCCCTGCATGGCGATGGCGAAGATCGAAACACCGTCCGACTGCGGCATGTCGAGGTCGACGACATAGAGCGCGAAGAGCCGCTCCGACAGCCGGTCGATGGCGAGATAGCCGCTCCCCGCCTCGGTGCACGAGAAGCCTGCCGTTTCGAGGGAGGCGGCTGCGTAGCGTCTTAGGGGCGCCGAGTCGCTGACGATGAGCGCGCTGCGAGAGGGGCGCGTCATGGAACTACACGTCCCCGGGACAGGGTCCGGAAGTTACCTTCGGCCAAGGTCGTCGGGGAGGCCTTTGGTCGACGGTCAGCGGCTCGGCATTCATGCGACCTTCTCCGTCTCCGTATTCAGGGGCGGGCGGGACGCCAGCAGGCGCTCCACGCGGTCACGTATGTCTGGCGGAAGATGATCGTCAGCGGCGGCGAGATCGGTCACGCGTCCCTCGAGCCACTCGATCGGATCGCGGCCCTCGACCCAGCCTAGATTGGGATGATGCACCTGGTATCCGATCATCCGCTGCAGGCGCCGCGGCAGTGTGCGCGCAACATCCTGCGGAATGGAGAGCAGCAGCTTTTCCGCCGGCGCCAGCCAGCCAAGACTGTAGCTGATGATGAGTCCGCGGCGCGGCAGGTTGGTCCGGTTCCCGCCGCCGCCATGGATGGTCGAGCCCAGCCAGATGATGGCCGACCCGGCAGGGGCTTCCGCCGCAATGCCCTCATGATCCACCCCGCGCCTGTCCTTCGGCCAGCGATGGCTGCCAGGCACAAGACGTGTCCCACCATTCGCGTCCGTGAAATCGTCCAGCGTCCACAGCACATTGACCATGGCCTCGCTGGCCAGCTGCGTCGGGAACATCGCCTCGTCGCGATGCAGCGGTTGCGCCGGCTCGCCGGGATCGATCGCGATCGCCTGCGTGAGATTGATCTGGATGGCGTCGTCCTTCAGCACCTTCTGCACGATGCCGAGGATGGCGGGGTTGATGGCAAGGTCCACGGTCCGCGGCGCGCGCGCGAACAAGGCGCTGAACCGCCGTGTGCGCCGCCCGAGGAAAGGCCCGCGCCCTGCCAGCGCCTGATCGAACCACGGCGTCAGCTGCGAATTGAGATCGGCGAGACCGGCGGGGCTCAACGCGCCGGGGATGACCGCGAAGCCACTCTCTTCCAGCCTCGCCGACACTGTCGAGGCCGTATCCGCCTCGCGCAGGCGAGGCAGCCCGTCCCCCCAAATCGTCCTGGGTATGTCCGGGGTGTGCCCGGCCTCCGCGAGGCCGGGCTGCCCGTCTCCCCAAAAACTGCCGGGTGTGTCCGGGATAAGCCCGGCCTCGCCGAGGCCGGGCTGCCCGTCTCCCCAAAAAGTCCCGGGAGCGCCCGGAATGTGCCCGGCCTCATCGAGGCCGGGCTGCCCGTCTCCCCATCTAATTTGTCCAGCGGCGATCATCTGTTCACCGTTGTGTTCCAGTCAGACCCGTCAGCTCATGCAGCCTTGACGAGTCCTCGAAGCGCTTCCTCGGCCTTGTTCAGGCTTGCCGGTGGGAGGCTCATCGCAAGTTCGATCGTCCGGCGCGCCATGGCGCCTTCCTCGGCCACCAGCCCGCGCGGCATCTCCATCAGCGCCGTACCGGTTCGCCCGAGGCGCGCGCGCAGCTTGTCGTTGTTGGCCGTATCGACATTCATCTTGAAGGCGTATCCGACGCCCTCGCCATAGTTCACCGGCATCCCGATCGGCTCGACCTTCCAGCCGAGATCGATCATCCGCGGCACGATCTGGCAGTCCGCAATTCCGATAAAGGTCTCGATCCCGCGGGATGCCGCAAACTCGTGCGCCGCGATGTTGAGGAGGAACCGGACCTGGTGGTTGATCTCTTTCTCGAACGCGCGGTCGCCCGGGGCATGGCGCGTCCACTCCCACACGCTGGGGCCCGAGGGCGCATCGCCCTCGACATAGTCGGCGAAGAGGTTGCGCAGCATGTGCGGCCGCCAGGACGGGATCATCCGGCAAGAGCCGCGGACGATGCTGTCCGCGTCGATGCAGATCAGGTAGGTGGCGTTGGGCGTGTCGAACTCGTCAATGTCCAGCCCGTCGGGCGAATCCAGCGCCTTCCAGCCCATCTGTCCGACGAAGACACGATGGCGATGCCGGTGCATCTGCTCGATCTCGTCGAGGTATTGCCGCCGGTTGGATGCATTGACGACGTGGACGTGCATAAAGCTCTCCCGCCTGTTGAAGGAGAGGCTAAACACCACGCGGTTTCCGGCTACCCCCAAATTTTGGGGGGTCGGTTTTCGGTGTCAGTAGACAGGGTTAGCCGAGCTTGATCAGGCCCCGGTGTATCGCCTCGATCACCGCCTGTGACGTGGTGACCACGCCCAGCCGGCGGCGCGCCTGCTCGAGGTGTTCGTTCACCGTGTTCTCGGCGATGCCGAGCTTGTCGCCGACGGCAGCAGGCGGCAGCCCTTCGCGGATCCACATCAGGCACTCGCATTGACGTCTCGTCAGCACGGGAAGCTCCGGCGCAGGAGGAGGCTCGGGCGGAGAGCGGCCCAGCTTGTTCGCGGCGACAGAGTAGTAGATCGCCAGCAGGTGCAGCGCACTCAGCATGCGCGGTTCGTTGTCCAGCTTGTGGGGCAACATCATCGACACTCCGTACATCGACCCATCCGTCTGGGGCAGGGGGATGTAGATGCCGTCCTTCAACCCGAACTCGCTGGCTTCGTCGAATATGCGCTTCTGGCCCTTGCGCACTTTGGTCTCGGCCTTGAAGCGTGACCACGTCGTCGGCACAGGCATGTGACGTCCAGATTTCATCAGGTCGTCGCGAGGCGCCATGTCGGAGTCGACATAGTGCTTGCGCCAGTCGTCGTGGCGTTTTCCGCAGAGCCGCGCGCCCGTCGGCTTCCCGCCCTTGTCGGTCGCCTGGTAGAGCACGAAGTGGTCGATGCCGAAGCTCGTCAGAATCCCCGTCAGTTCCTTGTCGACCGCGTCCATGTCGGTCGCGACCTGCGCCATCTCGGCGAACTGGAACAAGGGACCGGACACCATCGCTTCGGCAAGCATGGTGGTTGCCGACACATCAGCCTGCTGGTTCATTGTACCCTCCCAAACGTCGCGGATTACTTCCTGCGGGCCATGAAGCCGGCGACCAGAGCCTCCACGATCTCGGTCTCTTGTACCGGCTTGGCGAACACCTGGTCGACCCCTGCAACGTAAAGTTGCCGGTCAAACTGTGGTGACGCCTCGTCGACCAGCACGCAGATTGCCGTTGAAGGCGGTTTGCGCAGGTCCCGGATCGCCTCGATGGCTTCGACATCCCCGGATTCAACCGCCAGGATAGCCGCCCATGGGCCGGGCAGAAGACCCGCCACCTGTTCGAGCGAGTCTGCCGATTTCACGCTCCAGTAGAGGCTCGCAAGCGCGGCCTCCAGCACCGGACGGCAATCCGGATCCGGCTCGAAGATGATCCCATGCGTCACGCGCGACCCCTCCCCAGTGGCCGCCCCCTTTGGTCCCTTACCGGCAATTGCGTCCCGCGCCGGCGGTTCCTGTCCCGTAGCCACTATTCAATAAGGTCTACGGGCAAACAAGTGTGGGCATGCGCGAACCGCCTAGGCGCGACGAGACGCCGCGAAGGCCTCTTCGAGTCCCGCCCGGTGCTCCGGCGCTGCAATGGCGATGAGCGCCTTTGCCCTTGCGTCTGCAGACAGTCCGCGCAGAACCGCCGCGCCATGCTCCGTCACGATCGCACCGGCAAGCGATGACGGAACTGAGGGTTTCCCCCCATTGCCTGTCAGACGCGGCACAATGCGCGCCGCGCCCGATCGGGTCGTCGAGGGCAATCCGATGATCGACAGCCCAGAGGAAGACGCGGCTGCCCCGTGCATGAAGTCAGGGGCGCCGCCGACACTGCTCACGCGCCGCGCGCCTAGCCATTCGAGATTAATCGCGCCCTCAAGGTCCACCTCCAGCGCAGAGCCGAGCGACACGAAGTCCGGCAATGCCGCGATCCTCGCCCGGTCATGCGTCTCGCGGCAGGAGCGGAACGTGAAGGCGCCCTGACCGAGCCAGTCATAGAAACCGGCATCGCCCCAGGCGATCCCTGTGATGTGCTCCGCGGCTGCATCAAGCACACCGCTTTCCGCCAGCTGCCGATACTCCGCGCTGATCAGCCCCGAATGAACGCGCAGCCGCCGATGGTCCTTCAGCGCCGCGACCATCGCCCCCGGCGCCTCGCCAATGCCGGACTGGATCGTGGCGCCATTCCGCACAAGCTGCGCCGCGTGTCTGCCGATCGCTTCCAGAACCGCAGACCGCGCCCCCGGCGCCGCCGCCTCCAGCAAAGGTGCATCAATGGGAACAGCCATATCGATCGCATCCAGCGCCATCCCATCGCCCGGCGTATGCGGCATCCGCTCGTTGACGAAGGCGATGCTCTTCTTCGCATGCGGCCAGACCAGCGGGCCGGCCTCGGCCGAGATGCCAAAGGAACACACGCCCTCCGTCGGCGGCGCCACATGGAGGATCGCCAGATCAAACTCCATGGCCGCCAGCGTCTCGCCAATCTCCGAATACGGCATTGCGTCGATACGCGTTCGCCCCGCAGCGATCGAGCCCTCAAGCGCCGGCGATGCCATGAATGTCACGAGATCAGGCCCGCCGGGCAGGGCGCCATAGTCAAACCGGTTGATCCCCGGCACGAGGGCCGACCAGAGTTCGACACCCTTGGCCGCCTCGGGATTGGCGAGCAGCAGATCGCGGAAAACCGTGCACTCGCCGGGCCCGCCCTGAAAGAAGACGCGCTGTCCGGGTTTCAGCCAGCCGAGAACATCTTCCGGCTTGCCCGTCTTCACTGTCCTGCCGACGCCAGAAGCCGCCGAGCACGCTCGACCACCGGCTGGTCGATCATCCTGCCATTGTGCGAGACAACGCCATCCGTCCGCGCCTCCCAAGCCGCGACGACGGCTTTCGCCTCCTCGATCTCCGCCGCGCTCGCGCCGAAGCACTCGTTCAACACGCCCACCTGGTTGGGATGGATGCACATCGCGCCGGTGAGCCCCATCGCATGCGAGCGCTTGGCCTCCGCTGCGAACGCGCCCAGGTCCGTGAAGTTGGCGATGCTGCTCGCCATCGCCAGTCCCATGATCCCGCGAGCCGAAGCCGCATAGCCGATCGTCTGCGCGGCCAGCCCCAGCGACAGCGGGTTCGGCGCCCGTCCCATCGACAAGGCAAAATCCTCGCTCCCCAGCGAAATCCCGATCAGCCGCGGCGCATCTGCAATCTGTGTGATCCGCTCCAGCGCTCGCGGGCTCTCGATCACCGCCACCACCTTCATAGCCAGCCGGTCGAACCCGCGCTCGAACTCCAGCGCCTCGAGCAGTGTAGACAGCTGATCCAGGTCCCGCCGCTCTTCCACCTTCGGCATCACGATGGCCGTCAGGCCGCGATGCACCACTGCGTCGAGATCGGCTTCCAGATGCTGCGGGTCATTGTTCACCCGCACCGTCACCACCGCGCCGTTCGCCGCCAGCTTGGCAACCGCCCGCCCGGCCTGCACGCGCGCTGCCGCTTTTGCTTCCGGCTGGGTGGAATCCTCCAGGTCGACGATGATCGCGTCCGCTCCGCGCGTGTGCGCCTTCTCCCAGTGCTGGGGCGCATTGGCGGGAACAAAGAGAAGCGAGCGCCAGTTGTGCTGCAAGCCTAGACTCCAACATGCCCCGACATGGCGACATACCCGTCGCTGTCGGCGGCCCACACATCCGCACCCCCATCTGCCGTTTCTTCCAGATTCACCGTGAAGGGCGCAAGGTCGAACACGGGCCGCTGGGCCCGGTATTCGAACGTCCTCACTGCGGCATTTGGCTTGTGGCGCCGGAACAGGTCGACCAGCAGCGTCGCCAGCAAGGGTCCATGCACCAGCAGTCCCGGATATCCCTCCACCTTCGTTGCATAGTCGCGATCATAGTGGATCCGGTGCCCGTTATAGGTAAGCGCAGAAAACCGGAAGAGCAGCGGCGACTGCGGGTCGATCGTACGCTTGATCTTGCTCTCGCGCCGATCCCCCGGCGGCATCGGCCCGACATTTCCGGATTTCTCCCGGAACACCACGTCGAACTCCTCTGTCACGCACAGCGTCGATCCGGCGAACACCTGATAGCGGTAAGTGAGGAACGCCAGAGTCCCCGTGCGACCCTGCTTCTCCACGATGTTCATGATCTTCGAGACGCGCTTCACATCCGCTCCGAACGGAATCGGCTCATGAAACGTCAGCCGGCTTCCCGCTGCCATGCGCATCGGCAAGGGCAGGGGCGGGATCAACCCGCCGCGCTCAGGATGTCCGTCCGGCCCCAGCTGCGCCTGCGCCGCCTCGGGAAGAAAGCACAGCCAATGTCCCAGCGGCGGAAGACTCGCGGCTTTCGATTCATCCTCCCGGTCCAGCATCGCGCTCAGCCGCTTGAACGGCCCGCGCGCCGTGTAGTCGGTGTGCGTCTCCTCGCGCCCGATCCAGTCCTGCACGTTCACAGCTTCACCCATTGTCGTCCCCCTCTAGAATGACTTCGGCATCCCCAGCACGTGCGTCGCCACATGGCTCAGGATGAGATTGGTTGAGATCGGCGCCACCTGGTAAAGCCGCGCCTCCCGGAATTTCCGTTCGATGTCGTACTCCTCGGCAAAGCCGAACCCGCCATGCGTCTGGATGCACACATCCGCCGCAAACCACGATGCCTCAGACGCCACCAGCTTCGCCATGTTGGCTTCCGAGCCGCACGGCTCCCCACGCTCGAACATCTGCGCCGCATGATCCACCATCAGAGACGCACTCGTCACGCCCACATGCGCCCGCGCGATCGGGAACTGCACGCCCTGGTTCTCGCCAATCGCCCTCCCGAACACGCTGCGGTCCTTGGCATAGGCTGACGCCCGATCTACGAAGAACTTCCCATCGCCGATACATTCCGACGCAATGAGAATACGCTCCGCATTCATGCCGTCGATAATGTACTTGAAGCCCGACCCTTCCTTGCCGATCAGGTTCTCCGCAGGCACTTCCATATTGTCGAAGAACAACTCCGTCGTTGCGTGGTTCAGCATCGTGCGAACCGGCTTGATCGTCAGGCCCTTGCCCCCATTAGTTTTCTGGGCCTCGCGCATATCGACCAGCAGCACGCTCATCCCGTCAGACGCCTTGCCCGCATCATCCCGCGGAGACGTCCGGCACAGCAGCACCATCAGGTCCGAATGCTCCGCCCGGCTGATCCAGATCTTCGAGCCATTCACAACATACGTGTCGCCGACCTTCTTCGCGAACGTCTGGATCCTTGTCGTATCCGTCCCGCTCGTCGGCTCCGTCACGCCGAAGGCCTGCAGCCGCAACTCCCCGCTCGCAATCTTCGGCAGATAGGCCTGCTTCTGCGCCTCCGACCCGTGCCGCAGCAGCGTGCCCATCGTGTACATCTGCGCATGACACGCCGCGCCATTGCCGCCCGAGCGGTGAATCTCCTCCAGCACAGCACACGCCGCCGAAATCCCGAGCCCCGCGCCGCCATACTGCTCGGGGATCAGAACCGACAGCCATCCTGCCTCGGTCAACGCCTTCACGAACTCCGTAGGGTAAGCCCGTTCCCGATCCAGCGCCCGCCAGTACGCCCCGGGAAACCGCCCACACAGCTTGGCGACAGCGTCGCGGATTTCCGGATGTGTCACGGCCTGGGTCATGGCCGCAGTCTGCAACGCCCCCACGCTCACGTCACGTCTTTGCTTGGCCGGGTTTCCGGCTCACAACAGGCCGACAACGGGAGGCGATAATGGACCAGTTCAGCCTGCAGAATCCCGTATTCACGACCTACGTGATCGCGGCCTGCATCATGATCCTCAAGGCGATCAGCATGTCGTGGCTGACCGTCGTGCGAATGA
>Ga0070685_10002010_pt1 | contig 10543 bp, 7 predicted proteins | sample KBSS13LmetaG_FD_65651 | JGI IMG/M metagenome (GOLD analysis project Ga0070685, IMG submission 65651) | Switchgrass rhizosphere microbial communities from Kellogg Biological Station, Michigan, USA - KBS S1-3L metaG | ecosystem: Host-associated > Plants > Roots > Rhizosphere ...
TGCTCGTGGAGACGCACGCACGGCTCGCGGCCTCGTACCTGGGAACCATCCAGGTCACCCGGGACCGGGCAACCAGGTTCATCCTGCCGGACTATATCGATTTTGCCGGCGACTCGGTCGCACGCCACCTCACGCTCGCCGAGCAGGCCGGAGCGGCGCGACTCCCTGCAACCTACCGCCAGTGGCTGCAGCGGCTGAGGATCTATTACTGGCGGGGGATGGGGGACTACGAAAAGGCGTTCGAGGCGGCCCAGGAGGCGGAACGCACCCTCAACACCTCCGAATCCAGGTACCTGGCGGGGCAGATCTCCTACTTCGCGGCCGCGCAGGCAGCGCGAAGCGACTCTGCCGGGCAGAACGGCACCCGCTCCGCCCTGGTGGCCTCCAGGCTCGCCCGCGCCGCAGCCCTGCTGGAGCCGCTAGTCCTGCAGCGGCACGAGCCGGCCTACCCGTTCTATCTCGACACGAACCACCTCCTAGGCCGCGACACGGCCACCCGCCGCGTGCTCGAGAGGGTGATCGCCGCAGTTCCGGGAGATTCGCTGGCCCTCAGCAATCTCGCAGTAATCTGCACCGACTACCTCGCGGACTTCCCCTGCGCGCTCAGAGTCGCCTCGGCACAACGAGACCTTGGGCTGCTGAGAAGCGCGGGCGATACGCTGTCTGCCGCGGAATCCGCAACGCTCGGGGGAGAGTCTGTCTGGGCCTCCGCCATGCTCGAGCGCGTCTTGGACCAGAACCTCGAGCCCTGCCTCGCTGCCGTCGGACGGTTCTACACGGTCTGGATCGCGGCTGCGGCGAACGACGCGGAGCGGGTGGAGCGCGAGCTCTCCCGGTGGAGAAGCGCCGTGCAGTCGAGCCGCCGCGTCAACATCGGACGCCCCTGCTGGGTCTTCGCCGGCGCCGGCCGGCTCGTGCGCCAGCAGGCACCCCCGCGAGCAGAGCTGCTGCTCCAGATGATCGACGCGATGGGCGATCCCAAAGCGGCGCTCCCGTCGCCCTGATCCGAAGCGTGCGCGGAAGGTTCTGACCCTCCGCGGAAGGGTGTGGCGGCCGTGCTCACCTCGCGCTCGGAATGAATCCCAGTTCGTCACGGTCGGGGCAGACGAAGGGCGAGTCCGCCGGCTCGGCGAAGTAGGCGGCGAGCTCGTGGGTGCGGAAGCGGCTGCGCAATTCCGCCGACGCGCCGCAGATGCCCGCGACGGTCCCGATTTCGCGCTTGGCGCGGAGCAGCGACACCAGCAGCCGCGCCGCCGCCGGCTCCACCTCGCGCACCGCCGACGCGTCCAGCACCAGCGGGCGCGGCCCGCCACCCAGCAGCCCCGCGAACACCACCGCCGGCGAGTCCACCACCTCCGGCAGCGGGAGCACCGTGTCGTTCTCCATCACGTCCAGCATCTCGATTCTCCTGGCTCGGGGTTCGTCCGTCACGCCTTCAACCTCGCCCCGGCCCATCTCGCTCCAACCCCCGCCGCGTCACGATCCCGTGATGATACCAAATCGGGAGATTGATTGTGCATTTTGCATCGCCCCCAAATATGTCATCCTGAACCGGAGCCGCCGCGCCAAGCCAGCGGATTACATAGACTTCTGGCGGCGACTGAAGGATCTATACTCGATGTCCGAGCGATAGACCGAGCGTCGCTCGGACGCGTGCTATAGATCCTTCGTCGCCGCCATGGCTCGGTATGGATGATGGTTCCGCGCGGCGGCTCCTCAGGATGACATGGGGGGGTGAAATGCACGACCAATCCGCAAATCTGGTGTGAGACGATCAGTACTCGTTCTGGTACGAGACGAACTTGAAGCGCCCATCGCGCTCCACGATCGTGCCGAACAGCCGCTCCGTCTTTCCCTCGCGGAGAGTGACGGTGCAGCGGTCCCAGAGGCGGTTCTCCCCCTCCACCCGCGGCGCGGGCGCGCACCGCGACGAGACGTAGCCCAGCGGCCGGCCGCCGCGCCGCGCGAACAATCTCCCGATCCCCTTCTCGCTCTCCTGCATGGTCAGGAACCAGAGGAGCGCGGGGGAGAGGCGCTTCGGGGGATGGGTGAACTCGCTCGACGGGTAGTAGAGGTACGCGAACTCGGCGCGCGACAGGATCATCCGCCGCACCGCCGTCGTGTCCGCCCGCTCCGCCGCCCGCACGAACGCGCGCACCAGCGCCTCGCGCGATTCCGCCCCGCCCGCCAGCACCCCCGGATCCTCCAGCCCCGCGCGGAAGCGCCGCTGCTCCTCCTCGGGCGGGAGGATGCTGTCCACGTGCGTTCCCGGCGGGGTGGCGGCCTGAGCGTCGCGCGGCTCCGCACGGCACGCGGGGAGGACGAGGAAGAGCAATAGAACGATCCTGCGCACGAAACCTCCTTTGGCATCACGCGGAGACGCAGAGTCACGGAGAGGGGCTCTCTCCGTGACTCCGCATCTCTGCGTGCTGCCGATCGGTTAGTTGCGGTAGTAGACGGTCCAGCCCTGCCACCACTTGGCGCCCGCCGGGTCGGCCGCGCCGCGGTAGGCGGTGCCGGCGACCGCCGTCCCCGCCTTGGTGGCTAGCGCGCCGGTGAAGGCGGCCAGCCCGCCCGTGGCCGCCGGCGACCCCGCGGCCGGCGCCCAGTCGAACGAGCCGGCGGTGTGCGCCGCGGTCGGCGCCGGGAGGGCGGCGAAGAGGCTCCCCGTCGTCGCCGCCGAGCTCTCGATGCCGTTCGCCGCCGCGTCCACCGAGTAGCGCTCGGCGCCCGCCTCGAAGAGCGTGGCGTTCTCCACCGAGAGGATGTTCTTCACCTGCAGGTCGCCGGCGGTGATGTGGTTGTTGGTGGCCGCGTCGCGGATCGACATCGCCACGGGCCAGCGGGCGATGATCCCGTTCACGTAGTACCCGGCCGTGCCGCGCCGCAGCACCATCCCCCGCCCGCCCGCCGCCGGCACGCTCACCGGCGTGTTGCGCAGCCCCACCAGGGTGAAGTTGGCGATCAGCGGCACCGTGTAGGGCTGCGAGTCGAAGCCGGCGAGGCAGTTGGTGCCGTTGCAGCCGTCGTTCTCGATCCCCTGCGGGTCGGTGGAGGTGTTCCCCGCCCCGTTGCGCGGCGGGATGATGGTGTCCTGGTAGGCGACCAGGAACTGGAGGCGCCCCTGGAAGCCCTCGGACATGTCGAAGTGGTCGTCGCCGCTCTCGTAGCTGACGAAGTGGTTCCCGTCGACCGCCCCGCCGAAGAACTCGTAGCTGTCGTCCAGCCCCGCCATCGACTGCAGGTAGGAGAGGCGCGTCCCCGAGCCCACCGCCGCGAAGGTGAAGGAGTTCAGCTCCTGGTCCGGCGCCGGGCCGAAGCCCGCGAACTCCACCCGCACGTAGCGCAGCTCGCCGCTGTCGTCGGCGTTGTTGCTGCCGCCGGAGTAGGTCACGGCGTAGTTGGTGCCGCCGGTGTTGGTGCCCTCGACCAGGATGGGGTCGGCGCGGTTGATGATCCCGTTCCCCACGATGATCAGCCCGCCCCAGTCGCCCGGCTGCCGCTGCCCCGCCGGCCGGTTGGAGGTGAAGACAATCGGCTTGGCCGCGGTGCCGATGGCGATGATCCTGGCGCCGCGCAGGATGAAGAGCGCCGAGTTGGGAAGCCCCTCGATGCGGGTGCCCTCCTCGATGGTGAGCGTGGCGCCGTTGGCCACGTGCACGAAGGCGCCGAGCACGTAGACGCTGTCGGAGTCGAACCGGCGGTTGCTGGTGATGTCGGTGCTGATGGTGACCACCGGCCGGTCGAGCAGGGTGACGGCCTGCCCAGCGGTGTAGTCGCTCTTCTCGCCGCCGCGCACGGCGGCCACGCGGTAGTTGTAGGTGGCCGCCGCGTCCAGCCCGGTGTCGGTGTAGGGCGAGCCGGCCACCGTGGTGAGGGTGGTGAAGGTGGTGCCGGTGCCCGAAGCGCGCTGGATCTCGTAGCCGGTGGCGCCGGGGACCGAGTTGAAGGTGATGGTCGCCGAGGTGGAACTGGCGGCGGTCACCGCCAGCCCCGTGGGCGCGAACAGGTCGTCGCTGGAGCCGGTGCCCGAGTCGCACGCGGCGAGCGCGGCGGTGCCGAAGGCCATGGCCGCGCCGAGGAGCCGGCGGGAAAGCTGGTTCATCACTTCACCCTGAAGCAGGTTGAGAATGAGGTACGCGGTAGTCTCGCACGCCGCTGTATCTCCCATTTCCCTTCTCTGTCGCGATTCCGTCACATCCCAACCACGTTCTCACAGAGACGCAGAGGAACCGAGAGGGCGCAGCAGCGTCTCTCAGTTCCTCTGCGTTCTCGCGGCGAAGCCGCCTTACTTCCGCACCGTTACGCCGAAGCCCAGGGAGCGCCCCGTGCGGTAGCGCTCGCGCACCAGGTCGCCCTGGCGCACCTCGAAGGGCGAGTCGAGCAGGTTCTCGGCGTCGACCTTCAGGTCCACCGCGCGGCGCAGCGGCACGCGCAGCGAGAAGTCGAGCACGCTGCGCGGCATCTCGTAGCTGTCCGGCAGGGGGCGCTCCGCGGCGCTCACGATGCGCTTGCCGGCCACGTTGTAGAGCAGCGTGGCGCTCATCCCCCGCTCCTCGCCCGAGTAGGTCAGCCCGGCGTTCACCACGTACGGGCTCTGCCCCACCATCGGCCGTCGCGAGTTGGTCTGGCTGCTGATGTCGGTGCCGATGTCGATGCGGCTCTTCATCACCGTGGCGTTGGTGAAGAAGGCGAACCGGTCCAGCCGCGGCGACAGGAAGCCCAGCTCGCGCCGCGCCTCGACCTCGACGCCGTAGTTCCGCGCGGCGTCGGCGTTCACGAAGGTGACGATGGGCGTCCCCGACGTCGCCAGGTACACCCGCTCCACGGGATCGGTGAAGCGCTTGGCGAAGAGCGCGACCGACAGCACCTCGCCGCTCGCCGGGTACAGCTCCCAGCGCAGGTCCAGGTTGTCGATCAGCGTGCGGCGCAGGTCCTCGTTGCCGCGCACCTCCTCGTCGCCCAGCACGTTGCGGTAGAGGATGGGCGCGATCTCGCGGTACTCGGGGCGGCTCAGCGTGCGCGAGACGGAGAGCCGCAGGTTCTGCTGGTCGCTCACCGCCCAGTTTAGCGCCAGCGAGGGGAGCACGTCGGTGTACGTCGGGTTCGCCGTCACCGGATCGCCGAAGGTCGGCGTGGCGTGCACGGTGACCTCCGAGCGCTCCACGCGCGCGCCGCCCACCAGCCGCAGGTCGGGCGTCAGGTAGAGCTCCAGCAGCCCGTAGCCGGCGGAGAGCCGGTCGCGGGCGTCGTACGACCCGCCCGCGGAGAGGGAGGTGATGTTCAGCAGCGACTGGCCCGTCCCGGTGAAGCGCCCGTCGAAGATCTCCTCGGGCGTCGCCTCGCGCTGCTCGCGCGAGAGGGTGCCCGGCGCGGAGATGCTGAAGCTGCGGTTGTCCGCGTCGCGCTCCACCGAGCGGAAGAGGCCGCCCACCTTCAGCCGGTGCGCGCGGGCACCGCGGCCCAGCATCCACTGCCAGTCGCCCGACCCCTCCCAGGCGCGCTCGTGCAGCTCGCCGAAGGTGCGCACCGCCGCTTCGTTGCTCCCGCCGTACCAGGCCGGGGAGAGCTGGATGCCGGTGGCCGGGTCGTCCTCGGCCGAGTAGACCACCTCGGAGCGGTCCGGCTCCACCCGGTCCACCGCGCTGTTGGCCACCGACCAGGTGAGAGTGCCACGCTTGAAGAGCAGGTGCTCGCCGCGCAGCTGGTTGGCGCGCACCGCCCGCTCCACGAAGCGCAGCCGGTCGATCAGCAGAGGGATGCGGGCCAGGTTCTCCGTCGAGCCCAGCTCGCTCCGCCCCTCGTTGTCGGCGCTGCGGTTGTACGAGTTGTTGAGGTCCAGGCGCGACCCCGTCCCCAGCCGGTAGGTGAGGTTCGCGATCCCGCCCCAGAGCACGCTCTCCACCGCGCTCCGGCCCTCGAAGCGCGAGGCCTCCACCGCGTTCCCGTTCGCGTCGGGCTGGGCGGTGGCGCGCACCTCGTCCAGGTGAGCCTCGTAGGCGTGGGCGTAGGTGCCCGAGGCGATCAGCCCCAGCTCGCGGCGCAGCACGTCCATCGACCCGCCGAAGGAGAGCGCGGCCGAGGCGCTGGGCTTGCCGGACCGCACGTTCGGCGACCAGGCGTTGCGCATCGACGAGACCAGGCGGTTCTTGTCGTCGGCCGTGAGCCGCCCGTTGAGGTCCGTGTACTGCACGATGGCCGGGAGCCGCCGCTCGGCCCCGGCATACCCCAGCCACTCCTGCCCCACCGCCGGGGCGAAGGGGAGCCGCTCCCCCGTGACCGCGGAGTTGAGGCCCGTGCTGGCGGAGAAGGTGACGAAAGGCCGCGTGGGCGCCTCGCGGGTGCGGATGTTCACCTGCGCGCCGCTGAAGTCGCCCGGCTGGTCCGGCGTGAAGGTCTTGCTCGTGGTGATGGCGGAGAGGAGACCCGACGGGAAGAGGTCGAGCGGCACCACCTTCCGCTCCGGCTCGGGGCTGGGGATGCGCGCGCCGTTGAGCGAGGTGGTGGTGTAGCGCTCGCCCAGGCCGCGCACGAACACGTACTTCCCGTCCTGCACGGTCACGCCGCTCACCCGCTGCACCGCCTGCGCCGCGTCGCCGTCGGGCGAGCGGGCGATCTGCTCGGCGGTCACGGAGTTGACGACACCGGTGGCGGTGCGCTGCTCGTCGAGGGCGCGGCTCACGCTCCCGCGCTCGCGGGTGGCGGTGGCGGTGATCCCGGCCAGGGAGATCCCCCGCGGCGCCAGCGTCAGGTCGAGCGCGGCGGCGCCGCCGGCCGTCACGCGCACGCCGGTGACGGTCTTGGGCGCGTACCCCAGGAGCGAGACGGTGACGGTGTGCTCGCCCGCGGGAACGCCGCGCAGCAGGTAGCGCCCGTCCACGGCCGAGACGGCCGCGAGCGTGGTCCCCTGCACCGCCACGCGGGCGGAGGGGAGCGGGCGGCCGCTGGATGAATCGAGAACCCGCCCGGCGATCTGCCCGGACTGCTGGGCTGCCGCGGCGGGCGGGAGGAGGAGCGAGAGGAGAAGCGCGGCGAGCGCGTGCCTCCACGGTCGTCCTGGCATGTCGTCGGTCCTCGTGGGGGGGTGACCCGCGGCGCCGCGGAGGGCGGGCCGCACTGCAACGCCACGAGGATACCGGCCGTTCGCAACGCCTCCGACAACGTCGTGTCACCATCCCGTCACAACCGCTTTGGCATCACACAGAGACACGGAGACACAGAGAGCTCGCAGCGGCTCTCTGTGTCTCCGTGTCTCTGCGTGAGACGAATCCGTTGCTGTTCAGGCTTTCCCGTTCGTCACCCTCTTCGGCATCGCCGGATCGTCGTCCTCCGGGAGATGGATGTCGAAGGGCGAGACGCGAACGATCTCGCGACCCTTCCGCACCGCAATCGGCAGATTGTAGATGCGGTGCTGGCGCACGGCCTCCTGGAACGCGCTCTCCAGAGCCCGCTCATACGCCTCATTGTCGTGCCATACCGCGGGCACGTCATGCTCCGGCGAATTCATCCTTCGTCCTCCGGATGTGCGTCCACCTGCTGCTGGATCTGGAGCCAAGCATCTTCGTCCAAGATAGTGACTGTCGCATCTCCGACGCCACGCGCGATCAGACGCGGCTCAGGATCGTCCAGCGGATGTAACGCATGATACACTCTCCACTCATGCGTGATTCGCCGGTAGACCTTCTCGAAGTTCACCAGGCTGCGAAAGAATCTCCGCCGCACGTCCGCTTCCGGCACGTCATGGCCGCCCAGCCGCACGCGATTGCGAACGCGCTCGACCGCCAGGTCCGGATCCGGAAGCCAGAGGTAGACGAGCAGAATCCTGTATCCCGACTTGATAAGCTTCTGGATCACCCGCTGCAGCGAGCGTCCTGAAATCGTGCTCTCGACCGCGAAGTTAGCCCGCTCGGCCCGCAATTCCTCCAACCGCTCATGCATGATCCTGCCGGCGCGGATGCCTGCCGACGCCGGATCGAAGCCGGCGAGCCCCTGGGCGATCACGTCGGAATTGAGGTAAACCCTATCCCCGAATTCCTTCGCGAGAAGCCTGGGCGCGAGCGTGCTCTTCCCCGCCCCGTTTGGCCCGGCGACGATCACGGCGTGAGGGCGCACCGTGTCTCTCCGTGCCTCCGTGTCTCTGCGTGAGATCAAGCTGTTTATTCCTCCTCCTCGTCCGCGGGCGGAGCGATGAAGACTTTGTTGCGGATCTTCTGCAGAATATGTTCGTACATCTTCCTGCCCTTCTCGGCGCCGGCCAGCGTGGGCTGGCCCACCGAGCCCGGGCTTGCGTCCGGGAGCTTGCGCTCGCGGCCCACGACGCACGGGTCACCGGGCTGCAGCACGAAGTCGCGGGCGCGGTCCATCCGCACCACCGCCGGGCGGAGGTGCAGCAGGAGCGAGGTGAGCGCCTCGCCCGCGTGCTCGGGGCCCTTCTCCCCGTCCAGGAATTGAGCGAGATCCACCGAGAGCGCCGACACCACGCGCACCCGCGCCCCCTCCGCCCGCACCGTGGCCACGGCCTCCGCATGCGGGTCGTGCGTGCTGGCGGTGATGAACACGAACTCGCGCACCCCCTGGCACGCCCAGTCCGCCACCAGCTCGTTCAGCGCCCGGTGCAGCGTCTTCCCGCTCACCCCCGCCGCCCCCGCGTACTCGCGCTCGGACCTGGGGTTCACCCCGTAGTGCAGCGTGGGCGCGCGCAGCACCCCGAACTCGCGCGACAGGTCGTCGGCCAGCCGCTCGGCCAGGGTGGTGGCGGCGCCCACCGGCAGGTGCGGCCCCTGCTGCTCGCAGCTCCCCACCGGCACGATCAGCCGGCGGTCGCCGGCCAGGTGCGCGGCCACCGCCGTCCACGGCAGGTCGGCGATGGCGTGCGAGCGCGGTACGGCGATGGCTGAGGTCAAGGTCATGGAGCGCGCGGAAGAGGGGTCGCCCCGGCGCCCGCGCCGCCCGGCCCCGCGCCCGCTCCCCGCGTGGGTGGGCGGATGGGCCGCGGTGCTGGCGCTCGCGGGGTGGATGGTGCGGCTCTCGCCGGGGTGGCTCGCCGCCGCCGCGGCGGGCGCGCTCGCCTGGTGGCTCTGGGCGGGCGGGCGCACCCTGCGCCTGGCGGGGGCGGCGGCGCTGCTGGCCGGGGTCAGTATAGGGGGTGCGGTGCAGTTTCGCCTCCACCGCGTCGCGACGCACTGGCCGGAGGTGCGCTTCACCACCGAGGAGCGCGCCAGCGCGGAGCTGCGCCTGGGCCTCGGCGACCTCTTCGACCGCGGCGGCGAGGCGGTGGCCGGCGCCGACTCCCTCGCCGCCCGCGCGCGGACCGCCACCGTGGGGCTCTTCCGCGGGCTCGAGGAGGTGCGCCGCCGCACCGGCGTCACCGCGCTCGCCGTCTACCTCCCCGACGGCTCGCCGCTGGTGTGGGCGGGCGAGCACCGCGGCAACGTTCCCGACTCGGTGAGCGCGGGGCTGCTGGAGTCGAGCTTCTCCGCCGGCCCGCTCTTCGGCTACATCTACTTCACCCAGCGGATGGCGGGCGGGCGCGTGGCCGTGGCCGCCGTGCTGCTCGACGCGCACGTGGCCGTGGGCGAGGGGCCGGCACCCTTCGCCGAGCGCTTCGCCCGCAGCTACGGCGTCACCCCGCGCTTCACCACCCCCGACCGGGCGCTCGGCCTCGGCCCCTCGGTGTGGGACTGGTCGGCGGGGGACCGCAAGATCCTGAGCGTGGTCTTCGAGACCATCACCCAGGAGCGCTGGCGCGAGCGGGTGGTGGAGCGCGGGAGATGGGCGGTGGGCGCAATGCTCGCGGCCGCGGCGCTCCTCCTCTGCCTCGCCTGGTACCGCGGCCGCGCGGGGCCCACCGGCGTCCCCGTGGCCGTGGTCACCGCCACCCTCCTCCTCCTCCCCGCGGCGGGGGTGGGGCGGGCGCAGGGGGTGTTCTCGCCCCTCTCCTTCGTGCTCCCCCTCCCCGGCGACGTGAACCTGGGGCAGCTCCTGGTCCTCCTGGCGGGGGTCGCGGTCTGGCTCCTCTCGCGGCGGCGCACCCCGGACGCCATCGCCGTCCTCCCGCTCGCCGTGCGCATCGCGCTCGCCGCGGGGGCGCTGGTGGGGGCGCTCGAGCTCTTCCGCGTCTCCGCCTCGCCCGGCGAGCTGGCGGCGCGCGCGGCAGGGGGCGCGCCGCTCTACGCGGGGCTCGCGCTCCTCTGCGCCATCCCCCTCTACGCCCTGCTGGGCCAGCCGCGGCGCGTGCCCTCCCCCCGTGCCAGGGCGACCGCCGTGGCGCTCTCCCTGGCCACCTCGGCCGCGCTCGGCTTCGGGCTGGCGGCGTGGTGGCAGCCGGGGCGCGAGCCGCCGCTCTGGACGGCGGCGCTCTGGGCCATCCCCTTCGGCTTCGCGGCTACCTCGGCCACGCGCGCGCAGATCGGGCGCGGCGCGCTCCTCCCCTGGATCGCCGCGGGGTGGATCGGCGCGTCGCTCTCCCTCTCGCAGCTCTGGACGGGGCACCTCAACGCGCGCTTCCAGGAGGCCGCGCGCGAGGTCTCGCGGCTGGGGGTGC
>Ga0070685_10002011_pt1 | contig 10540 bp, 10 predicted proteins | sample KBSS13LmetaG_FD_65651 | JGI IMG/M metagenome (GOLD analysis project Ga0070685, IMG submission 65651) | Switchgrass rhizosphere microbial communities from Kellogg Biological Station, Michigan, USA - KBS S1-3L metaG | ecosystem: Host-associated > Plants > Roots > Rhizosphere ...
TCGACACCCTGCTTAAGAGGTCATTCCCGGACAGGCAAGGTCCATCCCTAGCAGAGGTGCTGACAGTGCTCAGAGATCGAGCAAGAGAGTGGTATATCGGCCGGGTTGCCGTCAAACACTGCCGTCATATTCTCCTCACTCAGCAAGTTCGCAACCCATATGACCTTTGGACACTTGCCACCAGTTGGCTTGACGAACCCATTGGGAAGGAGCCGCCATGCAGTGCCGAGTAGCCCGCAACCAGAATCAGCCGCGGAGTGGGGAAGACGCCAAGCGCAAAACGCTCCAATGTGGTCGGATGCGAAATGGCGCAGAATCTGCGCTATCTTGCGCATACAGATTGCAGAAGAGCCACGAAAGAGGGCCGCCATAGGCGAGCCTGACGAGTCAACACAGCCAACTCGGACCGAAGCTTGAACGACCACATAAACGAGGATCACTATGTATGGAGAATCGGCAACACGAACGACGACCCCAAGGAGGCGACGACGAGATCACCACGAGAATCGACACCCCAGCCCACGATCCGGCCCCACGAGCAGCTGCCGAACAGTCCAGCAGCGCCACCTCCGAGACCCCTGAACATCGAGCGCCGCTGACGTTCGCGGACGCAGAACAACGCAACCCCTATTCGCTGCTCATCGATCTACATGACCACGCGCTCGACAGCGGCCGTCGGTCCCCCGACGCCACGCACCATCTTGCCGAGCTGGCACTGAGCGCCGCGGTCGTGACCTGGTGGTCACGATGGCAGCCGATCATCATGCACCGCGCCTTGGCTGCCGGCGCAGACTTCGCCGAGATCGCCGAGGCGGCCGGCGTCAGTGAGGCCGAGGTCCGCGAACGCTGGTCAAGCTGGGCCGACCAGCAGACCAGACTCTTTCTTACAACTGGCATCGGTCTCGACCCAGCTGAAGCGACGGCAATCCGCGCTCGTCGGAGCTCTGGCCCGTGAGGGGCCGGAAGCAAGCGACGTCCACAACTCAAGCCGCGGCACTCGTCCGAAACGGTCCGGTCGCGCTGAAGAATGCCACGCCGTATCCTCGCGCCATGCCACCCAGCCCGGAGAACCTGTCCATCGATGTCACTCGTAACTTCGAGGGTGATGTTCTCGGTCCCATCTCAGTCGATGTGGCTCGCCGGCGCGTGCTTGCCTACTGCACGGAGCCACGTAGCGGCTGGGGCGTTTACGATCTTGCTGGCATTCAAGCCCGCCGGGCCGGCCTGCTCGACCAGATCAGCACCTGGTCACTGCTGCTCGCCAACGCGCTCAACGGGCAGGTGACCTTGAACAACCTCGCCGACTTCACGCAGGGTTTTCAGCGTGACCTGGCGGCGCGCATCGCCAACGTGCCCGCCGACGTCGACCTCGATGGGACGATCAGCGACGAAGTACTTGAGCGCGTGGTGAATGTGTGCGACTTCGGCTTCGACGGTGTGTGGGCTCCGAAGATCACCAAGCTAGCTGCGCTCTACCGTCCCGGGAGTGTCCCCGTCCTCGATGGACACGTCGCCCAAGCGTTCGGATTCAGCCATGACAGCTTCAGTATCAAGGCCGTTCAGCGCTCGATTGGAAGACGTGACCGCATCCGGAAAGTCGTTCACGCCTTGGCGACTGGAGTTACCGAACACACGCGGCAGCTTGACGAGCTGCGCGAGCTCGTAGCTCCAGCCGTCCCCGAGATCCGTCTCGTTCCCTACCTGCGGCTGCTCGACATCGTGATCTGGACGTCTCAGGACGATCGCCTACCACGCCGGGAGCGACAGGGTAAGCGATGGGACGAGCGATCCCCTGGAGAGCCGCTTCCGCTCAACGACTTTGAGGCCGTGCCGCTCCGCCAGGCTCGTACCCAATAGGCGACGTCGTCAGGGACCCGCGGGGTATAGGCCGAGCCGCAGTGCGAACTCGGTCCGCTTGGGTGCCAGCGTCTGGCTGGGAAGGTATCGGTCTGCTGCCTAGCGGAACCTTCGTGGACCTCTCTCAGCGTCCAACGGCAGAAGTCCAAGCCGTGCAAGTTTTGCACAAAGCAACAAATACTAACGTAATCAGGAAATATTTATGAAAGGAACTCTCCCTCGCAATCAGATCCTGTTAGGCGATGTGCGCACGAGGCTCTCTGAGCTACCGTCGTCATCTGTCGACACGGTCATCACCAGCCCGCCGTACTTTGCACTTCGGAATTATGGCCACCCCCAACAGATCGGCGCCGAAGCCGACGTCAATGCATGGGTGGAGCAGCTGCGGCTCGTCTGCCGACAGCTTGCCCAGGTCCTCAAACCAACTGGCTCCCTCTGGCTGAACGTCGGCGACAGCTACAGCGATAACTCTCGTCAGGGGGCACTGCCGAAGAGTCTGTTACTGGGCCCGCAGCGCCTCAGCATCGCTCTCGCACAGGATGGCTGGGTCGTCCGCAACCAGGTCATCTGGGACAAGACCAACTCCATGCCGGCCAGCGTCACCGACAGGATGAGCTGCAAGTACGAGGTTCTACTGCTCCTTGTCCGCTCGCGGTCCTACTTCTTCGACCTCGACGCCGTTCGCTTGCCTGCCACGAGCTCAAAGCTGCCGGGCAATTCAGCGCGGACGACCTACCTACCGCCACACACCATTCCGCAGCACAGTGGCATCGACCTGAACTTCGGGCTCCACAAGCTGAAGCGCATCGGCCGCGTATCCCATCCGCTCGGCAAGAATCCGGGAGACGTTTGGCAGTACCCCACCGCTGGCTTCCGCGGCGCACACTTCGCAGCGTTCCCGCTCTCGCTGGTAGAGCGCCCGCTGCTCACAACCTGCCCGAAGCAGGTCTGCAACCGCTGCGGCGCACCATGGACACGTTCTCCCGTTGACCGCACGAGCGACATGCCGTGCCTAGGTTTACTCGAGCCGAGCTGCGGCTGCAACTCAGGAACTACCCCTGGTGTTGTGCTCGATCCGTTCATGGGCAGCGGAACCATCGCCCTGGCAGCAAGGAACCACGGCCGTGACTGGCTCGGCATTGAGCTGAATGCAGAGTATGCATCAATGGCTCATGCGCGTCTGGCGAGAGGTTGAGTACCTAACGCTCGGTGAGATTTCTAAAGGCGAGGGTCGAGGAACCGCCAGTCCATAGCAATGACGGTCAGCGCATCCGAGACTGCGTCATTCCACGAGTCTTTGCCGACAAGATCATTGCTTAGGTATTCACCCCCGCGAGATATGACCTGGCCGCCATAGCGATCTCCAAGGGGCGTTAGATCAACGATGGTTTCCAGTGGAACCGGGGCGCCAGTGTCGACTTCAGTCTTGCCAACGATCTGCAGGTCGATGAACGGCAGAGGAAGAAGCGCCGTACCAACGAGCAGTTCGGTTACAGCCGGCAGCGTCAGCTGCGTGAGTGTTCTAACAGCCTCCCGACACGCCTTATGGACCTCGCTAAATGGAACAAGGGCGTCGCCCATCCAGCGGTGTACGTCAATCCATGTCCGAATTTCAAGCGCTCGATCACCGCCCGCGACCTCGCTACCGCATTCCACACGGAGGGCTGGACGACCCGCCTTTCCGAAGTCACCATGCCCAGATCCAAGCCGAAGGAATCGACTGTGCGCATAGGATGGATCGATCTTCCACGGGCTAATTGGCCCGCCACCTACCTGCTCCATAAGTTCGGTTAGAGCGAAGTTGGGCATCCCAACTCCGCGAGCAACTGACTGAGACAGGGCAGCGATGAGTGCTCGGGCAGCGTCTCCACCAAGGCGCGGTCGGGGAGTTCCCACGCGCAATGTACGGGTACAGAGCGCTCGGACGGTGACGTCCGGCCGCGGATCGAACCGCCCGCTCGATGCCTGATACTCATCCGCCCAGAGGTGAGGTGCCTCAAACAGCACTCGCGCGGCTGGACTCTCAGAGTCCTCAAACAGGCTTCGCAGCATGCGTCGATCAGCGATCACGTTCCGGCCGTCTATCCGCACCCGGGCACAGCCACTGTGTAGGACCGGCCGAGGCGTATCCGTCACTCCGATCCGCACGACCAACAGGACTTTGTCCTGACCATCGATTGGCACTGTCACAACCTCAGGGCACCACCACGCCGGATCTAGACTGGTCGCGATCTTGTTGACGAGGCGTTCCTTTTCAGCCGCCATGACCCCAACAACTGGCCCTGGCCGATCCTTGGCCTGCGGATCGGCGTCAACTCCAACCAGCACCAGGCCACCATACGTGTTAGCCATCGCCGCGATCGTTTCGAGTGCTCCGTCACCGTTCCGCTTGTAGTCCAGCGTGAAGCTTTCCTCGATCGCAAGTTCGAGGAACTCGCGAACCATCGGATACGTGATGTCTTCAGAGAGGCACGAGAATAGGCGATGGACCTGGGACATTCGGTCACCGTTTCAAGATCGAATTCTGCCCTACGCAGCAATACGGAGGGAGCTACAGCGTGAAGCGTTGGCGGCTGATCACACAACCAGCACGACGCAGGTGATCAATCTTTGTCTCTCGGGGGATTCGGGTCATTGCCGTAGCTGTCCTTCACACGGATGCGCCCGGCCCTATCATGCAGGTTGAACTCGGTGTGCTCGCGACGAGCAACCGATCGACCCGTGTCCTCAGCTTCCTTCTGAGTCCGATGCGTCGACGAGACTCGCTTGTTGCCGTCTCGCTCGACCGCCCAACCCGCCTCATGCGGAACAACATGCACGGCCGGCTTCTTCTTGGCTGCCATGATCCATCCCCCTCGAACTGACGTACCACAATTCTGAGAGCTCGGCGGATCTGGCGCGAGCAACACGCCGACGACAAGGCACCAACTACAGCAACATAATCAGGAACAAGATCACATGGAAGGAAACAATCACCTCTACGAACAACCGTCTGAGCTGGCAGAACAGCCAAGCCACGACGAACAAGCCATCCGACTCGGTATCGAGGCCGCCCGCGGCGACGGCCGTCCGGTGGACGACACCGTTGCCCGCGTCATCGCCGTACTGGTGCATGGTGGCCAGGGCTCTGCTCTCTACAGCCTCGCCAGTACCGGCAATCTCACCGACGATCGACTACAGGATGAACTTCGCCGCCTTCACGACGAAGCTGACGAAAAGACGCTCGAATGGGTAGAAGCCCTTGAGGCGTACGCCGCGACCCGCGAGGAGCGAGGACCGGTAGACGGCTGGTCTCAACTCTGGCCCGCAGCACTCGAACCAACGACAGATGCCGCAGATGAAGGTGGAGTAGAGGAGTCCGACAGTGAGCCCGCGGCCGGACCGATCTCAGGCGGCAGCCAAGCCCTGGGCCAAGTCGTTGCTCACATTGTCGTTGACTACCGCGGAGACGCTTTAGAAGGCACTGAACGTGAGCCTCACAACGAGTTGGATGACATGCCCTGGGGTGACGCAGCACGCTGGCGGCCTGACGACGACGTTCATGACTCGAACCTCGACCTCCTGTTCGCCGCCGTAGGTGACGAACAAGTTGGCTCAACCGACGACATGGGTTGGGCCGGGCTCGTCCGCTTCGACAACCGTCCCGGGGGCGCCGTGTTGCACGTCAATCACTACGGGCATCGCTGGACATGGACTACTGACTCAAACGACGAACTGGTCGAGCATTGGGATCAGGTCCGTCGCCAGCACGATGCCTTTCAGTCGGCAACGCGGTCTGCCGGCAACGAGGTAGATGCTCTGAAGATCTGGGTAGGCAGCCTCAGCGACTACAACGCCGGCTACCTCCACGGTGAGTGGCTCGATGCCACCGTGGGCTCAGACGAGCTCGAAGACGCCATTCAGTTCCTGCTGTACAACTCCCACGAGCCGGACGCCGAGGAGTACGCCGTGATGGACTACGACGGGTTCGGACACGGCTTGACCACGCTTCTGGGCGAGTACCCAAATCTCCAGACCATCTCACGCCTCGCTGAAGGCATCGCCCAGCATGGCGAGGCCTTCGCGGTCTGGGCCGCCTATGTCGGCCCTGAACAGCACGAACAGCTCGACCAGTTTGAAGATCACTACCTGGGCGAGTGGGAGTCCATGCGTAGCTACGCCGAGCACCTGCTGGACGAAATGGAAGCCTTCCGCTTCCTAGACGATGCACCGGAGTGGCTGCAGCCGTACATCGAGCTGGACATCGATAGCTACGCGAGAGACCTTGAGATGGAGCTACACATCGAGGAGTCCGGCACCGGTCGTACCTGGATCTTCGACACCCGGGTTTGATCGATCAGGCAAGCCAGCACCGGTTGGACTGAACGACAGCGGACAGCTGCTGCATCCTGCCAACGGCACGACGCGTCGCCACCTCGTGCGCACGTACGGGATCCCATGCGCTAAGACCCAAGCGCGACCTCGAAGCAGACAAGTCGTTGATTTGGTACACAGCGAACGTGGATGACCAGTAGGCGATCATAGCCAGACATCGATTTAAAGATCGACAACGAAGATGTTTCTGGTGGCCTGACCTGGGTATATATCCCCATCGGGCCGTTAGGCTCCCCAACCCATGTACGGATGGTGGGCTGTCAGCGTCGGCTCGTCCGCGATACTGTATATACAGACACGCCCACGCATCGCGACATATCGAACAGCCAAGGACGGTATGACACTGGTCGAAGAGATCACCAACTGGCCCGACCGACTGCACTCGGCGCTAGAGGTTTCGTCGTGTCCATATGACGATCTCATCGAACGGCTAGACCTACCTCCAGATGGCGGCTGGCTACGCGCTGCACTGGACGGACGCCTGCGGCCAACTGTTTCCAACCTCGTCGAGCTGTCTGCCTGTTGCAATATCCCACTTGCCACCTTGACAAGCAACACCCCGCAACAAGGCAGTCTTGAGATGGCTCTGCGGGCCAAGCTGGAAGTGATCCACGGCGACACCGAAGACATCAGCCGTCGTGCGCAGACCCTCCTCGCCGACCTCAGGCTTTTGCTTGTCTGGTCACCTGACATCAGGGCCGCAGCTAACAAGGCTTTGTCGGATGCGCGCCGCGTTGCGACGGCAGGCAGTTATGCGCTGGGCGCTGCTCGTTCAACCGCACGGCGCCTGCGCGACATCCTAGATCTTGGCGATGAGCCAATAGTTGACTTAGTTCCCATCATAGAAAACCTCGGCGTTCCTGTACTGCTCGAAAAACTACCTGCGTCCCTCCAGGGTTTGACTATCACTGATACGGCAGACTCGCAGCGTGCTTGTATGGTCTTCGTGAACTCTAACGATTGGTGGGGGCGGCAGCGGTTTACGCTCGCGCACGAGCTCTGCCATCTCATTTACGCCGATCCAGGATCCGTCTTTGTTGAAAAGAGTAATTTCGACACAGACAATCAAATCGAATATCGATGCGAAGCCTTTGCTCGATACTTTCTCGCCCCACCAAACGCCGTCCGGGCATTCTGGGACGAGCACAAGCCGGTACGATCAACGGATGGACTTGCAAAGCCCCTCGCGTTGTTTATGATGACGTTCGGAACTACTCGCGAAGCTGCGCTGAACATATTCAATGACGATCTGGAAATTGCAGACGACCAGCTTGCTCCATATAGACAGATACCCAATTTTCAATTGATGCGATCTGCCGGGCTAGGACAAGAGTGGGCTACGGCTAGTTCATTCGAGGGCACCCCCTCCACTTCGGACTGGCTACTCGATCTTGCGCTCAAGGCGTACGAAGCGAAATTCGTCGGTGCGCCTGTCGTAGCAAGCGTGCTTGGGCGAAGCGACGTCGAGTGCGTTGAATCCGAACTCCGAGAAGCCGGCTGGGGAAACAGCCAACCTTAGTCGAATCGGCTACTACAGACAGCACATACATCCGCTTTATGGCATGCCAGTTCCTGTGCCGATTCTGGACATTCTTGTGCTGGCACCTTGCTTACCTGGTAACCATCGCTGAAAAGCTGGAAGGCTTTCGTCTCGTCAACCTGCCCAGCGCAGACAAGCTCGCGAAGCACGTGTCGAAAATTCCGAGCTGCAACTTCTCTCGCCTGAGCAACCAAACTTGCACTTCGATCATTCGTGAAAAAGATAGACTTTTTGCCTTCTGCATTATTTTGAATGCAGGCTGTTATGCTCATCGCCTCGCCAGCATTCTTCAGCGCATGATGTGTTTCGTTCGCCACGTCAGGCATTTTGCTAAGTTGAAGCATGACGCTGTCGTACAACTCTGCGTTTAGATTGGCGCCGCCGTCCGCTTGCAGTATGCCTGGTATGAGCATTCGGGCAAGAACCAACCGCGCCGCAATACGAACTAACCTTTCAGGGTCTCCTGGAGCTGCAGGCTGAGCTTTACGCCGCACTTCCTCAATTACGGTCTGTACCGCAAATAAGCGACCCTGGTAATGACTACAGAACACCTCTAGGCATTCAGGGCTTGCTGCAACCGCCAGCAGAACACCCGTATCCATGTAGGCCAGCGCATCAGGCCGCCCCCGAGGAGGGACGTCTCGCGCAAATCCGACGCTTCGGGCGAATTGCTGCTCGCTGAAACTTGGGATCGAACGCCGTCTGTTCATCACGAGTGGCGTCGCACGGGGACGCGGATCTGTCAAAGACTCTCCTATGTCCCTGGAAAACTAGCCGAAGGCTAGTCGGCCCTGGCCGTCGTAGCCTCCGACACGGGGCGATCCGACCACTGATCACGAACGGCACACCATCGGCGGACAGAACAGGTGGGACATCCGCCGTGTGGTTGCGGCTCCCACTTTACATCCGTGAGCCATTGTTGAGAAAGCCTACGGATGCGTCCGCGCGCCTGCTTCATGAGGACATGATCATCAGTGCTGTACGTGAACACCTGGCTCTTCCCCGGCGACAGAACCTCTAGCTGCACCTCGCCATGCAGACAAGCGAAATGATCGACCAAGCCGGCGTCCATGGCCGTTAGATTCCATGATACGGCAAGGAACTGATCGAAAATCCCATCAGAAGTTGTGAACTCAAAATTCTGATTTGTTTTGACCTCGCGTATTACTAGGGTGCCATCCCGCCGAAATACGGCGTCCGCCTTGGTTGCTAGTACAAGATCCGCAGCGGCATCATATCCGTACAGGGTCCGCTCCGCCATTGCAGGCTTCAGCGTTTCGTCCTGCAGCGGGCAGTGAGCTATATGAGCAACAAGGTACGGGTAGGTCACCGCATAAGTGGCCTCATCCAGATCATCGCAAGATACTGGTGGGAGACCCTCACCCGGCAATGGTAGATCGCTCGCGGCGCAGGCCACGCCACGAGAGTGCGCAGCTAGCAGCCACTGATGGACGACCCGACCTCGAAGTAGCGAGTCGCGACCTTCTACGTTCTGAGGAAGATGGATTTCACGCTCCATGTACCACTGAGATGCACACTGCTCATACCGCTCAAGATCGGAAGCCGAAACAGATCGGGTCCAGGGACCAGGGCTGCCAGCTTGCGCAAAGTCCGGCATCTTAATTGGAGCGCCACATGACCCGAGGACTTTGCATCCGGAACAACCAGGACTCGGTCGCATTTCTAGGCCCATTGCTGCCACGTTTGCGCTGGCTCGTCCATGACGCTCGAATAGATCCAACGCCTCTTTCGGAGATATGCCGGACAGAATGTGGGACTCGATACCGGTGTTTAGCCCAAGCTCAGTGACCCATATACGGCGGGCGGGACGCCGACCCGGTCGCTCGGCAGCGATATGAGCAGCGACGTAGGCCCATGGCGTCGCATCTGACTTGGCCCTATCGAACCTTAGCCTTCGTATCTCTCGATCGCCTTGCTCTGATTCGTACAAGGCTCCTGCTACAGCGAGAGTGCCGCCGTGCTTACCTAATTCTGAGAACTGGTCGATCCAGCGAAGCGGCCCGAGTTCTGCTTCTCGGCCCTCGTGGTACTCGAAGTATTGATCGAGCGCATGCAACAAGAACTGCCGGCGACCGTCATGGAGAGCAACGAATCGCGCTACTTGCATACGCAATGCTACTTCAAGATTCATTCCGCCGCCGACGCGCCGATGAACATCCTGAATTGCCACCATCAATGGCTTGAGAGGAAAATCACCTGGTCGAATCCGCCAAGATCCTGTGTCCGGATAGGTCTCCGGTCGGACCTTCAAGGCCAGACTTAGCGGACACCGATTTGCGTCTTCGGCACGCTCCGCGTCTGTCGCCCCAACCTTGAGAACGCCTCCGTCGCGCTTTAAGGCCACTGGTGACACCCACACCAAGTTGCTGCTCCCTTGCAAAAGACTCAGAGGCTGTTGCGAGAAGACGCTAGCCCTCTGACGACTCGGAAGGGGTCGGAAAACCAGACATAACCTGCTCATACGTTCGATTGATGATGGGAGGTCGCTTAATAGATAAATAGGACAAGCGTACGAAGATTCGACCTCGGGCACTGGCCAGGTCTGGCACTGGTAGCGGCTTAGGCTAGTGGCTGCGGCCGTACATCGACCTGGACATCGACTGCTATGCCAGAGACCTTGGGATGGATCTACACACCGAGGAGTCCGGCACCGGTCACACCTGGATCTTCGACACCAGGGCTTGACCGTGCTGGAAAGACGGCGGTTGATAGGACTGGCAGACTGCAACGTCTGCCGCGGCCTCTTAT
>Ga0070685_10002014_pt1 | contig 10533 bp, 6 predicted proteins | sample KBSS13LmetaG_FD_65651 | JGI IMG/M metagenome (GOLD analysis project Ga0070685, IMG submission 65651) | Switchgrass rhizosphere microbial communities from Kellogg Biological Station, Michigan, USA - KBS S1-3L metaG | ecosystem: Host-associated > Plants > Roots > Rhizosphere ...
AAGTGGGGCGCCCGTTCTCGCGCTTCCACCTGGAGAAGCGGCTCGGCCGTTACCTGGATCCTGGCGCATCCGTAGCCCAGCCTGAGATCCCGGTGCCAGCCGACACTGATGCCGTCGCGCTGCCGGAACCGATGGTGTCGCCCGCCCCGGAAGCCGACGCGAGACCTGTGGACGCTGCCCCGCCGGCGCCGGCGTCGAAGCCGCACCGTACTCAGTCAACGCGCGTGGACGAGCAGCTCGAGGTCACGTTTGCCGAGCCGCCCACACCCACAGCTCCGCTGACACCTGCCCGGGAGCCGGTGGCGCCCGTGCAAATCGGACTACCGCTCGTTGAACCGCCCGCGCCACCGCGCCGGCAGGAGAAGCGCACACCAGCGGCACCGCCTGTCAGCCGCGTGGAGTCGCCAACGCCAGCTCCGGGCGTTATACCGCTGGCGCCTCCGCCCGAGTTGCTCCGGGCGGGCGAGTTGCTGCGGGAAGGACTGGCTTCCTACGAAGCGGAACGAATGGAATCGTCGGCTAGGACAGCGGCTGATGCAGCCGCGACGAAACTGAATCGGCTGAGAAAGCTGGACGAGACCGCTTCGATCGACGCAACGCGGCTCCGCGATGCGTTGGACCGCGTGTTCACCGACTCTCCGCAAGCGACTGTCAAACTGAGCAGCTACGTGCGTACCCACGGGTGGGATAAGCTGCGGAGCGCACTGAAGCAGTCTCCCCAGCAGTTCGGGCGACTTCGCTACCCGCGTCCATGGTACACCCTCGGGCGCGGTCGTAAGGATGTGGAGGGGATCATCGACCCATTGAAGATCGCGACGAAGTCTGTGCCGAACCAACCGACGCCGTTCCAACTCGACACAGCAGAAGCCCACGCCCGCGACACGGCGAAGATCTACAACGCCGCGCGTAAGGCCAAGGACGCGCTACGGTATCCTACTCAGTATGAACATGAAGCTGCCAACGCGCTCCGGCCTCTGCTCCGTGATGCGTCGCCGGAGTGGATCGCACGCCAGCTCGCGAGTCTCCTTCCATCCGACGATCGCGAGGCGGCACAGATGGTAGAGCGCGTACTGGGCCTCGCGCTGACCGTGACAAGAACGCTTACGCGTGAGCGCGGCCGCAGTAGAGGAATTGATTTCTGAGGCGGATCTGCGGGCGCTGCTCGCGGAGCGGGAGCGCGGTATCGGCGCGGAAAGGCGGTAGAGTACGTTGACGCCGGCCGGCCGCGCAGGGTCACCGCGGAAGGCCTTGAGTAAGGTCGCAGGGCATTCCGGTGTGCTGCTCTCCACGTCACCGCCACGTTCACTGAATCGTCCAGTGTTCAAAACAAAGTGGTCCGAACTCTCAGAAGCGCATAACCGGCGGTTCAATCCTCGAATGGCGGCGTCAGTATCTCGTGACAAATGAGGAAACTCTCGTCAAAGCATTGGTACCGAAAGTTCTCATATTCAACCGGGTCTACCAGGTTCTCGGGGCCGTAGCCGAGGCTTCCGGCGGCGAGTTCACGGTCGAGTCGTCGGGCCACATACGCCTCCACGATCAACTCTGCCAAGGCAGCCCGCGTCTGCGGCGCGTGCTGGCCGGGCCACCTCTCCCCCGTCTGGGGATCGACATCACGACCGAGAAGGCGGGCCAGCGTCGGATGCTTGGCGGCAATCAAGAGCCGATCGGGAACATCTACGTCCCACTGGAAACGACGCCCCGGACCGAAGTCTTGGCGGTCCGTGAAATGGAAGTCGATCCTCGGCGCCGACGCCAGCGGTTCGAACGAGAGCTGGGCCTGATCCTTCAACTCTCCGCACTTTGCCTCCAGCGTCGCGAACGCGCGGGCGGAGGCCTCCGCAACAAAGGTCGCAACGACAATGCCCCGCTCCTCGTCGAACGACAGCTGGCTCGAGGCCGGGTTCAGGGTGATTCCAGGCCCATGGCACTCGAGCGCGACGGACTCACCGGTCAAGGACGGGTCCGCGAACACTTCGATGTTCTTCCTGCGGCCAGGCACGGACGTATACCGTCGCTGGGAAAACTGAAGATCGCGGTCGAGAATGATGGTGCTATCGGTCGGTTCTCGAACGCTGACCCGGGCGACCACTGCCTCATCCTCCAAACTGATCCCGATGAGCGCGGCGTCGGTGAGTTGCAGGCCCGTCACCTCCAAGTAGCCGCGGAACAGCCCCGGCTGGTCAATGACTGGATCGAGCGCGATCTCGGATGACGAAAGCCGGATGGCCGTGCTCCGTGTATCCACCGTGCAGCGCTTCGGCGAAGTGTCGAGCACACGGTCGGACCGAAAGTACACTCCCATGCGCTTGGTCTGCCCCAGTTCTACCCTTAGACCCGCGGGCACCACGCTCAAGCCTTGCTGGATCCGGTTTGTACCACGTGCGGTGCCCTCCGATGCCTCAAGTGCCTGCGCCAGCCGCTCTCCGACTCGCTGGAGCGCCTCTAGAAGCTCCGCGCCGATCCGCTCCTGAGCCGAGGGCGTGAGGTCATCCTGCAGGGTGGCTAATGCCTGCTCGATCAGCGGGCGAGCGCGTTCCTCCAACACCCGCATGAACGGGTGCGCGTCATTGAGTCCGAAGCGGTCCGGATCCGTGACTTGGACGGGGTTGAGAGGGTTGGCCTGTATAGTAGGGTCTTGCTCACGATGCTCCTCCCACTGCTCATGCTCCAGCAGTAGCGCCGGAACCTGGGGCACATGCAATACGCCCCATAAGTGCCGGGCTGCCGCCCCCTCCGCTCCACGCGCATGGAGCCATGTGATGTCATGAGCTGTCCGGCCATCAACAACCATGACACCGGCCTCCGACTTCCACAGCCGGGACACCGCGTTTCCACCGACCTGAAGGGCATCCTGGCTCCGGTAAAGGGTGAGTTTGGCAGGCCCGCCGTATCGCTGAAACTCCGGAATCGAGATGGTCTCGTGCAGGAGTGGCTCCCCGTTCGGTGTATACCCCTCGATGTCTCGCTCTGTCCGAATGCGGCCGTTTCTGAACTCCCGCATCACGATCGGCACGCGGGGAGCACCCGGCGGAGCGTACCGGATCTCGATGTGGTGCTCGAGGTCGCGCGCGAGCGCCTCGAAGGCGGGCATCGCGACATCGGGAAACGGTGTCAGAGTGACGACAGTACCGCTCCCAGCGGTGAAATCGAGCCACGCCCGATCTTGCAACGAGGCCGGCCGTGAGATCGGCGGAATATACATCGCCTCCCGGATCACGCACTCGGCGTACTCGCCGTCGTGGATGCTCCGGTATTCGAGGGTGCCTAGGACGGCTACATCCTTTGCGCCTCGAGCGTTCATTCCCCGCACCAGTCCATCGGCATTGTAGCCGCTCGCGGCATGGCCATACTGCAGGAGCCGACGCTGCATGATCGCCGCGGACATTCCCTCGAACCGGTCGCGAACGACGATCTGGTTGCCACCTGATCCTTTTCGGTATTCGATCTCGATCGCCGGCAGCACACGCGGCACAGTCCCCAAACCGCTACCGATCATCCGATAGGCGGAATCCCGCGCATTCGTGATCAGTTCGATCAGTCCGCGCAGTAGGTATCCGCCCATTGCGCGGCTGGCGTTTCGCCGCAGATATCGCGGCGCAGCCGGTAGGACGACAAACTGATCCGCGCGCAGTTCAGAGTCCGAAGGCACGTCTTCCCCCCTCGATGAAAGTCGTCAGCTTGTCACGCTCCGGGGCATGACCTTCTTCGGCAACCGCGGCCTCGGTTCGGGCGAGGCGCGCGCTGATCACGTACGGAGAGGCGTCCCCGAAAAGCTTAAAGGCGCGGAGAAAGGCCTCACGGCCGATCATCTCGATCGCGACACCGGCCGAGAACTGCGTGAACGCCTCGCTGCCCAGGATCGGCATGATCAACCGGCGGTGGTCAAGCGACACACGGGATGCACTCGGCCGTGCCACTTCCAACAGCTCCTTTAGCTCGTTGACTTTCTCCCGGCCTAGAGGAGTCAACGCATATCGCTTCAGCCGCCCTTCCTGCGGATTGGAATGGCGGAGGTCCGTATCGACGACGAGTGCTCCCCCGGGATCACGTTTGGCGTCCGAGAGGTTGATGCGAACGATGTCTTTGTCGGGATACTGCGGATATTGCCGCCAGCAGAACTGCTGTGGGAACATCTCCCATGCCCGTACCGCGATCGTCTCTAGGTCGGCCTCGCCACCGACATCATGAAGAGCAACGAGCACCAGGTACGTCTTCGGCACCGCAGCAAAGTCGTTCATCAGTCCACCCCCGCCTCGATGTAGTCCCACTCCACGATCGCCTCGGCAGGGTAAAACGTCCCAACCAGCACGTCTCCTTCCCTGGCGTTCACGGTCCGCAGCCAGGGCGTGAGGGACCAGAGGAACCCATTCCTCATCTTCAACTTGGCTTCACGGCCATCTGGGAAGCGGGCGCGCCATATATGAACGACGGAACTGAGGCCTCGAGGCTGTGCAAGTACGCCCTGTAGCGAGAACCGCGTCATCCGATAGCGCGCGACCAGCCGATCGCCGATCCAGCGGGAATCTACCACATTCCGACCCCGCTCTGACTGACGGGCCTCGAGCTTTGCATGCACGCGATTGGAATCGATGGCGCGTCCGCGCAGAGCGTAGACGCCGCCTGAGATGCGCCGCACGAATGGCGCACTCATCAAGATGATGTTCGCCATGGGAACCGAGTAGCCTGCCTGACCCATGGCATCGATAAATTCATAATGGAGAAGAACCTCACCCTGAGTTTCGAAGATCCTGACAGCAGCCTGCTCTGAACCCGATAGGGTGGACTCACACTTCAGTTGCCCGGCCTTCGATACCTGCTCATCCACCAGGACGTAGCTGCCCATGTTGCGTAGCACGAACGCAAGCACGTCGATCGGAGGTACTTTGATCCGCGGTACCCGCTGCAGGCCGCGGTGAACAGAACTGATCGGCATCACTGGTGAGACGGTCAGGATCTTGTCTACCGCACGAGAGAGCGCTGAGGGGTGGACTGGCAGCGGGACAACGTAATCACCGACCCGTTGCACTTGCTCGCACCGCGGCAGGGCAAATCGGATCGCATGCTCCACCCCGAACGGGGCGATCGACTCCACAAACTCCGTTGAGACCACGCTGTCGCGACTGAGTCGCTTCCCGATCCTTCGGCGTACCTCTCTAAGCTGGTCGTACAGCTCGCCGGACGCTTCCAACTCCTCTCCGCGTGCACTCAGCCACAGCATCAGCTCAGGCGAGTAGCGGATACTGGGGATCACGTCGAGTTGTGAGAGATGAGGCAGCGTGGCAAGCAGTTCTTCCTCGTAGTCGATCCCGGCATCCTTGATGCGCGCGACAAAATCGGCCTCCGTAAGCACTCCGCCTTCAGACTCCAGCACCACCACGATGCTTGAAGCAATAGGCAGTCGGAGGCCACTCCTCAGCAGGAGCCTGTCGTGGCCAGAGACGACCTGACGGATTCGCTCTCGAGTGACTCCGTATTCATCACCGAGCGATTCGAGGGTGGGTTGCGCTCGTCCGTAGAAACACCAGCGTCGGAGCACAACATCTGCATTACGGCCTTTCATGTCGGTTGTGAGGGCGATGATCTCCTCCCGAAGACTGTTGGCCGAGCAGAGCGCTGCAAGGGTGTCGAGGTCGAGCAGAGGAAGCAACCGGTCGCCATCCGCATTGCATGAACACAGTGCGGCGACGCGCTCAGCGCCAAATGAGTTTAGAGCTGCTATCGTCTTGGTGACCACCTCAATCTGCCGCTCTACCAAGCCAAAACTGGCGAGTCGACCCCGACCACAGTCGTGCAGCTCTCCGAGAGTGCGAACTCCCTTGGCAGCTAGAATCCGGAGGCTGTCGCCTCGGATCGGCAACCGCTCTACAAGGCAACCCCAGAGATCAGGGTGAATCTCGATACCTAACTCGAGGGCTGGCCGTGGTGTGTCAACTTCACCGTCATCCGCTGGTAAATCGACCGGCAATTGTCTCTGGAGATGCTCAATGAGAGCCGCTGGTGGCTGCTCCTCCAGAAACGGAAGCTCCTGTTCTAGCTCCAGAAGCGCTTTCGCGCCAAGCCCGTCGAGCCGTAGCAAACGCTCGCACGCCACGCCATGCAAATTACCGAGCGACTCGAATCCATGCCGGCGAAGCGCATTACGCGTGCGAAGGCTCACCATCAGGTCTACGATTTCGTAGGACCAGAGATCCCTAGGAATACTGAACCACATAAATCGTCTCGCACCCCCAGCGACGAGGACACAGTGCAGAACGAGGTGTGCGTGCAGTCTAACATTGTAGTAGACTGCGATTCGAAGAACATCCGCAGCTACATAGACCGCGCAGCACAGCATCGCACTCTCGGTACGCTGGCAAAGGGACACACATCTTGTGCGCGTCCGCTCCGCCCCTTGCGCAGCATGTTAGGGCGCTGGATAGCGCGACTCAAGAAGGTGTCAGGCCAGAGGCAGGTCAGCGACTGCATGAATCTGCCGCTCGCACCCACTCATCCATGCAATACCGCCTTGCTTGAGTGCCGTTGCACGCGTACAACGGCGCTAAGTCGTCGCGGACCAAGTACGGCCATTCTACCTGAGCATTGCCGTGCGTACATAACCCTGTCCGGCACGAAACTCGTGCAGTTGCGTCGCCGGCATAGCATTCCAGCGGTGCCCAATCGCGACCGCAAGCGCGGCTGGTCCGGCGTAGTAGAAGTCGATACCCTGCGGCGCAAGTCGGGCAGTCGCCGCTAAAACCGCATTTTTTATTGCCTGAGCCGACACCTGGGCCTCTCGGCTACACGTGATCGGCTGCGCCAGGTATGCCCGCAGCATTCCTGTCTCGCTCGCCAGACCCGAAGCTGTCTGAACGTCGCGCGCCGGGTTCCGAAGCACGCCCACGCTCACGACGAGACGACCGTCGTGCAGATGTTCCGGAAGAATGATTTCCCACGGGAGCACGGATTCGTGCGCGCGGGGCCGATCATCGGTAGCCCAGTTCCCATCGCGCGTGATGATCTCCAACTCGAATCCAGTTGCGGACCGGAACGACCAGCCGAGCGCAAAGCCCGTCGAGATGCGATATGATCCAGTGATGCGTAGGCGATTGCGCCCCTGACGGTGCGACCAGCGTGCCGTGCAGTCAAATGGTGCAAGCAGCAAAGTCTGCCACACCTCGTCCGAGGGCAATCCCGTTCCGGAGAACGGGCTCGCGTCGATCTCGACTGCAGCCTCCACAGGGGAATTGCGGTCTGAACGAACGTGCACCCGTAGCGGCCCCTCAGCGATCACCGTGATGCCTAGGGAGTCGGACAGAAGGCCGAGCAGGGTGGCGCGATCGACCATCTGCCCACGTTGGGTTGCGACGTGCTCGGCCAGTGTGCGAAACGCGAGGCCGACCCTTCGGGTGCTCAGATCGAGACTTGGGAACTCGCGTTCAAGCGACGAGGCGAACATGGATTCCGCGGTGGCACGGTCCGGGAAGTTCCGAAGTGTGACCTCGATCGAACGCGCGACCACTGAGCCGAGTTCCTCGCCGAACTCGTTGACAATGTCCCGCTCGAGCTTTCCGTCGCTCGCCGCCAGAACATCCGTGAACGGGGCGTAGAATGGACGCGCGCGGCGCACACGATCCGAGTCTCGCGCGAGCCACTGGAGATCCTTGGGGAGTGCCGGCGTCACCAAGGCTTGGACCCGCGCGACGCGCGGATGCGCCGAATCGAAAGCCGCGAAATCTTGGAAGACCTCTACAACTTGGCTGCGCGTCAGCGGCGCCGACTTCGCCTGAAAACGATCGAGCACATGACCATAGGGGGCATGCGGCGCGAAAAAGCGCGCCTCCAGGTCCTCCAATCCTTCCGCGGTAAGGCCCTCAAATACGGGCGCCCGCAGCCAAGCGGGAAGACGCACCAGCGCATCCCACAGTTGGTAGTCGAATCCAGCCTGGGCGATGATGCCGCCCATTCCCCTGGCGTCGGTCAGTGTCGGCCCGGAATGCTCACTCATCCAAGAGTTCAATGGTTACAGGCTGCGGCTGACCGCGCGGGTCGAAGAGCCACCCGCCGCACATCACGTTAGCCTCGTCGAGGCGCACGATCATGAGGACAGCGAAGTTACCCCGGAATCCACTGTCTCGGACCATGGCCTGCATCGAGGCCGCATCTGTGGAGCTCGGGTGGACCGCGAAGCTGGGGTGGCTGTGCCACTCCCCGATGTAGTTGAAGCGAGTATACCGGTGCTCCGTCCGCTCGAAGAACCTGAGCGCGTCACGCGCGGCTTGCACCAGGTCCACGACAAATCTCGCAAATGTCCCGGGCCGCCGTTGAATGGTGAGATCCATGACGCGGAAGTCCGAGGGCGCCAACTGCTCGCCATACATCTGTCCGCCGATCTCGTTCCTGCTGGCCCGTTCGAGCGCTGTACGCAGCAGCCGGACCTGCTCACTCGGGAGGCGCAGTTTCATCCGTGGCCTCCCTCAACATCGAAATTGCGAACTCCCGAGCTGTTTCCCCTTCCTCGGAGTCAGGCAAGTTCCCCTGAGTGGAACTGGCTAGAGGAGCAATCGGGACATGCAGGCCGATGGTGTGCCCATGGCCGTTGAAGAGCCACCCGCGCCGAAGGCCGAGTAGCAGCCATGCCGGCGATGATTCGTCAACCGCGTCCTCCAGTACGTCGATGGCCACCCGGGCCGCGTGGCCGGCCGCAACCGACACCGCCGCGTCGTCCGCGACGACGATCGCTCCTTCCTGGGTGAAGGCCTCGTACGGACGCGTCCCGCTCGTGGGCGGCTCCATGGCCTGTTGCTCACAGAATGACAACAGGCCTGCCCGCCCCTCTGCGTACGTGCCGTCGCGACCCGGCACAGACCGGGCGATGACGCATCCGAGGCCACCCTCGAACACCTCGACGGAGATGAACGGCTTCTTGTTTTCGGCTGCAATGGCTCCGAGAAAGAGCGAAGTCGGGACCTCACCGGTTACGTCGACAATGAGGTCGCTGCTCGCCAGCACGTCCAAAAGTGCCGCATGTCGGCTGGCGGATCGCTGCCAGTCCAGGTTCTCGGCGACAGTGAAGATATCGGCCCCAGGCCGAATGTTCAGCAGGCGGCGTCTGACCCCGTTTACCTTGCGGAACCCCACGTCGCGCCAGTCGAGCGTATGGCGTTCCAGGTTGCCGGGCAGCATCACGTCCCCGTCGATCAGAACGAGGTTAATCGCTCCTGACCGTAAAAGGCTCTCCGCGATCTTCGAGCCGACAGATCCTAGCCCAACGACCACCAGATGCTTCGTGCCGATGCCGACGTGCCCCGAGCGTGCGCCCGCTTCATCCGCCACCACCACGAGTTTCCGGCGGAAAACCGAGTCCGCATCTGTCGAGTGGTAAGGGATGACATCGCTGTTGCTGACGGCCAGCGCGAGAAGAGAGTCGCTCTCGTTCTCCGTGTCTAGATTTAGTCCGAGCCACTCGCCAAGCTCTCTGCGGGACGAAGGCTCACTCTCGCGTAGCGCGACCTGTGCAAGACATACGTTGAGATCCTGCCTGCGGGCCCAAAAATCGGGTGCGGGCGGCCGACCATCGCTCGTCGCGTCGACTGCGTCATAAACCAAGATTGGCCAAACGTCGTCAGCGGAGGACCAGCGGATCGCACGGAGGTCAGTCGCCGTACTATCAAGGATCCGCTGCAGACAACCCTGCCCGATCAGGACGGGGTTGGCCCCGAGGTCGTACGCTTGGATCGCGCCCACATGGTGGGCCGAGGTCACAGGCTCGTGCGCCCCGATGCCATGCGGGTTCTCGGTCCGCAGCAGATTGTACGCGCTGCGGAGCACGTCACCACCACTGGCTGACGGGTGCCAGTTGTCGGGCCGCAGCTCGAGGCACAACGCCCCGCCCTTGCCGTACTGGTGCTCGGACCAGCGGACTTCCGGATCCTGCGGCTCGGCCCAAGCCGGGACGGACGGAAACTGATCGGGGTAGAGGAGCCGTACCGGGTACTCGGCGCCGTGCGCGGTGATCACCCCCTCCGCGGCAAGGCGCCCCTCGCGGAGGTACCAACGCGAAAGACGGAACCATCCTTCCTTGATGGTTCCGTCCACGGCCGCGAGTTCGGCGGCAAGGCGCCGATTGTCCGCGAGCCACCACAGCTTCACGCGAATCCCCGCGGCTTCGACGGCGTTGCGTTGGCGTTCGGGAACACGTATCCCACGCCAGTCGGGGCCACAGTCGAGCTGCTCATGCTGACCGCCCGAGGTGCGTTCTCCGTCGTCTTGAACCGATCGCCGAACAGCCTCCGCCAGAGTCGGGTGGCCTCCTCCATGTCCTTGGTGTCCTGAGCACGGCGCGCGTAGCCGGCGTGCACCCGCACCCGCTCCATGAAGGCGAGCCAGTCGGTCGTCGAGACCTTTGAGAGGATGTCACCGTTGCCGCTAAGTGCCTATCCGAAAAGTGTGCAGAAGTGCTACACTGATCGGATGACAAAACCCAAACCGAAGGACGATCCGACGATCTGGGAAGTGGATGACGCGCTGTGGAAGCGCATCCAGCCGTTGCTG
>Ga0070685_10002015_pt1 | contig 10520 bp, 10 predicted proteins | sample KBSS13LmetaG_FD_65651 | JGI IMG/M metagenome (GOLD analysis project Ga0070685, IMG submission 65651) | Switchgrass rhizosphere microbial communities from Kellogg Biological Station, Michigan, USA - KBS S1-3L metaG | ecosystem: Host-associated > Plants > Roots > Rhizosphere ...
CTGGCGTGATCACGAGGCGCGCGAGCGCATCCGCGAGATCACCGGCGACGCCTTCCACCTCTACTTCGCCATCGACCGCAGCAGCGCGCACGGCCTCTTCCGCATCCGCATGGCCGAGCGCCCGCCGCTGGACGCCGCCGAGGAGCAGGGCGACGACGAGCGCGCCCGCGCCTACCACGGCCGCGCGCACGACATCGCGCAGCTCAGCGACGGCGTGCGCGCCTTCACCGGCCTCACCGCCGCGGTGATGAGCGCCGACTACCGCATCATGCTGGTGGACGAGCCCGAGGCGTTCCTCCATCCCCCGCTCGCCCGCAAGCTGGGGAAGCGGCTCACCCAGCTCGCCTCGGAGCGTGGCGCCAACGTGCTGGCCTCCACGCACTCGCCCGAGTTCCTGATGGGGTGCGTGCAGAGCGGCCAGCGCACGAACGTGGTGCGGCTCACCTGGCGCCGCGGCGTGGCCACGGCGCGGCTGCTGGCGGCGGACAAGCTGGGGGTGATGATGAAGGACCCCCTGCTGCGCTCCACCGGCGTGCTCGGCGCGCTCTTCCACGAGGGCGCCATCGTCTGCGAGGCGGACGCGGACCGGGTGTTCTACGCCGAGATCAACGAGCGGCTGCTGGCGGCGCGCGCCGGCGGGGCCGACGGGTGCCTCTTCCTGAACGCGCAGAACAAGCAGACCATCCGCCGCATCGTCCGCCCGCTGCGGGAGATGGGGATCCCCGCGGTGGCGGTGGTGGACCTCGACATCCTCAAGGGGCGCGAGGACTTCCGCGACCTGCTGAAGGCCACCTACGTCCCCCAGGTGTTCTGGGAGCCGTGGGAGGAGCAGCGGGCGCGGCTGCAGCAGAAGCTGAAGGGCGAGGACTGGAAGAGCGGCGGCATCTACCGCACCCCGCGCGAGGTGCGCGCGGCCGGCGAGCAGCTCCTGGGCTCGTGCGCGGAGTACGGGCTGTTCATCGTCCCCGCCGGCGAGCTGGAGTGCTGGCTCCCGGAGCTGGAGGTGGGCGGCCACGGCCCGGAGTGGCTCACCGCCGTCTTCCAGAAGATGGGGATGGACCCCGGGACGCCCAGCTACCAGCGGCCGGGGTCGGGCGGCGTGTGGCGCTTCATGCAGGCCGTGGCCGCCTGGATCGCCGACCCGCGCCGCAAGGGGATGGGCGAGGAGCGGATCCCCCTCGACCACCTCCTCGCCCCGCCGTCGGAGGAGCCCGTCTCGCGCAACGGCGGCGACCCGCGCACCAACGGCGACGCCGCCAGGCCCGTGCGCAAGGCCGGCCGCTCGCGCCTCGGCTCCGCCGCCGACTTCGCGCCCGCCCCCGTCGACAGTGTCGCGACGGACGGCGCAACGCCGGTGGAAACCGCGGTGTCGGCCGAAACCGCGCGGGAGCCGCAGGCGGTGTAGTTCCTCGGGTTAAGGCAATCTCACGCAGAGCCGCAGAGCCGCAGAGAGGCTTCCGAACGATCTCTGCGGCTCCGCGGCTCTGCCTGAGGTTTGTGGTTCGTTGGAGGGAGATCGTGCTACGTATGCTTCTTCTTCGACGGACAGACTTCGTGGCGCGGGTCCCACCACAGGACGCGCAGCACGTGCTCGTCGCGGATTCCCCACACGCGAGAAGGGCCGTTGATCCTCAGCGAGTGCACTCGTGCGCGTCGTCCTGCTCGATCGCGACGAGACGGTCGCGCGCCGCCTTGCTCAGGCTCGCCACGTCCACCGCGCGTGGCTGCCGGTCGGCCCGTCGATCTCTCGCCAGGTCATCGTCTCGTAGCTGCCGAGCCGCTGCAGCACCTCGTGCAGGGTCGTGCCCTGCATCGCGCTCCAGCTCCACGGTCCATTCAGGTCCACGATCCGGAAGGCCCAGAGCGGCGTGCGCGCGCCCGGATCCGACGGCAAGGAACGCGGCCTCCGCGCGTCACTCTCCGGAGACAGCACGGACCGGGGCGACTTTGCGCCCCGGTCCGCGAAACCCGGCTTCGGCTGCTTCCGACTCACTGCAGCTCGCCGTAGTACTCCGCCATCGTGGTGAGCGAGATCTTCGCCGCGCCGCGCTCGCCATCGGGGATGCCCTCCCGCGCCTCGCGCCACGGCGCCTCGCGGTGCGTGAGGTCGCTCAGCCACTGCGCGCTGCGCGGCCCGTAATACTGGAGCACGGCGTCCACCGTCTCGCGAGCCTCGCCGTCGAGCACCGCGACGTTCCCCACGGCCAATCGCATAGCTCGAACTGGCCGCGGTGCCGCTCGTAGAGCTCGCGTACGACGGGACCGTTCGCCCACGCTTCCACCGCCTCGCGGAAGAGCTGCCGGTCATCCCACACCAGCGACCACGCCTGGGAGTAGTACACCAGCTTCTGGAGCTTCATGGCCGAGAGCGGCCCGTGCTCCTTCACGATGTAGGCGGCTACGTCGTGCGCCGAGACCATCCGCTGCTCCTTTCGGTCCACCGAAACGTTGCCGAATCGAAGAGGAACGATGCGCTAACTTTCACCGACTGTCAAGTCCGTTCAGATTGAGCCACGGGCGGAACATGCCGTCGTGCGGAAACGTGGCCTGGGACATAGATTCTTCTAGGATTGCGTTCCCGTTTTCCACAGTCGAGAAACCCATGGCCACCGCCGAGACCGAGCTCCTGATCCGCACGCGCCGCGACCTGCACCGGCACCCGGAGCTCGCGTTCCAGGAGCATCGGACCGCGGGAATCGTCGCCGAGCGGCTGCGCGCGGCGGGGTACGAGGTGCGCACGGGGGTGGCGGAGACGGGCGTCGTCGGCACGCTCCACGGCGGGGCGGGGGACGGGCCCACGCTGCTGCTGCGTGCGGACATGGACGCGCTTCCCATCCTCGAAGACACCGCGCACGACTTCGGCTCCACCATCGACGGACGGATGCACGCCTGCGGGCACGACGCGCACACCGCGATCGGGCTGGCGGTGGCGGAGCGGCTGGCGGCGGCGCGCGGGAGCTGGGCGGGGACGGTGAAGTACGTCTTCCAGCCGGCGGAGGAGACGGGGCAGGGGGCGCTGAAGATGATCGGCGAGGGCGTGCTGGACGGCGTGGACCAGGCGCTCGGGCTGCACGTGTGGACGGGGTTGCCGAGCGGGGTCGTCGGCGTGACGCCGGGGCCGTTCATGGCGTCGTCGGGGGAGTTCGAGATCGTGATCCACGGGCGCGGCGGGCACGGGGCCATGCCGGAGCAGACGGTGGACGCCGTCCTCGTCGGCAGCCAGGTGGTGGTCGCGTTGCAGAGCATCGTGAGCCGCAGCGTGTCGCCGCTGGAGTCGGCGGTGGTGAGCGTGGGCGCGTTCCAGGCGGGGACGGCGCACAACGTGATCGCCGGGAGCGCGCGGCTGGTGGGGACGGTGCGCGCCTTCACCGTCGACGCCTGCGAGGACCTACCGCGGCGCATCGAGCGCATCGTGGCCGGCGTCTGCGAGGCGCTGGGGGCCACCTTCGAGCTGCGCTACCGGCAGGACACGCCGCCCACCATCAACGACCCCGCCATGGCGGAGCTCGTCCGCGCGGCGGCGGTGGAGGTGGTCGGCGAGGGTCGGGTGCGCTTCGGGCCGGAGGTGCGTACGATGGCGGCGGAGGACTTCGGCGAGTTCCTGCTGCGCGTCCCCGGCTGCTACTTCTTCGTGGGCGCCGCGGACGCGGAGAAGGGCGCCGGCCATCCCCACCATTCGCCCCACTTCGACGTGTGCGAGGACTGCCTCCCCGTGGCAGTCGACGTGCTCGAACGGGCGGCCCTGCGGGTGCTCGCGGGGGTTTGAGCGTCGCAAGTTGTTGCAGATTTGTGGGTTACAATCGACGGATGCCGAATTTGTGGCATCCGTCTTGAGTAGCATACCGGGTCCAGTCCGGCGCCGGGAGCGCGCCGGGAGGACAAGGACCCCGGAGAGGTCGCATGAGCAGGGCAAGCCGCCGCTCGATTCGCACCGCCACCCTCCTCGCCACCGCGGCCATCCTGGTCGCCCCGCCCGCTGCCGCCCAGCAGGCCACCGCCCCGCAAGCGCAGGGCGCCGCGCCGGCCGCCGTCACCCCCCGCCAGATCGCCGCGAGCGCGCACGCCGCGCTGCTGTTGATCCGCGCGCTGGACGCGAACGGCGACACGGTGGGGCTGGGCACCGGGTTCCTGGTGAGCTCCGACGGGAAGTTCGTCACCAACTACCACGTGATCCAGCCGGCCGCGCGCCTGAGCGTGAAGCTCCTCGACGGCGCCGAGTACCGCGACGTGTCGCTGGTGGCGGCCGACCCCGCGAGCGACCTGGCGCTGATGCAGATCCCCAACGTCAGCGGACTGCCGGCGATGCGGATGGGGAGCGACGCGCTGATGGAGGTGGGCGACCGCGTGTTCGTGATGGGGAACCCGCTGGGGATGGGCGGCACCTTCACCGACGGGATGGTGAGCGGCAAGCGGCCCCTGGAGGGCGTGGCGATGCTGCAGATCAGCGCGCCGATCTCCGCCGGGTCGTCCGGTGGGCCGGTGATGAACGAGCGCGGCGAGGTGATCGGCGTCGCCACGATGATGGTGATGGGAGGGCAGAACCTGAACATGGCCGTCCCCGTTCGCTACCTGTCGCCGATGCTGGCCGTCCGCGCCGAGGCGCGCCCCTTCTCCCCCGCCGTGCTGGTGTCCAACCCGCGCGCCGGGCTGGCGCTGCTGGGCGACGACGACGCCCCCATCACGCGCCGCGACCGGCGGGCGCCCGAGCCGATGCGCGAGGTGGAGGACCAGCTCTCCATCGTCCGCCCGATGCTGCAGCTCCGCGGCTTCCTCCCCGCGTTCCCGTTCGCGCTGGGCGAGGCGGGGCAAGCCGAGGACGCGGCGCACACCTTCCGGCTCGAGGCGGGCGTGTCGTACCTGATCACGGCGCGCTGCGACGCGGAGTGTCACGACGTGGACCTCACCGTGGCCGACGCCGGCGGGCAGGTGCTGCAGGCCGACACCGACGGCGACGACTTCCCCACCGTGTCCTTCGTGCCGCGGGAGACGGCGACGTACCAGGTGGGCGTGAAGCTCGCGGAGTGCGCCTCGCCGGCCTGCGCCTACGGCGTCGCCGTCTACCGCCGCGACGCGGCCGCGGCCGGGAAGCAGGGTGCCGCGGCTACCTCCTGGTCGCCGAAGTCGCGGTAGCGTCGACGGATTCTCGGGAGGGGTCTCACCCAAAGGACCAGAGAACCAGAGGACTGCACGCTCGCCCTCTGGTCCTCCGGTCCTCCGGGTGAGACCTTCTGTTGTGTGCCGGTTTCGACGTACCTTTCACCGGAACTCGAACGTCTCCCCACGGGCACCGCGATCGATGTCACACATCTTCGGAACGCACGCCGTCGACAACGGCGGGATCCACATGGCCGCCCGGCGCGCGGCCGCCGCGGGGCTGCGCGCGGTGCAGATCTTCACCGCCATCCCCAAGTTCTACGGCGACAAGTCGACCATCAGCCCCAACCGGGTGGAGCGCTTCCACGCCGCGCTGGAGGAGACGGGGATCCAGCCCGCCCACGTGGTCGTCCACGCCGCCTACGTGCTGAGCGTCGCGACCGCGGAAGAGGACAAGTGGGCACGCGCGGCCGGGGGGCTCGCCAAGGAGATGGAGCGCTCCACCACGCTGGGGATCGGCGCGGTCTGCTTCCACCCCGGCTCGGCGAGCGACGGCGACACCGCGGCGGCCGCGAAACGGGTGGCGAAGGCCATCACCGCCGCGCTGCGCGGGGTGGACGGGAGCACGCGGCTGCTGGTGGAGAACACCGCCGGCGCGGGGAAGACGCTGGGCCGCACCGCCGCCGAGGTCGCCGACATCCTCCGCCACGTCCCAGACGAGCTGCGCGCGCGCACCGGCTACGGGCTCGACACCTGCCACCTCTTCGCCTCGGGGTACGACATCCACGCCTCCGCCGCGCGGCTGGCGGAGGTGCTGGACGAGTTCGAGGAGGCGACGGGCGAGGCCCCCGGCTTCTTCCACCTGAACGACAGCGCCGGCGCCTTGGGGAGCAACCGCGACCGGCACATGCTGCTGGGGGACGGGGGGATCGGCGCGGAGCCCTTCCGCTGGCTGCTGAAGGACCGCCGCAGCCGCGGCGTGCCGCTGATCCTGGAGACGCCGCAGGAGAACTACGAGATCGCCGACGAGGACGCCGGCGCCGATCCGTACGACCTGCGCATGGCCGCCCTGCTCAAGGAGCTGGAGACATGATCGCCTCCGCCCGCCGCCTCGCCGCGTCGCTCGCGGCGGCGCTCGCCGCGTGCGCGTACCCTGCCGCGCAGGCCGCCCCCGCCGCGCCGCCGCCCGTCGCCCGAAGCGCGGCTCCGGACGACATGCCCGCCGAGGTGGCGCGGCTGGTGAACCAGCAACGGGCGCGCGTCGGCTGCGCGCCACTGGCGTGGGACGGCGCCGCCGCGCGCGCCGCCCAGGCGCACACCGACGACATGGTGCGCCGCGGCTACTTCGCGCACGTCTCCCCCGAGGGCGGGAACGTGGGGACCCGGGTGACGGCGGCGGGGGCGACCTGGCGCGCCGTGGCCGAGAACATCGCCTCGGGCCAGTCGACCGCGGAGTCGGTGGTGCAGGGGTGGCTCCGCAGCCCGGGGCACCGCGCCAACATCGAGAACTGCGTCTACACCCGGCAGGGCGTGGGCTACCGCGACCGGGTGTGGACGCACGTCTTCTACACCCCGCTGTGACGGGGACGGGCGACGCGATGGGGCGCCGGCGCGAGCTGCGGCGCCGCTTCCTGGAGGCGCTCTACCAGCGCTCGGAGGAGGGCGAGAGCGAGTACCAGGACGGCTACGAGCTCGGCGCCGAGCTGGGGATGTCGCGCCAGGACGCCGAGCGCGTGGTGCGCTACCACGAGGACTACGGCTTCGTGCGGAAGACGGGGAGCCACGGCCTCACCGTGCGCATCACCGCGCAGGGGATCGACCACGTGGAAACGGGGACCGGATGATTCTCACCACGCTCGCCGACGCGGACGCCGTCGCCGCGCTGGGGCCCGGCGTCGCTGCGGGACTGCGCTGGCTGCGCGCCTTCGACCCCGCGGTCGCGGACGGACGCCACGACATCGACGGCGACGATGTCTTCGCGCTGGTCGCGACCTACGCCACCGGTCCGGCGACGGAGAAGCGCTTCGAGACGCACCGCGTCTACATCGACCTGCAGTACGTCGCCGCCGGCAGCGAGCGCATCCTCCACACTCCCGCGGCCGGGCTCGCCGTCGAGACGCCGTACGACGAGGCGAAGGACATCGCCTTCTACGCCGAACCGAAGGCCTCCAGCTCGCTCCTCATGCGTGCGGGCGACCTCGCCGTCTTCCATCCAGCCGACGCGCACAAGCCGGGATGCATGGCGGGCGGACGCGACGAGGTGCGGAAGGTGGTGGTGAAGGTCCGGATTCGCGGGTGAGTCCGACGCTCGTTTGCTTGACCGTCCGCGGGGTGCCGCGTATTCTGACCCCTCCCTGACACCGACCGCACCGCGTGGAGGACTCATGTCGAACGTCCCGCAGGACCTGCGCTACACCGAGCAGCACGAGTACCTGAAGCCGGCCGACGAGCCGGGGGTCTTCTTCGTCGGGATCACCGACTACGCGCAGGGCGAGCTCGGCGACGTGGTGTTCGTGGAGCTGCCGAGCGCGGGCCAGCACTTCGACGCGCACGCCTCGTTCGGCACCATCGAAGCGGTGAAGGCGGTGTCGGACCTCTACTGCCCCGTGGCCGGCGAGGTGGTGGAGGCCAACGGCGCCCTCGACGCGAACCCCGCCGCCGTCAACTCCGACCCCTACGGTGAGGGGTGGATGATCAAGCTGCGCGTGGACGATCCATCGTCCGTCGACGGCCTGCTCGACGCGGCACAGTACGAGGCGCTGATCGGATAACTGCAGAGCCAAGTGCTGAGTGCTCAGTGCTGAACAGCCTGATGGCCTCGGCATCCAGCACTTGGCACTTGGCACTTAGCACTTTTGTACCTGGCATCTCGCATTCTCCCGAGGTCCGAATGGCGACCCTGACCTGGCACGGCCACTCCTGCTTCCTCATCGAGACCGACGAGGGACAGCGGATCATGATCGACCCGTGGCTGGACGAGAACCCGGCCGCCGACATCAAGACGAAGGACGTGGAGGCGCTCGACTTCATCCTCGTCTCGCACGGGCACTCGGACCACTTCGACGACTGCATCCCGCTGGCGAAGAAGACGGGCGCCACCGTGATCTCCACCTACGAGCTGGTGTCGTTCTGCCAGGGGAAAGGCGTGAAGAACGGGCACGGGATGAACATCGGCGGGGCGTACGTCTTCGACTTCGGGCGGGTGAAGCTCACGCCCGCGCTGCACACCGGGAGCATCTCCGGCGACGACGAAGGCGCGCACACCACCGACTGCTCCGGCTTCCTGATCAGCCTGAACGGCGGCCAGCGCATCTACCACGCGGGCGACACGGCGTTGATCATGGACATGCAGCTCCTGCGCGGCTCGGTGGACGTCGCCATCCTCCCCATCGGCGACAACTACACCATGGGCCCGGAAGACGCCGCCCGCGCGGTGGAGATGATCGAGCCCGAGGTGGTCATCCCCATGCACTACAACACCTTCCCCCTCATCGAGCAGAGCGTCGACGGCTTCCGCGCCCTGGTCGGCGACCACGCCCGCGTCGAGGTTCTGCAGCCCGGCGGCAGCTACACCCTCTGACGAAAACGACGGTCTCTCACAGGGGTCGCGGAGGACACGGGGGGCTGCCTCCGTGTCCTCCGTGACCTCTGTGAGAGCCGCCGTTGGGTGAGCGGGTCCCGTCGCCAGGCCCCAGGTCGTTACGTCAAAATCATTTACATCCGATACGGCGCACCGTTACCGTAGATACGGGTGCCCTCCGAACCAGCCTTCCAGGTCCCATGCGCGCAGAGCAGACACTCCCGTCCCCCCCCTCTCCCGAGATCCAGCCCGAAGCCCGGGCCGAGTCGTCCGCCCGTCCCCGGAACGTCCGCGCGCTGCCGCGCCGGGAGCCCCTGCCGACGATCCCGCGCGCGGTGCGGCCGCGTCCGGTGCCGGAGGGGGCGGACCTGGACCATCCCGCGCTCTACTTCAACCGCGAGCTCAGCCTCCTCGACTTCAACTGGCGCGTCTACGCGCAGGCGCTGGACCCGCGCGCGCCGGTGCTGGAGCGCGTCCGCTTCCTGGGGATCGCCTCCAACAACGTCGACGAGGTCTTCCAGAAGCGGGTGGGCGGGCTGAAGCGGCAGATCGCCGCGGGGGTGCAGGCGCTCTCGGTGGACGGCCGCACGCCGGCGGAGCAGCTCGCGCTGATCCACGAGGCCACGCGCGAGATGCACCTGGCGCTGGTGGACACCTGGGAGCACACGCTCTGCCCGCTGCTGCGCACCGAGGCGGGCGTGGTGGTGTCGGACTACGCCGAGCTCAGCGCCCGGCAGCGGCGCGCGCTGGACGAGCACTTCCGCGAGCAGATCTATCCCGTGCTCACCCCGCTCGCGGTGGACCCGGGGCACCCCTTCCCCTTCATCTCCAACCTGAGCCTGTCGCTGGCGGTGCTGATGCGCCACGCGGCGCGCAACACCTACCACTTCGCCCGGCTCAAGGTGCCCATGCAGCACGGGCGCTGGGTGGCCGTCCCCGACTCGCCGCACCGCTTCCACTTCGTGCCGCTGGAGCAGGTGATCCAGGCGAACGTGGCGCAGCTGTTCCGGGGGATGGAGATCGTGAGCGCCCACCCCTTCCGCGTCACCCGCAGCGCATCGGTCGAGCGCGGCGGCGACGACGGGAGCGAGGACCTGCTGGCGCTGATCTCCGAGGAGCTGCGCGAGCGCCGCTTCGCGCCGGTGGTGCGGCTGGAGGTAGACCGCGAGATGCACCCCGAGGTGCGCGAGCTGCTGGTGCGCGAGCTGGAGCTGGAGGGGCAGGACGTGTACGAGGCGCCGGGCCTCATCTCCCTCTCCGACCTGATGGTCTTCGCGGACCTGGACCTGCCGCAGCACCGCTTCGAGCCCTGGGAGCCGGTGGTTCCCGAGGCGCTGCAGCACGAAGGGGAGACGGAGGAGGAGCGCAACATCTTCTCCATCATCCGCCGCGGCGACGTGCTGGTACACCACCCGTACGACTCCTTCCCGGCCAGCGTGCAGCGCCTGCTGGACGAGGCCGCCGCCGACCCGCGCGTGGTGGCCATCAAGCAGACGCTCTACCGCACCGGCGGCGAGGCGTCGCCGATCGTGAAGGCGCTGGTGCGCGCGGCCGAGCGCGGCAAGCAGGTGGCGGTGCTGATCGAGGTCACCGCGCGCTTCGACGAGGAGAACAACATCCGCGGCGCGGAGATGCTGGAAGAGGCCGGCGTGCACGTGACCTACGGGCTGGTGGGGCTCAAGACCCACAGCAAGGTCACGCTGATCGTGCGCGACGAGGGCGGCCCGCCGCGCACCTACTGCCACATCGGGACGGGGAACTACCACACGCGCACCTCGCGGCAGTACAGCGACCTGGGGCTGCTGACCTGCCACGACGAGATCGGCGACGACATGGTGAACCTCTT
>Ga0070685_10002016_pt1 | contig 10515 bp, 8 predicted proteins | sample KBSS13LmetaG_FD_65651 | JGI IMG/M metagenome (GOLD analysis project Ga0070685, IMG submission 65651) | Switchgrass rhizosphere microbial communities from Kellogg Biological Station, Michigan, USA - KBS S1-3L metaG | ecosystem: Host-associated > Plants > Roots > Rhizosphere ...
GGAGACGAAGGTCCCCTTCGACGGGATCGTGCACACGCTGGGGTGGCCGCTCCCGCGCGACGCCTTCGGCGGGAGCTTCATGTACGCGCTGGAGCCGAACCTCGTCGCCCTCGGCCTCGTCGTCGGGCTGGACTACAAGCAGTCGACGCTGGACGTGCACCAGCTCCTGCAGCGGATGAAGCTGCATCCCTTCTTCCGGAAGCACCTCGAGGGCGGGGAGATGGTGGAGTGGGGGGCGAAGACCATCCCCGAGGGCGGCTTCTTCGCGCTCCCGCAGCGGCGCGTGGGCGACGGGATGGTGATGGTAGGCGACACGGTGGGATTGGTCGACGTCCCCTCGCTGAAGGGGATCCACTACGCCATGCAGAGCGGGATGTACGCCGCCCGCGCCATCTTCGACGCGCTGAAGGCGGGCGACACCTCGCAGGCGGGGCTGGAGCCGTACGACTCCGCGCTGGACCGCAGCTACGTGGTGGAGGACCTGCGCCGCACGCGCAACATGCGGCTGGCGTTCAAGAGCGGCTTCTTCGTGGGCGGCGCCAAGGCGGGGCTGATGACGCTCACCGGCGGCCGCTTCCCCGGCGGGCGCATCGAGATGCACGCGGACGCCGAGCGGGAGCGCACGGTGGCGCCGGAGACGCCCTTCGTCCCCGACAACACGCTCACCTTCAGCAAGGTCGACGCGGTGTTCAAGGCGGGGAACCAGACCCGCGACGACATCCCCAGCCACCTGATCGTGGGCAAGGACGTCAGCGGCGAGGTGGCGGACTTCTACGCGCACGTCTGCCCCGCCGGCGTCTACGAGCGGCAGGGCGACCGACTGGTGGTGAACGCGCCCAACTGCGTCGACTGCAAGGCGACGGACGTGGTCGGGCCGCGCTGGACGCCGCGCGAAGGCGGGAGCGGGCCGGCGTACAAGCGGATGTAACTTCCACGGCAACTGCAATCTCACGCAGAGCCGCAGAGGCGCAGAGGAGAGCACGCGGCTTCTCTGCGCCTCCGTGTCTCCGCGTGCACGGATTCTTCAGCCGACGAGGTCCTTCGCATGGGCTCGCCGTACGACAGGCTGGCCGCCGACTATGACCGCCGCTGGGCCGCGTACAACCAGCGCAGCCTGGCGCTGCTGCGCGCGCGGGTCGCGGACCGGCGGATGGGTGACGTGCTGGACCTCGGCTGCGGCACGGCGAACCTGCTGCCGCGCTTGGCCGAGTGGGGCGCCAGGTTCGATCGCTACGTCGGCGTGGACGTCTCGATGGAGATGCTGCTCGCCGCGCGCCCGAAGCTCGCCTCCACCTCCATCCCCGCCGCGCTCGCCGACGCCGACGCCGAAGCGCTTCCGTTCCCCGCCGCGAGCTTCGACACGGTCGTCTCCGCCTCGGTGCTGCACGACGTGCCCAGCCCGGCGCGCGCCCTGACCGAGGCGCGGCGCGTTCTCCGCCCCGGCGGCCGCCTGCTGCTGGTCGACTGGTCGCCGCAGCGGCTGACGATGCGCGCGCTGAACCTGGCCCTGTGGCTCTCGGGAGAGCCGTTTCGCCGCCTGTACACGCTCGCGGAGCTGACCGCGTTGGTCGCCGCCGCCGGGTTTCAGGTGACCCACACCGAGCGGCGGGCGATCAATTGGCTGTGGGAGCTGATGGTGATCGAGGCGGTCAGGGACTGAGCGCCGTCCGCGGGCCCCGAGGCTGAGGACGCGGCCGATCGATCATCGCACGCGCTCCATGTGGTACGTGACGTCGCGCGCGGGGCGGGTGTCGCTCGCAGGCCAGTGCAGGAGCGCCGTCCAGCGGTCCGGCGATTCGTTGCGCCAGGTGAAGGTGTTGCGCGCGCCGACCACCGGCGCGAAGTCCACCGCGCGGTCGTCCAGGCGCGAGGCGACCCATCGCACCGTTCCCGCATTGCCGAGCGTGCCGCCGCGCAACTCGAAGCGCGTGCTCTCGCTCGCGGTGGCGAAGGTCGAGTCGGGGAAGGCGTCGACCACCAGCGTCGAGTCGTCGACGAAGCGGTAGCGCTCGAAGAAGGGCGGCTGTCCATCCCCCGACCCCCTCCAGCTCCCCTCGATCCACCGCAGCTTGCTGAAGTCGGCCACCGTGATCCGCGCGGGCGTCGCCGGAGCCGCGGGCACCGTCTGCGTCGACGGGGGAGCGGGCGGCGTGCGCTGCGGCGGATCGCAGGCGGCGAGCGCGAGGGCGGCCAGGGCAGCGAAGGCGGGCGTCGCGGTGGGTCGGCGCATCGGTCTCCTCCAGCTTGGAAGTATGGTTACGGGGATGTCGATCGGGCGATGCCAATCCGGGGCCGCGAGTGTTTGGGCGACAGTACAGACCTGGGTTCACGCAACGCCCCATCGAATGTCATCCTGAGCGTCGCCGCGGCGCCAGACCGTCCAAGCGACATGGTGTGGCGGCGACCAAGGACCTGTAGCCGACGTGGCGACACAGCCTGCGCACCGCCTCGTCCACGCCGGCCATGGTGCGTCCGGGCGACATGGCCGTCCGCAGGTCCGAGGTGGTTGTGCGTCCGCGGCTACAGGTCCTTCGGCCGCCGCCATCGCTTTGTGCAGGCGAAAGCTACGCGCAGCGGCGGCGCTCAGGATGACATTTTCATAGATCATGTCAGATGAAATGACGATGGGTGCGCTCGCCGAGGGTGACGCGGTAGGCGGCTGAGCTCTGAGCTTGCCTGCGCTGTCCCGTCGCGCCGGTCCGCGCTAGATTCCCGCGCGTTCCACCCCTCGGCGGGAGCGGGATCCGCCCGCCATGCAGCCGTCTTCGCACGCCCGCACCGCGATGGCCACGCCCACGACCCCGATCGGCATCGACCCCCGCAAGCGCATCACCCCCGAGAACTTCTCGGTGGCGCCGCACCTGCTCGGGCTCCCGCTGGCCTCGCCGTCGCGTCGGCTCGCGGCGATCCTGGTGGACCTCTGCCTGGTGGCGGTGCTGGCGAACCTCGGCGGCAAGGTGCTCTTCGCCGGGCTCCTGGGCGTGTCGTTCTTCTGGTTCGCCGGCCGCAAGCTGGGGAAGGGCGGCACCTTCTTCTCGCGCAGCGCCAGGGCGGCGCTGCGCGGCGTCGGCGCGCTCTTCCTCTTCATCGCCGCGGCGGTGCTCTTCAACCGGGCGGAGGACAAGGTGGAGGAGGCGGTGCACCACGACGACGGCACGGCGCAGTCGGCGGCCGTGGTGGCCAACTCGCCGGCGCGCAGCTTCGCCGCGGTGCGGATGGCGGCCAACCTGATGGCCGTGCAGAACGCGCCCGACTCGGCGCACGCCTTCCGCGCTGCGCAGGCCGCGGTGGTGCAGATGCGCCGCCTGGGGATGACGGACGCGCAGATCCGCGACGCGTTGCGCGAGGCTGCCGACGAGGACGAGTCGAAGCCGTACGTGGCGGCCGCCTATCTCGCCGCCATCCCCGCCGCCGCGGCGGGCGACAGCGCGTCGGAGAGCGAGGAGATCCCGCCCGACTCGCTGGCGACGCTCTACGCGGCCGCCGTGCGCGACCACGACTCGACCCGCGTGGAAACGCTGCGCCCGCAGCTCGCCTCCGTGCTCGCGCGCGACTCGCTGGACGCGCTGCGGGCGCAGGTATCGGGGCTGGAGAACGACAAGCGCGAGCTTGCGGAGCAGGTGGCCAAGGAGGAGAAGAAGGGCCTCCTCGGCACGCTGCTGAAGTTCTTGGACGACCTGGGGATCGGGTTCGGGTGGATCGGCCTCTACTTCACCGCCTTCACCGCGCTCTGGAAGGGGCAGACGCCGGGGAAGAAGCTCTTCGGCATCCGCGTGCTGCGCCTGGACGGGCTGCCGATGACGCTCTGGGCCAGCTTCGAGCGCTTCGGCGGCTACGCGGCCGGGCTCTTCACCGGCCTTTTCGGCTATGCCCAGGTGTTCTGGGACCGCAACCGCCAGGCGATCCAGGACAAGATCAGCGAGACGGTGGTGATCCGCGTCCTCCCGGGCGCCCCGGCGGCCGTCCCCGCAGGGCCGTCCGCCCCCGGCTATCCTCTCCCGCCGCGCACCTGGCCGCTGGCGGAGCGACCCTATCCCCCGTCCCCGCCGCCGCCGGCCGGTCCGGGGCAGCCCCTCCCCCGCGAGTGAGCGCCGCGCGCGCGGGAGGGCGGCGATGAGGGAGCTGCTGCACCCCTGGTGGGGCGCGCTCTTCTTCTTCATCGGCGTGCTGGCGGTGCTGGGCGTCTTCGCCACCCTGTTCATGGCGATGGGCCGGCGGCCGCGGCGCTTCACGCTGGAGAACCGCTTCGAGGTCGCGTCGAAGCGGTTCCTGGAGGGCGTGTCGGGGCTGCTGAACGTGCCGCTGCAGAGCGGCGGCACCGCGCGGCTGCTGAACAACGGCGACGAGATCTTCCCCGCCATCCTCGAGGCGCTGCGCGAGGCGGAGCGGACCATCAACTTCATGACCTATATCTGGGAGCGCGGCGAGATCTCCGACCAGATCCTCGCCGTGCTCACCGAGCGCGCGCGCGCCGGGGTGCAGGTGCGGGTGATGCTGGACGGGATCGGCGCCTGGAGCGCCCCCAACGACGGGTTCGAGGCGCTCAAGGAAGCGGGCGGGCGGGTGCGCTGGTTCAACCCCTTCCGGCTGGGGAAGCTCACCGCCTTCTACCGGCGCAACCACCGGCGGGCGATCGTGGTGGACGGGAAGGTGGCGTTCACCGGCGGCGCCTCCGTCGGCGACAAGTGGCTGGGGAACGCGCAGGACCCCGAGCACTGGCGCGACATCATGGTGGAGGTGCGCGGCTGCCTCGCCGTCAATCTGCAGAGCGCCTTCACCCAGCTCTGGGCCAACAGCACCGGCGAGTTGCTGCTGGGCGACGACTACTTCCCGCCCACCGAGCAGGCGGAGGAGCACCCCGGGGCCGAAGGGCTGTCGCGCCACATCACCGTCATCAGCTCGCCGGCCGAGGGGTCGCACCCGCTGCGCGTCTTCTACTGGACCTCGCTGGTCTGCGCGAAGGAGACCATCTACCTCACCTCGGCCTACTTCGTCCCCGACCGCGACATGCGCCGCTCGCTGGTGGAGCGCGCTCGCGCCGGGGTCGACGTGCGGCTGCTGCTGCCGAACAAGCTGACGGACGTGAAGATCGTGCGGCTGGCGGGGCACTTCTACTTCACGCGGCTGCTGGAGGCGGGGGTGCGGATCTACGAGTACCAGACCACCATGATGCACACCAAGGCGCTGGTGGTGGATGGGAAGTGGGCCATCGTGGGCTCCGCCAACATGGACATCCGCAGCAAGGAGCTCAACCAGGAGGCGGTGATCGGCGTCGCCGACCGCGGCTTCGGCAAGCAGCTCACCGACACCTTCTTCGCCGACCTGGAGCAGAGCCGCGAGATCCTGCTGGAGGACTGGAAGAAGCGCCCCATCGTCGCCCGGGCGCTGGAGTGGATCCTGGTCCTCTTCGAGGAGCAGTACTGACCAAAAGATCGGTCTCACGCAGAGACGCGGAGCCGCGGAGGGAGACGCTGGTCTTTCTCCGCGGCTCTCTATTTCTGCGGGGATGGCTTTATGAGGTTTCGGGAAACGCTGGATCGTTCCGGCGCCAGAGCGACAGCGCGAGGCCGACGATCATCAGGGCGAGCATGACGAGGTTGATCACGAACCCGGGCGGCGATCCGGTGCGGACGACGGGAAGGAAGTGAAGAACCAGGTATCTCCCCAGCTGCTGGAGCAGGAGCAGCGCGAACATCAGGGGAATCAGGCCGCGGTAGCGCACTAGCACCACCAAGCCGATGAAGAAGAGGACGAGGTTGGTCAGCCCCCAGACCGCGAAGAGCGACACCACGGTTTGCGCGGCGGCGGGCGTGTACGTGTCGAGGGGGATCCCGTCGGCCACCGTCGCGGCCTTGTAGCCGTTGAAGATGGTGCCCAGGCTCGTGCCAGCCTTCATCACCAGGAGCAGGCCGAAGAGCACCAGGGCCAGCCGGTGGCCCGGGTAGGTATTGTCCGCGCGCCGGGGAAAAAGTGGATTGAGCATGGAATCCCCTACGCCGGCGTGCCGTCACCGGTTTCGTGGCCGCGTGTTGAACCGTCGCGCGCCCCTCACTCGGGTGGGTTGGGGTTCACGACTCGCGGGAACGGGACGGCGCGCGGGTTTCCCGGGAGCTTGACCAGGTAGTACTGGAGGTAGCGGCGCGCGACCTCGAGCTTCTCGTCGTCCTCCGGATGGATTCGCGCCGCGTCGGACACTTTCCGCACGATCCCCTCCACGTCCACGTAGGTCGCGACCTTCGCTGCGTGGGAGTCGATGATCGCGGTGAAGAGCACGCCGAACTGCTCGTTCGTGAACACCGCCAGGCGATAGACGCCCGCGGCCACCGCCAGGAACCCTGCCGCGAGGGCGACGCAGGCCGGTGCCGACGGCAAGTAGTAGAACACCCCCGCCGGCAGCCGCTGGCGCACCCCTGCCTGGTCGAGCAGCCAGGTCACCGCGCCGTTCGCGGCGGGGAGCAGGGCGTAGACGACCCACAGGAACGCGCCGAATCCCAGGGCGAAGGTCGCGTAGACCGCGCTGTCCGCCATCGCCTGCTGGCCGTCGATCTCCTCCCGCAGGTCCGTGTCCAGGTTCACCCAGATCCGGGGCCAGTAGAAGACCGCCTCCAACCCGTACCGTGTCTTCCCGTACGTCTCGAAAGCGGCCAGCGTGTTCCCCAGCCGGGTCGGCCATTTCACGTACTCCAGCCCGTCGCTTCCCAGCGGAAAGGAGCGCAGGTCCACCGACGCTTCCCCGTAGCGCCGCCTCACCTCGTCGTCCGGCTCGTGCGTGGCGTAGAAGGCGTCGACCGCCGCGTTGAGCCCCGTCAGGCGGGCCTGCTCGGAGGCGCGCATCCATTGCGACAGCTTCGCCGGCCATCCCCTGCGGCCTTCGAGCAGCATGTAGATCGGCATGTCGGCGGCCACCACCAGCCACCCGGCCACGATCAGCGCGAGCACGAACCCCGTCTCGTGCTGCCCCGCCAGGCCGACGGCGTCGAGCGCCGCCAGCAGCACGGGAAGGAGCGCGACCGTGAGGATGAATCCGGGGAGGAGCAACCGGAAGAAGAGCTTTACGCCGAGATCGAAGGGGAGCTTCATCCTACTTCCCTTCGCCGTCCCCGTGTGTGCCGCTCAACAGATACGGGTCGTCGCTCCCTTCATCCTCGTGCCCACCGAACGTCTCGATCCTGCCGGACAGCGTCTCCTTGAACTGCTTGCCTGCGCGGAAGGACGGGCTCCTCGAGGCTGCGATCCTGATTTCCTTGCTGGTGCGCGGGTTGCGGCCGGTGCGGGCCTCGCGGTGCTTCGCCTCGAAGCTGCCGAACCCAACGATCTGCACCTTGTCGCCGCGGCTGAGCGCATCCGCGATGAGGCCGCCGTCGACGGCGAAGAGCGCCTCGATGACGCGGGAAGCCTGGGCTTTGGTCAGGTCGGCGCGGGCGGCGAGCTGCTGGACCAGCTCTGACTTGTTCATGGGCCCTCCGGAGTTATGCGGGAACCACTGAATGGGTGCCGATTCCATGATGCAGGACGATTAAGGGCGCGCGTCCGGGCGAAGTCAAGCAAACCGTTGGCTGCCGACTTCCTTTGATCGCGAACGGCGGCCCCGTCGGAACCGCCGTTCGCATCGCCGTTGTCCCGCGCTTTCGGGCTGGCGTCTACCGCAGCCCGCCGCTCGCCGCCACGTCGGCGCGGGAGACGGGGAGGACCTCGTACACGTCGTTGTACTGGGCGCTGATGCCGGTGGCGGTGATCGTCGAGTTCACCAGCAGCCGATCCAGCCCGAAGTCGCCGCCCGACTTCGCCAGGAAGAGCTGCACGCGCCCCGAGCCGTCGTCCACCCAGATCTTGTAGCCATACGGCAGGTCCTGCACGATCGGCGTCAGCGCGCGGCCGCTGACCTTCACCACCAACCCCTCCGTCGCCTCGCCGATCTCGCCGGTACGCACCGTCTTCGGGGGCGGCGGCGTTCCCTTGCCGAGCCGCTCGACGCGGGTCGGGCTCACGCTCGCCATCTTGCGGACCTCGGCGCGCGTGCCGGTGACGCGCACCCGGTCTCCCGCCGCGAAACGGGTCGTGCTGTCCGCCGCCACGTGGATCCCCGCCTCGCCGTCGGTGATCGCGAACCCCGCGTCGATCAGCCCCGACGGGACGCTGACGATCCCCTCCACCGTGACGGGCGAGCCCACCGCGGCGGCGCGCACCTGCGCGATCTTCACCGGTGGGGCCGCCGGCGCTCCGCGGCTGCACGACGCGAGCAGCACGGCGCCCAGCGGCGCCATCATCAGTCTCGATCCGATCATCGGGATTTCCGTGGTAAGCGGGGATCGCAGCGCCTCCTCCGCGTCTCTGCGCCTCTCCGTGAGACCGCCGTTGCCGAGCACGTCCAACATGTGGCAGCCCGCTTCATCGCGCGAGCCCGGCTGCGTGGACGGTGGAAGGCACGCCGCGCTGGTGGCATATTCCGGAGATGATCCGCCTTCCCGAGACCGGCCTGCCGATCGAGCCCGTGCTCTCCGCGCTCCGCGATGCGTTGCGCGCGGAGACGTCGGCGGTGCTGCAGGCGCCGCCGGGGGCGGGGAAGACCACGCTGGTGCCGCTCGCGCTGCTGGACGAGCCGTGGCTGGCGGGGCGCAAGGTGGTGATGCTGGAGCCGCGCCGCCTGGCCGCGCGCGCCGCCGCGCACCGCATGGCGCACCTCCTCGGCGAGCGCGTGGGCGGCACCGTCGGCTACCGCGTGCGCATGGACACGCGCGTCGGCCCCGTGACGCGGGTGGAGGTCGTCACCGAGGGCGTGCTGACGCGCATGCTCCAGCACGACCCGGCGCTGGAGGGCGTCGGCATCGTGATCTTCGACGAGTTCCACGAGCGCAGCCTGCACGCCGACCTGGGGCTCGCCCTCGCGCTCCAGTCGCGCGCCGTCCTCCGCGAAGACCTGCGCGTGCTGGTGATGAGCGCCACGCTCGATGGCGCACGGGTGGCGGCGCTCCTCGACGGCGCGCCGGTGGTCACCAGCGAGGGACGCGCGCACCCGGTGGAGACGCGCTTCCTCCCCCGTCGCGCGGAGGGTCGGATCGAGCCGCTCGCCGCCCGTGCCGTGCGCGGCGCGCTCACGGAGCACGACGGCGACGTGCTCGTCTTCCTCCCCGGCGCGGGGGAGATCCGACGGGTGGAGGAGATGCTGTCGGCCGATGGAGTGCCGTCCGGCGTGCGCGTGATGCCGCTCTTCGGCAACCTGGCGCAGGAGGCGCAGGACGAGGCGATCCGCCCCAGCCCGCCCGGGCGGCGGAAGGTGGTGCTCGCGACCTCCATCGCCGAGACGAGCCTGACCATCGAGGGCGTGCGCGTGGTGGTCGATTCGGGGCTCATCCGCGTCCCCCGTTTCTCGCCGCGCACGGGGATGACGCGGCTGGAGACGGTGACGGTCTCGCGCGCCTCCGCCGACCAGCGGCGCGGCCGCGCGGGGCGGCTGGGCCCCGGCGTCTGCCTGCGGCTCTGGACGGAGGCGGAGGACGCGGCGCTGCAGCCCCACCGCCCGCCCGAGATCCTGGAGGCGGACCTGGCGCCGCTCGCGCTGGAGCTCGCCACGTGGGGCGTCACCGACCCCGCCGAGCTGCGCTGGCTCGATCCGCCCCCCACCGCCTCCGTCGGCCAGGCGCGCGAGCTCCTGCGCGAGCTCGGCGCGCTGGAGGACGCCGGCTTCATCACCCCCCACGGCCGGGCGATGGCTGGGCTCCCGCTGCACCCGCGGCTCGCGCACATGCTCCTCCGCGCCCGCGAGATGCGGCTCGGCGCGACCGCCTGCGATCTCGCCGCGCTCCTCGCCGAGCGCGACGTGCTGCGCGGGGACGGGCGCGCGCCGGACGCCGATGTGCGCCTCCGTCTCGCGGCGCTGCGCCGGGAGCGCGGTACGCCCGGCTACTCGGTGGACGCGGCCGCGCTCCACCGCGCCCAGGCCGAAGCGCGCGACCTCCGCCGCCAGCTCGCCGTCCCGCCGGCGGAGGCGGACGACGAGGCCGCGGGCGTGCTGCTCGCGCTGGCGCATCCGGACCGCATCGCGCAGCGGCGGCCCGGTGCGGGCGGTCGCTACCTGCTGCGCAACGGCCGCGGCGCCGCCTTCCCCGAGCCGCAGTCCCTCTCCGAGCGCCCCTGGCTGGTCGTCGCCGAGCTGGACGACGCCGGCCGCGAAGGACGCATCGTCCTCGCCGCGCCGGTCGAGCTGGACGACGTGGAGCGCGAGCTCGGCGCCCAGGTCGTGCGCGAGGACGTGGTGGCGTGGGACGCGGCCGCCGGCGCGGTGCGCGCGCGGCGGGTGGAGCGGCTCGGCGCGCTGGTGCTGCGCGAGGCGCCGCTGGCGGACCCGGATCCCGCGCTCGTCGCCGCTGCGCTGTTGGATGCGGTGCGGCAGGAGGGGATCGCCGCGCTCGGGTGGACGAAGGCGTCTGCGCAGCTCCGCGAGCGCATCGCCTTCCTCCATCGCCACGAACCGTCCTTCCCCGACGTCTCGGATCATGCGCTGACGGAGACGCTCGA
>Ga0070685_10002019_pt1 | contig 10508 bp, 10 predicted proteins | sample KBSS13LmetaG_FD_65651 | JGI IMG/M metagenome (GOLD analysis project Ga0070685, IMG submission 65651) | Switchgrass rhizosphere microbial communities from Kellogg Biological Station, Michigan, USA - KBS S1-3L metaG | ecosystem: Host-associated > Plants > Roots > Rhizosphere ...
CGATGTTCGCATCGATCCGATCCAGCTCTATGGCCGCGAAGTTGTATTCCTCGATGCTCTTCGACAGGTCGGAGTCGAGCTCTTGAACCTCGGCCATGATCGCCTGGGCTTGCGCCCGTTTCTCCGGGATCGTCGGGTCGGCACTTGCACCAACTGCACTGACGAGTAGGAGGGCGAACGTGACGCTCGCCGATAGGACGAACGTGATGCTTCTGGACTTCGCAATGCGGCCGCCTGGCCGTCTTGAACGTTGCACGCGATCTCCTCTTCTTCGACTGCGGGACGTGGCGAAGCACCCTCACGGGCGCTCGCTCGTCAACGTCGAAGCGGGAGAATCAGCGGTGGGTCGTGCGTAGAGAAAGACCGCGGCCGAAGCGCGAAGGCCACGGTTGGAGGCCCACGGTTGGACTGCACGGAGGTCGCTGCTCCGCGATATGTCCGCACGATCGGCGTGAGCAAGATAGATCCAAGAACGGCCGCAAGTGCGAGACATGCCGTCCCGAAGCTGGTTGCCTCGTGGCTGTCTTCCACGAAGTGGAGGAACACCATGGCGAGCACGATCACAAGCGCCACCAGAAGAACCGGGCCGAGCACAGGATGTTTCAGACCGCGCTCAAGCAGCGACCGGAGCCGGATCATGGTGGGCAACCGTAGCCGATTGCGTCGGTGGATGCACGAGCACACCCGCGGGGGTGGTGGTGGGTAGGGCACTGGACGCGAGGTCAATCTCGGCGGATGATCACGCCGCGTGCGCGACGACCTCCCCTCCGGCACCGTCACCTTCCTCTTCACCGATGTCGAGCGTTCGACAAAGCTCCTGCACGAGCTTGGCTGCTCGGCTCATATCCCGCGGCATCGCCGTGTTCGAAGAGATCGGCCTCTCTCTCGAGTCGTGGATGGCGCAAGAGGTCGAGGATGCGACGGCGGCCGTACGGGCGCAGCTCGACAGCGCATCTTTCGCCGAGGCCTGGGAAGCGGGCAGGAACATGACCCTCGAGGACGCCATCGAGCTGGCGGTCGAGTCGTAGTTCCGCAAGAGCGCTTGACGCTCTTATCCTCAAACGATAATTTGAATGTATGCACGACCTGGACGCGAAGGCGGCGCTCTTCGACGCATTCGCATCCGTCGCGGGCGCACTGGCGAGCGGCCGGCGCGCCGAGATCGTCGATCTCCTTGCCCAGGGCGAGCGCTCTGTAGATGAGGTTGCGAAGGAAATCGGCCAGAGCGCCGCGGCTACTTCCCACCACCTCCGGCTTCTCGCGACGAGCGGTCTCGCCCGGTCGCGACGTGACGGCCGCCGGATCTACTACAGCTTGGCGAGCGACCGCGTGGCCGAACTCTGGGCGGCCGTACGCGATGTCGCCTCGCGACATGTCGCGGAGGTGAGCGTCCTCGCGGGGGAATATCTCGGCGAGCGGGAGGAGGTCGAGCAGGTCACGGCAGCCGAACTCGTCGATCGCCTGGCTCACGGAGCCGTCGTCCTCGACGTTCGCCCCGAGTCCGAGTTTCGGGCGGGCCACATCGCAGGTGCCCAATCCGCTCCGATCCCATCCCTGGACGGGCTTGCGTCACGCCTTCCGCGTCGGCGCGAAATCGTCGCCTACTGTCGCGGCCCCTATTGCGTCTACGCCGACGACGCAGTGCGTCTCCTGCGTGCGCGCGGTCTTGAGGCGCGCCGGCTCGATGTGGGCTTTCCCGAGTGGCAACGCGCCGGCCTTCCCGTCGAGACGGCCGCCTGAGAGGAGAACGCATGTTGTTCCGACCCTTCCTGAACGACGCGGGCTCGTGTGCGAGCTACCTGTTCGGGTGTATGTCCCATTCCACGCTCGCGGTCGTGGATCCGCACATCGATCTCGTCGACAGCTACGTCGAAGCGGCCGACCGCGCGGGTGCGCCGATCGTCGCGGTCTTCGAGACCCACGTTCAGGCCGATCACATCTCGGGACTTCCCGCGCTGGTCGCACGAACCGATGCCACGGCCTATCTCCCCGAGGACGCAGGGGTGGACTATCCGCATGTCCCACTCGAGGACGGCAGGCGCATCGAGCTCGGAAATACCATCGTGACGGCGCTCGCGACGCCGGGTCATGCACCGGCGCACAACGCGTTCGTCGTCGCCGATCTGCGGCGCGGCTCCGATGAGCCGTGGCTCGTCTTCACGGGCGACTCGCTCCTGATCGGCGACGTCGGCCGGCCGGATCTCCACGTCGCGGGCGATCCACGAGGTCAGGCCCGCATCCTGCACGCGTCGCTAGGGAAGCTCCTGGCGCTGCCGGATCACGTTGTCGTGTATCCGAGCCACTACGGCGGATCGGTGTGCGGTCGCGGACTTTCCGGCAACCCGTTCAGCTCGATCGGCTTCGAGCGCTCTCACAACTCGATGCTCCAGTACGGCGATCCGGAGTCGTTCGCCGACGCGCTCGTGGCCGATGCTCCGCCGCCGCCCGCTGATCAGGCGGAGATCGTGGCGGCCAACCGGCGAGGCGAAGCGCTCAGCACCGCATGACCTCCGTTCGCCTCGGACTCCGGGCGAACGCGCCGCAGTTCTCGCTCCTCGTCGGGCTCAACGCGCTGGTCGGGGCAATGGTCGGTCTGGAGCGGAGCGTGCTGCCACTCGTCGGAGAGGAGGAGTTCGGGCTCGTCTCTCGTGTCGCAATCCTCTCCTTCGTCGTCGCGTTCGGGGTCGCGAAGGCGTTCACGAACCTCGGTGCCGGCGCACTCGCCGACAAAGTCGGGCGCAAGCGATTGCTCGTCATCGGCTGGCTCGTCGCGCTCCCCGTGCCCGTGCTGATCGCGCTCGCTCCGAGCTGGGGCTGGATCGTCGCGGCGAACATCCTGCTCGGCATCAATCAGGGTCTCGCCTGGTCGATGACAGTCGTCATGAAGATCGACCTCGCCGGGCCGTCACGGCGAGGGCTCGCCCTAGGACTGAACGAGGCAGCCGGCTACCTGGGAGTCGCTGTGACGGCGTTCCTCACTGGGGCCCTGGCAGCGACGTACGCGCCGTTGACCGTCATCTGGGTCGGTGCGCTCGCGATTGCGCTGACGGGCGCTCTCGTCTCGATCCTCTTCGTGCGCGACACAGGCGCGCACGTCGCCCAGGAGCAGCGCGATCACGGCCGGGACGGACGGGCGATCTCCCTGCGGCAGGCTCTCGTCCACGGCACGCTTCGGCATCCGGTGCTCCGTGCGTGCTCGCAGGCGGGTCTCGTGAACAACCTCAACGACGCGCTCGCCTGGGGCCTCGCGCCGCTCTATCTCGCGGCCAACGGAGCGAGCGCACGCGAGATCGGAATCGTCGCAGCCGTCTACCCGGCGCTCTGGGGCGCCGGCCAGCTCGTCACGGGCTGGCTGTCCGATCACACGGGGCGAAAGCCATTGATCGTGCTCGGAATGCTCGTGCAGTCTGCGGGGCTGGCCGTGCTCGTGCTCGGCGGCGGGTCGTTCGGGCCTGCGGTCGCAGCTGCCGCGCTGCTCGGGGTCGGGACCGCGCTCGTCTATCCGACACTCATCGCCGCGGTGTCGGATGCCGTGCAGCCGCGCGATCGCGCCCCGTCCGTCGGTGTCTATCGCTTCTGGCGCGACGCCGGCTTCGCGCTCGGTGCGCTGCTCGCGGGTGTCGTCGCGGACGCTGCGAGTGCGGGAACAGCGATCACAGTCGTGGCCGCGCTCACTGCCGTGAGCGGTTTGCTCGTTGCAGCGACTCCCTGGGTCGCGACGACCCGCGTCGGCCGCCAGGACGGGCCAGAGCCCACGACGGTTCCGCGGCCGGGAGTCTGAGTGCAGTCGGACGCCCGTTTTCGTTCAGCCGGTGCTCGTACGTGTCAGACCACGACGCTCACGCGAAGGAAAGTGGCGGGAATCGACGTGACCTCCAGGCTCGAGCTGACGTTCTGCTCGTTGAAGAGGGAGTCCAACTCGCGGTGCAGCTCCTCCTCACGGCCGTCGGCTGCCGCCGCGGCGTACCCGTTCATGGTCGGGCCGTAGTACTCCCGAAAAACGCCGAGGAACTCCGACGGGGAGCCTTCGAACCACTTCAAGAGCCAGTCGGGTGGTGGGGGGTCGAAGCGAAAGCGCCAGGCCGAGGGGCTTCGCAAGATCGTCGACGATCTTGTCGACGCCGGCGAGAAGAACCTGATCGTAATGGGAGACCTGAACGAAGGACCGGACGGTCAAGGGAATCCGTCGCAGAACTTCGCTCCGCTGTACGCCCCGGACAGCCCCCTCGTCGACGTTTTCTCGCTTGCTGCTTTCGACCCGGGCCGAAGCCGGGGACGTTCCAGAGCTGCTCGACGACGAACCGAATCGACTACATCTTCGTCAGCAAGAACTTGGCGCCGAAGGTCGTCCGTGGACGTATCGAGCGCCACGGGCTATGGGGCGCGCCGACGAACAAGAACCCTCCGGGCGCCTGGGAGATCTATCCCGCCATTACGGAACCGAGCCAGGCGGCCTCCGATCATGCGGCGGTCTTCGTCGACATCAACATCTGAACCGGTTCGCGGTCTTTTCACGTACTGACATTCGGCGGTTCGATGGCGTTGGTTCGACGAAGGTCTCGATCTCTATCGATTGGGGCCACCGGGTCGCGGGTTGGAGGGATTGCGCAGGCACCCGCGACCCGGCTAGGCAGCGCTACGAACGCGACGCCAGGTACGCCGCTATTCCAGCGCGCCGTTCTTCTTCGTTGTAGTAAGCAACCTCGACAAGCTCGAGTGGATATCCATCCGGGTCCTCGAAGTACACCCAGCGCCAGCCGGCAAGCACGCCCTCGTCGACACTGTTGACGTCGCTGTAGAACTCGATGCCTTTCGCTTCGAGCTCGGCCTTCTTCGCGTGGATGTCGTCGACGAGGAAGGCAACGTGGGAGGCCCCAATGTTGTTTGAGAGAAGTGGTGCCTCCGTCTCGCTCGGTGGGTTGTTGTACTCGAGGAGCTCGAAGGTCGAATCCCCGAGGATGAGGCTCACCTGACGAAGCCCTGCGCCCGGCACTCCCACCGCGTCTCCGAGGCCCTCTCCTTCGAACCACGGGCTCGGCTCATTGGAAAACTCAAGACCGATGACATCGTGATAGAAGCGAATTGAGGCGTCGAGGTCCTTGACGGTTATGCCGACGTGATGCAGTCCCTTCACGGCTCCTCCCAGTTGTTCGCAGCTTGGCGTGTGTCAAACGAGGATCTGTCCACCATCGACCATGTACATCTGTCCGGTCATGTAGTCGGACTCCGGCGAGGCGAGGTACACGAGAAAAGGGGCGATCTCGTCGGGTGAAGCGGGTCGACCGATGAGCGTTCCGGTCGCGAACTCGCGCATCGGGTCGGCGTCCGGCGGCTGCTCATGGATTGCGCGGATGTCCTCGTTGAGCCCGACCCACATCGGCGTGTCGACGACCCCGGGGGCGAACGCGTTCACGGTGATCCCGTGTTCAATCAGACCGCGGGCCGTGGCTTGGGTAACCGCGAGCGTTCCGAACTTTGCGACGCAGTACGGAACGAAGTCCCAGAAGCCTTCACGGCTCGCGATCGAACCTGTGTTGATGATCTTCCCGCCCGATCCTTGGGCGATCATCTGTCGAGCGGCTTCCTGGGTGCAGACGATGACCCCCCAGGTGTTGACACGGACGATCTGCTCGAAGTTCTCCTCATCGACCTCCATGAATCCGCGAGGTCTGTTCATGCCGGCGTTGTTGAAGATGACGTTCAACTCGCCGAACGTCTCGACGGCCGCTCGGATCATCGCTTGAACGTCGGCACGCTTTGTGACGTCTACGTGAACCGAGGTGGCCATGCCCCCGGCGGCGACAATCTCGTCAGCAACGGCTCGCGCGGCGTCTTCGTCAAGGTCTGCGACAACGAGCTTGCCGCCCTCGTCTGCGATCGCTCGACACGCGGCACGGCCTATGCCGCCGGCACCTCCCGTCACGATCACTACCCGGTCCTGTACGCGCCCCATCTCGACCTCCGCCGCTAGACCGTCGACGTGTCCCAGCTCGCGCTACTGCTCGCGTTGTTCCTGAACATGTTGTTCATCATTAACAAACAGGGCGACAGAATGCGATGCGAACTGGGGTTTGGAGAGAACCGTTTCCTGTAGCGGTTCTGCTGATCGTGTCCTACGTTGGGTGACCGCTCACGCGTTCAGTGACGGTGGCCGATCAGGGTCGATCGATCGGTAGTTGTGAACAGGCTGACATCGCGTTAGGATCCGCGATCACGTGACGTCCGGGGTGCCGACGACGGGTTTAACCGAGCCGACCAGCATTCCGCGTGGGTCGCGGCGGCTGCTCTCGCGAGGGCTCGCGACCGTGCTGATCGCGACAGTCGGCCTCTTCGCAATCAGCTGGATCTTCGCGTCGTCGAGCGTTACCCGAGGAACGCTCCTCACGATGCTGCCATTCGCCGCGGCGTTGGCGGTTGCGTCGCTCGGCCAGACGCTGGTTGTCATGCAGGGCGGAATCGACCTCTCGGTGGCTGGCGGACTCTCGCTCTATGTCGTGATCCTGACGAAGTACCCCGCAGGCAACAACGATCGCCTTTGGGCTGCACTTGTGATCGCCGTTCTGGCAGCGATCGCCGCCGGCTCGCTCAACGGACTACTGATCGGGCGAATGCGCCTGAACCCGATCGTTGCCACCCTGGGAACCAACGCTCTCTTGTTCGGAGTGATCCTTTGGTACACGGCGGGAATCCCAACGACCACGACAGCGCGGCTCCACAGTCTTGGAGAAGCGGTCTGGTGGCACATCCCGGCGCCCGTCTACTTCGCTGTGGCTGCCACGGCTGTGGTTACCGCAGTTGTCAAGCTAACTCCCGCCGGCCGTCGCTTCGAAGGGGTAGGTGCAAACGAGACAGCAGCGTTTACGGCAGGCATTCGCGTCCAGCGCTTCCGGGGAGGCGCGTATGTGTGGGCGCAGTTGTTGTACTGCTTGGCCGCGGTTCTGCACGCCAGCATCGTGAACCAGCCAACCGCCTACGAGGGCAATACCGGCGGCGGTGCTGGCTATCTGCTGCCGACCGTGGCAGCGGTCGTCCTCGGCGGCACCTCGCTCCTTGGCGGGCGCGGCAATCTCGTTGCTACGGCCGTTGCCGCGCTCTTCCTTTCCCAACTCGATCAGTTCGTGCTTGCACTCGGGGTCTCCTATGCGACGAGGACGCTTGTGCAGGCAGGAGCTCTGGCGGTTGGGGTTGCCCTTTACTCAATCAACTGGCGCGGAGCCTTCGCTCGATTCGGGCGACGGCCGGCAAGTGTGGCGCCGACATGACCCACTTCGGCATCAACGGGCGGGCAAACGTGACCAGTCATCGCCAACGAGAAGGAGGGTTAGTCAGATGAATCGTGGAAGACGATGGGCGCTTCTCGCATGTGCAGCGCTCTTTACAGTCGCCATGATCACGACCGCATCGTCGTCAGCGACGACGAGCGCAAGGCCGTCGTGGTGCGGCCCGAAGAAGATCAAGTTGGGCTTCACCGACGGGTTCGGCGGCAACAGTTGGCGCCTTGTGACAACTGCTTCGGCGCGCGATGAGGCGCAGAAGTGTTCGAGCGTCTCGTCCATCGACTACGCGGATGGCCAGGGCAATACCCAGAAGGCCATCTCGGACATCCAGGGAATGGTCGCGAAGGGCGTCGACGCTCTCGTGGTGTTCCCGGATGCAGGCAAGGCGATGCTGCCGGCTCTTCGGAGTTCGTATAAGGCGGGCGTCGTCACCGTCCCATATCGCGTGACGCCTGGTGGACAGGCCGGCCGCGACTACAACGTGTTCATCGATACGCCGTTCGCGTCTGCAGGACGCAACTGGGGTAAGTGGATCTTGAAGGTCCTTCCGAAGGGTGGAAACGTCCTCATGCTCAGTGGCCCGAAGGGCAACAGCCAGGGCATCGAGGAGAACAAGGGACTTCATCAGATCCTCGATAAGACCGGGAAGTACAAGTTCATCGGCGAGCAGCCATTCGAGGTGACGAACTGGGATCCCGCGCTGACTCAGAAGGTTCTGTCGGCGGCAATCGCGAAGAACCCGAAGATCGACGTGATCGTGTCGGACTTCGGCCCCTCTCTCGTTGGTGCGCTGCCCGAGTTCACCAAGAGTGGTCGGACCATTCCGGCGCTTGCAACTTCGGATGGCAACGTCCTCGGATGCTTCTGGCAGAAGCAGCACGCAAAGAATCCGACGTTCAAGCTGATGACGGTTTCGACCCAGAACGATCACGCACGTCTCGCAATCCAGTGGGCGGTCGCGCTGGCCAGCGGCGGCAAGAAGCCGGCTTCGACGCACTTCCCGTCGCTGTTGTTCGAAGACTCCGTAACGGGGAAGCCGAACAAGGTGCAGTGTCGCGCCAACTTGCCGGGCGATATCTATCTCTCGGCGCAGTTGCCGGCAGCAAAGCAGGCGAAGCTCGTTAGGTAGGCAGTTCCTCCTCAGTGTCGTGCGCGGCGCCCTACGCGCCGCGCACGACATCTCGTCTTGCTCATCACCATGAACGTCGTCACTGCCAGCAAAGAACCCGTTCCAACGTCGGTCGCGACACCGACGTTGTCCATGCATGGCATCACCAAGCACTTCGATGGTGTTGCTGCGCTTACGGACGTGTCCTTCGAGGTCCTGCCCGGTGAGGTGCATGCGCTTCTGGGCGAGAACGGCGCCGGTAAGTCGACGCTGATGAACGTCGCGTCGGGTGCCGCACAACCAGACGTCGGCTCGATTCACTTCGAAGGGACGGAAATCGACGATCTCACCCCAGCCCGAGCGCAGGAGCTCGGGATCGCGATCGTGCATCAACACCCTGCTCTGCTGCCCGACATGACAGTCTCGGAGAACATTCGCGTGGCGGTCGCCCGCGATCATCTCCAGCGGCGGGACCCAAACCTGAATGCCGCGATGCGATCGCTGCTCAGCGATGTGCATTTCACTGGGCACCTAGAGGACCGGGTCTCGTCTCTCAGCGTCGCGCAGAGACACCTCCTGGAGCTCGCGAAGGCTTTTGCCGTTTCTCCCCGGCTGCTGATCCTCGACGAGCCAACAGCACCGCTCTCGCAAGATTCGGTCGAACTCCTCTTCAGCGCCGTGCGTCGGCTTGCCTCCGCCGGAGTGGCTGTCGTGTATATCACGCACCGGCTGGCCGAGGTTCGGCAGATCGCTGATCGCGTGACTGTGCTTCGAGACGGCAAGGGCCGCGGCACTGTTCCGGCCGCGAGCGTTACCGACGACCAGTTGCTGACGATGATCGTTGGGCGGACGCTCGAGGCAACGTTCCCTCCGAAGCCGGTGGTATCCCTCGACGAAGAGCCCGTTCTCCGTGTTGAGGGGCTAGGCGGTCAGCGCTTCGAAGACGTCTCTTTTGTTGCTCGTCGTGGGGAAATCATCGGCATCGCTGGCATCGTAGGCAATGGTCAGCGGGCGCTCCTGCGGGCGGTCGCAGGAATCGATCGCGCGAGCGGCCGCGTAGAGGTCGCGGGTAAGCAGAAATCGCGGCGAGCACTGCGGCGCTCCGTCGCGTTCATGCCTGCCGACCGCCTGACCGAGGGGCTCATGTTGGACCTCAACGTCAGAGAGAACACGGCTCTTACCGCTCTAGACCGGCTAACCGTCGGACCGATCGTCATTAGGCGCCGCGAGGTTCTTGCCGTTGAGGCTGGGCTCACGGGTCTCGCCGTTAGAGCTCCGTCGCTCGAGGCTCCTGTTTCAGCACTCTCGGGCGGCAACCAGCAAAAGGTTGTGATGTCTCGATCGCTTCTGTCAGAGCCCGCAATCCTCGTTGCTGACGAGCCGACGCAGGGCGTCGATGTCGGTGCTCGCGCCGAGATCTATCGGATTCTTCGCGAAGTCGCCGACCAGGGTGTTCCGGTTGTGATCGCCTCAAGCGACACGCTCGAGCTAGAGGGGCTCTGCGATCGCGTGGTCGTCATGTCCCGCGGACACGCCGTAGCCACTTTCGAAGGCGAAGACGTGACCGAGGAGCGCATCGTTCACGCAGCCGTCAGCGCCTCGACCCACGTCACCCAGCAAGAGCAGCGTCGCCTCGGGAGTTCATCGATCGCGCGCTTTATCGAGGGCGACTATGCGCCAGTCATCGTTCTCGCGGCGGTGATGATCGCACTCGGCGCGTACGTCTGGACGCAGAACGACCGGTACTTCTCTGACTTCAACATCACGTCGGTGATGTTCGCGTGTGCCGCCCTTGGCTTCATTTCCCTCGGTCAGACATTTGCGCTGTTACTGGGAGGCATCGACCTATCCGTCGGCCCGCTCGCCGGATTCCTTGTGGTTGTCGGGTCGTTCTTCATCCTCGACGGCAAATCGGGCGCCGTCTGGGCTCTCGGATTCGTGGTGATGTTCGCGTGTGCGCTCGGAGTGGGTTTGGTTAACGGCGCGCTCATACGGTTCGCGAACTTCACAGCGGTCGCCGCGACTCTCGTTACGTTCATCGCACTTGGAGGGCTTGCATTCACACTTAGAGACGCGCCGGACGGTTACATCGCGTTCTCGGTGACAGACGCGATCTCGAGGAA
>Ga0070685_10002022_pt1 | contig 10502 bp, 9 predicted proteins | sample KBSS13LmetaG_FD_65651 | JGI IMG/M metagenome (GOLD analysis project Ga0070685, IMG submission 65651) | Switchgrass rhizosphere microbial communities from Kellogg Biological Station, Michigan, USA - KBS S1-3L metaG | ecosystem: Host-associated > Plants > Roots > Rhizosphere ...
GCTGCCGCAGGGATCTTTGTCCCGCCGCAGATCTAGGGCCTCCGCGAAATATTGGCTGGCTTCCTCCAGACGCCCCTGCTCATAGGCGATCCGGCCGAGTTGGCGCAGGGTACGGGCCTTCCACGCCTGATCCCTCGGCAGCCAGGCGCCCCGAGCTTGAAGCAGCAGCTTTTCGCCGCGGCGTTCGTCGTGCAACAGGCGCGCGTAGAGCACGCCTAGGTTGTGCAGCGTATAGGGTCGAAAGTGGCGATCGTCCTTTGGCCACAGGGCGAGAGCCTCCTGGTCCCGGTCGAGCGCCGCTTGGAGCTCGCCTTGGTCTTGAAGGGCCTGGCCCAGGTCATGGAGGGCCTTGGCCTCGAGCTGTCGATCACCCTCCCGCCGTGCCTCGGCGAGGGCGTGGACGTTCTGATCGCCCGCCTCCTTGGCCTCGGCCAGCGGCAGGAGGCTGGAGCCCAGCTCGTTGCGGGCGATCGCCTCCTGGCGGCGATCGCCGGTGCGGGCGAAGCCGGACGCCGCCTCGCGGTACATCTTCGCGGCCTGTTGATACTCGCCACGGTCGTGTTGCTTCCGGGCGATGCACAGGAGAGCTTCCGCCTGGAGCGCGACGTCTCCCAGCTTCCTGCTCACCGGGAGCGCCCGCGCGCAGCGTTGCATCACCTCTTCCGGCTTGACGTCTTTGGCGTCTTCGGCCCCGGCGACGAGACGGTAGGCCTCGGCGGAGCGCCGGTCGGGCTCCGTCGCCGGTCGCAGCTCTTCGACGTGGGTTTCATAGCGGCCGGAGCTCCCGTCCGACGGACCGCGAACGATCAGGGTATGAAGGCCGTCCCTCTGAGTCACCGCCAGCACCAGCTCCGGACCGCGATCTCCGATCAGCCGGTCGGCCGTGAGCACCGTGGCGCCGGCTGGGTCCTCGAAGGCGACGGTGACGTCGATCCCCTGCTGATTCACCACCAGGCGGAGCAACTGTCCCTTCCGGAGCGGCAGCCGGTAGCGGTGGACCTCCCCGGGGCGGAGCGCCGCCTTCACCGGAGCGCCCCCGGAGCGCAGCTCGGCGGGTGGCCACGGCCGGTCCACAGCAGCGGGACCACGGCAGGCGGCGAGCGCCAGGGCCGCGGCCCCGGTGAGGGCCAGGGTCCGGCGGAGCGTCATGGCGGCGTGACCTGGAAGCGATGCGCCTCCAGCTCGCGCCGGGGTTCACAGCCGAAGAGGCGCAGGCCGTAGCTCCCGGGTTCGGCGCGTAGCTGCAAGGTGAGGTTCCCCTGATCGTCCGGCTCCAGGCCCGGGACCGGCCAGCGGTCGCGCCCCTCCGGCCCCTCTACCTCTGCGTCGTAGTGGGCGCAGCGCTCGGCTGGGCGGAGCACCAGCCGCAGCGCCCCGCCCGCGGGGAGCGCGACCGTCTCCTCGCCGGCCGCGCGGCTGCCGGAGACGAGGTCCAGGCTCTTCACGTTGGCGATGGGCCGGCGCATCTCCTCCTGCTGCCTCAACCCCCAGACGACCAGGCCCACGGTGGTCACCAGCAGCGCGGCGGCGACCGACGAGAGGATCGGCGGCAGCCGGCGGAACCAGGGGGTGGGCAGGCGTTCCCGGAGATCGCGCCAGCCGGCGCGCGCGGCTAGCTCGGCCGGCCGGGTCCCGGCCGCGGCGCCCGCGGCTTCGAGGTCCTCGAGGTCGAGCAGCGCGCGGGCGGCTTCGGGGCTGGCGGCGAGCTGGCGGCCGAGGCGTTCCTCGTCCTCGGGGGAGAGCCGGCCCGCCAGGTAGTCGAGCAGCTCCTCGGGCTCGGGCTCACCGGCGGCCTCGCTACGGGCCTGCTCGGCCAGGGCCGCGATCAGCGCTTCGCGATCGGTCGGCGGTCGGGTCATGACGTTTTCACTCCTCCAGATCTTCCAGGGCGAAATCGGCCAGCGTCTGCCGGAGCTTCTGGCGCGCGCGGAAGAGGTGAGCCTTCACCGTCTCGATCGAGATCTTCTTCACCGCCGCGATCTCGGCGTAGCTGAGCTGGTGGTAGAGGCGCAGGGTCAGACAGTGCCGCATCTGCTCCGGCAGCTCGGCCACCGCGCCCCGCAGGGCCCGATACCGCTCCTCGTCGAGCAGGCCGTCGAGCTGCGGGCCGGGCACCGCCAGAGTCGCCTCGGGGTGCTCCATCCCGTCGCGCGACACCTCGACCCCCGCTCGCTTCGCCGTGGCGGCCGTCCGCAGACGCTTCAGATAGGTGGTCTTGGCGACGTGGTAGAGCCAGCCGGTGAACCGCTGGCGGCTCTCATAGCCGTCCAGACCCTTATAAATCCCGAGAAACGTCTCCTGGGTTAGATCGAGGCAGTCCTCGGGCGGCAGGCCCTTGCGGGAGAAGAAGCGCTCGATGGCGCGGAAGTAGGTCTCGTAGAGGAACCGGAAGGCCTCCTGCCGATTTTCCCCCGACTGGAACCGGCGAACGGCCTGCTCGACGAGATCCGGGCCAGCCATGGCGGCATCCGAGGGCTCGCTCGAACCAGCGGCCACGGACGAGCCGGCGACCTGTTCGGCCATCGAATCGCCTCCAGGCGACCTCAAGGAAGTCGCGATTGCAAGAGTTCCTTCTTATTATCTCACAAGCCCGCCACCACCAGCACCTCGCAGCGCTCCCCCACCGGCACGGGTCCCGATCCCGCCCGCACGCGCACCAAGGCGGTGCCCTGGGCGAAGGTGGCGAGGTCGTGCGAGCCCTTGGGGGGGAAGGGGGTGACCAGGATCTCGCCGCCCCGGGTCTCGATCGCCGCCGGCAGGAAGCGGTCGCGGGGGCCGGTGCCGGGGAGGGGGGCGGCCAGGGTGCCGGGCAGGGCCTGGCCCCACCAGGAATCCTCGAAGCCCAGCAGGCGGCACAGGGCGGGGCGCACGAACAGCCAGAAGCTCACCATCACCGAGGCGGGGTTTCCCGGCAGGCCGAAGACCAGCCCCCCTGGATGGACCGCGAAGACCAGCGGCTTGCCCGGCTGGATGGCCACGGCGTCGAACACCGTCTCGCAGCCGAGCTCGGCGAGCACCCCCTCGACGAAATCGAACTCGCCCATCGAGACGCCGCCGCAGAGCAGCAGCACGTCCGCGCGGAGCCCCTCGCGGACGAGCTCCCGCAGCGGCTCTACCCGGTCGGGCGCGATGCCCAGCGGCGCGAAGCGGAGGCCGAGGGTGGCGCCCGCCGCGAGCAGGAAGTCGGTGTGGGAGTCGCGGAGCTGGCCCGGGGCGGGGACCGCGTCGGCCGGCACCACCTCGTCGCCGGTGGTCAGCACGGCCACCGACGGCGCGCGGTGGACGGGCACCTCCCCGTGGCCGTGGGTGGCGAGGAGGGCGAGCGCTCCCGGCGTCAGGCGCGAGCCCGCGGCGAGCAGGGGATCGCCGGTCTTCAGGATCTCCCCCCGGCGGCGGATGTGCTCGCCCGGTTCCCCGGCGGTCTGGAAGGTCACCCGCTCGCGCCCGCCATCGGATTTCTCGACCTGGATCACGCGGTCGGCCCCGGCGGGGATCGGGGCGCCGGTCATGATGCGGGCCGCCGTCCCCGGGAGGAGCGTGAAGCCGGGCGGGTCCCCGGCGGCGATGATGCCGGAGACCGGCAGGGGCTCTGCCGTGGAGACCCCGGCGGCGACGGCGTAGCCGTCCATGGCGGAGACGTCGCCCGCGGGCACGTCCACCGCCGCGGCGAGGGCGCGGGTCAGCACCCGGCCGCCCGCCGCCCGCCGTGCCGCCCGTTCCTCGGAGAGCGGGCGCACCCGCCCGGCGATCCGCCGCCACGCCTCGTCAGGATGAATCGGTGCCATGGTGTCTGCCCCCCTTTCCCCGCAATGGTATAGTTGTTGGGCTTTTTCCCCAGACTTGAACGACTCGACGGAGGGATCTCGCCGTGCCTACGGTGGAGAACAGTTTCCAGTATCGCGGCGACCTGTCCCAGACGGCGTTGCCGGAGATTCTCTATACGATCGACCGGTTCCAGGTGCCGGGGGTGATCGAGGCGAGCCGTGAGGGCATCGTCAAGCAGGTCTATATCAAGGAAGGGAACGTCGTCCACGCCACCTCGACGGACCGCGAGGACAGCCTGGGCTCCTACCTCCAGCGCAGCGGCATCATCACCCCCGATCTCTACCTGGAGACGATGCGCGAGCGCGAGCGCACCAACAAGCGCTACGGCGTGCTGCTGATCGAGAACGGCGTGCTCTCGCCGGCCGAGGTCTACCGGGCGATCCGCAAGCAGATCGAGGCGATCGTCTGGAGCCTCTTCTACTGGCAGGACGGCAGCGTCATCTACAGCATCGGCGAGTTCCGCGAGCCCGACGCGGTGCGCATCCAGCTGCCGATGCGGCAGGTGATCCTGCAGGGGATCAAGCGGGCGCCGGACGCCAAGACCCTGGTCGGGCGGCTCGGCCGGAAAGAGACGGTCCTCGAGTCTTGTTATAAAGCGGAGCAGTTGATCGAGCTCGCCCTCGACGGCGACGAGTACAAGCTCCTCAGGCTGGTCGACGGCCGGCGGACCCTGTTCGACATCTGTACCCAGGGCCCCCACGGCGCGTCCGAGAACGCCAAGGTGCTGTACGCTTTCCAGATCCTCCAGCTCATCCGGATGGCCGGGGTCACGCCCCCGCCCCCGGAGCCGCGGCGGGAGGAGAGCACCGGGGCGATCAAGATCCGCTTCAAAACGCAAGGGGACAAGTTCAGCGTCTGAGAGCTTGTCCGGGAGATCAAAGCGCGATGCCGATTTACGAGTACGAGTGTCTACAGTGCGGCAAGAGGACGGAAGTCCTCCAGCGCATGGGTGAAGGGCCGATCGCCGCCTGCCCGGCCTGCGGCGGCGAGGTGAAGAAGCTGATTTCGTCGCCCGCCTTCCAGTTCAAGGGGAGCGGCTGGTACGTCACCGATTACGGCGGCAAGAAGGGCGGCGGCGGGTCGGAAGGGAAGTCGGAGGGCAAGAGCGAGGGCAGGTCGGAAGGCAAATCCGAGGGCAAATCCGAGGGCGCCTCGGAGAGCAAGAGCGAGAGCAAATCCGAGGCTAAAAGCGAGAAGCCGGCCGCCGCCAGCGAGTCGAAGGCTTCCGGCGGCTCGGGCGGCTCAGGCTCCTCGGGGGGCTCGGAGTAGGGGGATTTTCCCTCCCCGCCGGCGCCTCTCATTGGAATTCAACGACACTCCTGAATGTTATAATGACATCACGGAGTCCCCGGCTCCACACAGAAGTTTGCGACGTTCAGGAGGTCCCGCATGAAGTCGAAGTCCCGCCTGCTCCCGCTCCTTGCCCTCCCCTTCCTGTTCCGCCAGCCGGCGACGGCCACCACGTACCAGATGATGTCCGACAGCGCCCTCGCCGATCAGGCTCCGGTCGTGGTGGAGGCCAGGATCACCAGCGTGAGCTCGGCGCCCCTCGTCGGCCAGCCGGCGACGGACTACCTGGTCGAGGTCGACCGCGTGCTCAAGGGGGACCTTCCGGGGAGCACCGTGATGGTGCGGGTGCCTGGGGGCCTCGATCCCCAAGGGCTCGGGCTCAAGATCTGGGGCGCCCCCCGGTTCGCCGAGGGTGAGAACGCCATCCTCTTCCTCGGCCCGGCCAAGGACGGCACCTACCGCATCCTTCATCTCATGCTGGGCGCCTTCCATCAGCGGACGGTCGGCGGCCGCACCGTGGCGCTGCGCGACCTCTCGGAGGCGCACGAGATCGGGGCCAAGAGCACGGCCGGGGAGGGGACCGACGCGGTCCGCGACTTCTCCCGCTTCTCCGACTGGATCGCCGACCATACCGCCAGGGTGCCGAACGCGGGCGATTACATCCTGAAGAACGTCAAGGCCGAGCTTTCGTCTCTCCCTGAGAAGTTTGCCTTCTTCGCCGCGGACGACGGCAATCCCATCCGCTGGTACCGCTTCGACAGCGGGCAGAGCGTGGAGTGGAAGGTCAACACCGCGGGCCAGCCGGGCCTCGGGCTGGACGCCACGATCGCGGCCTTCCAGGTGGCTCTCAACACCTGGACCGCCGACCCGGGGAGCAACATCAACTACGTCTACAGCGGCACGACCCAGGCCGCGACCGGCCTGACTCGCTCGGATCGCACCAACACCATCCTCTTCGACGACCCCTTCCGGGATAATCCCGATCAGGCTGTCGAGGGGACCTTCGATTGCAACAGCGGCGGCGTGATCGCCATGGGCGGCCCCTTCTACTACTACCCCGAGACCAAGACCTACAAGGGGAAGCGCTACCACGAGGCGGCCGAGGCCGACATCGTGACCAACGACGGCACGCAGTGCCTGTTCCAGGACAACCCCAGAGCCGCCGAGGAGGTCTTCACCCACGAGCTGGGGCACACGCTGGGGCTCGACCATTCGAAGGACCGTAACGCCGTCATGTACCCGTTCGTGCACAACGACGGTCGCGGCTCCTACCTGCAGGCCGACGACCGCGCGGCCGTCGCCCAGGTCTACGGCAACGGCAGCAGCGGCGGCAACGGCGGCGGCGGCTCGGGAAGCCTGACCGCTCCCCTCCGCCTGGCGGGCCGGGCGACCTCGAGCACCACGGTCGTTCTCACCTGGCGCGACAAGGCGCAGGGAGAGGAGTCCTACGTGGTCGAGGCGAAGGTGAACGCGCGGAAGGCCAAGTTCCAGGTGGTCGCCACGGTGCCCGCGGGCTCCGCCACGGCCGAGGTGACCGGGCTCACCCCCGGGACCTCCTACACCTTCCGGGTGCGCGCCGTGGCGGGCGGCCAGTCCTCCCCCTACAGCAAGGCGGTGGTGGTCAGCACGCCGCGCTGAGCAGAGGCCGGATCTTCCGGCGCTGTCGAAAGGGCGGGGACGGTTCCCCGCCCTTTTGCTTTCCACCCCGATCCCCACACTACCAGGACCATCACCAGGATCGCCGGGATCACCTGGAAGCCGAGCCGCGCGAAGTTCGAGAGGACGAAGACCCGGATCTGGTCCGCCGACGCCGAGGTGAAATAGACGTAGAAATAGAACAGGAGCTGCAGCGTCGTCACGATCGCGAACGGCCGCGCCCGCCGGTGGAGGAGGAGCAGCGGCGGCAGGAACATGGCCCAGAGGAAGCCGTGCCAGGCGGCGGTCTGCAGGGCCTCCAGCACGGCGGCGAGGATGCCGGGGGCCCGCGAGAGGGTGAAGGGGCCCGAGTTGAGGGCCAGGAAGAGATGGTGGTGGATCGTCCGGCCCAGCCAGGGGAGGACCACCACCGCGGCCGGCAGGCCGGTCCGGAGCGCCGCGTGGACCGCCTCTCCGAGCGCCTGCCGTTCCCCAAAGGTATTCCCCAGAAAACGGCGCGCCCACTGGACGAGCACCAGGAAGGCGGCGAGCGGTACCCCCTCCATCTTCGCGGCGGCGGCGAAGGCGGCGATGACGCCGATCTGGAAATCCCCCACGCGGTCCGGCGGCCGGAGCAGCGGCGGCACCGCGGCGGTGAGCGCCAGGGCGAGCAGCCAGTCGGCCCCGCCGGCCGTCATGTATCCGATCCCGAAGGTGCCGATGGCCAGCGCAATCAGCGCCAGGCCGGTCTGGCGGGTGAAGCGGTCGGCGCCCCCCTGGCGCAGCCCCTCCCGCGCCGCGGCGAGCAGGAGGGCGAAGAAGGCGCCGGCCTGCAGCATCATCGCGGGCATCTCGAAGCGCCCGGTGAGCAGCGCGGTCACGGCGTAGATCTCGGGCAGGAGGTTCGGATAGTCGGGGTGGAGCACCCAGTTCCAACCCCGCGCGAGATAGGCGTAGTCGGTCCCGCGCGCGGCGTGGAAGCGCTCCCCCTTGATTCCCCAGTGGAAGATGAAGTCGTTGAAGGTGATCCACCCGGTGAGCGCGATCAGGAGGAAGACGGCGAGGGCGAAGAGGGCGATGCCGTCCCCCCAGCCGAGGTCGGAAGGGAGCCCCGGGCGCTGCGGTCCCCGCGGCAGGAAGCGCCCGGCGAGAACGTACAGCGCGAGGCCGAGGAGGACGAGCAGGAGCGGGTGCCAGGGGATGCGGGCGAAGTCCAGCAGGGTGAGCAGGATGTGCAGGACGACCGCACCGCCGAGCGCGTATACCGTGGCACGGTAGAGGGCGCCGTCGCCCGGGGCGGCGAGCCCGGCGGCCAGCCGGCTGCCGAGCAGGGCGAGCAGCGCCGGCACGGCGGCGGCGACCAGGAGGGCGGTGCCGCTCATTGCGGCGGCTTCACCCGGTAGAGCCAGCCGTGCGGCAGGATGCTCATCAGCTCGGCGCGGGGGTGGTCGATCTTCGTCCGGTAGGCGATCGCGTACTGCGCCAGCGTGCCGGTCGCGGGGTCGCTCACCGGGATCACGTCGTAGGCCGGCAGGAGATAGGCCGCCCACCGCCAGCGCGCGAACTGGATCTCCGGATGGTCTTCCGAGGTGAAGGCGACGGTGCTGCCGGCGGGCATCAACCGTTGTGCCGCCTCGAGGCAGCGGGTGAGGTCCTCGGTCTCGGCGGTGCCGAAGCGCCAGGCCCAGGGTCCGCGCTGCGGCGCCCGGTCGTCGTACCCCGCGATCGCCTGGTTCACCTCCTGGAGGAAGCCGGCGGCCGCCCAGGCCACCAGGAGTACCAGCGCGAGACGCTTGAGCATGGCGCCGATCTTACCTTGCGCTGCTAAACTCTCGCGCCCACGAGGAAACTTTCCGATGCCCCTTGCCTTCCGCCCCGACGAGACCAGCCTTCTGGTCCCCCCCCTGCTGAGCGACCTCGGCATCGCTCCGGGGACTCTCGGCCTCGCGATCGACGCCCGCGACGAGATGCTCGGCTTCCTCGGCGACGTCTTCGACGGCGACCGCGACCGCGCGCTGTTCGGCTACTTCCGCTCCGGCGCGAGCATCGCCGACTCGCTCGGCCAGGCGCTGCGCTGGCGTTTCGGAGACCGCTTTGGGGAAACCGTCAAGCTGCTCGACTTCGCCAGCGGCTACGGGCGGGTGACCCGCTTCCTGGTGCGCGAGGTGCCGCCGGAGCGCGTCTGGGTGGCCGACGTCTACGCCGGCGGCGTCCGCTTCCAGGAGGAGCGGTTCGGCGTCCACGGCATCGTCTCGACCATCCGCCCGGAGGACTTCGTCTGCGCCGAGCGGTTCGACGCCATCCTGGTCACCTCGCTGTTCACCCATCTCCCCGACGAGCGCTTCGTGGCCTGGCTGCGGGTGCTCCTAGGGTTGCTCGCCCCCGGCGGCATGCTCGCCTTCAGCGCCCACTCCCCGCAGGTGTTGCCGCCGGGCACCGCGATGCCGGAAAGCGGGATCTTCTTCGCCGAGACCAGCGAGAGCGATTCGCTCGCCAAGAGCGACTACGGCTCCACCTGGGTGACCGAGGCGTTCGTCCGCTCCGCCCTGGACCGCGCCGCCGGTCCTGGCTCTTCGCTGCATCGCCTGGAGCGGGGGCTCTGCAACTTCCAGGATCTCTACCTCGCCCTGCCGGAGCCGGGGGTCGACTTCTCCGCCCTCGACTTCCACAGCGAGCCGCACCTCGTGATCGAGCAGGCGAGGCTGGCGGACGGCGGGCGGCGTCTTGAGGTCCAGGGGTGGGCCGCCATGCGCTCCGGCGCCGCGCGCGAGGTCGAGGTGATGCTCGACGGCGAGCGGATCGCCGCGGCGCCGGTCGCCGATCCGCGCCCGGACGTCGCCGCCTATCTCGCCGCCTACGGGGGGGACGACCGTTACCTGCATTCGGGCTGGCACGCCTCCTGCCCGCTGCCGGCCGGGGCCTCGCGCACCGCCGCCGTGCTGCGGCTGCGGGTGGTGGACGGCCGGGGGAAGGTCCAGCCGCTCTGGGCCGGCTCGATCGAGGCGCTGCTCCTCGCCGGCTCCCGCATGGAGGCCGAGAAGTTCCGCAACGAGCTCTGGCAGACGCAGACCCTCCTCGCCGAGGAGCGGACGCGCTCCACCCCGGAGCTCGTGGCCCTGCGCAACCGCCTCCAGGCGATGGAGGCGAGCCGCTTCTGGAAGCTGCGCAACGCGTGGTTCTGGGTGAAGCGGGGCCTGGGACTGACCCGCGAGGCGTAGGAAAGCTTACCCGCAGCTCACCCGCAGCCGCCGCTTGTTGGTCCGCGACTCGGCGAGGCCGATCTCCTTCAGGGCAGGGAAGGCGGCGGGATCGATCCAGCGCTGGCGCAGCTCGGTGCCGCGCTCCAGCACCAGCTCGCGGCCATGGACGGCCACCGTCTGGCGGAAGGCGCCCACGTCGTTGGCGACGTCGACGTCCTGCCCCTCGGCCTTGCAGGCGTCGCGGGGGAGGGTGACGCGCCAGGTGACCTGGCTCGCGAACGGGGTCTCCACCACCGGCAGGGCGCGGCCGTCGAGCAGCCCGGAGGAGGGGAGCTCGACCATCGACGGGACCGGCAGCGGCGGCAGGAGACCCTCGCCGGCCGCTCCCAGCGCCGGGACGCTGACCCTGGCTTCCAGCGTCACGCCGGGCACGGCACCGGCCGCCGGCTTCCAGGTGATGTCCGAGAGCGCCGCGCCGGCGGGGAGATGGGCGGCGAAGACCTTGCGGATCACCCGGTCCAGATCCTGGGGGCTGCCGCCGGCGTGGAGCTG